>Ga0268299_1001167_pt1 | contig 53160 bp, 49 predicted proteins | sample NOBtaG_FD_193484 | JGI IMG/M metagenome (GOLD analysis project Ga0268299, IMG submission 193484) | Activated sludge microbial communities from bioreactor in Nijmegen, Gelderland, Netherland - NOB reactor | ecosystem: Engineered > Bioreactor > Aerobic > Activated sludge | place: Netherlands... | reverse complement strand
AAGACGCAGCATGAGGCGCGCCAGATCGACGATTTTCACCGGCTCGCCCATGTCGAGCAGAAAAATCTCCCCGCCCTCGCCCATCAGGCCCGCCTGCAGCACCAGCTGCGCGGCCTCCGGGATGGACATGAAGTAACGCGTGACCTCCGGGTGGGTCACCGTGATCGGACCGCCGGCCTCGATCTGTGCCCGAAACCGCGGCACCACGCTGCCCGAGGACCCCAGCACGTTGCCGAAGCGCACCGCCACGAAGCGCGTGCCACCCGGCCGCTGCAGCGACTGCCCGACCAACTCCGCCAGGCGCTTGGATGCCCCCATCACCGAAGTCGGCTCGACCGCCTTGTCGGTCGACACCAGCACGAACTTTTCCACTCCGGCCGCCACTGCCGCACGGCCCAACGCCCAAGTGCCAAGGACATTGTTGCGCAGCGCCTCGAGCGGGTTTTCCTCCATCAGCGGCACGTGCTTGTAGGCCGCTGCGTGGAACACCAACGCCGGACGATACCGCTGGAACACCCGCTCCATCAGCACGCCGTCCTTGACGTCGCCGATGACCCACGCCAGCTCGATGCCGGCAAAGCGCGCCTCGAATTCCTCGCGCAACTGATACAGCGCGTACTCGGACTGTTCCAGCAGTACCAGGCGCCTCGGCCGAAAGCGCGCGATCTGGCGCGCCAGTTCGGAGCCGATGGATCCGCCCGCGCCCGTCACCAGCACGGCGCGTGGACCCAGCCAGGTCGCCAGGCCGGCGTCGTCCAGTTGCACCGGATCGCGGCCCAACAGATCGTCGAGTTCCAGCGCCCGCAGCGCGCCCACCGCTACCCGGCCGTGCATCAGATCGTCGAGCCCCGGCACGGTTTGCACGGCAAGCCCGGCGTTGACGCACGCCTCGCCGAGGCGGCGGCGCACGGCATGCGGCGCCGCCGGCAGGGCCAGGATCACGTTGTGAACGCCCAGCTTGCCGGCCCACCCCACCAGTTCGTCCAGTGCGCCGAGCACCGGCACACCCTGCAAGTGCCGACCCTTCAGCACCGCGTCGTCATCCAGCAGCCCAACCGCCCGCCAGGAAGAACCGACCCGGCGCAGCTCGCGAAGCAGCATGTCGGCAGCGGTGCCGGCGCCGGCCACCAACACCGGTACGGCCTCATCTGCCGCCAGCGAGAGCCGGTGTTCCTTCCACAGGCGGTACAGCAGGCGGCTGCCACCCATCATGGTCAGCAGCAGCAGGGGGTCGAGCAGCAACACCGAGCGCGGCACCAGCGCGCCACTTCGGGACAGGATCAGAATCGCTGGCACCAGCACCGCCGCCAGTCCGACTGCCCGCAACAGGCGTTGCAGGTCCGGCAAACTCGCGAACCGCCACAGCCCTCGATACAGGCCGAAGCGCCAGAAGATCAGCACCTGCAGCGGCACCACCCAGGCCAGGGTGGACAGCGCGTCATCAACGTAGGCCGTCGGCAAGGCCAGGTTGAAGCGGATCGCGTATGCCCCAAGCCAGCCGACCACCGCCACCAGCGCATCGTGGAGCAGCACCAGCGCCGTATTTCTGCCGAGCCTCATGCCATCACGCGCCCATTGGCGGACCGACCGATGGTTTCACCCTGCATATTTCCTCAATTCCGATCGCTCATAGAGCCGGTCGCATACTGCCACTGATTGGGGCATGGCGTCCGTGCGCAGCGCGATGACGCTGATCATGTCGACCCGACTTGTACTCGAACAGGAGCTCACCGAGCGGTGCCGTTCTGGCGGCGTCGCGGCGTTGTGCGCTGCCTGACGTGGGTCAAGAGCGGCGCTGATATCGAATGCGAATCGTTCTTGTTGTGATGTAGACTCCTTTCCCGCCTGGCTCGCTGGCCATGGCCTCAACATACAAGGGAGGATTCATGATCCGCAGACATTCCACGCCTGGCGCGCTGGCCGCAGCCGTGCTGGCCGGCGCACTGGTGCCCACGGCGCACGGCGCCACGTCGATCGACGCCATCGAACAGACGTTGGCGCAGCTGCAGGCGCAGCTTGCCGCGGCGCAGCAGGAAATCGCCACGCTGAAGGCCGAGAACCAGCAAATCAAGCAACAGGTCGCCGCCACCGGCGAGGCCGTGGAACAGGCCGAACAGGAAGCCGCCGCGCGCGGGCCATCGTGGGCCGAGAAGACCAGCCTGGGCGCCTACGGCGAGATGCACTACAACAATCTGCAAAGCAAGGACGAGATCGACTTCCATCGCTTCGTGCTGTTCCTGGGCCACGAGTTCACGCCCAGAACGCGCCTGTTCACGGAACTGGAACTCGAGCACTCGCTGGCCGGCGAGGGCAAGCGGGGCGAGGTGGAGCTCGAGCAGGCCTACATCGAGCACGATCTGACCGACAACCAGCATGCCCGTGTCGGCCTGTTCCTGCTGCCGGTCGGCATCCTGAACGAGCATCACGAGCCCGACACCTTCTACGGCGTCGAGCGAAATCCGGTCGAGACCAACATCATCCCGACCACCTGGTGGGAGGGCGGCGTCGGCCTGCACGGCGACCTTGGCGCAGGCATGAACTACAGCGTGGCCGCGCACTCGGGCCTCAAGGTTCCGCTCACCGGCAGCAGCGCATTTCTGACCCGCAGCGGCCGGCAAAAGGTGTCGGAGGCGGTGGCGGAAGACCCGGCGGCGACCGCCCGCATCCGCTACCAGGGCATCCCCGGCCTGGAGCTGGCGCTGTCCGCCCAGTATCAGGACGACCTGACGCAGGGTCTTGGCGACGAGCGCGCGCGCGCCTTCCTGTGGGAAACCCACGCCGTGCTGCAACGCGGGCCGTTCGGGCTGCGGGCGCTGTACGCCGGCTGGGACATCGGCGGCGATCAGGCCGAATCCTTCGGCCGCGACGAGCAGAACGGCTGGTACGTGGAGCCGTCCTGGCGCGTCAACGACCGCTGGGGCGTTTTTGCGCGCTACAACCGCTGGGATACCGCCGCCGGCGACAGCGCCGACAGCGCGTTCAAGCAGATCGACGTGGGCGTGAACTACTGGCTGTCGGAGCAGGTGGTGCTCAAGCTCGACTACATGGACAAGAACGGTCCGACATCGAGCCTGGACGATCACGGCGTGAACGCCGGCGTCGGCTTCTCGTTCTGATCGGCGCCTCGGGCGGCAGGGCGTGGTGCCCGGCCGCCCGACGGCGTTTCATTCCGGCAGCAGCTGCTCGCCGCGCCACAGATCGTCCAGCGACTCGCGGGCGCGGATCAGGTGCATCCGGTCGCCATCGACCATCACCTCGGCCGGTCGTGGGCGGGTGTTGTAGTTGCTGCTCATCGCAAACCCGTAGGCGCCGGCGTCGCGCAGCGCCAGCAGATCGCCCTCGGCCAGCGCCAGCGTGCGGGCGTGGGCCAGAAAATCGCCGCTCTCGCACACCGGGCCGACCAGCTCCCAAACCTTGGCCTCGCCGCCGGCCTCGCGCAGCGGCAAAACCTCGTGATGCGCGTCGTACAGGGCCGGGCGCAGCAGGTCGTTCATGGCCGCGTCGAGGATGGCGAAATTGCGCTGCGCGCCGGGCTTGAGGTGCTCCACCCGCGTCAGCAGCACGCCGGCCGGGCCGACGATCGATCGGCCGGGCTCGATCGAGATTTCCACCCCACTGCCGGCGAACGGCGCGCCGATCGCGGCCACATAGTCGGCGTGGCTGGGCACCGCCTCGTCGCGATACGCGATGCCGAGTCCGCCGCCAAGGTCGACGTGGTCGATGGCGATGCCTTCGGCCAGCAGCGCCTCGCGCAGCGCCGCGATCCGCCCGGCCGCCTCGCGCAGCGGGGCCAGATCCGTCAACTGCGAGCCGATGTGGCAGGCGATGCCCTGCACGCGCAGACCGGGCAGACCGGCGGCGCGGCGGTACAGCGCCGGCGCTTCGTCGGCCGGGATGCCGAACTTGTTTTCCTTCAGGCCGGTCGAGATGTAGGGATGGGTGCCGGCATCGACGTCCGGATTCACGCGCAGCGCGACCGGTGCCTGTACGCGCAGGTCGAGCGCCACCTGGTTCAGGCGCTCGAGTTCGGCGGCCGACTCCACGTTGAAGCAGGCGATGCCGGCTTGCAGCGCCGCGCCCAGCTCGTCCGCGCTCTTGCCGACCCCGGAGAACACCACCCGCTGCGCCCGCCCCCCGGCGCGCAGCACGCGCGCCAGCTCGCCGCCGGAAACCACGTCGAAACCGGCGCCCAGGCGCGCCAGCACGTTCAGCACGGCGAGGTTGGAATTGGCCTTGACCGCGTAGCACACCCGATGCGGGCGGTCGCCAAAGGCGGCGTCGTAGGCCCGATAGGCGGCCTCGATGGCGGCCCGCGAGTAGACGTAACAGGGCGTGCCGAAACGCTGCGCGACCGCCTCCAGCGCCACGCGCTCCAGGTGCAGCGCGCCGCCGTGGTACTGCAAGGGGCTCACTGGGCCGGCGGGGTCGATTCGGCAGCCGGCGGCGCGGCCGGGGCCTGCGGCGGTGGCATGTACAGCGGGCCGGTCTGACCGCAGCCGGACAGCAGCAGCAGCAGACCCGCGGCGGCAAACGCCCGACCGGGGCGACGGAACATGCAGTACACGGGAGGCTCCTTCGGGCGGGACGCGGCCGGCGGGGTGAAGTTGCGGACCGGCTGGCGCAGGGCCTTCGGCCGGCTCGTTCTTTGCTGCTAAACTACGCGCCCTTCCGGGCAATGGCTATGTAGCTCAGCCGGTTAGAGCACGGCACTCATAATGCCGGGGTCGGTGGTTCGAGTCCACCCATAGCCACCATACGTCGAATCCACGCCGGCCGGCCATTGCAAGACCAGCCGGCTGCCGTAAGCCATCCCAGATTTTTCAGCCGTGCCGGTCGGGGCGCCTGGCCACGGCGGGCTCGTGTGCGCCCGTCAGCAGGTTCTCGGCGAGCCAGGTGGCCAGCAGTTGCGCAGCCCGCGCGGCGGGCGCTTCGGCATCTGCCGCCGCTCGGGCCAAGGCGCCGCAGATGGCGGCGAAGCTGCACCCGCGGCGCAGGGCGGCCAGGGCCGCCGCCTCGTCGGCCGGCAGGGTGCGGAAATAGACGCGCTCCTCACGACGCCATAGCAAACAGTCGATCGGCGCCGGCAGGCGCGCCGGCGGCGTCGCTTGCCCATCCGCATGCCAGGCGCTCCACGCGGCCGGCACGTTCCAGCCCAGGCGCAGCACCTGCACGCCGGGCGCCAGGCCAAAGCGCAGGCGCGCAAAGCCCTGCGGCGGGACGGCGGCCAGATCGGCTGCGCTCAGCGTGTCCACGTCGGCGGCGTCGAACGCCGTCAGCAGCGCCCACTCGAAGGCGGCCGTGGCGCGCAGCGCCGGCCGGCGCCGGCCGGCAAGAAAACCCGGCAGACCGCGGCCAAGATCACGCAACGTGAACGAGCGCGACGGACAGGCCGCCAGATATGCCCGCGCCAGGCGCTCGAACGCCGCCGCGCCGAGCAACGCGCGCAGCAGCGGAAAATCCTCGCCCAGCGCCTCGGTCAGGCGCAGGCGGTAGGCGTCGCGATAGATCGCCAGCCGCGCGTCGGCGGACAGGTCCGGACCATCCACGATCCGCCCCGGCGCTACGGTGTCGCCGTGGCGGACGTGGGCTGCCAGGGCGCGCTGGAAATCGGCCAGCGTGTTCAAGCCGCTTCCTGCCGGGCGGCGATGGCGCGCGCCCGGTCGAGCTCGGCAATCAGCTCCGCCAGCGGCGGGATGGCGTCGTCGCGTTCGAGCAGCGTTGCCGCCGCCGGAAACCGCCGCGCCGCCTGCGCGTACAGCGCCCACACGGCCTCGCACACCGGCGCGTCGTGGGTGTCGATCTTGAAGCCATCGACGTCGCGGTGGCCGGCGATGTGCAGCTGCACCACCCGCGTCGGCGGGATGGCTGCCAGGTAGCGCAGCGGATCGAAGCCGTGGTTGCAGGCGGAGACGTAAACATTGTTCACGTCCAGCAGCAGCAGGCAATCGGTTTCCTCCGCCAGGGCGGCCAGAAACTCCCACTCGCTCATGTCGTTGCCGGCGGCGGTCAGGTACGTCGACGGGTTTTCCAGCACCAGTTGCCGGCCGAGCCGATCCTGCACCTGCCGCACGCGCCCGGCGACGTGGGCCAGGCACTCCTGCGTGTACGGCAGCGGCAGCAGATCGTGCAGGTTGATGCCGTCGACGCCGGTCCAGCACAGGTGATCCGACACCCAGGCCGGCTCGATGCGCTCGATCAGCGCCTGCAGGCGGTCCAGGTAGTCCGCGCTCAGCGGATCGATGCCGCCGATCGACAGCGACACGCCGTGCAGCACCAGCGGAAAGTCGCGCCGCACGTGCTCCAGCACCGCCAGCGGCTTGCCGCCGGCGACCATGAAGTTCTCGGAAATGGCCTCGAACCAGTCCACGCCCGAGGGCGGCGCGGCCAGCAGCTCGGCGAAGTGCTCTTTGCGCAGACCGAGGCCGAAGCCGATCGGACCAGATAAATGCATTGCAGGTATCCGCAAGAAAGCCGGGCCAGTCGCCTGGCCCGGCCAGGTGCGCTTACTCGGCCTTGGTGGTGCCGCCGGCAGCCTTGCAGTCGGCCTCGGACATCGCCTTCATGCCCTTGCCCTTGCAGGCGTTCTGGCCCTTGCAGCCGTTACTCGCGGTGGCGCAGTCGCTTTGGCCCTTGCAGGCGTTCACGCCCAGGCACTGCACCTGTGCTTCTGAAGCGGTGGCAACGGACGGCGCGATGGCGCCGGACAGCAGCAGTGCGGCGGCGGCGGTCGCCAGCAGTGCGCCGGAAGTCTTGGCTTTGGCCATGGTTTCGATCCTCTGGGTGCTAGGGTGAAGCGGCAGGCCATGCGGCCGATGCCGGGCCGCCGATTGGCGGTGGCCGCGTATTGGACGCGGCGCCCGGCGCATCATTACACGCAGCCCCTGTCATTCGTGCCAATACCGCCATGACCGATCTTGAACGCTGTCCGTGGGCGCGCCGCGCGCCCGACATCGCCTACCACGACCACGAGTGGGGCGTGCCGCAGCACGACGAGCGCGCGCTGCTGGAGTTCCTGATTCTGGAAGGCGCCCAGGCCGGCCTGTCCTGGTCGACCATTCTGGCCAAGCGAGCCGCCTATCGCGTTGCCTATCAGGACTTCGATCCGGCGGCCGTAGCGACTTTCGGCGAGGCGGACCGGGCACGGTTGCTGGCCGATGCCGGCATCGTCAGGAACCGCCTCAAGATCGACGCCTCGATCGCCAACGCGCGGGCGTTTCTTGCCGTACAGGGCGAATTCGGCAGCTTCGACCGCTACCTGTGGCAGTGGGTGGACGGCCGGCCGCTGCACAACGTCTGGCACGACCTGGCGCAGGTGCCGGCGCGCACGCCGCTGTCGGACGCGCTGTCGGCGGACCTGAAGCGGCGCGGCTTTCGCTTCGTCGGCAGCACCATCTGCTACGCCTTTATGCAGGCGGTGGGGGTGGTCAACGACCACCTGCAGGGCTGCCCGCGCTGGGCGGTGCTGGCCGGCGCGGTTCAGGCCGCGAAGTAGCCCCGATAGCGCTCGCGCAGCAGCGTCTTGTTGAACTTGCCGACGGTGGTCTTGGCGATCTCGTCCACCGGCAGACACTCCGGGATCATCCAGCGCGGCAGGCGATCTTCGAGGTAAGCGCGCAGCGCCGCCGGATCGACGACCTGGCCGGATCGCGCGGTGACCAGGGCCAGCGGCCGCTCGCCGTAAGTGGCGTGCGGCACGCCGATCACGCACACCTCGGCCACCGCCGGATGCTCGGACAGCGCGTGTTCGAGCGTGAGCGACGGAATCCACTCGCCGCCGGACTTGATCATGTCCTTGCTGCGCCCGACAAAGGCGATGCTGGCGTCGGCAAAGCGCACGCCGACGTCACCGGTGCGCAGCCAGCCGTCGGCGGTGAACAGCGCCTGCGTGTTGGCGGCGTCGCGGAAATACTCGCCGATCACGTGCCAGCCCTTGAGCTGGATCTCGCCGGTCTCGACGCCGTCGGCAGCCACCGGCGTGCCGTCCTCGCGCACCACGCGCACCTGCGCGCCCACGATGGGCAGGCCGGAGTTCTCGTCCAGCATGCGCGTGAAGGCGGCCTGCGGGTCGGCGCCGGCCAGCTCGCCATAGAACGCAGCCGTGTGGTCGGCCAGCGATTCGGCCATGCCGTGCCCGCCGCAGCGCAGCTTCACGCCCATGGCGAGGAACCTTTGCGCCATGTCGCGCGGCACGATGTCGCCGCCAAAGCCGACGTAGCGCAGGCTGGACAGGTCGTGGTCGCGCTCGGCGGCGGCGGTCAGCACCAGCTTGCCGAGCACCGGATTGGCCATCAGCCGCGTCACGCGCTCCTGCGCGATCAGCCGCGCCACGGCGTGGCCGTCCGGGTGCACGCCCGGCAGCACCAGCTTGGCGCCGGCGATCATGCCGTCCATCGGCAGGTTGAAGGCATGCGCGTGGAACATCGGCGGGATGACCAGCAGCACGTCGTCGCCCCGGTACGGGCCCAGCGATTGCGCGGACTGGCGCGTCAACGCCCGCAGCACCAGAAAGCGGTTCGAGTACGGACAGCCCTTGGGCCCGCCGGTGGTGCCGCCGGTGAAGCTCACGCACACGGTGGCGTTCTCGTCGATGTCGTCCGGGAAGGCGTAGTCGGCCGGCGCCGCGGCCAGCTCGGTTTCGTAATCGACCAGCGGCGCGAGTGTGGTGGCCGGCGGCGGGCCGTCGCCCAGCCACAGGAACGAGCGGATCGTGTCGGCACCGGCTGCGATCAGGCGCTCGGCCAGCGGCAGCAGTTCGGGATCGACCGCCAGCACGCGCACCTGCGCCAGGTTGCAGGTGTAGACCAGGGCGTCGACGTCCAGCCGGAAATTCAGGCCCAGGTAGATCGAGCCCTTGCAGATCGCCGCGTAGTCGATTTCCAGATGGCGGTAGGTGTTCCAGCCGAGCACGCCGACGGTTTCGCCGCGCCCGGCGCCAAGCCGGTCCAGCACGTGCGCGGCGCGTTGCAGGCGCCGGTGGAAGTCGGCGTAGGTGTAGGCGAAGCGTTCCTCGCCGGCGCTGCGGGCGACGATCTCGCGCTGCGGGAAACAGGCCGCGGCGCGCTCGACGATGTGCTTGACGAGTAGGGGTTCCATGCCTGTTCTCCTTCCTGTTCCGGATCTGTTTTTGTCGATTCGATGGCAGGCTGCGTCGGCAAACCGCGGCGGGCGGGCTGCTAGACTGCCCCCGGTGCAACTGAGTGCCCGTTCGTGAGCACACTTCTACACCCCAAGATCACACCAAGACAACGCCGCCGAGGAGAAGCACATGAGCACCATCTGGGTCGACATGCTGGGCGTGCCGTTTCGGCAAACCTTCTATCAGGCCGGCGGCTATCGCACGCGCGCCATCGAGTGCGGCGAGGGCCCGCCGCTGATCTTCCTGCACGGCACCGGCGGCCATGCCGAAGCCTACATGCGCAATCTGGCCGCGCACGCCGAGCACTTCCATGTGTACGCGATCGACATGCTCGGTCACGGCTACACCGACCACTACGACGGCGACTACACCATGCAGGTCTGGTCGGACCACCTGCTGGCCTTCATGGACGCCATCGGCGCGCAGTCGGCCTGCCTGTCCGGCGAATCGCTGGGCGCCATGGTGTCGGCCTGGACGGCCATCCGCCAGCCGCAGCGCGTGAAGAAACTGGTGCTCAACACCGGCATCCTGGCGCCGCCCAACGCCAAGGGCAAACAGGAACTGATCGACGCGCTCGAGCGGTCCAAGAAAGCCGCCGGCAACCTGACCATGGACGCGGTTCGTGCGCGCATGGCCTGGCTGATGGCCGAGCCCGAAAAGACCCTCACCGACGAGGTGGTGGCCATCCGCTACGCCATCTATGCCCAGCCGGGCATGCAGCAGCACATGGGCAAGATCGCGGTGTCGACGCTGGGCCGGGTGGTGGACGACACTTGGACCTCCCAGTGGATGCGCCCGGACCTGATGAAGGACATCCACTGTCCGACGCTGGTGCTGTGGACGCGCCACAACCCCGGCCAGCCGGTGGAACTGGCCGAGGAGGCCATGCGCCACATCCCGGACGCCCGCCTGGTGGTGCTGGAGCAAAGCGCGCACTGGCCGCAGTGGGAGGAACCCGAGCTGTTCAACCGGCTGCACCTGGAGTTCTTGCAGGCCTGAGCGGTGGCCGGGGGGCGCGGCGCGGCGGGCGGCCGAATGCTCCGGCCCGAGCCAGCGACGATAGAATGCACGTCGTTGCCATCACGCCCGCGAGGGCTATCGCCATGAACCCTGCCGACACCGATTCCCAGTTCGATGATGTTGCCGACCGCGTGGTCGCGCTGGGCAACGAGTTTCTGGATGCGAATCCCGACGCCGACGCCTGGGAGATTGCGTCCGGCATGCTGTCCGGCATCGTGCACTTCTGGCTGTATACGCACCAGCCGTGCGCCGACCCGTCGTGCCGCTCGTGCGCCGAAATGGCCACCGCGGAAATGCGTTTGCAGCAGTTGCTGGACGAGGCCCGCGAGTCGGCCGAGGAAAGTTCCTATTTCCACTCCCCCTTCGACCGCAACGTTGGCAATGCCTGAGCGAGCCCGATCCCGCTTCGCCATGTCCGGGCCGCGTTGTCGCGGCCTGCTGCTGATCCCGCTGCTGCTTGCCGGCTGCATGAAAGAGCCGGTGGTGCCCCTGCCGCCGCCTGCCCCCAAGCTGAGCCCGCCACCCCGCGCGGTCGCGCCCGGCCCGCAGCTGACGCTGGAGCTCGAACCCATGCAGCAGGTACTGGGCCTGACCCAGGCCACCAAAGTGCGTGGCGACGAAACCCTGCTCGACATCGCCCGCCGCTTTCATCTGGGCTACGACGAAATGGTCTGGGCCAATCGTGGCGTGGACGTGTGGCTGCCGGGCGCAGGGCGCGAGGTCGTGGTGCCAACGGCACAGGTTCTCCCCGACGCCCCGCACAGCGGTCTGGTTGCCAATGTGGCGGCCCGGCGCCTGTTTCATTTCCTGCCAGCGGATGCGTCAGGCAGGAGGCGGGTTGTCAGTTACCCCATCGGTATTGGCCGCGAGGCATACCCGACGCCGCTTGGCAGCACCCGTGTCACCCGCAAGCGGGCCTACCCGGACTGGCGCGTGCCGGCTTCCGTGCGCCGCGCCCACGCGCAGCGTGGCGATCCGTTGCCGGCCGTGGTGCCCGGCGGACCGGACAACCCGATCGGCACCCACGTGCTGGATCTTGGCTGGCCGACCTACATCATCCACAGCACCAACAAGCCGGCCGGCACGGGCCTGCGCGTTACCCACGGCTGCCTGCAGTTGTACCCGGAAGACATCACGCGCCTGTACGACCAGGTACCTGTCGGCACGGAGCTGACAGTCGTCAATCAACCCATCCTGGCCGGCTGGCAGGGCGACCAACTGTTGTTGGAAGTCCACAGATCACTGGAAGAGCATGCCCTGACGGCCAGCGCCGCCGAGGCGGTCGCTTCAGTGGCCATCCGCGAGGCACTGTCAGCGCGCGGCCGCGACGAGTCGGGCGTCGACTGGGAGCGGGTGCGAACCTACGTGCAGGCCAAGCCGGGCTATCCGCTCCCGGTGCTGCGTGACGCGCCGGACCAATCGGCCTACGTCGCCAGCGCGCCCCTGTATACGCACGCGGTGGCCGAGGCTGGCTTGGCCAAGCCGACGGCCGAGCCGCGGTCAGACGCGTGGTACCTGGACCTTGGTCGTTACAGCGGCGAGACCAACGCCCGCAAGCTGGTTGCCCAGCTGCGGCATCTGGGGCCGCCGGTGCCGGCAGCGCACCGGCAGTTCGCTGGGCGGCACGAGGTCACCGCCGGACCCTTTGCCGACCGTGAGCATGCGCAGCGCATTGCCCACCGCATCAAGGTGGAGCTGGGTCTGCGCAGCGAGCTTCGGCCCCCCTCTCGGGCCGACTCCGCGGCCGGAGCCTGAGTCAGACCGTCGGACGACACGTCCGACGCGCCCCGGAGGGCGGATCAGGGCACCTGCGGGTCGGAAATTCCGCTGCCGCGGGGGCCACCAATGATGGCAAGCTGGCGTGACAGTGCGACCAGTCGGCCGCTGCTGTCCCACAGTTCCCCATCCTCGTGCAGCAAGCCGCCGGTGACATGCCGGGTCGAGAAACGTGCCCGCAACAGGCCCGGTGCCGGTACGCGATGCACATGCACGGTCAACTCCACGGTCGGCACCCAGCTGCCAAAACCCACGCGCCGGAACAGCGGCGGCGGCAGGGCATCCGCGAACAGCGGCAGACTGAACACGTCCGGCTCGCTCGCGTCCGCAAAGCCAAGCCAGGTGCGAAGTTCGGTCTGTGCATCCGGGTGACCACGCAGCCAGTGCGTCGCGCTGGCCGGATCGAGGCGGGCGACCAAATGCTCGTGTATGGCTACCGGTCGGGGCGACAACTGCGCCATCGACACGCATTGGTCGAGCGCTTGCATCTCAGGCGGTGATACTGTGTCTAGGTCAACGCCGGTATTGTGCGTGAAATCCGTGAAGGCGCCGACCAGTCGCACCCGCTCCCGGCCATGCTGAATGAGTCTGGCGACGGCCACGCTGATGCGCCGGCCCTGGCGTAGGGTCTCGGTTTCGATCTGCACCGGGCCGGCCTCGGTCGGTGCCAGGTAATGGCCGGTGATGCTGGCCGGATGCGGACGATCCAGCGCACTGGCCAGTGCGCGGGCTGCGACCGCCATGACATAGCCCCCGTTGGGCACTGCCCCAATGGCCCAGCCGGCTGACAGCTCGCCACGAAAAACGCCGTTACCGACGTGCGTGACCTCGCTGTCGTGCTGAAACTGGCTGACGGGGGCCGTGTGCATGCGGGACAGCTCCTGATGGCGAAGGGGCCTGTCCTTGCGGCCAATGGCGGCCCGCAGCAGTGCCCGACAATGGCCCTCATTGTGCCAGTACCGGGACGGGTGTCGGTGCCGGCGGGGACGGGTAACGCGCACCTGCGGCGGGCTTCCCATCACTCCATTTCGCTAGACAGGGGAGCTGAATTGTCGCTGCAAGAGGTACCGGGCCACGGCTGGCGAATCCTGTTGCTGGATATGGGCGCCAGTGCTGGCGACGGTCTGCCTGCCCGCTTGCTGCTGCTCGAGCGGCAGGGCCTGACCTTCGAGCAGGTGGAAGGTCCGCAGCTCCAGGAAGCGCTCGCAGGCGGTCCGTTTGACCTGCTGATTCTGGGTGGACAGTCCCTGGATGCGCTGCAGAGCGCGTTGCCGGGGCTCGACCCGTGTGTGCTGTCGCAGCGCTTGCCGGTGCTGCTGATGCTCGACACGCCGCCGCACGCGGTTGCAGGCGGCGCGCAGGGGCCGTACGGCGTGGCCTGCGTGCATCCCGATTTCAGCGCGGACGAATTTTTTGCCGCCGTGGCCCAGGCACAGCTCGGCTACGGCTTCCTTGGCAATCCGGACGGTGTGGTGGTGTTGAACGCAGATCGGCGCCTGGTCGTGGCGAATCCCGCCGCGCGCCAGATGCTCGGTCCAGCGGTCGGCGGACCAGGCGATTCAGGTCCCGACCTGTTCCAGGATTCACGGGGTCAGGGCGAATGGCTGGCCCCGGACGGGCGGACGCTGGAGTGGCAAGCCAGCGTGTGCGGCGTCACCTCCGGCTGCGCCGTGATCACGTTGCGCGACGTCAGCGAGCGGCGCGCCGCCGCCCGTGCGCTGGCATTTCGGGCCGAGCATGACACCCTGACCGGGTTGGTGAACCAGGTGCGCATGCGCCAGGAGCTGCATTCCGCGCTGGCCCGTGCCGATCGTGACGGGGGCCGGGTTGCCGTTCTTTACCTGGATCTGGACGGCTTCAAGCAGATCAACGACACGTATGGCCATGCGGTGGGCGACGCACTGCTGGCCGCGGTGGCTCAGCGCCTGGTTGCGGTGTGCCGGGCTGGAGAGCTGGTGGCGCGGGTTGGTGGCGATGAGCTGGTGATGATTGCCGAGAGCTTTCCGCCGGGCTTTGAGGGCCGCATCGCCGAGCGCGTGCTGGGCGCCCTCGCATCGCCTATCGAAGCGGCGGGCCGCACCGTGCGCGTGGGGGTCAGTATCGGTGTGGCGGTGTACCCGGACCATGCCAGCGATCCGGACGGCCTGCTGCGGGGATCGGACGAGGCCATGTACGAGGCCAAACGAAGCGGCAGGGATACCTACCGGCTGGCTTCCAGTCACGCCGACGTGGTCACGCAGCGGCGCCAGGAGCTTGCGGCGGGGCTGGAGCAGGGCTTGTTGCGGCGCGAGTTCCAGGTTCTCTACCAACCGGTGCTGGATATCAAGCAAGGGCGTTTTGTTGGCGCTGAGGCCTTGCTGCGCTGGCACCGACCGCACACCGGCGTTCTGCATCCGGGGCAGTTTCTGGACGTGGCCGAGACGAGCGGTTTGATCACCAGTATCGGCGATTGGGTGCTGGATCACGTGTGCCAGCAACTGGCGCAGTGGCGCTGGGTACTCGGGGAAGATTTCTTCCTGTGCGCCAACGTGTCGGCCGTCCAGCTGCGTCGCGCCGATTTCGTGGGCCGCTTCAGGCGCATTCTGCACAGCCACGGCCTGACCAGCGCCGCGGTGCGCCTGGAGGTGAGCGAGAGCGTCATGGCGCAGGAAATGGGCCGCGCCCTGGGTGACCTGACAGCCTCTACGGACATGCACCTGGCCGTGGACGACGTCAGCCAGGGCATGTTGTCCTTGCGCAATATCAGCGGGCTACCGATTCGAAGCTTGAAGCTCGATCGCAGCCTGGTGGCCCAGGTGCCGGACGACTCTCTGAGCGCACAGCTGGTCGACGCTCTGATCGCTATCGGCCGCACATTCGGCCTGTCGGTGGTTGCCGAAGGGGTCGAGACGGCTGAGCAGCTGAACTTCCTGCGCGAGCGCGGCTGCGACTATTGCCAGGGTTTTCTGCTCAGCGCGCCGGTGGCGGCGGCGGACTTGCCGTCCCTTGTGAACACCCCGCAGCTGCTGCGCGGCTTGCTTCCCGCCTACTGAAAAGCCTGAATCGGGCGGCCGATACCGGCCAGGCGTGGCTGCCAGTACGGGCTGTCCAGACGGCTGCGCATCACCGCCTTGCCGTGCGACGGGGCATGGACGAAATGGCCGTCGCCGTAGTAGATGCCGACGTGATCGATTGCGCCGCCCAGCCGGAAAAACAACAGATCGCCGACGGCCACATCTTGAGCCGCTACAGGCGTGGTTGCGTGTTGTTGCGTGGCGGCGGTTCGCGGCAAATCGAACCCAAGCACGCTATAGGCATAATGCACCAGGCCGCTGCAATCGAAGCCGTCGCGCGGGGCGCTACCGCCTTTGCGGTACGGGCGGCCGATCATGGATGCCGCGATTTCGGCCGCCAGACCGTAGTCAGTGGTCGGTGGCGCTGCCAAGGGCGCCTGGGCATCGACCGGGCGCGGTGGCGCGTGGCCGCAGCCGGCCAGCCAGAACCCGGCCGTCAAAAGCAGTACCGACCGGAATGAAACCGGGTGCCACGGCGTTACCGGCGCAGCGCGCAACGAAGCCACGGGGAGCGGCCGCAAAGACCTGGGTTCTCAGCCGCCACCGATAGCCGGCACGAACTGCACGTCACTGCGCTCTGCAATCCGCTGGAACAGGCCGAGGCTGGTGATATAGCCGTCAACCGCCACGGCCACACCGGGCCGCAGGCGACCATCGTCCTGCGCGATGGCCGCCTTGAGGCCCGGATAGACTTCATCGAGCCGGTTCACGAGCTCGCGTACTGTGCTGCCGGACGCCTGGACCACCGCCTCGCCACCGGTCAGGTGCTGCATCGTGGCGGGGATCCAGACGCTCGCCATTCCGGTCTCAGGCCACCTTCACCGAGGCGGGCTTGCCTTCCTTGGCCCACAGGGCTTCCAGCACCGCCCCGGGCGACATCGGCAGCGTGGTCATGCGCACGCCAACCGCGCGGTAGATGGCATTGGCCACCGCCGCCGGCGGCGGCACGATCGGCACCTCGCCGGCGCCACGGATGCCGTACGGGTGGCCCAGGTTGGGCGTCTCCAGGATGACGGTGTCGATCATCGGTACGTCGAGCGAGGTCGGCATGCGGTAATCGAGCAGACTGGAGTTGGCCAGTCGGCCGTCCTTGTTGTACCAGTACCCCTCGCTGAGCGCCCAGCCGAGGCCCTGCACGGCGCCGCCCTGCATCTGCCCGGCCACGTAGTCCGGATGCACCGCCTTGCCGACGTCCTGGAAAGCGGTAAAGCGCAGCACCTGCACCTTGCCGGTTTCCGGGTCTACTTCCACATCGCAGATATTGGCGGCGATCTGAAAGCCGACGCCATGCGGGTTGGCGGTGTAGTCGGCCGAGACCGGCCCGCCGGTTTCGTCCATGCGCGCCGCCACTTGCTTGAAGTGCAAGCGCCGGTGCGGGTCGTTGCGGTCCACGAAGTCGGCCACGCCGGCGCTTTCGACGGTGCAGTCCACGTTCGCGACGTCGGTCTCCCAGATCATCGCCACGCGCTGCTTCATCTGCTCGATGACCTTCTCGGCCGCCTTGATGATGGCGTAGCCGGTGGCAAACGTGGTGCGGCTGCCGACCGACTGGAAGGTGTAGCCGATCGAGTCGGTGTCGGACACGCTGGAGCTGATGTCGTCCAGCGGCACGCCCAGCGCCTCAGCCGCCTGCATGGCCAATGTCATGCGCGTGCCGGACAGGTCAGCCGACCCGGTGGCCAGATTGATGGTGCCGTCGGCGTTGACATGGATTTCGCAGCTGGAGGTCAGGCCGGCGCCGAACCAGAACGCATACGCCACGCCGCGCCCCCGGTTCGGGCCGCCCAGCGGCGCCGTGTAGTGCGGGTGCTTCTTGACCGCTTGCAGCATCTCGACGGTGCCGATCGGCGGCACGGGCATGCCGATGATCAGACGATCGCCTGCGACGGTGGCGTTTTTGAGACGAAAATCAATCGCGTCCAGACCGCATTTCTCGGCCAGCTCGTCGATCACCGTCTCGACCACGAAGTTCGCCTGCGTGGCGCCGGGGGCACGGTACGGCTTGATCTTGGGCTTGTTCAGCATCACGTCGTAGCCGTCGATGACCACGTTCGGGATGTTGTAGCGGGTCAGCGCACACAGGGCGCCCGGCGCGATCGGGCCACCCGGGTAGGCACCGGCCTCGAACAGCAGGTACAGGTCGGCCGCCACCAGCGTGCCGTCCTTCTTGCAGCCGATCTTCACGCGGCAGTAGGTGCCGGAGCTCGGTCCGGTGGCCTTGAGCACCTCGGCGCGGGTCATGGCCATCTTCACCGGGCGACCGGTTTTCTTGGCCAGCATGGCCGCCAGCGGATCCAGGTACACCACGTCCTTGCCGCCGAAACCGCCGCCGATCTCCATTGGGATGACGCGGATCTGCGACAGCTGCAGGTTCAGGATCGAGGCCAGGAAGTCGCGGATGGCGAAGGCGCCCTGGGTCGAGGTCCATACCGTCAGGTGCTGGTCGCTGTCCCAGCGGCAGGTGGTGATGTGCGACTCGATATAGCCCTGATGCACGGTGGCCGTGGTGAACTCGCGCTCGACGACGATGTCGGCTTCCTTGAAGCCCTGTTCGACGTCGCCTGCGGCCAGTTGCAGGCGCCCGGCGTTCGGCAGCGCCTTCTGCGTCGGAAACAGGAACGCGCCCGGCACGTAGTCGTCGTGCAGTACCACGGCGCCGTCCTTGACCGCCTCGCGCACGTCCTGGATGAACGGCAGGATTTCGTACTCGACCTCGACCAGCGCCGCGGCTTCCTCGGCCACGTGCGGATTCTCAGCCGCCACGGCCGCCACGGCGTGGCCGTCGTAGAACACGGTGTGCTTGGCGATGCAGTTGTCGGCGATGTCCTGCATGCTCACGCTGCCGCCTTCGCCGGCTGCAACCACCGCCTGATTCAGGGGCGGAAAATCGGCGCCGGTGATGACCGCCTTGACGCCCGGCAGGGCCATCGCCTTGCTGATGTCGATGCGCTTGATACGGGCGTGCGGATGCGGACTGCGCACCACCTTGCCGTGCAGCATGTCCGGCAGGTGCACGTCATCGCCGAACTTGGCCTGGCCGGTGACCTTGTCGATGCCGTCGCGGCGTACCGGCGTGGTGCCCAGCACGCGCCATTTGCGGGGTTTGTATTCGGGTTCCATGTTCATTACGCAGCCTCCTTTGCCATGACTTGGCCGGCCTTCAGCACCGCCCGGATCAACTTGTCGTAACCGGTGCACCGGCACAGGTTGCCGGCCAGCCACAAACGGGCCTCGTCCTCGGATGGATTCGGGTTCTTCTGCAGCAGCGCCTTGGCCGCCATCAGGAAGCCCGGCGTGCAAATACCGCACTGCATGCCGGTCTCTTCCAGAAACGCCTGCTGCAGCGGGTGCAGGTTGTCGGCGGTGCCGAGCCCCTCGACCGTTTCGATGCTGCGGCCCTGCGCTTCGACGCCCAGCACGCAGCAGGAATTCACCAGCACGCCGTCCAGCAGCACGCTGCACGCGCCGCAGTTGCCGTCGTTGCAGCCTTCCTTGGTGCCGGTCAGGAACATCACGTCGCGCAGGGATTCGAGCAGGCTCTGGCGCGGCTCGGCCAGGAACTCGCGCGGCTCGCCGTTCAGAGTGGTTTCTACGTGAGTCTTCTTCGCCATGTCCTTAAGCTCCCTTGGCGCGCTCGATGGCGCCGCGCAGCGCGCGGGCCGTGAGCACCTTGACCAGATGTTTGCGCTGCTCGATTGTGCCGCGCATGTCGGTGATCGGCTTGGCGACCGCCTGCGCGGAATCCGCGGCAAGCTGGATGCTGTCCTCGTTGATCGGTTTGCCGGCCAGCAGGGCGCCGGCTTCGCGGGCGAAGATCGGGGTCGGGCCAACCGAGGCCAGCGCGATGCGCGCCGAAACGAAGTTCTGCTTGGCCGCGTCCAGCACCACGCTCACGCCGGCACCGGCGATGGCGATGTCCATCTCGTTACGCGGAATGAAGCGCAGGTAGTGCGCGCCACTGTTGGCCACCGGGGCGGGGATGTGAACGCTCACCAGCAGTTCGTCGTCGGCGAGGCAGGTCTTGCCGGGGGCCACGCAGAACTCCTCGACAGGCACCTCACGGGTGCCGTTCGGCCCAAGCACCCGCGCCTGCGCGCCCAGTGCGATCAGGGTCGGGATGGCGTCGCCGCTGGGGGCCGCGTTGCACAGATTGCCGCCGACCGTGGCGCGGCCCTGGATATGCACACTGCCGATCAGACTCATGGAGTCGACCAGGGCCGGGTAACGCTTGGCGACCTCGGCATGCTCGTAGGCGCGCCGGCACGACACGGCGGCGCCCAGCGTCAGGCCAGCCGCGGTCAGCGACAGCTCGTTCAGTTCCGGGATGCGCTTGCCGTCCACCACCAGCTCCGGCTTGCGCCGACCGACGCGCATGTTCACGATCAGGTCCGTGCCACCGGCCAGCACGCGGGCATTGCCGCGCGCCCCTGCCAGCAGCGTGACGGCCTCGCCCAGCGACGTGGGCGCCGCGTAACTGAAGCTGTGCATAGGCGTGTGACTCCTTCTCTGACGAATCTTGGGGGGACGGGATGGGTGATCGAAAGGCAACGGCCTGCCGCGCGGGCGCCTCTAGCGTGCAGCCCTGCCCGAGCGGCAGACTCTAGCAACTAGTCGCTGATTTTGTCACCGGGGTCGGGACGATCGGCGGCCCGTACCAGCAGCGCGGCCAGAATGGCCAACGCCAACGGCACGATCAGGGCCAGGAAAAACCCCTGCGGACCGAAGTCGGCCAGTACCAGTCCGCCGGCCGCGCCACCGGCTACCGTACCTGCGCGCCCCATGCCGATCGCCCAGCCGACCCCGCTGGCACGTACCGCGGTCGGATAGATGGACACGGCCAAATAGTTGAGGGCGATCTGCGGCCCGCCGACGAACAGGCCGCTGAGCCCGACCAGTGCGAACACCAGCGGCCAGTTACCGCCGGCCTGCGCGAGCAGCAGCGATACCACCACCGCGCCTGCCAGCAGCAGCAGGATCACCCGCCGCACCGGCAGTCTGGGCAACAGCCAGGCCAGTGGCAGCATGAACACCAGCGCCGCGCCATTGAGCGTCACCGTGGCCAGGCCGGCCTGCTCCCGGGGCAGGCCGGCGGCGGTCAGCACCGACGGAATCCACAGCACCAGCCCGAACCAGGCTACCCAATTGAAAAAATAGGTGCCCCAGATGGCAACCGTGTTGTGCCGCAGGGCCGGCGAGAACAACGCCGCGGCACCGACGCGGGTCGGCGCCTCCGGCAGCGTGAACACCGTATCGGCGGTCGGCGCAGCGGCGGGCGCCACCCGCGCCAGCAAACGCACGAGTGCCGACTGCTGATCGCGTCGCGCCAGGTAGTACGGCGATTCCGGGAACAGAATCCACAACAGCGGCAGGCAAAGCAGAGGCGCTACGCCGCCGAGCACGAACACCCCCTGCCAGCCCCAGGCCGGAATGAGCTGCCCGGCGATCAGCCCGCCAAGGATGGCACCCATCGGCAGCCCAAGCCCCGCGAGCAGCATCACCAGACCGCGGTGGCGATGCGGCGAGAACTCCGAGGCCAGCGTGTATACGTTCGGCGCCGCGCCGCCCATGCCGATGCCGGTCAGAAAGCGCAGCACCATGAGCTGCTCGATGTTGGCGGCAAACGCCGTCAGCAGCGAGAACAGCCCGAACACCGCCGTCGCCAGCAGCACTGCCGCACGTCGGCCGTAACGGTCGCCCAAGGGGCCGAACAGCACCGCGCCCAGCGCCATGCCGGCCACGCCGGCGGTCACGATCGGTGCCAGCCCACGCGGCCCGACACCCAGCGCCTGCGCCAGGGCCGGTCCGGTGAAGGCGATCGCCTGCGTATCGAACCCGTCGAAGGTGGTGACCAGAAAGCACAACAGCACCACGCGTACCTGATAGGCGCCAAAAGGCGCCTGATCGAACCATTGCGGCAAGCCAAGCTGCGCCCGTGCCCCCATCGCCTCCTCCCCTGTTTTGTGGCCCGAGCATAGCAGCGCGCTCAAAAACGGGTGCTGCGGTGGCTCTCCTTACGCAGGGCCTTGCTGACGCTCACCCGAAAGCGCGCCCGAGGGTGGCGGCAAACCCTGATACGTTCAGTGTTTGGCTAGGCCTGGAACAACGACCGGCGCGGATCCAGTGGCAGTTCGGCGGCGAGGCGGCGGTACAGATCCCGGGCAGCCTCGGTCTGTGCCGGCGGGGCCACGATCTTGAGCACCACATATTGATCGCCAGGCGAGGGTGTTCCCGGCAGCCCGCGCCCGCGCAGCCGCAGCTTGTCGCCGCCTTGCGAACCGGCCGGTATGTTCAGCTCGACCACGCCGCCCAGCGTTGGCACCTTGACCGCGGCCCCCAGCGCCGCTTCCCAGGGCGTGATCGGCAGGTCCAGATACAGGTCGCCGCCCTCCAGGCGATACAGCCGGTGCGGCGCGAACTCGATTTCCAGATACAGGTCGCCGCCGTTGCTCCCCTGGCCGGCGAGTCGAATGCGCTGGCCCGCGCGCACGCCTTTCGGAATGCGCACTTCGAGCGTGCGAGTGCGCCCGCCGGGTTGGCTCAGATTCACCGCCCGACTGCTGCCGTGGAAGGCGTCCTCGAGCGTAATCTGAACCCGCGCCTGTTGGTCCTCGCCGCGCGCCGAGCGCCGCTGCGGTCCCTGCGAACCGGCAAAGCCGCGCCCGAACAGGCTGTCGAAAAAGTCGCTGAAACCGGCACCACCGCCACCGCTGCGAAACTCGAAACCCTCGCCGCCACGCCAGTCCGGCGGCGGCGAGAAGCCCTGCCCGGCCTGCCAGTTGCTGCCCAGTTGGTCGTAGGCGGCGCGCTTGTCGGGGTCCTTGAGCACCTCGTACGCTTCGGCGACGTCCTTGAAGCGGTTCTCGGCGTTGGCCTCCTTGCTGACGTCGGGGTGGTACTTGCGCGCCAGCTTGCGGTAGGCGCGTTTGATGTCCTCGACGCTGGCGTCACGGGCTACGCCCAGGGTCTTGTAGTAATCCTTGTATTCCATCGCCACTCGGGAAGAGGAACAGCCTGCCCGCCGACGGTCGGCGGGGCGCCGTCAACGGGCAGGCCAGTGTAGTCGGCCTCAGGCGTTGACCGGGATGCGGCGCGCCATGACCTTGGCGAGCTTCGGAATGGACACCTCCAGCACGCCGTCCTGAGCACGTGCCGACACCTGCTCCGTGTCGACCGACTCGGGCACGCTGAAGCGGCGTACGAAGCGCCCCCGCGGACGCTCCGCGCGTCGGAAGGCTGCGGCCTCATCAGGCGAAATCGCCGGGCGCTCGCCGCTGATCGTCAACACGCCCTGTTCAAGGTTGATGTCGACCGCGTCCGCCTTCACGCCCGGCAGGTCGATACACACGACGTAACGCTCGGCCTCCTCGCGCACATCGACGGGCGGCATCCAGTCGCCGCCGGACAGGCTCGCCGCGCCGTCCTCGCGCAGCGGGCTGGCGCTGAACAGGCGCTCCATCTCACGCTGCAACTCACCCAGCAATCCGTAAGGCTGATGTCTGACAATACTCATGGCAAACCTCCTGCCAGTTAGTGCGGGCATACCGGTGCCCGCTTCGCTGCAAAAGGTGTGGGCTGGCCGGAGCTTTTCAAGCGCCCGGGCCGGCTATCGCCACGGCCACCGTCAGATGCCGAACAACACCCCAAGTCCCAGGTACCGGATGCGGTCGTCGTAGAACTGTCCGTGCGGCGAGTAACCCCGGTAGCCGTCGACCGACAGGCGCAAGTAATGGTCCGAGTGCGGGGCATCGAACTGCACGCCAACCTTCAGGCTGCGGTTGATGGCCCAGTCGTGTTCGGCGTAGGACTTCAGGTCCAGGCCCGCGAACGGACGCCCGCGCAGGCCTGGCGCCACAGTGGTGGCCGCGGCACTGAAGTACTCGATGCCGGCGTGCGCCATCAGCCGGTCCAGGTCGGCCGGCTCACGCTGCAGCAGCACTTCGCCGCCGCCGTAGATTCGAACAGGGCCCAGATCCTGGGCGATCAGGCCCTCCAGCGATTCATAGCTCAGGTTGATCCGTTCCGGCGCGGCGTTGAGCAGGAACTCATCGCCCAGGTGCGAGCTCTGGTGATACAGGCGCAGTCGCGCGCTGGTGTGGTTCTGACGCCAGGTGAACGGAATGCCCACCGTGTAGTCGGCGTTGATCAGGTCGAACGATTCCGCTTCCAGGTTGAACAGGCCGAACAGCCCGCCCGAGATGCCGACGTTCCAGCCGTTGCCCGCTTCATCGACGCGGCCGTAGACCGGAAAATTGGCGCCATAGCCGACCTCGGCCAGCCATAACGTGTCGGTGCTCGTGTCGTAATGTCGCGCAGACACGAAAAAGCGCGGTTCCTTGGGGTCGGCCAGGAACGGGCGAAACAGTTCCTGGGTGGGAAACCACCGTCCCGCCGCTGGCTCCACGGCATCGCCGGACGATGCGAGCCGCACCCTGCGCACGCCGTCAATCGATGCCAGCGCGCCCTGCGCCGCTTCGGCGTCGGTATGACCCCGCGCATCCAGCCGCACCTGCCCATCGCTTACGGTCAGCTCGTAGCTGCCCGGGGCCCAGCCCAGACGCTGCTCGAGAACGGCCGCGGCGTAGCCGGCAAGGTAGCCATTGCCCGACGCACTGTTCGCGCCCAGCGCGACACTCATGGCCAGGGCGAGACCGCTTCCGATCAGGTATTGAATCCGCATGCAGTGACTCCTGTGGGGGACGGGGCTTTGCGGCCCTGTTGAGTGAAGACCACGCGACTGCCCCCGGGGTTCCCGGGCCGATTGGGAGGGCCGATGCTCAGCGGGCTATCACCGTGTACGGATGCTCGGTTTTGCCGTAGCGGCTGATGATGCCGGCCACGTAATTGCGGGTTTCGGTATACGGCGGCAGGCCGCCGTGGCGGGCAACGGCGCCCTCGCCGGCGTTGTAGCCGGCCAGCGCCAGGCGCACGTCACCCCGGAAGTGCCCCAGCAGCCAGCTCAGGTAGGCCATGCCGCCGCGCAGGTTCTGTTCGGCATCCCAGGGATTGGTCACGCCAAAGCGCGCCGCCGTGGCCGGGATCAGTTGCATCAGGCCCTGCGCGTTCTTGGGCGAGCGGGCATCGGTACGAAAGGCCGATTCGGCCGCCACGATCTGCTTGACCAGAGCCGGGTCGAGCGCGTACTGCGGCGCCAGGCGTTCGATCAGGCGCTCGACTGCCTGGCGGCCCGGGCCGATGAGGATGGCGCCGCGGGCGCTGGCGGTGGCCGGGCCGATGATCGTGGGGGCAACATACTTGCGCGGCCCGCGCCGGGCGGCGGCGTTGGCGGCGGTATAACCGGCGCCGCTGAGCACCCGATCACTGAAAACCGTGTGTCCGCCCGGTGTGCGGTACATGAACAGCTCGGCCCGCGCCGTCGGGCAGGCCGCCAGTGCCAGAATGACAATCAGCCCCCACCGCATGGACAGTCCTTGGCTCCCTGTGCCTGCGATCAAGCATAACCGCAGGGCGTCGATAAACGGTTCAGGCCGTACTATCGGCCGCCTCGGCTGAACAGTTGAACTGCCCCCGGAGGGCCGCCGTGACTGCGCCCGAACTGCCGCCGGACGATCCCCGCCTCACGCTGCGCCTGCCCACCGCGGCCGACTTCGCCCAGGCAACGCAGCGCCTGCTGGGCGGCGCCCGCGAGTGGGTGCGAATCCTGCCGCAGCGGGCTGATCTGCGCTACCTCACCGACGATGCGGTCATCGCCGCCCTGCGGGCCCTGCTGGTGCACAGCCGGCGGGCGCGGCTGGAAATACTGCTGCCGCCCGACTTGGCGCGGGACGACCTGGGGCGGCCACTGTGGGATCTGGCCCGGCGCCTGACCAGCGCGGTTGCCGTGCATCGCCTGTCCGACGACACGGCGCCGCTCGCCGAGGCCTGGCTCACGGTCGATCGGCACGGATACTTGCATCGGCCGCAGGCCGAGCGCCTGCACGGCCTGGCCTGCCTTGACGACCCGCCGCGCACCCAGGAGCTGACCCAGCGCTTCGCCGCGCTGTGGCTGGCCAGCGAGCCGGACCCGGACCTGCGCCGGTTGAGCCTGTGACGGCCGACCGACGTACCGGCGTGCAGGTGCTGGCCGGCGTGCTGCTTGGCGCCTTTGCCGCGCTGCCGACAGGGGCGCTGGCGCGGCCGCAAATCGCCACCGTCGCCCTGCAACAACGCCCGGCGGCCGAGGTGGTCGCCGTGTTGCAGCCTTTGCTCGGAGCGCGGGAAACCGCGGTCGGCGACGGCTTCACGCTGATCCTGAGCGCCGAACCGGCGCGCCTCGAACAGCTGCGCGCCACCATTGCCGAGCTGGACCGCGCGCCGCGCCAGCTGCGCATCACCGTGCGCCAGCAACTGTTTGCCGAGGACCGCATGAATGCCGCCGGCGTTAGCGCCGAGCTTGGCGATGAGCAGGCCCGGGTCGTCGTCAGCCCGCCGGATGCCGGCAGCGGGGCGCAGCTGCGCTACCGCGGCATCGGCGTGTACGGCACCGATTCGCAGGGCCGCCAGCGCGAAACCGGCGAGCAGACCGTGCTGGCGCTCGAAGGCCGCCCGGCGCGCATCGCAGTCGGCCTGATCGCCCCCTTCGACAGCGTCTGCGAGGACGGTTACGGCGCCCGCAGCAGCTGCACCGAATACCGCGAAGTCAGCACCGGCTTCGAGGTGCTGGCCAGGCTCAGCGGCGGCGGCGTGACGCTGGACATCGCGCCCCAGTCGCAGCAGCTGGCCGCGCCCGGCGTGGTGGCATTTCAGGTCGCCCAGACGCAGTTGCACGGGCCGCTCGGGCAGTGGCTGGAGCTGGGCGGCGAGGTCAGCCGCTCGGGCGAAAGCGAGCGCGGCATGCTAGCGTCTACGGCCCGAACCGGCCGCAGCGCGCGGCGCATCGCCATCAAAGTGGAACTTGCCCCGTGACCCGCCGTATCCGACCTGGCCGGCCCCTGCTGTTGTTCCTGCTCCTGCTGGGTGCCACCGCCCAGGCCGGCGACATCTACCGCTGGACCGACGCCCAGGGCCGCACACACTACGGCGATCGGCCGCCGGCCAACGGGGCGGAAAAGATCGTCGAACCGCCGCCGCCGAGCGCCCTGTCGCCGGACGAGGTCAACGCAAAGCTGGAAGCCATCCGTGCCCAGCGCCAGACGGCCGCCGAGGAACGCGCCCTGGCCAAGGAAGCACAGGCCAAGGCCGCCGCGGAGCAAAAGCAGCGCGCCGCGGAGTGCGCCGCCGCGCGCCGCCAGCGCGATACCCTGCAGGCCGCCCAGCGCATCCGCGATGCCGACGGCAACTGGTACACCGGCGAGCAGCGGCTGCAGAAAATGCACGAACTGGAAGCCGCCATCCGCAAGCACTGCGGCGGCGTTCCGGCGCAATGAGCCCGCCCTGGCGGGCGCTGGCCGCGCTGGTGGGGGATCTGCTGCGCCTGCGCTGCGGGCCGCAGGACGTGCCGTATTCCCATGCCTTGCTGATGCGGGCCCTGGTCCCGTACGCGCTGCTCGGCAGCCTGCTGGCAGCGTTCGCCATGCCGCTGCACCGCGCCCTGCTGTATGGGCCCACCGAAGCCGCCCTGCTGGGCGCGCTGGTATACGCGTCCCTGGCGGTGCGCCGCCGGCCGGCCCGCTACGTGCAGACGCTGACCGCACTGGTGCTGGTCGGCATCGTGTTCAACGCCCTGTCGCTGCCGCTGACCGCCCTCGCCCGACCTGAAAACGGCCTCGGCCTGCTGATCCTGGCGCTGGTGGCGTGGAGCTTTGCGGTGTCGGTGCACATCCTGCGCCTGGCGCTGGACATCCCGGTGCCCGGCAGCGTGCTGGTCAATCTGGGCTTCTTTTTCGCCGCCTACTACGGGCTCGGCCACCTGTTCGGACTGCTTTCCTGATGCACCTGCACATTCTCGGTATCGGCGGCACCTTCATGGGCGGTCTGGCGCAGCTTGCCAAGGCGCTGGGCCACCGCGTCAGCGGCTGCGACACGGGCGTCTACTCGCCGATGCGCGAGCAGCTCGACGCCGCCGGCATCGCCTGGCAGGAGGGCTACGATCCGGCGCAACTGCGAAATCCGCCGGACGTGTGCGTGATCGGCAATGCCCTGTCGCGCGGCAATCCGCTGGTCGAGCACATCCTCACCGCCGGTCTGCCCTACACATCCGGCCCGCAATGGCTGGGCGAGCAGGTGCTCGCCGGTCGTCACGTGCTGGCGGTGGCCGGCACCCACGGCAAGACCACCACCGCCAGCCTGCTGGCGTGGATTCTGGACCAGGCGGGTCTGGACCCCGGCTTCCTGATCGGCGGCGTGCCGCAGAACTTCGGCGTCTCGGCGCGCCTGGGCACGGGGCCGTTCGTGGTCGAGGCCGACGAGTACGACACGGCGTTTTTCGACAAGCGCGCCAAGTTCCTGCACTACCGGCCGCGCACGGCGATCCTGAACAACCTCGAATTCGACCACGCCGACATCTACCCGGACCTGGCCGCCATCGAGTGGCAGTTCCATCAGCTGCTGCGCACCGTGCCGGGCAACGGCCGGCTGGTCGTGAACGCCGCCGACGCCAACCTCACCCGCGTACTCGAGCGCGGCTGCTGGACGCCGGTGACGCGCTTCGGCCCCGGCGGCGACTGGCAGGCGACGCCGCTCGCGCCGGATGCCAGCCGCTTCGAGCTGACCGTGGCCGGCGCGCGCATCGGCAGCGGCGAATGGTCGCTGGCCGGCGTGCACAACCTGCACAACGCGCTGGCGGCGCTGGCGGCGGCGGCCGAAGTGGGGGTGAGCGCGGCGCTGGGCCTCACGGCGCTAGGCAGTTTCAGAAACGTGCGCCGGCGCCTCGAAGTGGTGGCAAACGAAGGCGGCGTCACGGTCTACGACGATTTCGCCCACCACCCGACGGCGATCGCCGCCACGCTGGCGGCGCTGCGCGGGCGGGTCGGCGCGGCACGCATCCTGGCGGTGGTTGACCTGCGCTCGAATTCCATGCGCCAGGGCGCGCACCGGGCGGGGCTCGCCGCGGCGCTGGCGGATGCCGATCTGGCGCTGCTGCACTGCGCCCAGCCGCTGGCCTGGGACGTGGGCGAGGTGCTGCGCGAGCTGCCCCGCGGCGGCGGCTTCTTCGATACCGGCGAGGCACTGGTCGATGCGCTTGCGCGGGCCGCCCGGCCCGGCGATCACGTGCTGTTGATGAGCAATGGCGCCTTCGGCGGCGTGCATGCCACACTCGCGGCGCGGCTCAAAAACCCATCAGGCGGGGGATCCTGACGTGCCGGAACTGCAAACCTTCACCCTGCCGGTGTTTCCGCTGGGCAGCGTGCTGTACCCGGGCGGCCTGCTGCCGCTGCGCATCTTCGAGCCGCGGTATCTGGCCATGGTGCGCGAGTGCCTGCGCGAGCAGCGCGGCTTTGCCGTGTGCCTGATCAGCGAGGGCCGCGAAACCGGCCAGGCGGCGCGCTTTCATCCCATCGGCACGCTGGCGCGCGTCGAGGATCACGACCAGGACGCCGCCGGCATGCTGCACATCACGGTGCGCGGCGACCAGCGCGTGCAGGTGGTGACCAGCAGCGTGCGCCCGGACCAGCTGGTCATCGGCCAGGCCCTGCACCTGGAAACAGAACCGGCCACCGGCATCGCCGAGCGTCACAGGCCGCTGCTGGACCTGCTGCGCCAGGCCATGGAGGAGTACGACCCGGACTTCGGCCGCGCCGAGGAACTGCTGGAGGCCAGCTGGGTCGGGTTCCGGCTGGCCGAGCTGCTGCCCCTTCCGTCGGCGCGACGCCAGTGGTTACTGGAACTGACCAACCCCACGCTGCGCCTTGAAGCGCTCGCACAGTTCATCGAGGACCTGCGCGCCGGCGATGAAATGCAGCGCCGATAGGCGCCTTTGCGGCTGGCGGAGCCGCTGATGAGCCCCGCCTCACTCAAGGAGGTTCGCCATGCTCCAGAACAAGACAGCCATCGTCACCGGCGCCGGCACCGGCATCGGCCGCGCTATTGCCGCCCGCCTGCACGCCGAGGGCGCCCGCGTGGTGCTGGCCGGCCGACGGCAGGACAAGCTGCAAGAAACCGCCCGCCAGCTGGGCGAGCGCACGCGGGTGGTGCCGACCGACGTGACCGTGCCGGCGCAGGTCCAGGCGCTGGCCGATGCGGCCGCCGGATTCGGCGACGGGCGGATCGACATCCTGGTCAACAACGCCGGAGTGATGCGCTTTGCCCCGCTCGGGCAGGCCGACGAGGCGCACTGGCAGGAGATGATGGACGTCAACTGCTGGGGCCCGCGACGGCTGATGGCGGCAGTGCTGCCGGCCATGCGCGCCGGTGGCGGCAGCATCGTCAATATCGCCTCCATTGCCGGGGAACACGCCTTTCCGGGCGCCGGGGCCTATGGCGCCGCCAAGCGCGCGCTGCGCCACATCTCGCAGGTGCTGGCGATGGAGGAAGCCGGCCACGGCATCCGCGTGAACGTGATCTGCCCCGGCGTGGTGCAGGACACGGACCTGCTGCAGGGCGCCGTGCCGCCGGACAAGCAGGCGCAGTTCCTGGACACCTTCGCCAAGCTGCACCCGCTGGGTCGCAACGGCCGTCCTGACGACGTGGCCGACGCGGTTCTGTTCTTTGCCTCCGACCTGAGTCGCTGGATTACCGGCGCCGTGCTGCCACTGGACGGCGGGCGACACCTGGCCACCAACCGCCCCAGGCTGGACTAGAACCCATGGGCTTGGCGGCGCGCCGGCCGAGGCTGCTGATCTAGGCCCTAAACGCCGCGCAGCAGCGCGTTGATGCCCACCTTGGCGCGGGTTTGCAGATCCACCTGCTTGACGATCACGGCGCAGTACAGGCTGTGGCTGCCGTCGGCGGCCGGCAGGCTGCCCGATACCACCACCGCGCCGGCCGGCACGCGGCCATAGGTGATCTCCCCGGTCTCGCGGTTATAGATCTTGGTGCTCTGGCCGATGTAGACGCCCATCGACAGCACCGCGCCGCGTTCCACCACCACGCCTTCGACGACTTCCGAGCGGGCGCCGATGAAGCAGTCGTCCTCGATGATGGTCGGCGCCGCCTGCAGCGGCTCGAGCACGCCGCCGATGCCGACGCCGCCGGACAGGTGCACGTTCTTGCCGATCTGCGCGCAGGAGCCGACCGTGGCCCAGGTGTCGACCATGCTGCCGCTGTCCACGTAGGCGCCAATGTTGACGTAGCTTGGCATCAGCACCACGCCGGGGGCGATGTAGGCGCCGCGGCGCACGGTGGCCGGCGGCACCACGCGGGCGCCCTGGGCGGCGAAGTCGGCGGCGCCGAAATCCGCGAACTTGGTCGGTACCTTGTCGAAAAAGCGCCCGTAGCCGCCGTCCATGACGGCGTTGTCGGCAATCCGGAACGACAGCAGCACGGCCTTTTTCAGCCACTCGTTGACGCGCCAGCCGCCGGCGGTCGGCTCGGCCACGCGCGCCGTGCCGGCGTCCAGCAGCGCCAGCGCCTGCTGTACCGCCTCGCGCACGGTGGCGGTCGCGTTGGCGGGGGTGATTTCGCCGCGCGCCTCGAAGGCGGCATCAATGGTGTCGATCAGGTCCTGCATGGGGTTTCCGTTGCGTCGGGTTGGAGGTATTCAGTCGTTCAGTGCCGCCGTCAGGCGCTGCATGGCCTGCGCGCAGGCCGCCTCGTCGGCCACCAGCGCCAGGCGCACGTGGCCGGCGCCCGGATTCACGCCGCCATCGGCGCGCGCCAGATAGCTGCCTGGCAGCACGCGCAGGTTGTGCTGCGCGTACAGGCGGCGGGTGAAAGCCGGATCGTCGCCGCCCGGCACTGGCAGCCACAGGCAAAAGCCGCCCTGTGGCAGCGCGACCCGGTCGCCGAGCAGCTGCACCGCGGCGGCCAGCTTGCGCCGGTAGATGGCGCGGCTTTGGACGACGTGCGCCTCGTCCGCCCAGGCGGCGGCACTGGCCGCCTGCACGTATTCGGGCAGCGCGCAGCCGTGGTAGGTGCGGTACAGCGCGAAGCGTTCGATCAGCCGCGCGTCGCCGGCCACGAAGCCGGAGCGCAGCCCCGGCACGCTGGAGCGCTTGGACAGGCTCTGGAACACCAGGCAGCGGTCGAAGCCGTCCAGGCCCAGCGCCCGGCAGGCGGCCAGAATGCCCGCCGGCGGGGCCGCCTCGTCGGGGTAGATCTCCGAGTAACACTCGTCGGACGCGATGACGAAGTCATGCCGCTGCGCGAGCTCGACCAGATATTTCAGCTGACCCAAGGTCAGCACGCGCCCGGTCGGGTTGTGCGGCGAGCAGATGTACAGCAGCTGCACCTGGCGCCACACAGCGGGCGGCACGGCGTCGAAATCCGGCCGGTAGCCGGCCTCGGCCGGGCAAGGGATGTACAGCGGCCGGGCGCCGGCCAGAAGGGCCGCGCCTTCGTAGATCTGATAGAAGGGATTGGGCATCGCCACCCGGGCGCCGGGTGCGCGGTCGATCACGCACTGGGCGATGGCGAACAGCGCCTCGCGCGTGCCGCTCACCGGCAGCACCTGACGCGCCGGATCGACGGCGCCCGGCGGCAGGCCGTGGCGGCGCACCAGCCAGGCGGCGATCGCCTCGCGCAGCGCGTCCGAGCCGGCCGTTTTCGGATAGCGGCCCAGGCCGTCCAGATGGGCGAGCAGCGCATCCCGCACCAGCGCCGGCGGCGCGTGGCGCGGCTCGCCGATGGACAGGTCGATCGGCGGCAGGCCGCCGTCGTGCCGGACATCGGCCAGCAGGCCGCGCAGGCGCTCGAACGGGTACGGCTGCAGGTCGGCGAAACCGGGGTTCATGGCGGTTCGAAGCCCGCTCAGGTGGCAGCGGCCGGATCGCCGTCCAGGCGGCCTGCCAGGTGTTCGCGCAGGCGGTCCAGGGTAGCGGCGTCGGTGACCGCATGGCCGCGCGCGTCGGTGACGAAAAAGGCATCCTCGGCGCGCTCGCCGTAGGTATTGACGCGGGCGTTCTGCAGCACCAGGCCGCATTCGGCAAAGGCCTGCGCCACCTGCGACAGCAGGCCGGGGCGGTCCTTGGTGATCAGCTCGATCACGGTGCGGTCGCGGCCCAGATCGGTGGCGAACGACACTTCCGTGGCTACCCGGAACGCCTTTTGCTGGCGGCTGATGCGCCGCCCGCCCGACCGCAGCGACAGCGTGTCTTCGAGCAGGGCCTCGCGCAGGGCGGCGCGGATGTCGCGGCGCCAGGACGGGTCCGACACCGGCTCGCCGTTCAGGTCCGACACCAGGAAGGTGTCGAGCGCGTAGCCGTCGCGGCTGGTGTAGATGCGCGCGTCGACGATGTCCAGCCCGAGCCGGTCCAGGGTCGAGGTGATGGCCGCGAACAGGTACTTGCGGTCGCGCGTGTAAACCATGACGCCGGTGCTGCCGCGGTCCGGAAAGTCGCGCGTGGCGACCACCGTCGGCGCCTCGCCGCGGGCGCGCAGGATGTGCTTGGCGTGCCAGGCGATCTCCTCGGCCGCGAAGCGCAGGAAATAGTCGTCGTCCAGGCGATCCCAGAACTGCGCGCACTGGTGCGCGTCCACCTGCTCGGCCGGCAGCAGCGCCGCGGCCTGGGCGCGGACGTCCGCGGCCTGTTCGCGGGCGTCGATGGGGCTGCCCAGGCCCCGCCGCAGGGCGCGTCGGGTGGCCAGGTACAGCGCCGACAGCAGCGAGCCCTTCCAGGAATTCCACACCGTGGGGCCGGTGCCGCGCATGTCGGCCACCGTCAGCAGGTACAGGTAATCCAGGTGCACCTGGTCGCCGACCGTGGCGGCGAAGGCGCGGATCACCTCCGGATCGCCGATGTCCTGGCGCTGCGAGACCTTGCTCATCAGCAGGTGGTGGCGCACCAGCCAGGTCACCAGGCGGCTGTCGAGTTCGGACAGCCGGTGCAGGCGGCAGAAGGTGTAGGCGTCGTGACTGCCCAGGTCCGAGTGATCCCCGCCGCGGCCCTTGGCGATGTCGTGAAACAGCGCCGCCAGATACAGCAGCTCCGGTTTCGGGATGTTCGGGAACACCTGATAGCCGAGCTCCAGGGCGCCGATCTTCTCGTCCGGGAAGGCATAGCTGCGCGTGTTGCGCAGCACGAACAGGCTGTGCTCGTCGACCGTGTAGACGTGGAACAGGTCGTGCTGCATCTGTCCGACCACGCTCCCGAAGGCCGGGATGTAGCGCGCCAGTACGCCGTAGCGGTGCATGCGCTGCAGCTCATGGCCGATGCCGTGCGGCTGGCGGATGATCTCCATGAACAGGCTGGTGCAGCGAATGTCCGCCCTGAAGGCGTCGTCGATCAGGTACAGATGCCGGCGGATCAGGCGCACGGTGCCGGCGCGCACACCGCGCACGTGTTTGCGGTGCTGCTGCAGCAGCAGGAAGATCTCGAGCAGCGCGAACGGGTAGCGGCGAAACACCCGCTCATCCCGCGCCTCGATGAAATCCTTGCGAATCTGGAAGCGGCTGTTCAGCGGCACGGCGCGGTCGCTGCGCCGGGCCAGCAGGATTTCCTCCTCGAAGTGCGCCAGCAGCATCTCGTTCAGCCGCGACAGGCCCTTGACCGTGCGGTAATAGCGCTTCATGAACTGCTCGACGGCCAGGGTCTCGTCGCTGTCCTGGTAACCGAAGCGATGTGCCAGCTCGCGCTGCTGGTCGAACAGCAGGTGGTCGTGCTTGCGCCCGGCCAGCAGGTGCAGACCGTTTCGCACCTCCGACAGGAACTCCTGGCCCTCGACCAGCAGCCGGTACTCGTCGGGCTCCAGAAAGCCGTGATCGACCAGCTCGTGCAGGGTGCGGGCGCCGAAGTGGCGCTTGGCCACCCAGCCGATGGTGTGGATGTCGCGCAATCCGCCGGGGCTTTCCTTGACGTTTGGCTCGAGCTTGTAGGCGGTGGCGTCGAACTTGTCGTAACGGGCCTGCTGCTCGGCCAGCTTGGCGGCGAAGAACTTGCGCGTTGGCCACATCTGGCCGGGTCCGGTGCGCCGGCCAAGCTGCTCGAACAGCGCCGCGTCGCCGGCCAGCAGGCGCGCCTCCATCAGGGTGGTGGCGATGGTCACGTCGCGCCGGCCCTCGTCCACGCACTGGCGCACGCTGCGCACGCTGGCGCCAATGTCCAGGCCCGTGTCGTACAGGAAGGTGACGAAGCCGCTGATGGCGCCCGCCAGACGCACGATGTCCGCCGCGCGCGCTCCCAGTACCAGCAGGTCCACGTCGGAACTGGCGTGCAGCTCGCCGCGACCGTAGCCGCCTACCGCCACCAGCGCCAGGCGCTGTGCGCCCGGCACGTCCGCCATGTGCGCCGCCCAGATGCGCCGCAGCAGCAGGTCCACGAAGGCGGTGCGCGCCTGCACGATGCGGGCCCCGGCCGGCTGCTGGTCGTAGTGCACACGCAGGCGGTCGGTGAACTGCTGGCGCAGCTGCCGGCAGGTGGCAGCCGTGACGCCCAACTCGTCCAGCGCACGCCCGACCTGTGCCGCGTCGAACAGCGGTGCCGGGGTCGATGCGGGCGGCGGCGCGTTCAAGGCGGCGTCTCGCCCTCGCGCAGGGTCAACACCTCGACGCCGGTATCGGTCACCAGCACCATGTGCTCCCACTGCGCCGACAGGCTGTGATCCTTGGTCACCACGGTCCAGCCGTCGGCCAGCAGCTTCACGTGCCGCTTGCCGGCATTGAGCATCGGCTCGATGGTGAACACCATGCCCGGCTCCAGCACCAGGCCGGTGCCCGGAATGCCGTAATGCAGCACCTGCGGTTCCTCATGGAACTGGCGGCCGATGCCGTGCCCGCAGTATTCGCGCACGATCGAGTAGTTGCGCGCCTCGGCGTGGCTCTGGATGGCGTGGCCCAGGTCGCCCAGGCGCATGCCCGGCCGGACCATGCCGATGCCGACCCACAGTGCCTCATAGCTGGTTTCGCACAGGCGGCGCGCCTGGATGGTCGGCTCGCCGACGTAGAACATGGCGCTGGTGTCGCCATGGTAATCGTCCTTGATGACCGTGACGTCCACATTGACGATGTCGCCACGCTTGAGCGGCTTGTCGTTCGGGATGCCGTGACACACGACGTGGTTGACCGAAGTGCAGATCGACTTCGGGAAGCCGTGGTAACCCAGCGGCGCCGAGCGGCAGCCCAGGACCTGTGTCGTGTACTGCTCGCAGATGTCGTTCAGCGTATCGGTGCTGACGCCCGGCTGCACATGCTCGCCGATCATGCCGAGCAGCTGCGCGGCCAAGCGACCGGCCACGCGCAGGGCCTCGATCTCTTGGGGGGTCTTGATGGAGACGGTCATGGGTCTTGGCGGGCGCCACCGGAACGATCCGGGGCGAGGTAAAGGATCCGAAATGTAGCAGCCGGCGCGTACGGCGGTAAACCTGCCGATTGTGACCTGGGACGATCGGTGCTATAAATCCCGCCCCTGACTTCGGGCACCCGCCCGACGGCTGCCCTCTGTATCGCGGCTCTCACCTCAAGAATTGCGGAGCGTTTTGGCTTATGGCTGGAGTTTCCATGCGCGACCTGCTGGACGCGGGCGTCCATTTCGGTCATCAGACCCGCTACTGGTCGCCGGCCATGGCTCCTTATATCTATGGTGCCCGCCAGAACATCCACATCATCGACCTGGAGCGCAGCCTGCCGATGCTGCGCGATGCGATGAACGTGCTGGGCAAAATTGCCGCCCGCGGCGGCACGGTGCTGTTCGTGGGCACCAAGCGCCAAGCACGCAAGCTGGTCGAGCAGCATGCTGCCGCCTGCGGCATGCCGTATATCAGCTATCGCTGGCTGGGCGGCATGCTGACCAACTACCGCACCGTGCGCAAGTCGGTGGACCGCCTGATCGACCTCGAAACCCGCCTGGAGCTGGGCAAGACCGGTGACCTGAGCAAGCGTGAAATCCAGCTGCTGCACCGCGAGCGCGAGAAGCTGGTGCGCAGCGTCGGCGGCATCCGCACGCTCAAGGGCATGCCCGACGCGCTGTTCGTGATCGACACCGGCTACGAGCACATCGCCGTCGAGGAAGCCAACCGCCTGGGCATCCCGGTGATTGCGGTGGTCGACACCAACAACCGCCCGGAAAAGATCGACTACATCATTCCCGGCAACGACGACTCGATCCGCGCCATAGACCTGTATCTCGGTCAAGCCGTGGAGGCGATCCAGAACGGCCGGGCTGCGCTGGCTGCCGGTGGCAGTGACGAGTTCATCGAAGTCGTCGAGGTCGGCTAAGGAGGCCAACGGCGCGGGGTTGCCGCGGGCCACGCAAGCATTTCTCATTCATGAAAAGAGGGGTTCAGCCCCTCTTTTTTTGCTCGGGTACCCGGTCGGTCAAGACCGGCGGCGCCCTGATCCGGAGGCATCTCACATGAACATATCGGCGGCACTGGTCAAGGAAATGCGCGAGCGCACCGGCCTTGGCATGATGGAATGCAAGAAGGCGCTGACCGAGGCCGGTGGCGACATCGAGGCGGCCATCGACCTGATGCGCAAGGCCGGCGCCGCGCGCGCCGACAAGAAGGCCGGGCGCACTGCGGCCGATGGCGCCATCATCCTGTCGGCCAGCGCCGACGGGCGCAGCGTGGCCCTCACCGAGGTCAACTCGGAAACCGATTTCGTGGCCAAGGACGCCGGCTTCCTGGCCTTTGCCCAGGCGGTGGGCGATCTTGTGCTGAGTCAGGCGCCGGCCGATGTGGAACAGCTGTCCGGCCTGGCGCTGGGCGACGGCACGGTCGAGGAAGCGCGCCAGCAGCTGGTGGCCAAGATCGGCGAGAACATTCGCGTGCGCCGTTTCGTGCGCCGCCAGACCGCTTCCGGCGTGATCGGCAGCTACCTGCACGGCTCGCGCATCGGCGTGCTGGTCGAGCTCGAAGGCGGCGATCCGGCCCTGGCGCGGGACATCGCCATGCACGTCGCCGCCAGCCGTCCGCTGTGCGTGTCCAGCGACCAGATTCCGGCGGATGTGATCGCCCGCGAGAAGGAAATCTACGACGCCCAGGCGGCCGAATCCGGCAAGCCGGAAGACATCCGCGCCAGGATGGTCGAGGGCCGGGTGCGCAAGTACGCGGCCGAGGTCACGCTGCTCGGCCAGCCCTTCGTCAAGGACCCGGACACTACCGTCGAGCAATTGCTGAAAAAGGCGAATGCGCGGGTGATCGGCTTCGACCGGCTGGAAGTCGGCGAGGGCATCGAAAAGCAGGCCGACGACTTCGTCGCCGAAGTGATGAAACAAGCCCGCGGCTGAGTCTCGATGGCCGGTTCGCCGCCCAAGTACACGCGCGTCCTGCTGAAGCTCAGCGGCGAGGCGCTGGCCGGCGGCAAGCCGCACGGCTTCGATCGGCCGGCCATGCAGGCGGTGGCCGACGAACTGGCACCGGTGCTGGCGGCCGGCGTGCAGGTCGGTCTGGTGGTCGGCGGCGGCAACCTGTTTCGCGGCCTGCCGGCGGCAGCCGACGGGGGTGACCGGGCCACCGCCGATTACATTGGCATGCTGGCCACGGTCATGAATGCACTGGCCCTGCACGAGGTATTGGAACGCGCCGGCCTGGCGGCGCGCGTCATGTCGGCGCTGCCGGTCACCGGCGTCGCCGAGCCGTTTGTGAGAGTCAAGGCGCTGGCGCATCTGGCGGCCGGCAAGGTGGTGCTGTTCGGCGGCGGTATCGGTAATCCTTACTTCACGACCGACACCGCTGCCTGCCTGCGGGCCATCGACATTGGCGCCCAGCTGCTGCTGAAAGCCACCAAGGTCGACGGCGTCTACGATGCCGACCCGCTGCGCGATGCCGGCGCGCAGCGCTATGAGCAGCTTGGCTATGATGAAGTGCTGGCGCGGCACCTGGGCGTGATGGACGCCACGGCGGTGGCATTGGCGCGCGAGCACGCCCTGCCGGTGCGGGTGTTCGACATGAACAGCCGCGGTGCGCTGCTGCGCATCGTGCACGGAGAGTCGGTCGGCACGCTCATGGCGCCGGCCGTGGACGGGAGACAGACATGATCGATGACGTGCGCAAAGATGCCGAACAGCGCATGGCCAAGAGCGTCCACGGGCTGCATGAGGCGCTGAAGAAAATCCGCGCCGGTCGCGCCCACCCGGGCCTGCTGGACCAGGTGCACGTCAACTACTACGGCACCGACACTCCGCTGCGCCAGCTCGCCAACGTCAGTGCCGAGGACGCGCGCACGCTGCTGGTGGCGCCGTTCGACAAGGCCGCCGTAGCGGCCATCGACAAGGCCATTCGCGAATCCGACCTGGGCCTGAACCCGGCCACCGCCGGCATGGTCATTCGAGTGCCGCTGCCGGCGCTCACCGAGCAGCGGCGCAAGGATCTGATCCGCGTGGTGCGCAGCGAGGGCGAAGCCTGCCGGGTAGCCATCCGCAACGTGCGCCGCGACGCCAACGGCTCGCTCAAGGAACTGGAGAAGGAAAAGCTGATCTCGGCCGACGACGAAAGCCGCGGCCAGGCCGAGATACAGAAACTCACCGACCGGTTCGTGGCCGAGGTCGAAGCCCTGCTGGCGGCCAAGGAAGCCGACCTGCTGGACGTCTGACCGGGCGCCATGACGACGCCCGAGGGCATGCCGCGGCACCTTGCCATCATCATGGATGGCAACGGCCGCTGGGCGCGTCAGCGCTACCGCCCACGGGTAAACGGCCACCGCAATGGGGCCGTCACGGTGCGCCGCATCGTCGAGGCCTGCGCAGCTCGCGGTATCGGATGGCTGACCGTGTTCGCCTTCAGCAGTGAGAACTGGCGTCGCCCCGCGGACGAAGTGTCGGTGCTCATGAAGCTGTTTGCGCGCGCCCTTCGCGACGAGCAATCGCGCCTGCTCGAAAACGACATCCGCCTGTCGGTGATCGGCGATCGCGCGGGCCTGCCGGAAGGTTTGCAGGCGGCTATTGCCACGGTCGAGCGCAACACTGCTCATTGCCGCGGCATGCAGCTGACGGTTGCCGCCAATTACGGCGGGCGGTGGGACATCGTGCGGGCGGCCGCTGCCATTGCCGCCGCCGCGGCCGCCGGCGAGCTGAACCCGGCCGATCTGGACGAGACCGGTTTCGCGGCCCGTCTGGCGCTCGGCGCGGCGCCGGAGGTGGATCTGCTGATCCGCACCGGCGGCGAGCTGCGCATCAGCAACTTCCTGCTGTGGCACCTGGCCTATGCGGAGCTGTACTTCACCGATGCCTTGTGGCCTGATTTCGACGCTGCGGCCCTCGATCAAGCGCTGGCCTGGTTTGCGGGTCGGCAGCGACGGTTCGGACGTACCGGCGAACAGTTGCTCGGCGACCGGGCTGATGCCTGAAACGCGCCTGGCCACGGCAGCGGCGCTGCTGGGGCTGGTATTGCTGCTGCTGTGGCAGGCCACGCCGCTGGTTCTGCAGGGGGTATTTGGTGTGATCACGCTGCTGGCTGCCTGGGAGTGGTCCGGGCTTTGCCGGGGCCTGCGCGGTCCCCGCCGCGGCCTGCTGCTGATTGCGCTGGGGAGCATCATGCTGGCCTTGCACGCGCTGCCGGTCACGGGCGCGTCGGCGGCCTTTACGGTGGCGCTGCTTTGGTGGGCGTCAGCGCTGCGGCTGGTGATCCGCTATCCGGCCGTGCCGCGCTGGCTTGAGCATCCGGGCATGCAGGCGATCATCATCATTGTGGCGCTGGCGCCGGCCTGGCTGGCGCTGGCGCGCCTGGATCAGGCCGGCCGTGGCCTGCTGCTGCTGTGCCTGGCGCTGGTGTGGGCGGCCGACAGCGGGGCATACGTCGTCGGCCGCCGCTTCGGCCGCATGAAACTGTGTCCTCAAGTCAGCCCGGGCAAGACCGTGGAAGGCGCAGCCGGCGGCCTTGCGGCAGCCGCCGGGGCGGGCCTGACCGGCGGTATTGCGCTGGGTCTGCAAGGGTGGTGGCTGGCCGCCCTGGTGGGGCTGACGGTCGCTTGCGCGGCCGTGTCGGTGGTCGGTGACCTTGCCGAGAGCCTGTTCAAGCGCCGGGCAGGCGTCAAGGACAGCAGTCATCTGCTGCCCGGTCATGGCGGTGTGCTGGACCGCATCGACGCTCTGATCGCCGCAGCGCCCCTGTTTGCCCTGGCCGCGCCTGTGCTGGTGCGGGGCTAGGCGATGCGCGGCGTTGCCCTGCTGGGCGCTACCGGCTCGATCGGCGACAGTACGCTGGCGGTGCTGGCGCTGCACCCGGACCGGTACCGTCTGGAAGTGGTCGCCGCGCGCCGCAATGTGCCGCGCATGCTGGAAATCTGTCGGCAGTTCAGGCCGCCGCTGGCGGTGCTGACCGAGCCGGCCGCGGCGGCGGAACTGCGGGCCGCACTGGGCGACGCACACCCGACGCGGGTGCTCAGCGGCCACGCGGCGCTGCAGCAGGTGGTTCGCGCGCCGCAAGTCGATGCCGTCGTAGCGGGCATTGTTGGCGCTGCGGGCCTTGAATCGTCCCTGGCCGCCGCCCAGGCCGGCAAAACGCTGCTGCTTGCGAACAAGGAGGCGCTGGTCATGGCCGGCGGTTTGTTCATGCATGCGGTACGCGACGGCGGCGCAACGCTGATTCCCATCGACAGCGAAACCAACGCCATGTTTCAGTGTCTGCCCGCGTATCGCTGTGGCGACCCGGCGGCCGAGCGCGGCGTGCGCCGGCTGCTGCTCACTGCGTCGGGCGGACCATTTCTGCGTATGCCGGCGGCCGACATGGCCCGCGTCACGCCCGACCAGGCGTGTGCCCATCCACGCTGGGTCATGGGACGCAAGATTTCGGTCGATTCGGCGACCCTCATGAACAAGGGCCTGGAAGTCATCGAAAGCGCTTGGTTGTTCGGCCTTCAGGGCAGCGCCATCGAGGTGGTGGTGCATCCGCAAAGCGTGGTCCACTCGCTGGTCGAGTACTGCGACGGTTCTGTGCTGGCGCAGCTGGCAAGCCCCGACATGCGCGTGCCGATCGCCCACGCACTGGCCTGGCCGGAACGTCATGCCTCGGGCGCCCAGGCGCTCGACCTGTTCGACGTGGCGCGACTGGAGTTCGAGCGCCCGGACCGGACGCGTTTTCCCTGCCTGGACCTTGCCTATCGGGCGCTGGGCGCCGGTGGCACCGCGGGGGCCATTCTGAACGCCGCCAACGAGGTCGCTGTCCAAGCGTTTCTTGATGGCAGACTGGCCTTTGGCGGTATCGCTCGGGTGGTGCAGGCGGCGCTGGACGCGCAGCCTGCCGTGGCGGCAGACAGCCTGGATGCGGTCCTGGCTGCCGATGCCGCTGCCCGCAACTTCGCCGGCTCATGGGTGCAATCGCAATGCTGAATCTGCTGTGGTCGGTGGGTGCGTTCCTGGTTGCGATCGGCGTACTGGTCAGCGTGCACGAGTACGGGCACTTCTGGGCGGCGCGCCGGGCCGGGGTCAAGGTGCTGCGTTTCTCGGTCGGCTTTGGCAAGCCGCTGTGGCGACGCGTGGACCGCCATGGGACCGAGTTCGTCATTGCCGCCCTGCCGCTGGGCGGCTACGTGAAGATGCTGGACGAGACCGAAGGCCCGGTGCCGGCCGAGCAACTGCACCAGGCGTTCAACCGCAAGCCCGTGCTGGCGCGTATGGCGGTGGTGGCGGCCGGGCCGATCGCCAACCTGTTGCTCGCCTGGTTGATGTACTGGGCCATGTTCATGGTCGGCATTTACGGGCAGCGTCCGGTGGTGGGCGAGGTGTTGCCGGATACGCCGGCCGCGCGCGCTGGTTTCACGGCCGGCGATGTGCTGGGTGCGATCGATGGCCGGTCGGTCACCACCTGGGAGGACGCCGTGCTGGCGCTGATGCCTGCGGCAATAGACGGCCGCCAGGTGGCGGTGCGGGTGCGGTCGGCTGACGCGAACAGCGCCGATTCCATCCGCCAGCTGGACCTGTCTGCCCTGGATTACCGTGCCGAGGATCCCGGCGTGATGCGTCACGTGGGGCTGGTCTGGCAGGGGCCGCGCCTTGATCCGCGGGTGGGCGAGGTGCTGCCCGGCGGCGTCGCCGCCAAGGCGGGCCTGCAGACCGGCGATCTGTTGCTGACGGCCAATGGCAAGCGGCTGACGGATTGGGACGAGTGGGTGCAGATCGTGCGGGCGCATCCGCAAAAGCCCATCGCATTGCGTCTGCGGCGGGGTGACCGGGAGCTTGAACTGAGCCTGGCCCCTGAGGCGGTGGACGACGAGGGCGGCGCGCGCATCGGGCGGGTCGGTGTGGCGCCGCAGCCGGCGCGCGCCCAGTTCGACGACTACTACCTTCGCCAGCACTACGGGCCGCTGCGCAGCGCCGGCGAGGCGCTGGGCAAGCTGCGCGACATGACCGTGCTGACCGGCGAGGTCATCGGCCGCATGCTGACCGGCAGCGCGTCCAGCCGCAACATCAGTGGACCGCTGTCGATCGCCGAGTTTGCGGGCATGAGCGCGCGCCTGGGCGTGGCGCAGTTTCTGGGATTTCTGGGCCTGATCAGCCTGTCGCTGGGGCTGCTGAATCTGCTGCCGGTGCCGGTTCTGGACGGCGGACACTTGCTGTACTATGCCGCCGAATTGGTGCGCGGGCGGCCGTTGCCGGAGCGAATTCGGGCGGCCGGCCAGCAGGTCGGCCTGGTGGCCCTGCTGGCACTCACCGTGCTGGCCTTTTATAACGACATCACGCGGCTCCTGTTTCGTTCCTGACTGCGGGCTGCGGCCTGCCCGGTGACGCCTTGTTTTCCGATTCCCTGCGCATTCTTTCCCGCAGTCTGCTGGCCGTCCTGCTGTGCCTGCAGGTGCTCCAAACACCGGCGCAGGCAGCAGCGGAAGACGCGTTCACCGTTCGCGACATCCGGCTGAACGGCCTGCAGCGCATCTCGCCCGGCGCGGTGCTGATCGCGCTGCCGCTGCGCGTCGGCGACCGCTTCGACCCGCAGCGCTCCAGCGACATCATCCGGGCCCTGTTCCAGACCGAGTTCTTCAGCGACGTCAAGCTTGATCGCGACGGCGACGTGCTGGTCATCGACGTGGTCGAGCGGCCCTCGATCGCCGAGCTGAACATCACCGGCAACAAGGACATCAAGACCGAGGATCTGCAAAAGGGCCTGCGCGAGGCGGGCCTTGCCATGGGGCGGGTGTTCGTGCCCTCGGCGCTGGATCAGCTGCGCCAGGAGCTGCAGCGCCAGTACTACGCCAATGGCAAGTACGGCATGAAGGTCGATACCGAAGTCGCCGAATTGCCGCGCAACCGCGTGCGCATCGACATCACCATCGCCGAGGGCGATGTCGCGCGCATCCGCCAGATCAACATCGTGGGCAACCAGGTGTTCGACGATGAAACCCTGCGCGGCGCCTTCGAGCTGTCCACGCCGAACCTGCTCAGCTTCATCACCGGCAACGACAAGTACTCGCGCCAGAAGTTGGCCGGCGACCTTGAGAAGCTGCACGCCTTCTATCTGGACCGCGGTTATCTGGATTTCGACATCACGTCCACCCAGGTCGCCATCACTCCGGACAAACGCGAGATCTACATCACCGTCAACGTGACCGAGGGCCAGCAGTACACCGTCGACGAGGTCAAGCTGTCCGGCAACCTGGTGGTCGAGCCCGAGGAACTGGTCAAGCTGGTCAAGCTGCGTCCGGGAGACACCTTCTCGCGCAAGAAAATGACCGAGACCAGCGACGCCATTTCCGAGCGCCTGGGCGAGGCCGGCTATGCCTTCGCCAACGTCAACCCGGCGCCGGAAATCGACAAGGACAACGCCACCGCCAAGCTGACCTTCTTTGTCGAGCCGGGCAAGCGCGCTTACGTGCGGCGGATCAGCTTCGCCGGCAACGAGAAGACCGCCGACGAGGTGATGCGCCGGGAAATGCGCCAGCTGGAAGCGACGACCTTCTCGTCGGCGGCCGTGGAGCGCTCGCGCGTGCGCCTGGAGCGGCTGGGTTTCTTCGAGGATGTGACGGTCGAGACACCGGCCGTGCCGGGCAGCCCGGACCAGGTGGACGTGAACTTCACGGTCAAGGAGCGCCCGTCCGGCAGCATCTCGGCCGGCGTCGGCTTCGGCCAGGGCAGCGGCCTGCTGCTGAACGCCGCCGTCACGCAGAACAACTTCCTGGGCACCGGCGACAGTGTCAGCGTCAACTTCAGCAACAGCAGCTATAGCCGCGTTTACAGCGTCGCGCACACCAATCCCTACGCCACAGTGGACGGCGTCAGCCGCACCGTAAGCGCGTTCCTACGCTCTACCGATGCTGCCGACGCCAACCTGTCCGAATACGACACCAGCTCGTTGGGTGGTAGCTGGGGCTATAACGTACCGCTGTCGGAGTTCGACGCCTTCGGCTTTGGCGTTGGTGCCGAACAGACCGAGATTGGCACCGGCTCCTTCACGCCCGTGGAAATTCTCGATTTCATCGATGACAACGGCGACAACTACAACATCTTCAAACTGAACCTGAGCCTCGCCCGTGACACGCGCAACCGCGCCATCTTTCCGGATCGTGGCGGCCTGCGCCGGCTGTCCGGCGAACTGGCCGTACCCGTCGGCGACCTGCAGTTCTACAAGCTGAATTTCACCGAGCAACACTATTTCCCCTTCAGCGACACAGTCAGCCTGCTGCTGAGCGGCACCCTGGGTTACGGTGATGGTTATGGGGACACCAATGACCTGCCGTTTTTCGAGAACTATTTCGCCGGTGGCTTTCGCACCCTGCGCGGCTTCAGGGACAACACGCTCGGGCCGCGCGCCAGCACCAGTTTCAGTAGACGTCCCCGCTCGTTCGGCGGTAATCGCATGATTCTTGGACGCACCGAGCTGTTCTTCCCTGTACCGTTCCTGGACCAGCAGAGCAAGAATTTCCGCATGTCGGTGTTCGGTGATGTCGGCAACGTGTTCGGCTCCGGTGAGCCGCTGAAAGTTGGCGAGCTGCGCTACTCGACCGGCGTGGCGGCGGTGTGGATATCGCCCTTCGGCGCCATCTCGGTGGCCATTGCGCAGCCCTTTAACGATGGGCCGGACGACCAGGTACAGCGTTTCCAGTTCAGCCTGGGTGCCGGGTTTTAGATCTTATGTTCAAACACATGTGGAGAATGCTGGCGATGAGGAGAATGCGTGGATGGCTGCTTGGCCTGATCGGCGGTGTGTTGATGGCACCGACGCTGGCGGCGGATCTGAAAGTCGGTTACGTCAATGCGTCGGCCCTGCTGCAGGCCTCGCCGCAGGCCGAGGTGGTGCAGAAGAAGCTGCGTGACGAGTTCACGCCGCGCCGCCAGCAGCTCGAATCGCGTGCCAAGCGCCTGGAGCAGCAGGAGCAGGACCTGTCCAAGAACGGCCTGATGCTCAGCGAGGACCAGCGCAAGGCCAAGGAGCGCGAGGTCATCGACGGCCGGCGCGAGCTCAAGCACGCCCAGGACGAGTTCCAGGACGACCTGCGCATCCGCCAGTCCGAGGAAGTCGGCAAGCTGCGCGAACAGTTGCTGGGCGCGGTCGAGAGATTCGCCAAGGCCAACAGCTACGACCTCATCCTGTACGAAGGCGTCATCTACGCCAGCGACGCGCTGAATGTCACCGACCAGGTGTTGGCGCTGCTCAAGAATCCGGCCAAGCCCTGATCGCCGGACATGCGCCTGAGCGAACTGGCGCAGCGGGTCGGTGGCAGCATAGAGGGCGACGGTGACCGCGAGCTGCACGGCGTCGCCACGCTGGCGAACGCCGGCCCGTCGCAGCTGAGCTTTTTCGTCAACCGTCGCTATCGGCGGCAACTGGCCGACACCGGCGCTGGCGCGGTGGTGCTGGCGCCGGCCGATCGGGAGTTGTTCGCCGGCCCGCGGCTGATCGCCGACAACCCATACCTGGCGTTTGCCCGCGCGGCGGCCGTGCTGCACCCGGCGCCGCTGCCGGCGCCCGGCGTCGATCCGACGGCCACGATTCACCCGCACGCCCGGCTCGGCCAGGGCGTAGCGGTGCAGGCCCATGCAGTCATCGAGGGCGGCGTGCGGCTGGGCGACGGCGTGCAGATCGGCGCCGGCTGCTATCTGGGCGAAGGTGTGGTGGTGGGCGCCGGCACGTGTCTGGCGCCACGGGTCACGCTGCTGGCCGGCACGCAGGTCGGCGCCCGTTGCCTGATTCATCCGGGCGCCGTGCTGGGCGCCGACGGCTTCGGTCTGGCCAATGACCGCGGCATGTGGGTCAAGGTGCCGCAACTCGGGCGCGTGGTGGTCGGCGACGATGTCGAGATCGGCGCCAACACCACCATCGATCGGGGCGCGCTCGACGACACCGTGATCGGCAACGGCGTCAAGCTCGACAACCTGATCCAGGTCGCGCACGGCGTGCGTATCGGCGATCACACGGCAGTCGCCGCCTGCGTGGGCATTTCCGGCAGCACGGTCATCGGGCGCCATTGCGTCATCGGCGGCGGCGTCGGCTTCGTCGGGCACCTTGAAATCTGCGACCGCGTCACCGTCACCGGCATGTCGATGGTGGCGCAGTCGATCACCCGTCCGGGCGTGTACTCGGGCATCCCGGCCGAGGAGGCCCGCCGCTGGCGGCGCAACATCGGCCGCTTTCATCAACTCGACGAGCTGGCGCGGCGCCTGCTGCGCCTGGAACGCTCGTCCAAGGATCCACATGAGTGAGCCGGAAACCCTGAACGCCACCCAGATCATGCGCCTGCTGCCGCACCGCTATCCGTTCCTGCTGCTGGACCGGGTGCTGGAGCTGGTGCCCGGCGAGCGGCTGGTCGCCCTCAAGAACGTCACGATCAACGAGCCGTTCTTCCCCGGCCATTTTCCGAACTATCCGGTCATGCCCGGCGTGCTGATCGTGGAGGCCATGGCGCAGGCCAGCGCCGTGCTCGGCTTTCGATCCACCGGCACCAGCGCCCAGGACGACAACGTGTACCTGTTCGTGGGCATCGACAAGGCGCGCTTTCGCCGGGCCGTGCAACCGGGCGATCAGCTGCGCATCGAGGTGCAGCTGAAGCGCGCCGTGCGCGGCATCTGGATGTTCACCTGCGCCGCCAGCGTGGACGGCAGCGAGGTCGCCTCGGCCGACATCATGTGCACGCTCAAGGCGGTCCAATGATCGACCCGACCGCCCGCGTGCATGCGGATGCCCGGCTTGCGCCGGATGTCGAGGTCGGGCCGTACGCCGTCATCGGCCCGCAGGTGCAGATCGGCGCCGGCAGCGTCATCGGCCCGCACGCCGTGATCACCGGCAACACCCGCATCGGGCGCAACAACCGGATCTTCCAGTTCGCCTCTATTGGTGAGATTCCGCAGGACAAGAAGTACCGCGTCGGCGAGGACAGCCGGCTCGAAATCGGCGACGGCAACACCATCCGCGAGTTCTGCACCATCAACACCGGCACCGCCGGCGGCGGCGGGGTGACGCGCATCGGCAACGACAACTGGCTGATGGCCTACGTGCACATCGCCCACGACTGCCTGATCGGCAATCACACCATCTTCGCCAATTCGTCCTCGCTGGCCGGCCACGTGCTGGTCGAGGACCACGTGATCCTGGGCGGCTTCGCGCTGGTGCACCAGTTCTGCGCCCTGGGCGCACACAGCTTCCTGGCGGCCAGTTCCGTGGTGCTCAAGGACGTGCCGCCGTTCGTCATGGCCGAAGGCAACTCGGCCCGGCCGCGCGGCATCAATACCGAGGGCCTGCGTCGACGCGGCTTTTCCGCCGACGACCTGAGCGCCATCCGCGGCGCCTACAAGACGCTCTACCGCAGCGGCCTGCGCCTGCAGGACGCGCTGGCGGTGCTGGACGGCGAGAGCGACTGCCCGCATCTGGCAACCCTTGCCGCCTTTGTGCGCCGGTCGCAGCGCGGCATCATCCGGTGACGGCACGGTGAAGGCGGCCCGGCTGCGGGTCGGGCTGATCGCCGGTGAACCCTCGGGCGACGCCCTGGGCGCGGCGCTGATCGGCGCCCTGCGCCGGCAGGTGCCGGAAGTGGAGTGTTTCGGCGTGGCCGGTCCGGCCATGCGCGCCGCCGGCTGCCGGGCGCTGTACCCGGCCGAAGACCTCGCCGTGATGGGCATCGTCGAGGTGCTGGCCCATCTGCCGCGCCTGCTGCGCATCCGCCGCGGTCTGCTGCGCCAGCTGCGCACCGATCCGCCCGACGTGCTGATCGGCATCGACGCCCCGGATTTCAACCTGCCGGTCGAGGCCCGCCTGCGCCGGGCCGGTATCCGCACCGTGCATTACGTGAGTCCGTCCGTGTGGGCCTGGCGCGAGGGGCGGGTGAAGCAGATCGCCGGCGCGATCGACCGCATGTTGACCCTGTTCCCCTTCGAGGCGCGCTTCTACGAGCAACACGGCGTGCCGGTAACGCAGGTCGGACACCCGCTGCAGGCGACGCTGCGGCCCATCGACCCGGCCGTCGCCCGGGCCGCACTGGGCCTGCCGCCGCCCGGGCCGGATGCGCCGCCGGTGCTGGCGCTGCTGCCGGGCAGCCGGGCCGGCGAGTACCGGCGTCTGACGCCGCTGTTCCTGGCCACCGCACGCTGGCTGGGCGAGCAGGGACGGCCCTGTCATCTGCTGCTGCCGCTGGTGAACCGGGCCGCCCGCACGGCTGTCGAGGCCGCGCTGCGTCGCAGCGGTGCGGGGCTGTCCTGCACGCTGGTCGATGGCCGCGCGCAGGAGGTGATGGCCGCCGCCGACGCGGTCCTGCTGGCATCGGGCACGGCAACGCTGGAGGCCATGCTGCTGGCGCGGCCGATGGTGGTGGCGTATCGCCTGGCGCCGCTGACGTACGCCATCGCCCGGCGCCTGGTGCGCACGCCGCACGTGGCGATCCCGAACCTGCTGGCCGGCCGCGCCGTGGTGCCGGAGTTCATCCAGCACGCGGCGACGCCGGCCGCGCTGGGCGCGGCGCTCGCCGGTTTGCTGGAACCGGCCGGCGGCGCCGCCATGCGCGCCGAGCTTGCCGCGCTGCGCCCGCCGCAGACGCAAGACCCGGCCGAGCTTGCCGCGCGGGCCGTGCTGGAAGTGGCCGGATGGACGTGATGCAGCTCCTGGCGGGCGTCGACGAGGTCGGCCGCGGGCCGCTGGCCGGGCCGGTGATCGCGGCCGCGGTGATCCTGCATCCGCTGCGGCCGATCCTGGGTCTGGCCGATTCCAAGACGCTCAGCCCGGCCCGGCGCGAGGCGCTGGCGGCGCAGATTCACGCCTGTGCATTCGCGGTCGGTATCGGCCGCGCCGAGGTCGCAGAAATCGATAGCCTGAACATCCTGCACGCCAGCCTGCTGGCCATGCAGCGGGCGGTGGCGGCGCTGGGCTGCTTGCCGGGGCGCATTCAGGTAGACGGCAACCGCCGCCCGCCCGGCCTGCCGCAGGCCGAAGCCATCATCGGCGGCGATGCGTTGATACCGGCCATCAGCGCCGCCTCGATCGTCGCCAAGGTGGCCCGCGATGCCGAGCTGGTCACCCTGGACACGCACCATCCGGGCTATGGCCTGGCCCGTCACAAGGGCTATCCGACCGCCGAGCATCTGGCCGCACTGGCACGCCTCGGGGCCAGTGCCTGCCATCGGCGCAGCTTCGGCCCGGTGCGCCGGCAGCTCGTTCCTGCCGGGCTAGAATAGGCCGCCCGTCCGCCTCCCACCTGGCCGTCAATGTCGTCTGCGGGCTTCATTCATCTCAGTCTGCACAGCGAGTACTCGCTCACCGACAGCGTGCTGCGGGTCGACGAACTGGTCGATGCGGTGCGCGCCGCCGGCATGCCGGCGGTGGCCGTCACCGACGCCGGCAACCTGTTCGCGCTGGTCAAGTTCTACCAGGCCGCGCAGGCGGCCGGCATCAAGCCGATCGCCGGCGCCGACATCACGCTGTGGGATCAGGCCGAGGGCAGCGCCGCCAGCCGCCTGCTGCTGCTGTGTCAAAATCACCAGGGCTACGTCAACCTATGCCGGCTGCTCAGCCGCGCCTACGTCGACGGCCAGCGCGCCGGCCGGCCGGGCGTGCGGCGCGACTGGCTGGTCGGCCACAGCGCGGGCCTGATCGCGCTGTCGGGCGGCCTGGCCGGTGACGTCGGCCAGGCGCTGGCCGCCGGCAGCGCGGACCGGGCGGCCCAGCTGCTGGCCGACTGGCGGGCGCTGTTTCCGGACCGCTATTACCTGGAGCTGACGCGCACCGGCCGCCCCGGCGAGGAGGCCTACGTTGCCGCCGCCGTCGAGCTGGCCATCGCCACCGGCACGCCGGTGGTCGCCAGCAACGACGTGCGCTTTCTGGCCGCGACCGACTTCGACGCCCACGAGGCGCGCGTGTGCATCGCCGAGGGCCGGGTGCTGAACGACCCGCGCCGGCCGCGTCCCTACAGCGAGCAGCAGTACCTGCGCACACCGCAGGAGATGGCGGTGCTGTTCGCCGACCTGCCGGAGGCGCTTCAGAACACCCTCGCCATCGCCCAGCGCTGCAACCTCGAGCTGACGCTGGGCGAGCCGATGCTGCCGGCCTTCCCGGCGCCCGGCGGCATCAGTGCCGAGCAGCACCTGATCGATGAGGCCGGCGCGGGCCTGGACACGCTGCTGCAGCGCGCCGCCAGCGACGGGCTGGCGCTGGACGAGGGCACCTACCGCGCTCGCCTGGCGTTGGAACTCGACGTCATCAACGGCATGGGCTTTGCCGGCTACTTCCTGATCGTGGCCGACTTCATCGCCTGGGCGCGCGCCAACGGCGTGCCGGTCGGGCCGGGCCGCGGCTCCGGGGCGGGCTCGCTGGTGGCTTATGTGCTCGACATCACGCGCATCGACCCGATCGCCAACGACCTGCTGTTCGAGCGCTTCCTGAACCCGGAGCGCAAGTCCCTGCCGGATTTCGACGTCGATTTCTGCATGGACGGCCGCGACCGGGTGATCGACTACGTGGCCGCCCGCTACGGCCGCGAGCGGGTGTCGCAGATCATCACCTACGGCTCGATGGCGGCCAAGGCGGTGGTGCGCGACGTCGGGCGCGTGCTGGGCCTGCCGTATGGCTTCGTCGATTCGATCGCCAAGCTGATCCCGTTCGAGCTCGGCATCACGCTCGACAAGGCGCTGGCGCAGGAGGCCGCGCTGCGCGGGCGCTACGAGGCCGAGGACGACGTGCGCTCGCTGATCGATCTGGCCAGGTCGCTCGAAGGCCTGGCCCGCAACGCCGGCAAACACGCCGGTGGCGTGGTCATTGCACCCGGTCCGCTGACCGACTACGCGCCGCTGTTCTGCGAGGCCGGCGGCGGCAGCCCGGTGACGCAGTTCGACAAGGACGACGTCGAGGCCATCGGCCTGGTCAAGTTCGACTTCCTGGGCCTGCGCACGCTGACCATCATCGACTGGGCGATCAAGACCCTGGCCCGCCGCGACCCGGCCTTTGCCGAGTTCGACATCGACCGCCTGGCGCTGGGCGACGAGGCCACGTACGCCCTGCTGCGCCGCTGCGAGACCACAGCGGTGTTCCAGCTCGAATCGCGCGGCATGCGCGACCTGATCCGCCGCCTGCAGCCGGACTGCTTCGACGATGTGGTGGCGCTGGTGGCGCTGTACCGGCCGGGGCCGCTGCAGTCGGGCATGGTGGACGACTTCATCGACCGCAAGCACGGCCGCGCCCGGCCGGATTACCTGGAGCCGCGCCTGGAGCCGGTGCTGCGCCCCACCTACGGCGTGATCCTGTACCAGGAACAGGTGATGCAGATCGCGCAGGTACTGGCCGGCTACAGTCTGGGTCAGGCTGATTTGCTGCGCCGCGCCATGGGCAAGAAAAAGCCCGAGGAGATGGCCAAGCAGCGCAGCGGCTTCGTCGATGGCGCGGTGGCCAACGGCGTCAGCGCGCAGCGGGCCGGCGAGATCTTTGATCTCATGGAGAAATTCGCCGGCTACGGCTTCAACAAATCGCACTCGGCCGCCTACGCGCTGCTGTCCTACCAGACGGCGTGGCTCAAGGCGCACCACCCGGCGGCCTTCATGGCGGCCGTGCTGTCGGCCGACATGGACCACACCGACAAGATCGTCACGCTGATCGACGAGTGCCGGCGCATGGACCTGACCGTGCTGGCGCCGGACATCAACCGCGGCCGGCACGCCTTCACCGTCACGGATGAGGGCGCCATCCTGTACGGTCTGGGCGCGGTCAAGGGCGTGGGTGAGGCGGCCATCGAGGCCATCGTCGAGACGCGCGAACGCGGCGGGCCGTTTGCCGATTTGTTCGACTTCTGCCGCCGCGTCGACCCGCGCCGGGTCAACAAGCGCGCCGCCGAGGCGCTGATCCGGGTCGGCGCCTTCGACGGCATCGACGATCACCGCGCCGCCCTGCTGGCCACGCTGAATCAGGCCTACACCCTGGCCGAGCAGGAAAGCCGCGCCGCCGACGCCGGCCAGAACGACATGTTCGGCGCCGCCGGTTCCAGCAGTGGCCCGGTCGCCACGCCGCAGCGGGCCGACTGCCCGCGCTGGAGCACCGCCGAGCGCCTGACGGCCGAGCGCGAGTCGCTTGGCCTGTGGCTGTCCGGCCACCCGATCGAGGCCTACGAGACGGAGCTCACGCGCCTGGTCGATTGCCGCCTGGCGGAGGTGCAGCGCTTCGAGGGCCGCAACGTGCGCATCGCCGGCCTGGTGGTGGGCAGCCGCACGCTCGCCAAGGGCCGGCGCATGACCTTCGTGACGCTGGACGACCGCACCGCGCGCCTGGACGTGACCCTGTTCGACGAGCAGCTGGCCGGCGCCCCGGATCTGCTGGCGCGCGACCGCCTGCTGGTGGTCGAGGGCGCGGTGTCGGTGGACGACTTCAACGGCGGCTTTCGCATCCGTGCCGAAAAAGCCCTGCCGCTGCCGGCCGCCCGCGCCGGGCGTGGTGCCGCCCTGTGGTGCGAGCTGGCCGCCGCGCAGGCGCCGGTCGACCTGGCGGCCCGCCTGGCGCAGGTGCTGGGCGCCTTTCGCGGTCCGTGCCCGGTGCTGGTCGACTGCCGCACGCAGGCCGCCAGCGGCCTGCTGCGCCTTGGACCCGGCTTTCAGGTGCGCGCCGAGGACGCGCTGATCGAGCGCCTGCGCGCCCTGCCCGGCATTGCCACGGCCGAATTCCGTTACGATCCGCCGCCCCGCCCGGCCGCCGCCCGGGCCGCTGCGGCGCCTTCGCTGCGCGTCGTGCCGCGCCTGGCCGACAGCCTGGCGGACGCCCTCGCCGACACCGCCGACTGAACCGGACCCTACCGCATGGCCTTCCAGTTTCTAGAATTCGAAAAGCCGATCGCCGAGCTCGAGGCGCGCATCGACGAGCTGCGCCAGACCGCCGGCG
>Ga0268299_1001166_pt1 | contig 53376 bp, 51 predicted proteins | sample NOBtaG_FD_193484 | JGI IMG/M metagenome (GOLD analysis project Ga0268299, IMG submission 193484) | Activated sludge microbial communities from bioreactor in Nijmegen, Gelderland, Netherland - NOB reactor | ecosystem: Engineered > Bioreactor > Aerobic > Activated sludge | place: Netherlands... | reverse complement strand
GCCAATCTTGGCCCCGGCGGCGGGGGTGTCGAAGAGATGTGAAGTCATAACTTCCTCCGTAGGTTCGGTTCTTGAACACTTCCAAACCTACCTCTCGGCCTCTCGTCGCTACATAGAATCTGAGCAAGGCGCGGTTTACCGCGCCGTAAGCGAAGGATCTCATCGCCAGAAGTTTCATTTGCGCTCGTACCAAGCGGCGATGAGGTCCTTGGCTTACGGAGCGGTAACCGCGCCTTGCCCAGGACGACAGAATGTGCGCTGTCGCGAACGGATTGTCATGGAATGACTGTCCCCGAAGGGGCGTGCGCTATCGCTGCTCCCGGAACGCCGGGTAGAGGTTGACGTAGCCGAGCTCGACGCGCCGCGCTGCCTGCTGCGCCGCTTTCTCGTCCGACATCGGCACGAAGCCGTGTCCTTCGACCAGCCGCTGCATGAAGGCGGCGCGCGCCGTGATGGCGATGGCGTCCTGCAGGGCCTGCTCCTCCCAGCCGGCGGCGAGCACCGCGTCGGCGTCGGCCTGGGTCATGGCACCCGGCGTCAGCATCAGCTTGCGTACGAAGGCGAGCAGCGGCTTCAGCCGGGCCTCGACCGGCGCGGTCCCGGGATCCTCGAGCAGTCGCTCCACCGTGCGGGGCGCCACGCCCCAGGCGCAGGCGACCGCCGAATGCGCCACGCAGACGAACCGGCAGCCGGCGACGCCGGCGGCGTAGGCCAGCATCAGCTCGCGTTCGCCCTGGCTGAGCGGCGAGGGCCCATTCATCAGCGCCTGGCTCATCCTGGCCCAAGCGCCGTAGATCTGGGGGTAGCGGGAGAAGACGTTCGCCGGGCCGGCGTCGTCGGGCAGGGACTTGAGGAAGGGCATGACGGCCTGGTCTCCCGGCTGGATCAAGTTTGTTGCAAAGGCGTGACGGCGACCCCGTCGGCCTTGCGGCCCAAGGCGAGCCGCTCGAGCTCGGCCACGATCATATCGAGGCGCCCGGGCGCAGTCCGCGTCGGGCTCGAGGCAGCGCCGGGATACGGCCGCCTCAGTACGTGGCGAAGATGCGCGCGATCTCGGTTGGGTCGGAGGTCCGGGTGAGCGCCAGCGCCAGCAGCAGGCGGGCCTTCTGCGGGTTGAGGTTGTCGGCGGCCAGCACGCCGGCATCGGCGAGCCGCTTGCCGCGGAAGATGCGGCCCGAGCCGGCGCGCGAGGACTGCACGACCACGATGCCCTGGCTCACGGCCTCCTTCATGGCCGCGAGGTCGGCGGCGGGCGGCATGCCGGGGGCGAAGCCGGCCGACACCAGCCCCTTGGCGCCGGCGGCGATGAAGGCCCGCATCGCGCTGCCGTCGGATCCGGCATAGGCATAGGCGATGTCGACGCGCGGCAGGGCCTCGAGGCCTTCGATGTCGAACTCGGTGTCGGGCATGTGCCGGCGCTCGGGTCGCCGGTAGTAGACGATGCGATCGGCGTCGGCGTGGCCCAGGATGCCGAAATCGGGCGTGCGAAAGGTCTGCATGCGCCAGTTCGAGGTCTTGGTGACCTCGCGCGCCGCCTGGATCTCGTCGTTCAGCATGACCAGCACGCCACGCCCGCGGCTGTCGGGGCTGGCCGCGGTGCGCACGCCGTTCACCAGGTTGATCGCAGCGTCGGTCGAAAGGCCCGAGGCCGGTCGCTGCGCACCGATCACGACGACCGGCACCGCCACCTTCAGGACCAGGTTCAGGACCCAGGCGGTCTCCTCCAGCGTTGCCGTGCCGTGGCCGATGACAATGCCGGCCAGGTCGGGGTGCTCGGCCGCGACGCGGTGGCATAGCCCGGCCAGCGTGCGCCATTCCGCGAAGTAGATCTCCGGGCTCGGCACGTTGCGGAAATCGACAGGGATGATCTCGGCGATCTCCTCGACCACCGGGAAGCGCGCGACGATCTCGCTGGCGTGCAGGCGCTTGTCGTGGACGACATAGTCCTGCAGCTCGAGCGGATGGATGCCGAGGGACGAGATGGTGCCGCCGGTTCCGATGAAGGCGACCTTGGGCCGGGCTGTGCTGCTCACGCGATGCTCCTCTCTTGCCCCTGCAGGGCCGGCCGCGCCGTCACGACCAATGTCACGAGCATCAGGGCACGCAAGATCGATGCCGGCGGCTCGGCTTGACATGGCGCAATTGCAGGGAGTGAAGATGGTGGTGCCATGCAGGGATCATGATCGAAAGGAAAGTCATGCCCAAGCGCCCGAAGACCTGGATCGTCGTTGCCGATGGTGCCCGCGGCCGCTTCCTGAAGCCCGACCGGGAAGCGAAGAAACTGGTGCCCGCCGGCCCGGCCGACCTCGTCTCGCCGCAGAGCCTGCAGCGGTCGCGTGACCTCAAGAGCGACAAGCCGGGGCGCAACTTCAGGTCGGCGGGCAGCGTCGTGCGCCACGCGCTCGAGCCGCCGCACGACTACCACAAGCTCGAGAAGCATCGCTTCACGGCGACGCTGGCGAAGACTCTCGACGATGCCTGCAAGAACGGCGACTACGTCGAGCTCGTCGTCGTCGCGCCTCGGCGCAGCCTGGGGGAGTTGCGCGAGCTGATGACCAAGCGCGTGCAGGCTTGTGTCCACACCGAGGTCGCCAAGGATCTCACCAAGGAGACGGAGGCGCGGCTGTGGCGCCGGCTGAAGCCCCTGCTGTCGCCCTGATCCCGGCCGCCGACGGGCTCACCCCTGGCGCAGCCTGGCCGGGTCGAACCGCGGCAGGCGCGCCGGCGCGAATGGCGCCAGGTCGACCTGCTGCGTCGCGCCATCGAGGATCAGCTCGCTCATCGCCTCGCCGGTCGCCGGCGCATTGAGCATGCCCCAGACGCTGTGGCCGGTTGCGACATAGGCGCCTGCGAGTCCCGGCACGGCGCCGATTAGCGGCAGTCCGTCCTCGGTGACCGGCCGGAAGCAGGCCTGCCGCGCCACGATCGGCGCCGTCGCCAGCGCCGGCGAGAGGCTCCGGCACATCGCCTCGAGGCGTGCGTGCGCGCCGTCGTCGGGGGCGACCGCGGCGGGATCGAGCGGCAATGGCTCGGTGCTCGAGATCGCGCAGACCCAGGTCGTGCCGTCGGCCCGTGCGAACAGCTCGGGCGTGAGCACCTCGCCGCTCGCTTCCTGGTACTCGAGGAACAGCGCCTCGGCGGGGATCGCCGTGCCGGTGTCGAAGACGAGGCTGTGGCCCTTGAAGCCATACACCGCGGGAAGAGCCAGCCACCGCGTCGCCAGGATCGACCACGGTCCCAGGGCGACGACGACGGAATCGCCCTCGACGGTCTGGCCGTCCTCGAGGGCCACGCCGGTGACGGCGCCCGTCGGGCCGCGCAGCAGGGACGTCACGGTGCCGGGACGCAGCTCGGCGCCATGCGCCTGGGCGGCGCGCATCATGCCCGTGGTGTAGGCGCGCGGCTCGACCAGCGCCGTGGTCTGCGGCGAGCCCAGTCGACCGGTGAGCGTCACGCCGGCCGACAGCCACGGCCGTCCTCCCGCGCCGCGAACGTCGTCGCCTTCGCGGGCGTGGCCGGCGTAGGTCGTGAGGCGGCGAAAACCCCAGGGATTGCCCAGCTCCTCGGCGAGCGCCGCGTGCAAGGCGAAGCTGCGCCGTGCCAACCGATCGAGTGCGGTGCCGCGGCACCAGTCGAGCGCCAGGAAGCCGCCCGACTTGCCGGACGCCGACCCGGCGACCTCGTGCCGCTCGACGACGATCGGCCGTGCGCCGCGCCGGCTCAGGTAGTAGGCGATCGCGGTACCGATCGCGCCGCCGCCGCAGATGACGATCCGTCTGGCCGGGCTCATGCCTTCACTGTGTCAGGCCCGGTGGGTCGATGCCAGCCGGGCCGACGTGACCAGCTGCTGCTTCATGAGCACGCGCGCAGAGCCTGGAGCGGAGTTTTGGCTCGATCGAAGCACCGAAGTACGACCTCACCCTGAGAGCCTGTCGAGACGCGGCCTGCGACCGCTCCTCTCCATGAACACGTTCATGGCCCTTGGGCAGCGCCAAAGGCGCTGGCGGCCCAGGGTGAAGTCGTTCTTTGTTGCTTCGGTCAAACGCGATCACGCTCTACAATCGGGCACGGGAGGCGCGATGTTCAGTTGGCTTGTTCGCCTGATTCTGGTCGTGGCCAGCGCGATCGCCCAGTGGTTCGTCGCGATCGATTCGCCGCACTTCGGGATCGTGCAGGGCGTCGTCGGAATCCTGCTGATCGCGCTGGTGGTGTTCGTGCTGGCGTTCTGGCCGGTGCGCTGGTCGCACCGGTTGGATCGGATCGGCCGCAAGCCCTCGGGCTGACCGGCGCGGGCTTACTGCCTCTCGAAGGTCGCCGCGCCGTCGAACGTCGTGCCGCGGGTGTATCGTCCGGCGAGGCGGTTGCCGGCCAGCGTCAGCCGATAGGTTCCGCCCAGCGCCGCCTCGATGGTGACGGTGTTGCCCGACATGACGCCGCGATTCGTCGACTTGACCGAATCGGCCTTGTCGCCGAACGTCGAGACGAAGGATTGCAGGTCGAACTCCATCCGACCTTGAATCTGACCGTTCGGCGCGATGGCCGTGACGAACAGCCGAACGCCGCCGATGCCCTCGACCTGGCCACGCCACTCGCCCACCAGCCCGGCCGATGCCTGCTGGGCACCGCCCGGCCAGGCCGGGGCGAGCAGAAGCAACGCCACCAACAGCCTGCGCGAAACGACGCTCATCGACTCTCTCCCCGCACTTTCCTGCTCGATGCAGACTATCGGTTCGGATGCGCCCGGTCGATGCCACTGGGCACAGATGCGTCATTCCCGGCATTGAGCGGAAGGCGGTCCTCCCGCATGCTCCTCCCGGGAATGCTCGGAAGGAGACTGCGATGCGGCGGCGTTCGTTTGCGCTTGGACTGTCTGGTCTGGCCCTGCTGTCGATGCCGGGCGCGCTGCAGGCGCAGGCCGTCGAGTGGGAAGACATCGTCAGCGCCGAGGACCAGTTCCGCCTGCAGATGCCCAAGGGATACAAGGTCGTCTCGGGCATGAAGCCGTTCGGCATGACGAAGCAGTATCAGATCGCCTTTCCCAGCGGATTTGGCCTCGAGTTCGCCGTCACCGACCTCAAGAACGAGAGTCCGCTCGATCCGACGCTCCAGGAAGATCATCTGCGCCGCGCCATCGATGCCGCGCAGCAGCGCTGGCCGGGCTCGACCTATCTCGAGAGGGACGACGTGTGGCTTGGATCGGCACGCGGCCTGGCGGTCGTGCTGTCGGTGCAGAAGAACACCGGTGTCCTGATGATCCGGGCCTATGCCACGGTGCCGCGTCTCTATGCGCAGATCGTGCTGGCCCGCAACGACGAGCGCGAGAACCCGGTGATCGATCGGTTCCTGAACTCTCTGCGCATCGAGAGCTGAGAGCCCGGCGCACCCCATTTCGAAGCCCGAGGGAATGAAATGCAAAGCCTGAAGGATTGCCATGTCGTCGTCACCGGCGGCACCGGGGCGCTGGGCGTCGCCGTCGTGAAGGCCCTGGTCGAGGCCGGCGCCCATTGCCACGTGCCGGCGATCGAGCCGTCCGTGCCGGCCGACCGGTTTCCGGCGGGCAAGGTCTCGGTCACCACCAGCATCGACCTGTCGGACGAGGAAGCGGTGTCGGCGTTCTATGCCGGGCTGCCGCCGCTCAGGGCCGCCGTGAACATCGCCGGCGGCTTCGTCTGGGCGCCGATCGGCGACAGCCCGGCCACGGTCCTGCAGCAGCAGATCTCGATGAACCTGATCTCCTGTGCCTTGAGCTGCCGCGCGGCCGTGGCGAACTTCCGCAAGGCCGGCACCGGCGGGCGCCTCGTCAACATCACGGCCCGGCCAGCACTCAATCCGCGCCAGGGCGCCAACATGACCGCCTACACCGCCTCCAAGGCCGCGGTCGCCGCCTTCACCGTGGCGCTCGCCGAGGAGCTCAAGGGCGAGAGCATCTCGGTCATCGCGCTCGCGCCGTCGACCATCGACACGCCGACCAACCGCAAGGACATGCCCAAGGCCGATCACAGCCTGTGGGTCAGGCCTGCCGCCATCGCCGAGCTGATCGTGGCCCACATCGCGCTCGCCGAACCGATCACCTCCGGCGCGCTGATCCCGGTCTACGGCCGGGCGTAGGCCCTTCATTTCTTTGCCTCTTGATAAACGCTTCGAGTGGCTCCTGACCCCTCCGCCCCCTGCGGGGGCACCTCCTGGGGCACCTCCCCGCGCTGCGCGCAGGGAGGACAGCATGATGTCTGAATTCGACAGCCGCTCCGCGGGCGGAGAGGAACATGAAAGCGCACTTACCGCTTTTCCAGCCGGCGCCTGTCAATCCGGCGGGCCTGCCGCGTCATCCCTGTATCGAATGCCCATCAGATGGAGGGATCATCATGAAGACGTTGAATCGCCGGTCGCTGCTCGGTACCGGCCTGGTTGCCGCGGCCCTGCCGGCCGCCCTGGCCACCGGCGCCTCGGCCCGGCCGGCCGGGCCGATCTGCCCGCTCTGTCAGCCGAACCGGTCTGTTCTCGGGGTCAATGGCGGGGCCGCCAAGGGCAACGCCGTCAGGATTGCGAGGAGCTCGGGCGATGCCGAGACCGACCGCTTCCTGGGCAGCGCGCTCGGCCGGCTGTCGGGCACCTTCAGGGTCAGCCCGGGCTTCGCTTTCTATGACGACGGCACGGCTCCGAACGCCGTCGCCATACGCGAGACGCTGCTCGGCAACGGTCCCGGCACGGTGCTGATGGGCATGAAGCTGTTCGGCAGGCTGATGGCACGGACCAACGACGGCGGCATTACCGTCATCGCCGTGTGCGCCCATGAGTTCGGCCACATCCACCAGATGTATGCCGGCTACGAGGAGCCGCTCGACCGGCTCGATCCGCGGACCAACCGCCCGCACGAGCTGCACGCCGACTTCCTGGCCGGCTACTATCTTGCGCTGCGCAAGGCGGAGCACCGCCAGCTCGACCTCCGCGAGGTCGGCGGCATCCTGCACTCCCTGGGCGACACGGCCTTCACCTCGCGCCAGCACCACGGCACGCCGGAGGAGCGGGTGGGGGCCCTGTCGGCCGGCTTCGAGTTCGGCTCGCGGGGAAACGCCGACATCGCCGCCGCCGCCAGGGCCGGCTTCGAGCTGATCAGGCGCAACGCGTGAGAAGCTCGACATCCGCCCAGATCGGGCGGTGATCGGAAGACGCGAAGAGGCCGCTGCCGCAGTCGCGCACGCTGCCGTTCCTGACCGTGATCCAGTCGAGCTTGGCGCGGAACACCGGCGCAACCCGGAATGTCCAGGCGGCGACGGGGAAGGGATCGGCGAAGCCGGTCGGCGGCAGAAGCGTGCGCTTCCACCATGCCGCCTCGCTGGTGCCCGTGGGCCGGCCGAGCGCGGTCGCGTCGGTGTCCGGCGTCACCAGCCGTGCCACCGCCGAGTCGAAGGTGTTGAAGTCGCCGGCCACCACCACGGTGGCGGCGCTGTTGCCGCGCCGTGCATCGATCGCCTCGACGACCGCCTGGAATTGCCGGAAACGGCCGCTCGGGCCGCCGAGCTTGTCCTCGAAGTGCACCGACGCGACGGTCAACCGGGCGCCGCCGATCTCGAGCTCGGCCGCGAGCGCGAAGCGTCGGCCGATGCGCCGCTCGCGCCTGATCCGGGCACGCACGCGCGGCGGCAATTTTTGGTCCTCGGCGCCGTGCTCCCAGTCGACTGCCGCCGGCAGCTCGATGCGAAAGCACGCGCTTGGCTCCATCCGGCAGAGCAGGGCATTGCCGGTGGCGCCGCCGCCCGCCAGGCGGGGCGCGCGGTCCGGCGACGGCACCTCGAGGAACTCGATGCCGTAAAGCCCCAGCATGCCGGTCCGCTCCGCCAGGATCTGCAGCACATCGCGCGCGCCGGTGCGCCGGTTGCCCCAGTCGACCTCCTGCAGGCAGGCGATGTCCGGCTGCAGGTCGCGGATCGTGTCGGCAATCCGCCCGGGCGCGACGCCGCGCCCGATGTTCCAGGCCAGGATGCGCAGGGGCCAACCGGGCGCGCGGCGGGCGAGCGGCTGCGTCGGCCGCTTGGCATAAACGCGATCGAGCTCCAGGGTTCGCTGAAACGCCGTCAGCGCGCGATCGTCGATCATGAGTTCGTGTCGCCGATGGTCGAGGCTCGCTCAGGCCGCCTGCGGTTGCGCGACGCGATCCCGCGGTGTTCGCGCCAGCCTCGCCTCGGCGCGTCGCCGCATCCACGCCGGGCAATGATCGTGGGTCTTGTCGCCGGCGCGGACGAGCAGGTCGTGCCAGGCTGCGTCGGCCGCATCCCCCGACGCCCTGTCCTCGAGCACCATATCCTCCAGCGTTTCGGCGCGCGTGAGCAGGACCCGGAAATTCCACGGGTCGGCAGCCAGCGCCGGCTCGAGACCCTCGGCGAGAGCCTCGCGCGGCTTGCCGGTGGCGCGCAGCGCGGCGCCCTTGACGCCCAGCGCGTGGACGTGCGTCGGCGCGATCGCGAGGGCGGCGTCCGCCGCCTGCAGGGCGGCCGCATGGTCCTTCCACGTCCAATGGACCAGCGCCAGCAGCGCGTGCGCATCGGCCTGCAGCGTCTCCGCCTGCCGGCTCGCCAGCATCTCCGTCGCGCGCCGGAACAGCCGCGTCACGCCGGCGCCGCGCGCCACGGTGGCCAGCACGTCCTCCTCCAGCTCCAGCCACAGGCACCAGGCATCGATTGCGTCCCGCGTCTCGCCGAGCTCGTCGAGCAGCTCGCCGCGCGGCCAGTAGATCGAGGGATCGCCCGCGCCATGGCGGCCGGCGAGCCGCGAATCGGCGCGCGCGCGCGCGCGCAGGCGGTCGTCGCGGATCGCCGTCCACTGGCGGGCGAGCGACAGGGCGCGCTGCTCGTAGCCGCGGGCGTAATGCGGCTCGAGCGCGATGGCGGTGTTGAAGGCGAGCTCGGCCGCGGCATGGTTGCCGGCCTCCTGCAGCGTCCGGCCGAGCACCCAGTGCGGCCAGAAATTGCGCGCCTCCAGCGCGATCGCCATGCGCAGCAGGCGCTCGGCGGTGGCCAGCGGCGTCCTGGCGTCGAGCTGCGGGAAGTTGCCCTGCAGGAGCGAGATGGCCGCGGCGAAGCTGCCGTCCCTGTGCCGCTTGGCGACGAAGTAGTTGAACAGGGCGATGAAGAAATAGTCGGCGGCGTTGATCGGCTCGGAGAATTTCGCCGGCGCGGTGAAGGCCAGCACGGTCGCCACGTCGATGCGCGCTCCGGGCAGGAAGGACGACAGCATCTCGACGATGCGCTCCACCAGCAGGCTGGTGCGCGAGCGCTCGCTGTCCCGGCCGTCGATCGCTTCCTCGACGCGGCGAACGGCGCGCAGCGCCGCGCGGCAGCGCTCGAAGGCCAGCACGACGTCCTTGTTGTTCCCCGGCAGGGTGACCTGCAGGGAATCGACGACGCGCTGCAGCTTCGAGGTCACGATCGATCGCGGCGCGAGCCTGAACAGCAGGCGTACCATCCAGGCCGGCGCCGAGCGCCTTCCGCCGGCCCGTCGGAGGGACCTCAGGTTGCGGATCACCGGCACGAGCTGGAGGCCGCTGTAGAGCAGCAGCAGGCGGTAGATCTCGCGCCTGAGGTCGTCGGCCTGGCCGGCGCCGAGATCCTGCACTGGCAGCCTGTCCCACCATTCGCTGTCGTCGAGCACGTCGAGGGCGGCGAGCGCCGCCTCGCAGGCAAGCCGCGCCTGCTCGAAATCCTCTTGCCCCGCCTTGGGAAACACCGTCCTGGCATGGCCGTCATAGGCGGCGAGCCGGCGGATGCGCCCGTGCCGCGCCTGGTGGAGGGCGCGCCGGCTACGCAGCTCCACGTCGGTCTGGTCGGACAGGTACTCGACCACGCGATCGAGCTCGATCGCGGCGTCCTCGTAGGCTCCGGCCTCGATCAGGCCGGCGATCTTCTGCTCGTCGCGCGCCAGGCGCGCCTTCATGCCTTCGACGAGGCTGCGATGGTTCGCGAGCGACTCCCTGATGTAATCGCGCGCCAGCCCCGACAGCGCCACCCGGCTGTCGGCCATCAGCTGCTCGGCCTCGACCAGCTGCGCCTCGCTCAGGATCAGGAACGCCTCGCTCTTCTCCTGCTCGCGCCAGCGCAGCGCCTCGTGCTCGAGATCGTCCTTGAGCAGGAGCTTGGCCGCATGCGTCTCGAACAGGCTGCGGGCACGCCGCCAGTGGGTGAGCAGCGCCTCGTGCGCCACCCGCGCCGTGCGGCGCTGCGTCCGCAGGCTGGCGTCGAGCACGATCAGGCGCGCCTGGTCGAGCGCCTGGATCACCCGCTGGCGCGCCGGCGTGAGAAAGCTCTCGTCGAGCAGGAGCTCGGCGCCGACGACGACATCGGTCTCGCGGCCGCGTCGCGCCAGGTTGAAGATCACGTCGTCGACCGCCAGCCCGGTCTCGGGATCGCTGCCGAGCGCGCCGACCGTACGGTCGGCCCAGGTGCCGATGGCGTTCTCCAGCCCGCCGGCGCTCTCGTATTGCTGGTAGCTGATCGTGCCGGGGCGCCGCTCCTTGTCGTCGTACAGCAGCTTCAGCGTGAACTGCAGCAGCGGCAGGCAATCCTGCTGGCGCTTGGCGGCATCCGTCAGCACGTCGACCAGCGGCAGGTTGTCCTTGTCGTGGCCGACGAAGCTCAGGCCGGCGAGCTCGGCGGGGCGGCGGATGATCTCGGCGAGCGCGCCGGGCCGCGGGCGCTCGAGGCGATAGAGCCGCTCGTTGCGCGCCAGGTCCGACAGCACCGGGCTGTCCTCGAGCAGCGCCATGAGATCGGAACGCAGCGTCGCGATCACCCACACCAGCCGCGAGCGCGCCAGCCGCGACAGCGTCTCGGCGAACGCCTCGCGCTCGCCGGCCGCCTGGCCGGTCTGCTGCTCGCGCGCCCACAGCAGCAGCTCCTCGAGCTGGTCGACCAGCAGCGCCACGCGCAGGCGTCCGCCCGCTTCGGCGCGCGCCAGCGCCGCGGCGATCGCCGCCGTCGCCTCGACGGGATTGGCCAGCAGGCGGGCCGCCAGCTCGCCCGGCTCCATCGCCAGCTCGGGCACCGCCGGCGCCAGGGCCTCGGCGAGCGCCGCGATCGGCGTGCGCATGCCACGGCTCGGCACGACCACGGCGCTGCGCCAGCGATCGTTGGCGCTCGCCATCTGCTCGAGATCGCCGAGCAGGCCGGCGCGCGCCAGCGAGGATTTGCCGACGCCGCTGCTGCCGTGGATCAGCAGGAAGCTGCAGCCGTACAGGTCCTGTCGCCGCAGGACCTGCAGGGCTTCCTCGCGCGCCTTGCCGCGGCCCCAGAAGATCTTGCGATGGCGGACGTCGAACACTTCCAGGCCGCGGAACGGCGAGCCTTCCCACGCATCGTCGGGATCGGCGCCGCCGGGCCTGATGTCAAGGTCGAGGGTGCGCAGCAGGTCCTCGACCTGGCGCACCGCCAGCACCTCGGCGCCGAGCCGGCGCAACTGCTCCTGCTCGGCGCGCGCATCGGCGCCATTGGCTTCGGGCAGCGCGACGACGACGCGCCGGCCGCTGGCGACGGCGGTGTTCAGCCGCGCGTCGCGGGCCAGCAGGCGGAGCTTGTCCTCGACATAGCCCACCTCGCCCGCCGCCATCTCGAAATCGACCGTCCCGGTGGCGAACAGCCAGGTGTCGGCGTCGTCGGACTCGCGGCCGGCGAGCCGTTCGGCGCGGTGCAGCGCATGGGCCGCGAGCACCGCGAGCTGCCAGCTGTCGCCGCTGTCGATCTCGTCGGCGAGATCGAGGCGGAACGGGCTTGCGTCACCCGGCGGCAGGATGCGGGCGACGCGCCTGCGGACGAACGCGTCGTAGCTCGCCGAGATCGCCGGCAATGGCGCGAGACCGCGCCAGGTGAAGACCCGCGACTTGCGCAAGGCCACCGGCGCGATCCGTTCGACGGCGATCGCCCCGGCCGTGGTGGCGATCGACACGCGAACCTGCGTGGTCACCGGCTGCTACCTCTGGAAGTCGCCGGACGTCGTGAGATCCCGCAGCAGGCCGACCAGGTCGGCGTCCGCCGCCACGGCGAGGTCCTTGATCAGCACGATCTCGCCGTCGTCGGGCGGCGGCAGCTCGAGACGCTCGATGCGCGAGTCGCGCGCCCGCTCGACGAACAGGACGCGGCTCACGACCGCGGGATCGTCGAAGCTGAAGACGACATAGACCTGCTCGTCGATGCCGACCGGGCTGATGCGCAGGGTGCCGCCGGCGAAGGGCCGCTCGAAATCGGGCCCCTGGTCGGTCGCCGCCGCGATCAGCGCCGGCATCTCGGCGAAGCGCGGGCCGCTCGCCTGCCCGGCGGCCGGCGGCAGCGCCACCGCGTTGCGCCGCTTGAGGTCGCGGAACAGAGCCCGCAGGGCGGGATCGGCGAACAGCTGGCGCTGCTGGTCGTGGCTCAGCCGCTTGCCCTGCTCGACGAAGGCGACGACGTCCTGCTCGCCGAGCGTCGCGGACGTCGCCGCGTCCTCGGCGTCGATTTCCTGGCGCGCCCGGGCGAGCAGTCGCTGCACCTCGGCCACGCGCGCGTCGAGCTCGGCGGCAGGCAGCCCTGCCGGGTCGCTCATCTCGTCCAGCGCCTCCAGGAGGAGGTCGCTGAAGCGCCGTTGTTCGCCTGCCATATCAGACTCCCTGAGCAAGAATGCTATCACGCTTCGTCATGGTTCGGTGCTCCGTCGTGGGCGTGGGGTCCCGACGATTCGAGGCAGGAAGATCGAGAGGGCGGCCGGCGCGCCGCTGGCGCAAGCCGCAGAGCAGTGCGGCGAGGGCCGGCAGCAGCGCCGCGCAGACCAAGCCGAGCAGGACGAGCGACAGGCCCTCGTCGGCCGCTGCCGGGGCGAGGTCGATGTCGGTGGCCCGGGCCGAGTCGAGCTGCGACATCAGGAGAAGGAAGGCGAGAAGCAGAAGCCCGGGCAAGCGCCTGTCCGCCCAGCGGCCGAGTCCAGTCCATGAACGATGCATCGTGATGCCTCATTTGCTCGAGGTGAGAAGTCGAGGCGCAATGCCTCTGTCCTCCTGACGATGCAGGCCCGCGAAATTGACAGGCGGCCGGCCGCCATGCTCGGATTCGGCCCGACGCGAGCGGCCGAGGAGGATGTGGGATGAGTCGGTCCGACCGGACCCTGGACGCGGCGCTCGCGAAGCTTGCCGAGAGGGCTGCGTTCGAGCGGGTTGTGTCGCTGTACAGCCGGCGCTATCGGCTGCCGCCGGCCGAGGTCGCCGACGCCGTGCAGACCGCCTTCTACAAGACCCTCAAGACCTACGCCGGCAAGACCGTGAACGCGCCGGAGGCCCTGCTGCACCAGGTGATCCGCAACGAGCTGATCACGGTCATCCGCCGCAGCGACGTCGTGAAGATGGTCGAGCTCGACGAGGACTTCCTGGCCCTGGGCAGTGGCGGCGCCAGGCGGCGGACGAGCGACGACGGCGAGGGCAGCTTCGACGGGGGTGGCAGCCTCGAGCGGGACGAGCCCGACGACACCGACGATGCCCCTAGAGACGACGAGTCGGGCGGTGGCCGGCGCTATGCCGGCGGTGGCCGTCCGACCGCCGACGAGGCCGCCAATCACCTCGAGAACATGTTGATCGAGACGCTCGATGCGCGTCAGCTCGTGCGCGCGCTGTTGAAGGAGTTCGACGACAAGTATCGGCACGTCGTCGTGCTGCTTCTGGCCGAATGGGAGCCCAGCGAGCTGCGCGAGAAGTTCGGCCAGAATGCCTACCGGATGCGGGCATGGGCGCGCGTCAAGGTGTGCCGTATCCTCGCCAGGTTCGCCGCCGCCGGCAACGACCAGGCCGAGCGGCTGCACGCCCGCGGCGGCTGCCATCGCATCCTGCAGGCGATCCAGGGCGCGGGAGCCGCGGCGCCGGCGTAGCGCATGCCCATCGCCGGGAGTGCGCCACTGGTGGCGGAGTAAGCTCCGCCAGGAAGGTGCGCTCTTAGAGGCTGACTTTTCGGCTCTCCTCCCTAGCGAAGCTGGGGAGGTGTCGCCGTCTAAGGGCTTTTGGCCGCTCTGCGGCCAAAATGCCTAGGCGACGGAGGGGTCATGAGCAACGAGTCTCGGGCCCATGACCCCTCCGTCCGCGATGACGCGGACACCTCCCCAGCTTCGCTAGGGAGGAGAACTGAAAAGTCGGCGCCTGTGGCGACAGCTCCTCGGCAAAGCTGAAAAAAAGGAAAAGTTCGCCCCCGCCTGTCAATCCCGCGACCCCCGACCGTCGGATGGGTATGCGGCGCCGCACGGTGCGGCCGCCGCCCTCTGACGGAGAATTCCATGGTCAAGCTGTCTCGCGTGGCGGTTTCCGCCCTGTTCGCCTTCGGTCTGGCCGGCGCCCTGGCCGGCATGACCACCCCGGCCTCGGCGGCGCCGGGCCAGGTCTGCTACTTCGGCGAATGCCGCGCCTCGACGGGCCCGAGCGCCCGGCCGGCCCCGGCCACGACCGCCTCGACCCAGTCGAAGCTGATCGCCCGGCGCGGCAGCTGGAGCGCCGTGATGATCGGCGAGGGGGCGATGATCGTCGACGAGTTCGCCAACAGCTCGAAGTTCGCCATCCTGGCTTACCCAGAAGGCAAGTTCGGCCTGATGCTGATGCATCCCGAATGGCGGCTCAGGGCCGGCCAGCGGGCCGAGATGTCGGTGACGATTGACGGCGAGGTCTACAAGGGCACCGCGGTCGCCAACGACAAGGGCATCCTCGAGGTCGAGGGGGCGAGCCGGGAGATGCTGCAGAGGCTCTACCGCGGCCGCCAGGGCCGGATCGAGGTGGGGGACTACAGCTTCACCATGACCAACCTCGCCGACGCCAAGGCCGTGATCGACGCGGTGCTGGCGCACCTGAAGATGGCCTCGCGGTAGCCCGACGATCGAATGAGCAAGGGGCGCGCCCGGATCTCCGGGCGCGCCCCTGGCGCTTCAGCGGCGGCGACGCCAGCGCTCGACCCCGATCGGCAGCAGCGCCAGCACGGCGAGGCCGAGCAGCGGCAGAAGAAAGCGCGGCTCGTACAGCAGGTTCGAATCGGGAAGCCGGCCCTGCCGCGCCATATCCATCAGGAGATCGCCGAGGCTCGCGTAGATGAGCGCGCTCGGCACGATGCCGATCAGCGTGCCGAGCACCAGGGTCGCGAGCCTGAGGCGCGCCAGGGCCGCGGCGAAGTTGACGACCGTGAAGGGGATCAGCGGCACCAGCCGCAGGAACACGAGATAGCTCAGCGCATTGTTGCGAAAACCCTCGGCGACCCGCGCGGCGCGCGGCCCGGCGCGCTCGGCGAGGCCGTCCAGCCCGGCGCGCGCAATCAGGAACACGGCCGAGGCGCCGAGCGTCGTGCCGGCCAGCGCACAGGCAAGGCCGACCCAGCGGCCGAACAGCAGGCCGCCCACGATGGCGCAGAACCATGCCGGGAAAACCAGCAGCATCAGGAGCGCCGCGTTGACGGCGATGAACAGCAGTGGCGCGGCCATGCCCCACTCGTCGGCGGTCTGGCGCAGCCACCGTGCATTCTCGGCCAGCGTGGCGAGCGAGATGTAGCGCGTGCCGCCGAATGCCAGGAAGACCACGGCCGCCACGACCGCGAGCAGCAGCGGCAGCCGGGCCGCGGCTCGCGTCAAGGAGGTGCGCATCGAAGGGAAGCGTGGTCGGGCATGTCTCCAGAGCGGCACTTCCCAGGGGGAAGCTCCGGCTGGGCAGACTACAGAGTTGCGAGGACCTGGCCTATCGTTCGGCGATCACAGGAGGAGACAATGGCCGGGCTACTTGAAGGACACATCGCCGCGGTGACCGGCGGCGGATCGGGCATCGGGCAGGGCATCTGCCAGGCCTATGCACGGGAAGGCGCGCGGGTCGTTGTGCTCGACGTCAACCTCGACGGTGCGAACGAGACGGTGGGGCTGATCAGGGAAGCGGGCGGCACAGCGTCCGCCACGAGGCTCGACGTGACCGACCGGCAGGCCTGCCGCGACGTCGCCGCGACCATCGCCAGGGACGGCAACATCTCCATCCTGGTCAACAATGCCGGCATCAACCGCCGCAACCCGATCACCGCCGACGCGGCCGCGGTGGCCAAGGACTGGGAGGACATCCTGTCGATCAATCTCGACGGCGTGTTCAACGTCACCCACGCCTTCCTCGACCAGCTGCGCACGACCCGGGGGCGGATCGTCAACATCGGCTCGATTCAGTCGTTCGTGCACGTGAGCTGGCCGAACTCGGCCGCCTACACGACCTCCAAGCACGGCGTGCTGGGTTTCACGCGAGCGCTGGCGGCCGAGCTCGGCAAGGACGGCGTGCGCGTCAACGCCATCGGACCGGGGCTGATCGAGACCCGGATCAACTCCGAGGCACGGGCGAAGAATCCCGACATGGTCGCCAACGTCATGCGCCACACCCCGCTCGGTCGCGCCGGCAAGCCCGAGGACATTGCCGGGCCTGCCGTCTTCCTCGCCTCCGACATGTCGGCCTACGTCACCGGCTGCATCATCATGGCCGACGGCGGCTTCCGCACGGTGTGAGGCACGCCGCGGTTCGAGGGGGGATGGTGACCGGCATTGATCGGGCGCGACGGAGTGCCGATACTCGACCGTCACCAGAGCGAGGACGACCATGAAAGCGGAAGGTGGGTGCTATTGCGGCGCCGTGCGCTATGCGGTCGACGGCGAGCCGATGCTGAAGGCGCAATGCCACTGCCGGGAGTGCCAATACATCACCGGCGGCGCGCCGAACATGTTCATGGTCGTGCCGCAGGCCGCCTTTCGCTACACCAAGGGCGAGCCCCGGCAGTTCAAGCGCAGCGACCTCGCGGCGCCGGTCACGCGCGAGTTCTGCCCGACCTGCGGCACCCATCTCGCGACCGTGCCGCCGCGTCCCGTCGTCGTGGTGAAGATCGGCACGCTCGACGAGCCGAAGGTCTACGGCGCTCCGTCGCTGGCGATCTTCACCATCGACAGGCAGCCCTATCACATGATTCCCGAGGGCATCCCGACCTTCGAGCGCCGGCCGACCTGAACGGCGCCGGCCCGAGGCGAACGGGACTGGCGCAAGCCGGCGGTCATCGGCGCGCCGTCTCGTGAGGCTGCCACTCGATGGCCCAGGGTCGACCTGCCGGCGCGCTCGGACAGCGAGGCGTGCCGACAGGTCATCAGGCTCACCGGCCGGGCGTCGTGCCGCTGCCGCGCAGGGAGAGGATGTAGGCGATGATGTCCTCGCGCTGCTCGGACGTCAGCCGGAACATCGGCATGCCGACATGCGGCGTCGTCAGCGCGACGGTCAGGGCGGCGGCCGTCATGCCCGGCGTCGCGGCGAGCTGCGGGAAGGTCGGCGCGCGGTGGTTGGGCGACATCAGCTGCTGGGGATGGATGGCGTGGCACTCGTAGCAGACCTGGCGGGCCAGGGAGAGGCCCTGGCGCGGATCGCCGGTCTGCTGCGCCTGAAGCGGCGGCACGATGGCGGCGGCCAGCAGGACCGTCGGCAGAAGAGCCGCGGGCTTCATCGCCATTCCCCGGCGGCGGGGCCGGCACCGCATGGTTGCTCGCTCTCGGCCCAGTCCCGCCAGTGCGAGGGACGGACATCGACCGGCTTGCCGGCATCGCTGACCCAGCCCGAGCCGGACCGCCGGCACCGGAAGACGAGGGCATGCACCTCGCCCTCGATGACGCTGAGCTGGAGGTCGCGACCCCAGGGCGCACTGTGGATCGGTTGCCAGTTGCACATGCCTGCCCTTGTACCGGCGATGGTCTTCCCCGAGGTTGACGCAGATCAAGGGCGCTGGACGGCGAGCGTCTCGCGGAAGAAAGTCACCGCCGCATCGCCGATCTGTGCGTGCAGGGCGCGACGGTCGACGCCCGGCGCGTCGATGCAGGCCTCGGGAAACTCGTTGCGGCCGTCCTCGTTGCATTCGTTGACGAAAATCTCGTGGTCGACCCCGCCCGGCAGGATCACCAGCCGGGCGCCCGGCATGTGCGCGGCGGCGAACGCCGCATTCGGTCCGGGCGGCGTCTGCGTGTCGGCCGCGCCGACGGTGATGTAGGCGGGGATCGCCATGCGGCGCAGGCCAGCCTCGTCCATGCCGAAGGCCTTGACGATGCCCGGCGCCATGGCGAACGCCGCCTTGACGCGCCGGTCGCGCACGGCGAGCGCCGGCGTCGGGTCGACCGGCAGGTCGCGCCGCAGGTGCTCGGGCACCATCCGGTTGTTGCGCCAGCCCTCCTGGAAGGCGCGATAGCCTTCGGCGCTCACCTCGGCACCGCCGATCCACAATGCCGTGAAGCCGCCCTGCGAGTGTCCTGCCACGCCGATGCGATCGGCATCGATCAGCGGCGCCCAGTCGGCGCTGCCGAGCAGGAACGTGACGGCGAGGCCGAGGTCGACGGGCCGCTGCCACAGCCGGTTCGCCAGATAGGCGATGGTCGCGTCGTAGCTGTTGGCCCGGTAGTGGTCGATCGCGGCGACGATGAAGCCGCGCGCGGCAAGGTTCTGGGCGAACCAGGCATAGAGCAGGCCGTTGCTGCCGCGGCCGTGCGAGAACAGGATCAACGGGCGTTGCCCGCCGCCGAGCGCAGGCGCATCGCGCAGCACCCTGACATTGACCGAGAAGGGGAACACGAACGGCTCGGCCGCACTGTCGCTGCGCGCCGGATAGAACATCGAGAGCGCAAGTGTCCGATCGCCGTCGGTGAAGGCGATCCGACGCAGGCCGACCGCCGCGAGCTTCTCCCCGTCTTGGGCGATCGAGGGTGCCGCCGCCATCATGAGCGCCACCGTCGCCAGGACGCTGCTCATCAGCCCGACCAGTCGGGCAATGCTGGAACTCACGGATTGAGCGCCTTCCCTCGATGCCGCAGACTGGATCATCCGATGCTCCGCCATTGCCTTGCAACCCTCGTCCTTGTCGTGGTCGCCGTGGCCGCGATACTGCCGGTGCGCGCCGATCCGGCGGCCGACGAGACGGCCATCCGGCAGCGCCTGCAGCGCTGGACGGCCGATTTCAACGCGAAGGACCTGGCCGGCGTCTGCGATCTCTTCGCGCCGGATCTCCGCTACTCGATTCCGGAGACCGTGAACGGCACGTACGAGACGATGTGCACCAGTCTCACCAGGGTGCTGGGCAGGTCGGATATCCGGCTCCACTACGCCATGCCGGACATTCACGAGATCATGGTGTCGGGTGACATCGCGGTCGTCCGCCTGACCTGGACGCTCACGACGCAGGCGGCCGGCGCGCGAGATACGACGACCGAGGCCGGCATGGACATCTTCCGTCGTCAGCCCGACGGAAGATGGTCGATCGCCCGGTTCGTCGCTTTCACCACGCGCCCGAACGCGCTGCTCAAGTAACAACAAAGTCGATCGGCGTCATCGCCGGGAGCGCCCCACTCCTGTGGCGTGCTCCTGCGATGACGCTGCGCCCGATCAGAACGCCTTGTTCTTGTCCGGCCGGTGCCTGTTGCGCAGCACGAAGCCCGAGCGCTCGGCCTTGCGCGGGTTGCGCACCCAGACCTCGCGGTTGGGATGCAGGCCGCCGCCGCGCGTCGCCGGCACCGCGGTGGTGCGCGCGCGATGGAGCAGGCGGGTATCGGCCGCGCCGCAATTGGGATGGATGCCGCCGTTGCCGGCTACCACCTTGTCCCACGCGGCCTTGCGCCTGGCGGCGACCGCCGGATCGGCCAGCGCCGTGCAGGTCAACTCGTCGGTGTTGAGGTCGGCCACGATCTCGTCGCCTTCCTCGATCAGCGCGATCGGGCCGCCCAGCGCCGCCTCGGGGCCGACGTGGCCGATCACCAGGCCGACCGAGCCGCCGGAGAAGCGCGCGTCCGTCATCAGCCCTACGACGATGCCGCGCTCGCGGCACAAAGCGGTGATGCGCGAGGTTGGATCGAGCATCTCGGGCATGCCCGGCGCGCCGCTCGGGCCCTCGTAGCGCACGATGATCATATCGTGGTTCTGGAAACGCTCGGGCGTCTTGTCGAGCGCCTCGAGCAGGCTCTGCTCGCCCTCGAACAGGCGCGCCCTGCCGCGGAACACGTTGCCCTCCAGACCGCCCTCGACACCGGCAAGCTTGAGGATCGCCGAGAAGTCGGGCGACAGGTTGCCGCCCAGCACGCGCAGGCCGCCGGTCGGCTTGTAGGGCTTCTCGACCGGGTAGACCACCTTGCCGTCGGGCCGCCTGGCGCCCAGCCGCTCGACCTGGGCGGCGAGCGTCTCGCCGGTGCAGGTCAGCACGTCGCCGTTCAGCAGGCCGGCGTCGAGCAACTCGCGCACGATCACCTGCACGCCGCCGATATTGTCGATGTCGACCATGGAGTACTTGCCGTAAGGCCGGGCATCGGTCAGCACCGGCACGACGTGCTGCGAGAGGTAGTTGAACTCCTCCGGCGTCATGATCTCCTTCCAGAAGTCGCCGTAGCCCGCGGCGCGCGCGATCTCCGGCGCATGCAAGGTCACGTTGGTCGAGCCGCCGATCGCCATGGCGACGATCACCGCGTTGCGGATCGAATCGCGCACCACGATGTCGCGCGGCTTCAGGTCCTTGTCCATCAGGTTGGCGAGCAGGCCGACCAGCTCGCTGGCGAACGCGCCGACGCGGCGCGGGTCGTCGGACGGCGGCGCCACCATGTGCAGGGGCTCCATGCCGACCACGCCGATGAAGGTCTGCATGGTGTTGTAGGTGAACATGCCGCCGCAGCTGCCGTAGCCGGGGCAGGCGTGGCAAGCGATGTGATGGCGGTATTCGGCGTCTGGATGGCCGGCGACCTGGTAGGCGCTCACCAGGTCGATCGCCTCGCCGGTCTTCGGGTCGTGGCCTGGATGAATCGGCCCGTCCGACATGATGATCGCCGGCCGATTGTGCTCGAGCAGCGCCGCCAGCGTGCCGACCGGCGGCTTGTCGCAGGCGACCACGGCGATGGTTCCGGCGAGGCCGCTGCCGTTGAGATGCTCGCACAGCGAATCGTTGGTGATCTCGCGGCCGATCAGCGAGTAGCGCATCTCGCGCGTGCCGTTGCGGATGCCGTCGGAGATCGCGACCGTGTACTCGGGCTGGACCAGCCGCAGCTTGAGCTGGTTCGAGCCCTTGCCGATCCGGTTCTTCAGCTCGGCATGGATCGCATCGACCTTGGCCATGACGCCGAGATAGCACTGGCTGTCGCCCTTGGTGCCGACGACGCCGACCGAGGGCTCGTGGATCAGGTCCGGGTCCGTGCCGAGCGCGCGCGCCACCCCGATGGTCTGGGAGGAGCGGCCAGGATGCCGGTCGATGAGCACGTTGGTCGGTTTCATTGCGCTTGCCTTCAGGGTGGTTTGGTGCGGTGCCGATTTGCCCGGAAAATGCCCACCTGCCGGGGGCTTTGCAACCTCCGGAGCAGCCGGTGCGGAACCCACGCGGTCGGCGCACTGGCCTGCACCCGTGCCCCCGGCCCGGCCCTGCCGCCTCGCCGTCAGTGCGAACCTCGCGGGCGATCTGGAACGTCTGGCCGGCCTCCGCGTTGAGGCAGGGCAGTAGCCGGACTACGTTGCGGCTGCGAGTTTGTGGACCTCAATGGGGGATCATCATGCGTCTTTTCAATCGTCGTACCGTCCTGCTTGCCGTTCCCGCCGCCGCAACCTTGGCCCACGCGTCCGGGGCGCTCGCGGTCGACGCCCTGCCGGATGCGCGCTTCGTCGGCTTCTGCCAGGCGGTGAACGAGTTCGACATCTCATCCGGCCAGCTGGCGCTCGCCCGCTCGGCCAACGAGAACATTCGCGGCTACGCCACCCGGTCGATCGCCGAGGCGACGGACGCCGCGCAGCGGCTGAGCAAGTCGCGCCAGGAGGCCGGCGTCTCCTACGCGCCCGACGGCGCGATGGGCCCCAAGACCGCCAACCTGCTGCAGCAGCTCAACGCGCTGCAGGGCCCGGCCTTCGACACGGCCTACGCCAACGCGCATCTCTCGGTGCAGACCGATTCCGAGGCGCAGCTGGGCGCTTACTCCCAGAACGGCAAGAGCGGGCCGTTGCGGCGCTACGCCCAGGACAGCTTCCCGAAGTCGAAGCAACAGCTCGAGTACGCCAAGCGCATCGCCGGCGGCCGCTGAGGTAACTGCCGCGGACCGGAGATTCCGAGAGTCTGTGACGTTCCCGATCGTCGCTCTTTGACGGTCGACTTGTTCGCAGTCACGAGCTCTTCCGTCGTCCTGAACGAAGTGAAGGACCTCGTCGCCGCTTGGTACAAGTGCACTTTGAGCTTCTGGCGGTGAGATCCTTTCCTTCGGATTCACTCAGGACAGGCGCTGCGCAGAATGGGACGCCGACGCGCCATCCGTAATTCTCTCAGTACATCATGAGCTTTTGCCGCTTGATCAGTGTCGTTTCGACATCGACCATCGGGCCATCGCCGTCATGATCGTGGAGAGCGTGGATGAGTCGTCCTGTCGCCGTCGTCACCGGGGTCGGTCCCGGCACCGGGAGCGCGATCGCTCGCCGGCTCGCTGCCAGCGGCTACGCGGTGGCCATGCTGGCGCGCAACCGCGAGCGGCTCGCCGCCTTCGAGACGGAGATCGCGCACGCCAGGGCCTATCCCTGTGATGTCACCGATGAAGCGCAGCTCGACACGGTGCTGGCTGCCGTGCGGCACGATCTCGGGATGCCGGCCGTGCTGGTGCACAACGCGGTGGGCGGCGCCTTCGGCAGCTTTCTCGACATCGACCCCGAGGTCCTGGCCGCCAACTTCCAGGTCAATACGATGGCGCTGCTCCACCTGGCGCGCCGGCTCGCGCCGGCGATGATCGACGCCGGGTCCGGCACCATCGTCGTCACCGGCAACACCTCGGCGCTGCGCGGGCGCGCCAACTTCGCCGGCTTCGCGCCGACGAAAGCGGCGCAACGCATCCTCGCCGAGGCGATAGCGCGCGAGCTCGGACCGAAGGGCGTGCACGTCGCCTATGTGGTGATCGATGCGGTGATCGACGTGCCGTGGGCGCGCAAGCGCTACGCCGAGAGGCCCGACAGCTTCTTCATCAAGCCCGCCGCCATCGCCGACGAGGTCCTGCATCTCGTACGGCAGGATCGCAGTGCCTGGTCCTTCAACGTCGAAATCCGGCCATTCGGCGAGACATGGTGAGAGAGGTCGCGCCCCATGGCCCAGCTTCGCATCTTCTCGTACCTGCCCAATCCGCGGATCTGGAAGGCAACGATCGCCGCCCGTCTCAACGGCGTCGAGGTCGAGGTGCGCGGCGCCAGGCCGCGCGAGGTCAGGGACTGGCTGTGGGACTTCGAGGCGCGGCCTCTCTCGCCCGGCGAGCGCGAGGCATTCGCTGCTTCGGTGCGCGTCGGCAAGGTGGGGTTCAAGGGCGGCGCGCTGGTCAAGACCGACGCCTTTCTAGCGGCCCATCCCTTCGGCACCGTGCCGGCAGCCTTCAGCCCGGACGGCCTGGTCGGCATCTTCGAATCCAACAGCATCATGCGCACGGTGGCGCGCCTCGGCGCCGACCGCGTCCCGCTCTACGGCCGCGATGCCTACGAGGCCTCGCGCATCGACAGCTTCCTCGACGCCAGCCTGGTGTTCGCGCGCGACACCCAGCACTACCTGCTGGCCCTGGGCGACGAGGATTTTCCCGCCCATGTTCATGGCCGCGCGGCCGAGGCGTTCGCGGTATACATTGCCGGTATCGACCAGGCGCTGGCGCCGCGACGCAGCTTCCTGGTCGGCGAGCAACTGACGCTCGCCGACATCTGCTTCGTGGCCGAGCTCTGCCTGTTCTCCAACGAGCGCCTGCGCCGCCCGACTCTCGGCAAGCGCGGCCTGGCGCCGATCCTGTCCGTCGATTGGGAGCATGCCTGGCCCCGGGCCGGCGGCCATTTCCGCCGCCTCGCCGGGCATCCGGCCTTCGCGCCCGACGTGCGGCCCTATCTGCAAAAGCTGGAGGAAGGACGAGGCGACCGCATCAATCGGCAAGCCTGATCACCGCAACCAGAATCAACGGGTCGCCTGCCCCGCTGAGCTGAAGGGTGAGCGGTCCCCCTTCGACGATGAGCTCGGCCATTCCCGCGCACCCTGGGCCGTTGGTCCGGACGCTCAGAGTCACTTCGAGCGACCCTATCGCGATCCGCGCCATCCCGCACTCTTCGCGGAGGGGCTTCGCAGGGCCGGCCTGCCCGACTAAGCGCGATTGGCGTTGCGTCAGGTTCGCCTCGGTCATTGACAGCGCGGTCGAGGCAAAAGACGAAGTGCCAGACCTTGCTGTGAGGCGCCGATGTATTCCGAATCGTATGATGTCGCCGTCGTCGGCGGCGGCAGCGCCGGCGTTGCCGCCGCCGTGGCCGCGGCGCGCGCTGGCGCGCGCACGTTGCTGATCGAGAAGGCCGGATGCCTGGGCGGCGCCTCGACCCTGCGCAATGTCCTGACCTATTGCGGCCTCTACACGCTGGGCGAGGTGCCGCGGCAGGCGGTGGCCGGCGTCGCCGAGGAGGTGTTGCAGGGCCTGCGGCGGCTCGACGCCGTCACCGGTCCGCAGCGCCATCGCGGCGTCTTCGTCGTGTTCGATCCGGAAGCGGTCAAGCGCGTGCTCGACCAGCTGTGCGTCGAGGCTGGCGTCGATGTGGTCCTGCATGCCTTCGCCAGCGGCGCGACGCGCGTCGACGGACGCATCGTCGACGTCGCGTGGCACGACCATGGCGGCGAGCACAGGGTTCGCGCCCGGGCCTTCGTCGATGCGAGCGGCGAGGGCGATCTCGCCGCGCTCGCCGGCGCGTCGACGCGCTACGGCAACGACGACGCTGTGAACCTGGGGACGCTTGCCACGCGTTTCGGTGGCGTTCCGCGGGACGTCGTCGTCTCGGCCGACCAGGTGACTGCGGCCATACGGGCGGCGCGCGCGGCCGGGCGCGGGCCGTTCAGCAAGGAGCGCAGCGTGATGACGCGCCTGCCGATCTCCGGTGACCTCGTCTGCTACCTGGCGTCGGAGGACTACGATCCGCGCGACGCGCTGAGCCACAGCGCGGCGGAGCGGCGCGGGCGCGATCAGGCGTGGGCCTACCTGGAGGTCATTCGCGGCCTGCCCGGCTGCGCCAACGCCTATCTCGCCTCGACCGGGCCGGAGTTCGGCACGCGCGAGACGCGTCACGTCGAATCGCTTTATCAGCTGACCTGGCAGGACGTGGTCGAGGGGCGGCCGATGGCCGACAGCATCGGTCTCGGCGCCTGGGGCGTCGAATGGCACGACCGCAAGACGTTCGAGAGCACATTTGTCTATCCGCCGGACAAGGCGGCGTACGAAATCCCGATGCGCTGCCTGATGAGTCGCGACACCGCGAACCTCTTAGCCGCCGGCCGCGTCGCCGATGCCGACCGCATGGCCGGCGCCAGCCTGCGCGTGATGGGCACCGCGTTCGCCACCGGCCAGGCCGCCGGCGTGGCGGCGGCGTGCCTGGCCGATCGTGGCACGGTCGACATCGACGGCGTGCGCCGGACGCTCGGCGCGCAGGGCGCGCTGATCGAGACGAGCCAGCTCGCGCAGGCGGCGTAGACGGGCGGATCAGGCTTCAGTCCGTCCTCCCCAACGCTTGCGTTGGGGAGGTGCCCCCGAAGGGGGCGGAGGGGTCGAGAGCACACACGTACTGCTGGAATGCTCTTGACGCCAGATACCTTGACTGAGGCTCCTGACCCCTCCGCCCCCTACGGGGGCACCTCCCCGCGCTACGCGCAGGGAGGACGACATGAGAGTCGCCTGTTACGGCAGGTACGGCATCGCCGGCGGGCCGAGTTGCTCGCGCAGGATGGCCTGCGCGTCGTCGACGAAGTCGCACAGGAGCGCGCGCGTCTCGCGCGGATCGATGATGTCCTGGCCGGTCGCCTCGGCGGTGCGGAACGGCGAGGCGAGGGCCTGCAGGCGCGCCTCGATCTCGCGCCGCTTGGCCTCGGGATCGGGCGCGGACTCGATCTCGCGGCGGTAGGCGGCCGAGGCGCCGCCGGCGATGTGCATCGAGCCCCAGGTCGCCGACGGCCAGCAGTAGCGGCGGAACATGCCGTGCGGCCGGTGCTGGCACTGGCCGGCGACGCCGAACAGGCGGCCGACGACGATCGTGCACCACGGCATGCGGCTCAGGTTCACCATGGTCATCAGGCGGGCGCCGGCGCGCTCGATGCCCTGCTTCTCCGAGTCTAGCCCGACCAGGAAGCCGGGCTCGTCGGCGAGCGAGATCAGCGGCAGGTGGAAGGTGTCGCAGAGCTGCATCAGCCGCATCACCTTTGAGCCGCCGGCGACATCGGTCGCGCCGCCGCCGCGCATCGGGTCGTTGGCCATGATGCCCACGGGGAAACCATTTAGCCGCGCCAGCCCGGTGACGCGCGCGCGGCCATAGAACGGCGCGATCTCGAAGAACGAGCCGCGATCCACGACATGGTCGATCAGCTTGCGCACGGCGTAGGGCTTGCGCCGGTCGCGCGGCACCAGCGACAGCAACGCCTCCTCGGCGCGCGCCGGCGGGTCGGCGGTCTCGCCGCGCGGCGCCATCTCGTGCACGCTCCGCGGCATGTAGGAGAGCCAGCGCCGGATCTGGGCGAAGGCGTCGGCCTCGCTGTCGGCGAGGTTGTCGACGCAGCCGCTCACCCGCACGTGGATCTGGTCGCCGCCCAGCTCCTCCTTGGTGATGTCGTAGCCCAGCGCCGCCTTCACCACCGGCGGGCCGCCGGGGAAGATCTGGCTGATGCCCTGCACCATGATCGAGAAATGCGACAGCGGCGCCTCGACCGCGGGCAAGCCGGCGACGGAGCCCAGCACCGCCGACGCCACCGGCACGGTCTGCAGCAGGCGCACGTCGTGCTGGCCCCAGCCGTTGCCGTCGGGCAGGTAGGTCCGGCCGATGGTCTCGAAGCCGCGCACGCTGCCGCCCGCGGCATCGAGCAGACGCACATAGGGCAGCCGCCAGGCCAGCGCGCGTTCGACGGCCGAGGGTTCCTGGCCGATCGCGCCGCGGAAGTCCGACGACGCCGAGCCGCCGCGCACCGTGAAGTCGCCGGCATTGACCACGACCTTGCGGCCGTCGATCCGGACCGTGCCCTCGACCGAGCCCTTGGGCGTGAAGGCTGCGAGCCGGCCGTTCTCGTAGGCGGCGCTGCCGACCAGACCGCGGAACTCGCGGAACGAGCCGGCATCGGCCAGCGCCTCGATGCGCTCGCGCACCGTGAGCTTGCCGCGCTGGCGCTGCCGGGCGATGCCCTCGGGACCGCCCAGGGCCAGCGCCATTTCCTGGCGGCGGCGCAGCTCCTCGACCTCTTCCTTCCAGCTCATGGAGTCTCCAGGATCAGGTTGTGGTAGGCATCGACGCGGGCCGTCATGCCCGGCGGCACCAATGTGGTGGCGTCCATCTGCTCGACGATGGCGGGACCGTCGAAGCGGTTTCCCGCCGCGAGCTGGGCGCGGTCGTAGATCGGGGTGGTGACGAAATCGCCCGTCTCGGGCAGCCATACCGGACGCCGGCCGACGATGGCGGCCGACGCGTCCGGGCCGGCCTCGGGATGGGCGGCGAGCTCGGCCTTGCGCACCACGCCCGTCGCCTCGAGACGCAGGGTGACGATCTGCACCGGGTCGCCCTCGGCGACGAATCCGTAGCGCTGGCGATGGACCTCGGCGAAGCCCGTCGCCATCGCCTCGATGGTTGCCGCCGTGATCGGGCCGTCGGGCAAGGCGACCGCGAGCTCGTAGTTCTGACCCTGGTAGCGCATGTCGGCGGTGCGGCCGAGCCGCCGCTCGCCGGGCGCGATCGCCTCGTGCGCGAACCACTGCCCGGCCTGCGCGGCGAGCGCTTCGAACGTGGCAGCGACATCGCCGGCCGACGCCACGGTCGCCGGCATCAGCCGGGTGGCGGCGAAGTCGGCGCGCAGGTCGGTGAGCAGCAGCCCCATGGCGCACAGGATGCCGGGGTTGCGCGGCACCAGCACGCGCTTCATGTCGAGCTCGCGGGCAAGTCGCGCCGCGTGCAGCGGCCCCGCGCCGCCGAACGCCATCAGGGTGTAGTCGCGCGGGTCGTGGCCGCGCTGCACGGAGATGACGCGGATGGCGCGCACCATGTTGGCGGTCACCACCGACAGGATGCCCTGGGCGGTCTCCATCGGCCCGAGCCCGAGCCGCCCGGCCAGCCTGCCGATGGCGTCCCGGGCGAGGTCCTGGCGAATCTTCATCCGGCCGCCCAGAAGGTGCTCGGGGTTCAGCGTCTGCAGCACCACGTTGGCGTCGGTCGTGGCGGGCTCGGTGTTGCCGCGGTCGTAGCACACCGGGCCGGGATCGGCGCCGCACGAGCGCGGGCCGACCTTCAGGAGCCCGCCGGCATCGATGCAGGCGATCGAGCCGCCGCCCGCGCCGACGGTGTGGATGTCGAGCATCGGCGCCTTGAGGGGATAGCCGTGCACGGTGGCCTCGCTGGCAAGCTTGCAGCGACCGCCCTGGAGCAGGGAGACGTCGGTCGAGGTGCCGCCCATGTCGAAGGTGATGAGGTCCTCGAAGCCGGCGAGCGCGCCGATCGCCTGCGCGCCGACCACGCCGGTCGACGGGCCGGACAGCACCGTGCGCACCGGCAGCCGGGCCGCCGTGGCGAAGCCGATGACGCCGCCGTTGGACTGCGTCAGGTGCGGCGTCGCGGTCATGCCGAGCGCCACGAGCCGCGGGCTCAGCCGGTCGATGTAGCTCTTCATGACGGGGCCGAGATAGGCGTTCAGCACCACGGTCGAGAGCCGCTCGAACTCGCGGAACTCGGGCGCGATCTCGTGGCCGGCCGAGATGAAGACGCCGGGCATCTCCTGGCGCAGGATCTCGACGGCGCGCTGCTCGTGCTCGGGCCGGATGAAGCCGTAGAGGAAGGAGACGGCGACGGCCTCGACGCCGGCTGCCGCCAGCGTCCGTGCGGCGGCGCGCATGCTGGCCTCGTCGAGCGGCGTGTCGACCTCGCCGGTATGGCGCACGCGCTCGGGAACCTCGATCCGGAGATTGCGCGGGACCAGGGTCGGCGGCTTGTCGGCCTGGATGTCGTAGAGGTCGGGCCGCTTCTGGCGGCCGATCTCGAGCAGGTCGCGAAAGCCGTCGGTTGTCACCAGGCCGGTCCTGACGCCGCGATGCTGGATCAGCGCATTGGTCGCTACCGTCGTGCCATGGCCGAAATAGACGACCGCCGCCGCCGGCTTGTCGGCTGCTGCCTCGGGCAGCACGCGCCGCATCCCTTCCTCGACGCCGCGGGCGATGCCGCGCGACGGGTCGTCGGGAGTCGAGGGGACTTTCCAGACCTCGACGTGACCCTTGTCCTCGTCGAACAGGCAAACGTCGGTGAAGGTCCCGCCCGAGTCCACGCCGACACGCCACCGTGCCATCCAGAAGCTCCTTGGTTGTTTGCAGGTTTACCCCGCAATTCGGTTTTGCCTAAGGACAATGGGCAAGCTGAACCTCCGCATCGCCTTGCGGGTGGGGAGGGCATTCCGTCCGTCGATGCTGCGCTCGCGAGAGAGGGGCTGCGCTGAGGGCAAAGCGTGGGCAGAGGCGCTATGGTCTCCCCGCCCTGACCAAAGCAATCGAGCGATAGCAGAATGACCGCACACGCCCAGCACATCATCGTCATCGGCGCCGGCATCGGCGGACTGGCGGCCGCCCTGGCCTTGCAGCAGCGCGGCTTCGCGGTGTCGGTCTACGAGCGTGGCGCGGAGATCCGCGAGATCGGCGCCGGCGTGGTCATTGCCCCCAACGCCCGCCGCGCGCTCCGCGACCTCGGGATCGACGAGGCGCTGGAGCGGCTTTCCGCGTCGGCGCCGCTCATCCACACCTGCGTCTACAACACCGGCGAGATCATCCGGACGGACCGCAACGAGGCGATTGCCGCGAAGCAGGGAATGGGCGTGCTGCAGGTCCATCGCGGCGACCTGCATGGCCTGCTGCTGCAGGCGGTGCAGGCCAACGATGCCGATGCGGTTCATGCCGACCATACTTTCGTGGCGCTCGACCAGGACGGGTCGGGGGTGACGGTTTCCTTCGCCAACGGCGCGCGCCGGCGTGGCGACGCGGTGATCGGCGCCGACGGCAATGCCTCGGCTGTTCGCTCCTTCCTGTTTCCCGGGGAGAACCCGAAATTTACCGGCCAGGTCGCCTTCCGCGCGCTCGTTCCCGATGAGCTGTGCCCGCCGGCCGTCCGCGAGCGCGGCTCGGCGATGTACCAGGGGCCGCGGCGCTACCTGCTGCACTATCCGCTGCGCGGCGGCCGGATCATGAACCTGATCGGCTGCGGGCAGGCGCTGGCGTGGGAGGAGGAAGGCTGGGCGATCCCGGCGACCAACGAGGAGTTCCTGCACCATTACTCCGACTATGCGCCGGAGCTGCTGGAGCTGATCCGCAGCGTGCCGCCGGGCGAGCTCTTCAAGTGGGGCCTGCGCGATCGCGAGCCGCTCGCGACCTGGACGCATGGCCGAGTCGCCATGCTGGGCGACGCCGCGCATCCGATGATGCCGTTCCTCGGCCAGGGCGCCTGCATCGCGCTCGAGGACGGGCTGGTGCTGGGGCGCGCCTTCGCCGCCGCGCGGACGATCGACGAGGCGCTGACGCGCTACGAGGCCGCGCGCCGCACCCGCGGCACCAACGTCCAGCTGTGGACGCGCGAGGAGGGCATCACCTTGCAGGACCCGACCCGCAAGCGCCGCACGGCGCTGGATCGCGGCCTGTTCGACTACGATCCGGCGACCGTGCCGGTGTAAGGGTCCAGCCCGGTCTTTCCGTCGATGAAATGAAAGGTCCCTCGCTACGCTCGGGATGACATCACCTTTTGCGCCACACTCCCGGTGTCATCCCGAGCGCAGCGAGGGACCTTTCCTTCTTCGATCGCTACACCGCCATCGCCTCCAGCGCCGGCAACCGCTCGACCTGGTGCGCCTGCAGCGCCGGCAGCACGTCGCGGGCGAAGCGGCGGATCTGCTCGATGAACATCTCGTGCGGCATGGCGCCCCGGTTGAGGCTGATCTGCACCACGTTGGCGCCCGCGGCGTCGGCCTGCGCGATGATGCGCTGGGTCACCTCGTCGGGCGTTCCCCACGGCCAGCCTTCGGCCAGGCGCTCGACGTCGGCCATCGTGGTGTTGCGGAAGTCCTCGCGCCGCAGCTGGGCGGCGCGCTGGTTCTCGGGCCGCACGTAGTCGGTCGACTGCTGCGTCGAGTAGCCGGCCTCGCGCTGCAGCGCCGTCTCGGTGAAGTTGCCGTGGCTGAACAGCGTGCGGTTGAAGTAGAGGTGATAGGGGCCCATCTCGCGCACCGCCCGGGCCTTCGAATCGGCGACGTAGGCGCTGATGCCGAGCGACAGGTGGTTGGGTGTCGGCCGGTGCCCCGATGCAATGAGGCACTTCGCGTAATGGCGGATGATGTCGTCGCGCAGGCCGCCGCCGCCCAGCCCCGGCGTGATCGGCAGGTCGTGGCGCGCGGCGAACTCGATCGATTCCTTGCTGCCGACGATCGGGATCCAGATTCGGGGGTGCGGTCGCTGCACCGGGCGCGGCCACAGCGCCACGTCCTTGTACGACCAGAATTGCCCCTCGTAGGAGAACACGTCCTCGGTCCAGGCGCGCGTCACGATCTCGTAAGCCTCCTCGAAGCGGGCGCGGCTGTCGGCCAGCGGCACGTTGTGCACCTGGTACTCGCGCGGGATGCCGCGGGCGAAGCCGGAGATCAGCCGGCCGTTCGACAGGCAGTCGATCATCGCCAGCTCCTCGGCCAGCCTGAGCGGCTCGTGCAGCGGCAGCAGGTTGCCGTAGATCAGCAGCTGCAGGTTCTTCGTCCGCTGTGCCGCCGCGGCGGCCATCAGGTTGGGCGAGTTCATCAGCCCGTAGGGCGAGCAGTGATGCTCGTTGAAGCCGACGCCGTCGTAGCCCAGCCGGTCGAGCTCCTCCCAGGCGGCGAGGTGCTCGGCATAGGTGCGCACCGCGACATCCGCCTTGAAGTGCTTTTGGCTGAGCGGATAGGGCAGCTCGGCGCCGACCTTCACGTGCTCGAGATTCTCGCCGTAGGCGAGCAGATCGAAGACGAAGACCTTCATTCGACTCTCCGGGAGGGGCAGGGCATTGGCATGGTGGCGCGCCCTTCATTCTCCTCCCCAGCTCCGCTGGGGAGGAGAATGAAAAGCGTGCCAATCTCGACGCCTCGGGCGCGACCGGTTAGGCTCAACCAACAACGCTGTTCCTGGGAGGAACGATGTCGGCACAGGTCGCCGCCTTTGACGGCACGGCTCCGTTTGCCTTCGACCAGCCTCTGCTGTCGACGCGCCGGCACTTCTCGACCGTCGACTACCACCTTGCCAGGCGCCACATCGAGCGCACGACGCGGGGGCAGTTCGATTTCTCGCTGCAAAGCGCGCGCGAGTTCCGGCACTACGACGTGCGCTCGGTGCGGCTCGGCGAGACGCAGTTCAGCCTGGTGATGGTCGACAGCGTCTCGGGCTACGACATCGAGATGACGGGCGACCCCGATCTCGTGCTGCTGCACATCCTGATGCGCGGCAGCGCCCAGTTGCAGCAGGGCGCGGCGCGGGCCGACGCCGCGGCTGCGCAGATGGTGCTGCTGCAGGGCGTGGCCCGCTCGCACAAGCGCTGGTACGGCACGACCCAGCAGTTGATGGTGAAGATGAGCCGCCGCCACATGGAGCGGGTCATTGCCAGCGAGACCGGGGTCGGCATCGGCGATCCGCTGAGCTTCGGCACGATGCCGGTGCTCGACCTCGCCCGGGTGTCGACGTTGTGGAGCTACATAGTCACGCTCTGCCGCGACCTCGATGGTCCGCAGCCGTGCTTCGCCGGCGCCGTCGGCCGCGCGGCCGAGCGCACCCTGGCGCTGATGCTGCTCGGTGTCGTGCCCAACAACTACTCGTGGGCGTTTGCCGGGGAGGCCCGGTCGGCGGTTGCGCCGTACTACGTGCGCCGGGTCGAGAGCTACATCCGCGAGCATGCCGTCGAGCCCATCACGACCGAGGATCTGGTCGCGGTCGGCGGCGTCAGCGCGCGCTCGATCTATCACGGCTTCAGGCGCTTCCGCTCGACCACGCCCATGGGCTATCTCAAGGCGGTGAGGCTCGACCGGGCGCGCGAGACGCTCGCCGATAACCGCTCGGGCGCCCGAACCAGCGTGACCGAGGCCGCGACCGCGGCCGGCTACACCAACCTCAGCCAGTTCTCGCGCGACTACAAGGCGCGCTTCCGCGAATCGCCGTCGCAGACCCTGGCGGATGCGTGAGGACACTCCTCTCATTCTCGTCCCCGGCTTCTCATTCTCCTCCCCAGCTTCTCTTTGCTCCTCCCCAGCTTCGCTGGGGAGGTGTCGCGTCATACGCGACGGAGGGGTCATGAGCCTCAGTCCCGTTGCCCATGACCCCTCCGTCGGCGATTACGCCGACACCTCCCCAAGCTACGCTTAGGGAGGAGAATGATGAGCGCGCTCCCCAGCGAAGCGCTAGGGAGGAGAAGGGATCACGCTCCACCCGTCTCACAGCGGGATGGCGAGCAGGTTGGGGATGTTGAACGTGTCGACTACGGCGATCTTCTCGCGGAAGCGCGGCGTGTCGCCGTCGAGCGCGACGACGTCGCGATACTGGCCGACGCTGAACAGCCGGGTCTGGCCTTCGAGATCGGTCTGGTAGACGGTATAGCAGGCCGCCACCTCGACGCCGTCCTCGCGCACGCCCAGAATCTCGATGTTGGTGACGACGTGGCGGGCGTAGTGAAGGTTGTAGACGTTGGCCTCGCGCAGGCTCCGCACGCGGTCGACCATCATCGCCCGGCCGTCGCAGAAGAAGATGGGCAGCGGCGGCTGGCGGCTCATGTTCTCGCGCGGGATCACCTTGTAGACGCCGCGCTCGACGAACAGGTCGGGCCATTCCTCGAGCCGGTCGTCGTCGAGCAGGCGCGCGTAGCGATACTCCAGTGAGCAGATCGTGGCGTAAGCCTGGCCGGTGGCGCTGCTCATGTCCGGGTCGACTCCCCAGCGAAGCTGGGGAGGGGATGAGAGAAGCGGGTCGTGCCGATTGCAGGCGCGAGGCCCATCAGGCCGGCGTAGTAGCGCCAGTAGGCGCGGATGGTCGCCTCGCCCTGGCGGTCCTTGTCGAGGTCCTCGTGCAGGCCGCCGAACTCGAGGAAGGAGTTCTCCTTGCCGTCGCGCACGATGGCGCGCTGGATCAGCTCGATTGCCTCGCTGTCCTCCATTGAGATCAGGCCGGCCGGGCCGATCAGGTTGGCCTGCTTCAGGCGGGTGGCGGTCGTCGCCTCGTCGTCGTCGGCGTAGCCGAAATAGGTCCAGTAGAGCTCGAACTCGTCGGCCGCCTTGGGGCGGATGTGGCGCGTCGCGAGCGTGTTCATGATCTGCTGGATGACCAGGCAAGGGAAGATGCTGGTGATCGAGACCGTGACGCCGTCGTTGAAGTCCGGCCGCCCCTCCAGCAGCGACGGATCGGCCAGCGCGTAGTTGGCGACGAACTTGTCCTGCTCGATGTTGCCCGAGCCCGCGGCCTGGCGCCAATCGTCGCCGTAAGTGACGCCGGTGCTGTGTGCCCGCGCGCTGTCAGTGCCGCCCTTGCGCCTCTGGTTGGTGCGATAGAGGCCGAAGGTGGCGTGGAAGCCGTGCAGCAGGGCGGCGTGATAGGGGTCGCGGGTGTTCTCCGAATAGAGCTTCCAGTTGCCGCGCACGCGCTGGCGCATGTGGCCCAGCACCCTGACCGGCCGCGCGAACAGGCGGTCGATGGCGCCGAGCAACGGCTCCTCGAGATAGTCCTCGAGCGGCGCAGTGTCGGGGCTGAAGGTGGCGAAGATCACACCCTTGTGCGAGGCGACGCGCAGCTTCTGGAGACCGTGCGCCCTGGTGTCGAAGTCGGCGGCGTAGCCGCCCATGCCGGCAATGCCGCGACGGTAGGGCACGCCGACGAGGTCGCCGCGCGAGCTGTAGGCCCACTGGTGGTAGACGCAGCGATGCTGGCGGGCATTGCCGCAGGCCTGACGCTGCACCGTCGAGCCGCGATGGGCGCAGCGGTTGACGAGGACGTGCAGGCTGCCGTCCTCGGCGCGGCTCACGATGACCGGCGTGTCGCCGACGAACGAGGTCTTGAAGTCGTTGGGCTCGGGAATCTCCGCCTCGAGCGCCACGTAGCTCCAGACAGGGCCGCGGAAGATCGCCTCCTGCTCGCGGGCGAACACGTCGGCCCGGGTGAACACCTCGAACGGCACGCGGCTGCCGTCCGCGGACGGCCAGGGGATCAGGGGGGCGTCGCTCAGCTGCAGCATCGATCCGCACTCCGGTTTGCCGGCAAGGCATTCGCATTCGACCCAAACACAGTCATTCCGACCGGAGCCGAGCGCAGCGAGGCGTAGTGGAGGGACCTTGCCTTGCCGTCGACGAAGAAAGGTCCCTCGACCTTGCCACCCTACGGGCGGCTCCGCTCGGGATGACGGAGAAATTGCATATGCGAATGCCTTCTGCTTTGCCGGCGCCATTGATCAACAACCCGGCGTCCGCCGCTTTGCCGGCAGTGCAGTTCCTTGCCGCCTCGCGCAGAAAGCCGGGCGGCTATTCTTGCTTCCAAGAGCAAGCCCCCGCGCTGGCAGCAAAGTTCACGCGGACTGCCAATGGCAGCATGGTGCTCGTTCGCGGGCCGGAAGGGGAAGCCGATGACAGCCATCCGCGTCGCGGGCCTGCGCAAGCTGTTCGGCACGGTGCCGGCCGTCGACGATGTGAGCTTCGAGGTCGAGAGCGGGTCGATCCTGACCCTGCTCGGCCCGAGCGGCTGCGGCAAGACCACCACCCTGCGCATGATCGCCGGCCTCGAGCGGCCCGACGCCGGCGAGGTTCGGGTCGGCGACCGGGTCGTCACCTCGGCCGAGCGCGGCATCCACCTGCCGCCCGACAAGCGCCGCATGGGCATGGTGTTCCAGTCCTACGCGATCTGGCCGCACATGAACGTGTTCGAGAACATCGCCTTCCCCTTGCGGGGCCCGCGGCCAGGCGGGCGCCTGTCGCCGGCCGAGATCCGCGACAAGGTCATGACCATGCTGCAGAGCCTCGGCCTGGAGGGGCTGCACGACCGGCCGGCGCCGCTGCTGTCGGGAGGCCAGCAGCAGCGCGTCGCGCTCGGTCGCGCGCTGGTCGGCGACCCCGACGTGCTGCTGCTCGACGAGCCGTTCTCCAACCTCGACGCGCGGCGGCGTGACGAGATGCGCTTCGAGCTCAAGGAGGTTCAGGCGCGGATCGGCGTCACCACCATCTTCATCACCCACGACCAGAGCGAGGCGATGGTCCTGTCCGACCGCGTGGTGGTGATGAATGCCGGGCGGATCGTCCAGGAAGGCACGCCGCAGGCGATCTACCAGCGGCCGCGGACGCGCTTCGTCATGGAGTTCCTGGGCCAGGTCGACCAGGTGGGCGCGCGCGTGGCGATCGGCACCGACGGCGCACCGTGCGCGCAGGTGCTGGGGGCCAGCGAGATCGAGGTCGCGCTCGACGACACGCATCCCTGGCGAACCGACGAGGAGGTGGTGCTGATGCTGCGCTCCGCCGCTGTCCAGGTGCGCGCGCCGGACGGTCCGGCAGGCTGGCACGGCCGTGTGCTGTCGCGGCTCTATCTCGGCGAGCGCACGGAGTACATCGTGGGTGTCGGCAAGGCGCGCGTGCGCGCCTTCGGCCCCACTGTCCAGCTGCACGATGTCGGGGCCGCGGTGGCGCTCGACTTCGCGCCCGAGGCAATCCGCGCCTGGCCGGCGGCAAGACCGGCTGCAGACCATCAGGGAGGCAGACCATGAAGCGCAGACGGACGCTGGCACAGATGGGCTCGCTCGTCGGGCTCGGTGCGCTGGGGGCCGCAGCCGGCTCGCCGGCCCGCGCCCAGGGCACGACGGAGTCGTGGGATCAGGTCGTCGCCGCGGCGAAGAAGGAGGGGCTGCTCGTCTGGTCGTTCTTCGGTGCACCGGGCGATGCGACCCAGCGGCAGGCGCGCGAGTTCGAGCAGCTCTACGGCATCAAGGTCGAGCTGGCGCCGGGCCGCACCGGCGACTTCGAGGCGCGCTGGAACGCCGAGCGCGCCGCCGGCAAGGCCAGCATCGACATCCGTTCGTCCGGCAGCCCGGAGAATCGCCGCCTCGCCGCGCGCGGTCTCGACCAGCCCTTCGGCACCCTGCCGGCAGCGGTCGAGCCGGGCGTGCCGTGGATCCTCGACCCGCTGGTCGACGTCAAGGCCGGCAACGGCAACACGCTGATGATCACCTGCGGCGGCTACTTCATCCTGGTCAACAACCGGCTGTGCCCGCCCGAGCGTGGGCCGAACAGCTACAAGGATCTCGAGGACCCGAAGTACAAGGGCCTGATCGTGCTGTCCGAGCCGATCGGCCCGTCGCCCGGCTCGCGCTGGGCGGCCTATGGCTGGAAGGCCTACGGCGACGATTACCTGCGCAAGGTGATCGACAACGTGAAGGCGCTGACCCGCGCCGAGATCGAGGCGCCCAAGCAGATCGCGCGCGGCGAGTACGGCATCTTCATCCATCCCACCCAGGTCGGCGCCGCCGACATCTGGAAGCTGCCCAAGCCGCATCCCTTCCGGCTGGTGGTGCCCGAGGACGGCGTGATGCTGCTGTTCGGCGGGATGAACCTCCTGAAGGACGCGCCGCATCCCAACGCCGCCCGCGTGTTCATGAACTACATCCTGACCAAATCGGCGCAGCAGATCAGTGCCGACGATCCCGGCGGTCCTTTCATCCGCAAGGATGTGACGCCCAGGATTCCCGAGCTGGCGCACTTCGCCACCGCAAAGCCGTTCCCCAACAACCCCGACACCTACGAGTTCGGCTCGAAGCTGTTCTTCGAATGGTCGGCCAAGGCCGAGCCATACCTGAAGGCGGCGGGCCTCAAGAAATAGCGGATGACATCGGCGGAAAGCTCGCTCGCCGGCGGCGCGGAGGAGGCTCGCCCGCCGGCCCGGCGGCGCGGCGCGCGCCTGGAAGCGTGGTTGCCGTTCGGCCTCACCGTGCTGGTCGCCCTCCTGGTGGTCTATCCGCTGGGCATGGTGGTGTTCGGCACGCTGTGGAGTGCCGCCCCCGGCCAGCCCGGCACGATCACCTTCGAGCACTGGCGCGCCGTGCTGTCGGATCGCGCCACCTGGGAGATCCTCCTGACCAGCCTCGGCATCGCCGTCCCGCGCACCCTGCTGGCGCTGGCGCTGGCAGCGGCGTTCGCATGGTGCATCGCGCGCACCAACACGCCGGGTAAGCGCCTGCTCGAAGGCTTGCTCGTCTTCATGTTCTTCCTGCCCGAGCTGCCGTGGGTGCTGGCCTGGATGCTGCTCGGCGCGCCCAACGTCGGCATGCTCAATCAATGGCTGGGGGCGCTGATCCCGGGCGGCGAAGGCCTGATCGACGTCTATTCCTATAGCGGCCTGATCGTGCTGGGGGCGGTGCGCTCGGCGTCGGTGCTGTTCCTGTTCATCCACCCGGCCATGCTCGCGATGGATGCCACGCTCGAGGAGGCCGCGCGCATGGCCGGCGCCAGCGCCTGGCGCACCCTGTGGCGCATCAACTTCCCGCTGCTCCTTCCGGCACTCCTGGCATCGGGCATCCTGTCCTTCGTGGTGGCGATGGAATCGTTCGAGCTGCCGCAGCTGCTCGGCACGCCGGCCAACATCTTCGTGCTCACGACCCGGATCTATGACCTCGCCTACGGCGGCCATGTCGCCAATTTCGGCGCCGCCATGGTGCTGGCGCTGATCCTGCTGGCGCTAACCGGCAGCCTCATCGTGGTGCAATGGCGGCTGCTGCGCGGTCGCGCCTACACGACGGTGTCGGGCCGCGGTTTCAAGGCCCAGCCGATGGATCTGGGTTTCGGGCGCTGGATCGCCTTCGCCGCCATCCTCGCCTTCTTCATCGTCTTCGGCGCCCTGCCGTTCTTCGTCCTGCTGCTGAACTCGTTCATGGAGCTGAGCGGCTTCATCAGCTGGGAGATGTTCACCACGGGCCACTGGAAGAGCGCGCTCGGCCGCGAGGACGTGCTGCGCTCGATCACCGACACGCTGATCGTCGGCGCCGTAGCGGCGAGCCTGGGCGTCGTCATGTCGCTCTTCATCTCCTATGTCGTGACGCGCACGGCGTGGCGCGGCCGCATGGCGCTCGACATCCTGGCCTGGGCGCCATGGGCGATCCCCGGCCTGGTGATGAGCCTGGGTTTCCTGTGGGCGTTCGTCTGGCTGCCGATCTACGGCACCTTGTGGGTAGTGATCCTGGCCCTGGTGGCGCGCGGCCTGCCGGTCGCCTCGCGCTTCTTCACCAGCACCATGGTGCAGCTCAGCGCCGAGCTCGAGGAGTCGGCACGCGTTCACGGCGGCTCGTGGATCAGGACCTTCCTGCGAATCTGGCTGCCGCTGCTGCGCCCCGCCGTGGTCGGTGCCTGGATCCTGCTGTTCGTGATCGCCGTGCGCGTGCTCGACACCGTGGTCCTGCTGGCCGGGCCGGGTGTGCGCATGCTGTCGGTCGACATCTTCCTGTGGACCGTCACCGGCCGCCAGGAAGCGGGCTCGGTCCTCGCCCTGATCCAGACCGCGCTGGTGATCGGCGGCTACCTGGTGGTGCGGTTGCTGGCACGGCGCGCGTTGCAGTCGACGGCGGGGTAGGCCGCAGTCACACCATGGCGCGGGTCGCGGCAAGCGACCTGTTCGTGCCCGTGGCGCAGACCCATGGATTCCTAGACATGTCGCCGACGCAGCCGGGGCCGCTCTACCGCCTGCCTGCGCCATCGGTGTTCCCTTGGACGGTCTCGGTCGTGACGCTCGGCATCGCGCGCGGCGCGACCGGCTGACGGCCGCGCATCGTGCGGCGAGGGCCTTGCTGATCGAGGCCATGACGTCGCTGATGGCGGCGCTGGATGCCGGCGGCGCGAGGCTGGTGCGGGCGCGCGCCGAGCTCCGGGCTGCCTGTGCCCATGCGGCGGAGAGTGCGTTGCGCATCGTCGACACGCTGGCGGCGGAGGCCGGCACGAGCGCCATCTTCGAATCCTGCGCTCTGGAGCGCGCCGTGCACGACGTGCAGGCCGCCGTCAAGCACGTGGCCATGAGCCCGAACGGCTATGTCGTCGCGGGCCGCGTCGCCCTGGGCCTCGATCCCGGCACGTCCAGGTTCTGATTACGGTCAGGCCGCCAGCTCGTCCCTGCAGATCGCGCCGCCCTTCATGATCAGCTTCAGGTTCCTCTGCGGATCGAGCAGCAGGCGCAGGTCGGCCAGCGGATCGCCGTCGACCACCAGCAGGTCGGCGTGGGCGCCCGGGGCGATGGTGCCCAGCTGGCCCTTCTCCATCAGCAGCTCGGCATTGACCGCGGTTGCCGAGCGCAGGATCTCGGCCGGCGTGTCGAGCTCCAGGCGCAACTCGAGCTCGCGCAGCTGCGATTTCTGCGCCTCGGGGCCCCACAGGTCGGTGCCCAGCCCGATCGGCACGCCGTGCTTCCTCGCCCAGCGATAGACCTGCTTGCCGCGCGCGATCGTGCTCTCGAGGTTGTGGACGATGGCGTCGGGCAGATGCGTCTCGGCCGCGCTTTCGACCCGCTGCACCAGGGAGATGAAGGTCGGCACGTAGAAGGCGCCGTGCTCGGCCATCATGGCGACGGTCTCCTCGTTCACGAAGTTGGCGTGCTCGATCGAGCGCACGCCGGCCCTGAGGCAGCGCCGCACACCCTCGTCGGTGTAGACGTGCGCCATCACGTAGGTGCCGCGCGCCTCGGCCTCCTCGACCACGGCCCTGAGCTCCTCGTTGGAGTACTCGTAGCGCGTGGCGTGGCCCTCGGCGGGGAACACCACGCCGCCCGAGGCGAACAGCTTGATCTGGGTGGCGCCTTTGCGCAGCTCCTCGCGCGCCGCCCGGCGCACGGCATCGACGCCGTCGGCGATCGTCGACATGTTGGAGAACGGCCCGACATGGCCGCACGGGTCGATCTCCTCGTCGGGCTTGCGGAAGTCGGCGCCGCCGCCGGTCTGGGTCAGCGCCTTGCCCGAGTAGTAGAGCCGCGGCCCGACGATGTGGCCTTCGGCGAGGAGGTGGGCCGTGGCGTGGTCAGCGCCGCCGGCCTCGCGGATGGTCGTGTAGCCGTCCATCAGGCAGTTGCGCAGGTAGCTGGCCGAGGCGATGGCGATCTCGGCTTGCGGATAGGCGATGTTCTTCGGGGTGAGCGACAGCCCGGTGACGTGCGCATGGGCATCGATCAGCCCCGGCATCAGCGTCCGCCCGCCGACGTCGACGACCCGGGCGCCCGGCGCGGCGATCGGCTCGCGGGACACCATGGCGATGCGACCGTCCTCGACCAGCACGCTGGTGCCCGGCTGCAGGCGTGGGGCGCCGTCGAGCAGGACATGGGCGTTGGCGAACAGAGTCTGGCTCATGCGTTTCCTTCTTGCCGGCGTTGGAACGCAAGCTTAGGGCGAGGATCCGGTCTCCGGCCAGAGCGCAGAAGGTCATGTGCCGGGCAGCACCGCGCGGTACGGCGATCGGCGCCGGGGCCGCCTGCCATAGGCGAGGACGGTGCAACGCCCGAGCGCCTTGCGGGTGCTTCCCTTGCCCGGCGGAAGCGAGGATAGCGGACGCTCGTTGCGATCCCATCGCGGACCGGGCAGGGTGACTCTCGTTCGCAAGGCCAGCATGTCCGATACCGCTCCGGCAGATCTGCAGAAGGCATTTGCGCTCCATCGGAAGGGCGACTACCCGGCGGCGGAGCGGCTCTACGAAGCGATCCTCGAGGCCACCCCCCGGCACTTCGATGCGCTGCATCTGCTGGGCGTGCTGCATGCCCAGACCGGCCGTTTGCCGCGCGCCGCCGAGCTGCTCATGGCGGCGATCCGCGAACGGCCGGACCAGGCGGCGGCCCAGTTCAACCTGGGCAGCACGTTGCGCCGCCTGGGCCAACCGGCCGAGGCGCTCGCCTGCTTCGACAAGGCGGTCGCGCTCGACGGGGCCTACGCCGATGCCCATTTCGGGCGGGCCAATGCGCTGCTGGAGCTGGGGCGGCCGGCCGACGCCGTGGCCGGCTACGATCGCGTGATCGGCCTCGATCCCGACCGTGTCGAGGCCGCGACCCGGCGTGCGACGGCGCTGAGGGCGCTCGGCCGTCCCGCCGAGGCGCTCGACGGCATCGACCGGGCGCTGGCGCGCAAGGGCGACCGGGCCGAGCTGCACCGCCTGCGTGGCCTGTTCCTCTCGGACCTGCAGCGGCCGGAGGAGGCGATCGCTGCTTACGACCGCGCCATCGAGCTCGAACCGAGTGACGGCGAGTCTCTCACCAACCGCGGCAACCTGTTGCGCGAGCTCGGGCGTCTCGGCGACTCCCTGGCGAGCCACGACCTGGCGATTGCCGTCCGGGCGGATCGCGCGGAGTTCCACGTCAACCGCGGCGCGACCTACGGCGCCCTGAGGCGCTTCGACGACGCGCTGCGCGACTACGATCGCGCGTTGGCGCTGAAGCCGGACTTTGCCGAGGCGCGTGTCAACCGCGGCGCCACCCTACGCGAGATGGAACGGCTCGACGAGGCGCTCGCCGACTACGACCGGGCGATCGAGCTGGCCCCCGACCTCGCCGTTGCCCACAGCAATCGCGGCATCCTCCTGCGGCAGCTCGAGCGGATGGACGAGTCGCTCGCCAGTCACGACAGGGCTGTGGCGCTCGCCCCCGGCAATGCCGAGGCGCACAACAACCGTGGCACCACCCTGCAGGCGCTGCAGCGGCTCGACGAAGCCCTGGCGAGCTGCGACCGCGCGCTCGAGCTCGCGCCGGACCTGGCCGCAGCCTACGTCAATCGCGGCGTCATCCTGCGGCAGCTCGATCGGCTGGGCGAGTCGCTCGCCCACCACGACAAGGCCGTCGCGCTCGCGCCCGACAATATCGAAGCACACAGCAACCGCGGCGCCATCCTGCTGGAGCTGCAGAGGTTCGATGAAGCCCTGGCGAGCTACGACCGCGCCCTCGCCCTGCGTGCCGGTTGGCATGAAGCGAGCTGGAACAAAGCCCAGCTGCTGTTGCTCAGGGGGGATTTCGAGCGTGGCTGGCCTCTGTACGAGGTGCGGCGGGTCGAGCCGATCGGCGATCCTTCGGTCCCGCTGTGGCGGGGCGCAGTGGACCTGGCGGGCAAGTCGATCCTGGTGCATTGGGAGCAGGGCTTCGGCGACACGATCCAGTTCTGCCGTTACCTGGCGCCGCTGCGGCTGCGCGCGGCGCGTGTCGTGTTCGCCCCGCAGCGCGCCCTGACCGGCTTGATGAGAAGTTTCGAGCCGGACATCGAGGTCGTCGATCCGACCGGGCCGCTGCCGCGCTGCGACGTGCGCATTCCGCTGCTGAGCCTGCCGCTCGCCTTCGGGACGACCTTGCCGACGATCCCGTCGGAGGTGCCTTACTTGCGGGCGGAAGACGGCCGGATTGGCCGATGGCGCCAACGTCTCGCCGGCTCGACGACGGGCTTGCGCGTCGGCATCGCCTGGCAGGGCAACAGGGGGCCGGTCGATCGCGGCCGGTCCTATCCGCTGGCCGCGCTCGCCGGCCTGTCGCAAGTGCCTGGCGTGCGCCTCGTCAGCCTTCAGAAAGGTGACGGGCTGGACCAGCTCGCCGGCCTGCCGGACGGCATGCGGGTCGAGACTCCGGGCGACGACTTCGACGGCGGCCGCGAGGCCTTCCTCGACACTGCGGCCATCATGACCCTGTGCGACGTGGTCGTGACGTCGGACACGGCCATCGCGCATCTGGCCGGCGCCCTCGGCGTCAGGACCTGGGTGGCGCTGAAGGCGGTCCCGGACTGGCGCTGGCTGCTCGATCGGACCGACAGCCCCTGGTACCCGACGATGCAGCTGTTTCGCCAAACCTCGCCCGGCGACTGGCGCCCGGTGTTCGCCGGGATCGAGGCCGAGCTCCAGAAACTCGCCGGAACGCACACGCACGGGCAGCCGGGCGTCGCCGCGCCCACGCCCCGGATCCCGGTGTCCTGGGGCGAGATGATCGACAAGATCACCATCCTGGAGATCAAGGCCGAGCGCCTGAAAGACGATCGCGCCCAGGCCAACGTGGCGCACGAGCTCGCGCTGCTCGCCGCCATCGCCGGCCCGCCTCTCGCCGCGTCGCCCGATCTGGCGGCGAGGAAGGCGGCGCTGCGCGCCGTAAACGAGGCACTCTGGGACGTCCAGGACGCGCTGCGACGGAGGGAGGCGGCGGGACGGTTCGACGAAGACTTCGTCGCCCTCGCCCGCTCGGTCTATCGCCAGAACGACCGGCGGGCGGCGATCAAGGGCGAGATCAACGAGCTGCTCGCATCGGAGATCGTCGAAGAGAAGAGCTACGAGCCGTATTGAGCGGGGAAGGGTGCCGCGGGGGCGCTTTCGGCTGCCTTGATCCTGCGACGCAGCGGACACCGGCATCCAAGGGCCAGCGTCAATCGGGGAGCCTGAACACGGCGACCGTGATCGACGGTGTTTCGACTCCACTCAGTTGCAGCGTGAACGGGCCACCCACGACGACGATCTCTGCCATGCCCCTGCAGCCCGGTTCGTCGTTTCGCTCGGTAACCGGGAGCGCTCGGAAGGGGCGCTGCTGCACCGCGCCGAGCCGGGCGGTCCGGGACAGGGCGATGGCGTCGGCGAACGAGGAACTCATCCAGCAGCTGCGCGGGCGGAAGTCAGCCTGCGTGAGAGGTGTCTGTCCGGTGCTCCGGTCCAAGCCGGTGATCGCTCGATCGTTGCGAGACCCCACCTGCGGCCAATTGATCTGGATCAATGCCGCGTTCCCGCAATGCCTGTGTGGTTACCGACGCAAGAAATGACACATGCGTCAGTTTTTCTGCGATGCGCAAACGGACGACGCCGACGAGGAGGACCCGTGACCACGCAAAGGCTCTACCAGCTGCCTGTCGACATCACCCAGTGGCACTTCGACGGTCGGACCGAGGTTCTGTTCAACTGGGAGTACGACGACGGGTCTGCCGACCTCCTGGGCCTCTACGAGAAGGGCAAGAAGCAGCAGTGGAACGCGTCGAGCCGGATCGACTGGACGCAGGAGCTATTCGAGGACAACCCGATGGGCCTCGCCGACGAGACCATCCCGATCTTCGGCTCGCCGGTCTGGATGAAGCTCACCGACAAGGAGAAGAGCTGGCTGCGCTTCAATCTGCAGTGCCACACGATCTGCCAGTTCATGCACGGCGAGCAGGGCGCGCTGATCGCCACCGCCAAGATCGTTGCCACGGTGCCCGACATGAACGCCAAGTTCTACGCCGCCACCCAGGTGATGGACGAGGCCCGCCATGTCGAGGCCTACAAACGGCTGATCCACGAGAAGTTCAAGGCCGCCTACCCGATCACCCCCTCGCTGCAGAACCTGCTCGAGCAGACGCTCGGCGACCGGCGCTGGGACATGACCTATCTCGGCATGCAGGTCATGATCGAGGGGCTGGCGCTGGCAGCCTTCCAGCGCATCCGCGACAGCGCCCGCAACAACCTCGCCGCCTCGATCAACGCCTACGTCATGCAGGACGAGGCGCGCCACGTCACATTCGGCCGCATGGCGCTGCGCGAGTACTACCCGCACCTGTCGGATCACGAGCGGGCCGAGCGCGAGGAGTTCGCCGTCGAGGCGCTCTACTTCATGCGCGACCGCTTCAACCAGGCCGAGGTCTGGGAACGCTCCGGCCTGCCGGTCGACGAGCTGGTCAAGTACGCCTACGAATCGGGTGCCATGCAGGCCTTCCGCACGCGCCTGTTCACCCGCATCGTGCCGATCTTGAAGGAGATCGGCCTGTTCGGCCCCAAGGTGCAGAAGGCGCTGGGCGACATGGGCGTGATGGAATACGCCACGATCGACGTCGAGAAGCTGATCGGCAACGACATGAAGGTGGCCGAGGATTACGATGCCAGGAAGTTCGTGGAGAAGGCCATCGCGCCGGTCGCGGCCTAGGGCATGATCGGAAAATTGGTCTCGACCGATCGTGGCCTCTTCTCCTTGTCTCCAGAAACGGCGGCGGCGCCTCTCCCCGTCGGGAGGGCGCCGCACCAGGGGCGTTCGTCGGCTCAAATCGGCTTGAGCGTGGGCGCGATCGCGAGGGACGGGGAGGAGAAGCTTGTGCTGGCGTAGGCCGGCTTGACGTACATCGTCGAGGCGTAGCTGGTCTGCAGCGTCGTGCTCGACGACAGCATGGCGTACCTGGTGCCGCCGGTCACCGTCTCGATCTCGTTCAGGTCCAGCTCGACGATCTTGCTCTGCATGACACTCTCCGGTTTCTGTCGCGGCGGCGGGATGCCGTCCGTCGATGAGGGGAGAGTATCGGGAGCGCGTTGCCCCTCGATTGCACGGGGCGGTCGATTTGTTTCGCCGATTTCGCGGCGGCCGCGCGCGTGAGGTCGCCCGGCCGGGTCTCTGCGGAACGCGCGACGCCCGGGTGTCGGCGTCCGCGCGGGACGCCTGCGCTCTATGCGGAGCCAGCCCCGGCCCGCGACAGCATGTCGTCGAGCAGGGCGCGCGAGCGGGTGCGATCGAAAAAGCGCTGCATCATCTGCTTGTTGCGCGCCGCCGAGGTCAGATAGAAGCGCTCGTACAGGAAGCCGCGGCCGGCGAGGGACGAGCCGACGAAATCCCAGGCCAGGCGGAATACGGCCGCTCGCTCGTCGGCGGGAACGCCATCGGCACCGCCCAGCATCTCGTCGATCAGCGGCCGCAGGGCGGGGTCGTCGAGCTGGGCGCGGCTCGGCGTCGTCAGCAGGTTGTGGCTGCCGATCAGCGTGATGATCTCCGCCACCCGCGGCATCCACACGGGCAGCATCGCCCGCATCGGCTCGAGCGCCGCGCCATTGGGAAACCAGATGCCGTCTGCGCGCTCGCTCGCCTGCTCCAGCGAAAGCTCCACAGCGTTCGCGGTCAGACGCACGTAGCAGGCCAGCTCGCCCAGCATCTCGGTCGTGGCCGGCGAATGGTCGCCGATCATCTCGGCCATGCGCGTGGCCAGGCCATAGGCGAACTCGAGCTTGGTGAGGGCGCGGACGGTCGACTGGGTGACCATGCTGATCGCGTAGCCGGTCTCGCGCATCGAGTTGTAGATCTCGACATCGCCGTCGATGAACACGCGGTCGTGCGGCACCACCACGTCGTCGAAGATGCAGAACGCATCCTGCTCGTCGAAGCGCGACGACAGCGGCTTGTCGAACGGGTGCGCGCCGGGTGCCGCCGCCGAGTCTCGGCACAGGAACTTGAGGCCGGGCGTGTCGAGGGGAATGGCGAAGGCCAGCGCATAGTCGGTCGCCCCGGCCGGGATGGGCTGCCCCGGATAGACCGTCTGCTCGTCGGCATAGGGCGCCAGGGTGGCGAGAACGCGCGCCCCGCGGACGACGATGCCGTCGGCCGTCTCGCCGACCTTGCGGATGGTGACCCTGTTGCCGAGGATCCGCGCGTCGGTCCGCTTGTCGGTGGTCGGCTGGATGATCGTGTGGGTGAGCGCGATGTCGTCCTCGGCCAGGCGGCGCTGGAACCGCACCAGGTTCTCGGCGCCGCGCGCGTTGCGCCCGTCGGCGCCGGCCCACACGCGGGGCGCCGAGGCGAAGGCGGCGAACTTCATGTTCATGTAGTCGGGCGTGCGGCCCATGATGCCCATCGAGCCCTCCGACAGCCGCACCAGGCCGGCGTGGCGCTGGCGCAGCGCGTCTCGCGAGCGCGGCATCATGTGGCTGACGTTGGTCGGCTGCCCGGTCTTCGGATCCGCGTACAGGCACTCGGCCGCATGGGTTTGCTGGCGGTCGAACATCGCGGCCAGGCTCTCGGCACCGCCGCGGAGCTTGGGATGGCTGGTGACATCGTCGATCCTCTCGCCGTCGACCCAGATCTCCCGCTTCGTCCTGCGCAGCCCGTCGAGGAACTGCGATCCCGTGCGCGCCCCCATGCCCTTCCTCCGCATCGCTTGCTTTATGGAATGATCATTCCATAATAGAGTGAACACTACAGAAAGGACCGGCGAGCCACAAGATGGCGACGGTACGCCGCAAGCCACCCACCCGGCGGGCCGGGCGCCCGGAGGCGGACGTCGCCGCGCGGCGACCGAGACGGCGCGGCGCCGAATCCCGCCTGCGCATCCTCGAGGCGACCTTCGCGCTGGCGCACGAGCTCGGCTACCAGGGTACGTCGATCTCGAAGGTCGTCGAGCGATCCGGCTTGCCGGCGAGTTCCGTCTACTGGCACTTCGCCGACAAGGACGCGTTGTTCGCGGCGATGATCGACCACAGCTTCACGCAGTGGGCAGCCAGCCTGCCGGGATGGTCGGCACCCGTCGGCCCCGTCACGCGCCGCGACGAGCTCGGGCGGCGCATCCGCGCGGCGATCGCGAGCATCGCCACCAGCCCGGAGTTCTGGCGTCTCGGGTTGGTGCTGTCCCTCCAGCGCCAACCGGGAGAGCTGCAGGCGCGGCGGCTGTTCCGGCAGATCCGCCGGCGCGTGATCGCCAACATGGCCGAGTTCTGGCGGCAGGTGCTGCCGCGCCGTCCCGGGCGCCGCACAGACCGCCTGCCGGAGATGCTGGCCAGGATCACCATGGCGACTGCCGACGGGCTGTTCGTGTCGGCCCAGATCGACGGCGGTCGGGACCACGCGCGCCTGGCCGACCTCCTCGCCGACATGCTGGAGGCGGCGGCGGTCCGGCTCTCCTGACGCCCATTGAGCCGGCGCGCCGGGTTGGCTAGAAGCAGGCTCCACCTGCACCCGCGCTTCCAACCCGGTACCGTTCCTTGCTGCAGCGTTTCGTTCCCCAGCGTGCCGAGTTCGGCCGCGTCACGGTCTTCCTCGGCGACAAGAACGGCAAGTATCCCGACGGCAACCAGGTGATGGTTGAGGGCGCCGACACGCGCGTGGCGTTCGATACGCCGATCGTCGCCAACCACATCGGCCCGGCGTTCGACGCCATCGAGCTGGTCGTGCTGGGTCACGTGCACGAGGACCACATGGCGGGCCTGCACCGCCTGCCCAGGGCGGCCGTGCACGTGCACGAGCGCGACCTCGCGGCGGCCCAAAGCTGGGCAGGGCTCGCCGCCTCGTACGGCAGCAGCGAGGCGCGCCTGCCGGCGATGCTCGCCAAGTTCCAGCACGACTTCTTCTACGCGCCGCGCCCCGATGCGATCGCCTACCGCGACGGCATGGTCTGGGAGCTGGGCGGCAGCCGCGTGCGCGCCATCCACATGCCCGGCCACACGGCGGGCCATTGCGTGCTGCTGGTCGAGCCCGAGGGCGTCGCCTTCATCGGCGACATCGATCTCACCGGCTTCGGCCCGTACTACGGCGATGCCACCTCCAACCTGGGCGACTTCCGGCGCACCCTGCAGCGCCTGCCGGGTATTCCGGCGCGGGTCTGGGTGACCTCGCACCATCGCGGCATCTACACCGACCGCGACCGCTTCCTGCACGACCTTGCCGCGTTCGCCGGCAAGATCGACGAGCGCGAGCGTCGTCTGCTGGGATGGCTCGAGGCCGCGCCGCTCACGCTCGACGCGCTCGTTGCCCGGCGCCTGCTCTATCCGCCGCACATCCAGGAACTGTGGGTCGACGACGCGGAGAGACGCACCATCGCGCAGCACCTCGACGAGCTGATGGCGAGCGGCCGTGTGGCGGTCGACGCCGGGGGAGCCTGGCGGGCGACCTGACGGCCCAGCGGCCTATCGCTGCGGCCGGACCAGCCGCTCACGGTCCCAGATCTTGTATTTTCTCGCGGCGGCCAGGAAGGCCTCGAGCCCGCGACTGCCATCGAGGGCGACGACGCCCAGGGCGGGATCGGCCGCGATGCCGGCCTTGTCGAGCAGCGGCCCGGCGTCCGCGGTGAAGCCGATGGCCTTCAGGTGCGCGAAGCCATCGCGCAGCCAGTCGACGGCTGCGGCCATGCCGAGCAGCTCCCGCGCGCCGTCGCCCGAGGGCAGGGCGACGAGGGCGTCGAACAGGGACGACGGGGCCCCGTCGATCTGCCTGTCGGGAACGATGCCGTCCTTCGCGGCGCCGATCTGCGGTGCCACCACCACGAGTTGCCCGCCTTCCTTCCTGAGGGCGAGGCGGATCTTCTGCAGGAGGGCCGCGTCGCTGCCGTTCGTCACCAGCGCCGCGACGGTGCGCCCCTTCAACGTCTCGAGGGTCTTGGCGACGATGCTGAGAGCCGGTGACGGCGGAAGGTCGTCGCGGGGCGTCACGGCCGGCGTCAGGCGCTCGGCCTGCCCCGCCATGCCCATCGCCGCCGCGACCCGCTTGCCGAGCGCCGGCTCGACGAGATCGAGGTGACCCAGCATGCGCTTGCGGATCGCCGGCGTCTCGACCTTGCTCAGCTCGAACGTGAAGGCATTCACGATATGACCTTGCTCGGGTGGCGTCATGGAGCGCCAGAACTGCCGGGCCTGCGAGTAATGGTCGGCGAACGTCGCCGGCCGCTGGCGCAGCTTCGGCCCGCCCTCGGGGTCGGGGAAGCTCGCGAAGCCCCGCACCGGGTTCTCGCGCGGGCCGCCCGGATCGAGCGAACTCGGCTCGAAGTTCACCCGGCCGGGCTGCAGGTTCATCCGCATGTGGCCGTCGCGCTGGAAATTGCGCATGGGACAGACCGGCCGGTTGATCGGAATCTCGTGGAAGTTCGGCCCGCCGAGCCGCGACAGCTGGGTGTCGAGGTAGGAGAACAGCCGTCCCTGCAGAAGCGGGTCGGGCGTGAAGTCGATGCCGGGTACGACGTGTCCGGGATGGAAGGCGATCTGCTCCGTCTCCGCGAAGAAGTTCACCGGGTTCGCGGTCAGCACCATGCGGCCGATCGGCGTCAGCGGGATCGTCTCCTCCGGGATGATCTTGGTCGGGTCGAGGATGTCGAAGTCGAGCTCGTCGGCGGTCGCCTGATCGAACGCCTGGATGGCGAGCGTCCATTCCGGGAAGTCGCCCGAGTCGATCGCCTGCCAGAGATCGCGGCGGTGATAGTCGGGATCGGCGCCGGCGATCTTAACCGCCTCGTCCCACAGGGTCGAGGCCATGCCCAGGGCCGGCCGCCAGTGGAACTTCACGAAGGTGGAGTCTCCCTTGGCATTGACCAGGCGGAAGGTGTGGACGCCGAAGCCCTCGATGTGGCGCAGGGAGCGCGGGATGCCGCGATCCGACATCGCCCACATCAGCATGTGCATGCTCTCGGGCGTTAGGCTGACGAAATCCCAGAAAGTGTCGTGCGCCGAGGCCGACTGCGGGAAGCCGCGATCCGGCTCCATCTTCACGGAGTGCACCAGGTCGGGAAACTTCATCGTGTCCTGGATGAAGAAGACCGGGATGTTGTTGCCGACCAGGTCGAAGTTGCCGTCGTCGGTGTAGAACTTCACGGCGAAGCCGCGCACGTCGCGCGGCGTGTCGACCGAGCCGGCGCCGCCCGCCACCGTCGAGAAGCGCACGAATACCTTCGTCCGCTTCGTCGGATCCTGCAGGAACGCGGCACGGGTCAGCCGCGACAGGTTCTTCAGGGGCTGGAAGTAGCCGTGCGCACCACTGCCGCGCGCGTGGACGATGCGCTCGGGAATGCGCTCGTGGTCGAAGTGCGTGATCTTCTCGCGGAGGACGAAGTCCTCGAGCAGCGTCGGGCCGCGCGCCCCGCCCTTGAGCGAGTTCTGGTTGTCGGCGATCGGGACGCCCTGGTTGGTCGTCAGCGTCTGCTTGTCCGACGTCGTGGTCTGGTGCGTCTCGCCGCCGGAGCGGCCGTTGGCGGATCGCATGACTTTGGGCGGCTTCTGCTTCACGGGCACCTCGGCTGACGAACGATTGTCGCGCGTCAACGAGGCCCGGTCGGTTTCGTTGCCAATGGGCATGGCGATCGCGATCGCTCTCGAGGGGGCGCGTGCTTCTGTCGAGTGGCGCGAGCCACTATTTCACGGCTGCTGGCAACCGTTGCAGCGAGGCGCGTTGAGGGGACGGGGAACGTTCGCCCCTTTCAACGGGAGTTATCGATGAAGAGGTTTGTTGCGATCGCGGCATTGGCCGCCCTCGGCTTCGCTGCGCCGGCCTGGGCCGCCAGCGATGCCGAGTGCCAGGACATGTGGAAGAAGGCCGATGCCAACGCCGACGGCGTTCTTTCCGACGGCGAGTCCGCCCGCTACGTCGCGTTGATGCGCATCGGCGACAAGGTTCATGCTACCGACGGCAGGATCACCCAGGCCGAGTTCATGACGGCCTGCAAGGCCGACGTCTATGCGCCGCGCAAGGCGGAGCCGGGCGCACCGCTCAAGGGCTCCAACAGCTTTACCGAGGGACAGGCCAAGGATCGCGCCGTCGCTCAGGGCCTCGCCAACGTGTCGTCGCTGAAGAAGGACGACGACGGCATCTGGCGCGGCACGGCCCAGCAGGAAGGCAAGCCGGTCGAGATCGCCATCGACTACAAGGGCAACGTCGTCACGACGGCGCAGCAGTAGGAGGACGCACGCATGAAGACCTTGAGCCGAGTTTACGACAGCTACGCCCAGGCCAATGCGGCCGTCGACGCCCTCGCGGCGGCCGGCATCCCGACCAAGGACATCAGCCTGGTCGCCAACAAGTACGTGAGCGCCCAGTACGCCGACGTCGACGAAGTCTCCGATACGGCGAAGGGCGCCGGCATGGGCGGCGCCGTCGGCGGGGCGGCCGGCCTGCTGGCCGGGCTCGGCCTGATCGCCATTCCCGGTCTCGGGCCCGTGGTGGCCGCGGGCTGGCTCGCCGCTACCGCCGTCGGTGCAGCGGCGGGCGCGGCGACCGGCGGGATCGCCGGTGCGCTGATCGATGCCGGCGAGGATCGCCTCCATGCCGACGTCTACTCTGAGGCGGTCCGGCGCGGCGGCACCCTGGTGACGGCGCGCGTGCCCGACGCCCAGGCCAGCCGGGCCGAGGCGATCATGGCAGGTTACAAGCCGGTCGATCCCGTCCTGCGCGATGCCGAGTATCGCAAGGAAGGCTGGAAGAGCTTCGACCCCAAGGCGCCGCCCTATCGGCCGACCCAGGCCGAGGTCGACCGCATGCGGTCGAACTGGCCGGGCTGACCGGCGCTTCGCAGGACGAAGGACGGGCCGATGGCCCGTCCTTCGTGAAAAAATCTGCCGAGGGCGCCGCGCCGCCCATCGCGCCTCACGCTCATGTCGTCCTCCCTGCGCGCAGCGCGGGGAGGTGCCCCCGGAGGGGGCGGAGGGGTCGAGAGCAACACACGCCTTGCCAGGACGCTCGTCATGGTGGCGACACTGATCGGCGGCTCGCCCCGAGACCCTTGGCCCATGACCCCTCCGCCCCCTCCGGGGGCACCTCCCATACGCGTTAAAGTAATAGTTTAGCTTTTGGGTAAAGTGTTATGATTCCATGAGAAAATGGAACAAGCACTCCCTCTACTCGCAGACCAGTTCGACGCCCTTCTGAACCGGCTGCCTCACGATC
>Ga0268299_1001165_pt1 | contig 53386 bp, 54 predicted proteins | sample NOBtaG_FD_193484 | JGI IMG/M metagenome (GOLD analysis project Ga0268299, IMG submission 193484) | Activated sludge microbial communities from bioreactor in Nijmegen, Gelderland, Netherland - NOB reactor | ecosystem: Engineered > Bioreactor > Aerobic > Activated sludge | place: Netherlands... | reverse complement strand
GCGATAGATCTGGTGCCATTTCTCGGTGCGAAATTGCGCCCATTCACGCGGCGTGTTCTGCGCGAAGACGCGCTGGCGGTCGTTGGCGCCGACCATGAACACCACGAGGTCGATCGGTTCCTTGGCGATCTTCTCGAAATCGGTCTCGAAGCTATGCGCCGTGAATCCTGCGGAGTTCACTGCGTAGCGCTTCACCGCCACCTGCTTCTGCGCGCGGATATAGCCGCGATAGAGGCTGGCCCAGAGGCCGTCGGCGAGCGAATCGCCCATCACCACGATGGCGAACGGGCGCTCCTTCGCCGCCGGCTTGTCCTTTTCTTTTTCCTTCTCTTCGTTCTTCGCGTCGCTGCCGTTCGCGGTTTCGGCGCAAGCGCCCGCCAGCGGCGCGGATAGCAGCAGCAAGACGGCAAGCAAGCGGACGGCAAGGCGCATCGATACGACTCCGGCGCGGCGGTGCAGCGCGATTTTCTGGAGGTCCCCGGAAAGCGCGCGGATCATGCATAAGCGGTGCCGCGCTTGCAACGGCGCGCACGCCGCGCAGCGCGCAATGCGCGAGTCGATTAAGGTTTATGGAAACGTTAACGGCGCCGACCGCTCAGGGATCGGGCAACAAGCCGGGAAATCGGGCGCGAATCGTGTCGGCGACATGCGCGGCCAAGCGGTCGTAGCCCAACTCCCAGGAATGGACGCCGTCCTCGTGGCGCAGGCGGCGCTTGCGGCCGCCCGGCTGGACGAGGAATTCGGCATAGGCGCCCTCTTCATCGGCGGTGAATTCGGCGATGTCGAGGAACAGGGCGCCGTGGCGCTCGGCATAGCCCTGATGCATGCGGCTGATGACGCGCATGCCGTCGTCGAAGCGCGCGTCGCGCATGATCGGCATGCCCACCCAGAGCACGGGAATCTTGCGCTGCTGGGCGACGGCGAGGAAATGTGCGAGGCGCTGGCCGTAGAAGCGGTACCAGCGCTCGGTGCCGAAGTATCCGATCTCGACGCCATCGAGTGCCAGGACGCGCTGGCGGTCGTTGGCGCCGGTCTGGACGATCAGGAGGTCGATCTTGTGGCGCTCGGCCAGCGCCAGCAAATCCTGCTCGTAAGGATGGGCGTTGAAGCCAGTCGAGGCCTTGGCGAGGTTGAAGACCTTGACCGAGCGCTTGCGCCAATATTGCCGGTAAAGGCTGGCCCAGAGGCCTTCGCCCAAGGAGTCGCCCAGCACCGCGATGTGGACGGGACGCCGCTCGTCCGGCCGGCTCGCCAATTCGGCGCGCGCCGCGCCCGCGAACGCCGCGAGCGCCAACACGATCGATGCCACTGCCAAGCGCCGCAAGCTCGCTCTCCTCGAAATCGCGCGCATGATGACGACAACGGACGGCGGCTGCAATCGTCTCGTCCGCGAAGCCCGTCGCCAAACCGTCATGCGCGGCGGGGACGCGGACGGACGCGGCTCGTCGGCTCGGCGGTGAAGGGATCGTCGGGCCAATAGTGCCGCGGATAGCGGCCGCGGAGATCGCCGCGCGCCTCGGGATAGCCGCGGCGCCAGAAGCTCATCAGGTCGCGCGTCACCTGGATCGGCCGCTGGGCGGGCGAGAGCAAATGGAGCAGCAGCGGCACGCGCCCACCGGCGATGGCGGGTGTTTCGGTGGCGCCGAACATCTCCTGGATGCGGACCGCGAGCACCGGCTCCGGGCCGGCGGCGTAGTCGATGCGCGCCCGGCGGCCGCTCGGCACGACGATGTCGGCCGGCGCCTCGCGCTCCAGGCGCTGCTTCTGCTTCCAATCGAGCCGCGCCTCGAGCGCGCGGGCGAGCGGAATGCGCACGAAATCGGCACGCCGCGCGATGCCGCCCAAGAAGGGCGCGAGCCATTCGGGGAGATCCGCCAAGAGCGCCGCGTCGGAGAGGTCCGGCCAGTCCGATTCGCCGCCGTCGATGCGCCGCATCAGCGCGATGCGCGCCCGGAGCGTTTCGGCCTCGCCGGCCCAGGTCAAGGCGTCGAGCCCGAGCTGGCGGATGCCCTCGACGACCGCCAATTTCACCGCCTCGGGGTCCGGCTTGGCGAGCGGAGCTTCGCTCAGCACGAGGGCGTCGAGCGTCACGCGGCGGCGCGCCTTGGCCGACTGCTCGCGCGCGTCCCATTCCACCCGCTCCTCGGTGGCGATGCGATCCTTGAACAGGGCGTCGAGATCGGCGCGGGTAAGCGGCGCGGCGCGGAAGATGCGCGCATCCTGCTTGTCGCCGTCGAGATCGGCCACCGCCAGGATCGGCGCCGCCGCCAGAGGGTCGGCGGCATCGCACCAGGCGCCGCGCCCGTTGGCGAGGCGGAAGCTGCCGGGCGCCTCGCCGCGGCGTTGGGCGACGCGATCCGGATAGGCGAGCGCCACCAGCCTTCCGGCGGCCTCGTCGCCCGCGGCCGCTTCGCCCGGCTTCAACTGGCGGCGCCACATGTCGGCGACGCGGCGGACGCGCTCCGCGGCCCCGCGCCGTTCGCGCAGCAGGCCGAGGCGGAGGCGGATGTCGACGCTGCGGAGATCGCGCCCGGCATCGCGTTCCTCGATCAGCGCCGCGAGGTCGGCGGCGAGCGACCCCGCGCCCATCGCCTTGCCGGCCAGCATCATGTGGGCGAGGCGCGGATGGGCGCCGAAGCCGGCCATGGCGCGGCCATGGGCGGTGATGTCGCCGTCAGCCCCGAGCGCGCCGAGCCGTTCCAGGAGCGCGCGTGCCTGAGCCAGCGCCTGCTCGGGCGGCGGATCGAGCCAAGCGAGCCGAGCGGCGTCGCGGGTGCCCCAGAGCGCCAGTTCCAGCGCCAGCGACGCAAGATCGGCCTCGCGGATCTCCGGCGTCGCGTAAGCCGGCAGGCTGCGGTGCTCGGCCTCCGACCAGAGCCGGTAGCAGATGCCCGGCGCCACGCGGCCGGCGCGGCCGCGGCGCTGCTCGGCCGAGGCTTGCGAGACGCGGATGGTTTCGAGTCGCGCCATGCCGCTGGCCGGCTCGAAGCGCGGCACGCGCGCCAAGCCGCAATCGATCACGACACGCACGCCTTCGATGGTGAGGCTGGTCTCCGCGATGGAGGTGGCGAGCACGATCTTGCGCTTGCCCGGCGCGCTCGGCCGGATCGCCGCCTCCTGGGCCGCGAGGTCGAGATCGCCGTAGAGCGGTGCCACCAGGGTCGCGGTTCCCAGCGGACGCTCGGCCAGACGCTCGGCGGTGCGGCGGATTTCGCCCGCGCCGGGGAGGAACACGAGCACGTCGCCCTCGGTCTCGGCGTGCGCGCGGCGGATGGCGGAAGCCGCCGCCTCGTCGATGAAGGTCCGGGGCTCGGGCCGGCCGAGCCAGCGCGTTTCCACCGGAAAGGCGCGGCCCTGGCTGGTGAGGGTTTCGGCGCCCATCAGCTTGGCGAGCGCGGCGCTTTCGAGCGTCGCCGACATGGCGACGAGGCGGAGATCGGGCCGGAGCGCGCCCTGCGCCTCGAGGCAGAGCGCGAGCGCGAGATCGACATCGAGGCTGCGCTCGTGGATTTCGTCGAACAGCACCGCGCCGATGCCGTCGAGCCCGGGATCGACCTGGAGGCGCCGGAGAAACAGTCCGTCGGTGACGAGCTCGATGCGAGTCTTGGGCCCGACCTTGCTGTCGAGGCGCACGCGATAACCGACGGTCTCGCCGACCGCCTCGCCGCGGCTCTCGGCCATGAAGCGCGCCGCCGCCCGCGCCGCGAGCCTGCGCGGCTCGAGGACCACGATCTTGCGGCCGGCGAGCCACGGCGCATCCAGCAGCGCCAGCGGCACGCGCGTGGTCTTGCCGGCACCCGGCGCGGCCTGGAGCACGAGATTGGACGCGCGCGCCAGGGCGGCGGCGATCTCGGGGAGGATGGCGTCGATCGGGAGCGTCATGGCCGCCCGATCTATAGCGCGCGAAGGGCGTGCCCTCACCTCCCATTCGCTGCAAGGCCAGCGAATGGGCCCCTCCTCCCCCGCTGGCGCGGGCGAGGAGATTTGCGGCGGGACGACGAATTCTTTTCTCTCCCACGACGTGGGAGAGAAGGGGCCCATCGCCGCGCTCTTCGCGCGGCGGTGGGAAGTGAGGGGACTACCCCCACACCTCGGCGGCGTTCGCGCGGTACCAGCTTTCGGCAAAGCGCGCTTCGGCCTTGCGGAAGGCCGCGTCGGCTTGCGCGGGGCTGACGCCGCCGCCCGGGGCCGCCGCGAGCTTGCCGTCCTTCACGACGAACACGTTGGCGACCGAGATGCCGTAATCGGGTCCGACGACGCTGTAGCAGGTGTTGGCGAAAGACGGCGCCGAGGGCTGCTTGCCCTGGAGCATGGCGACGATCGCCGCCGCCGTGACCTTGGCCTGGCTCGAGGCCGAGAAGCCCGACTTCGGCATCGGCGCCGCGATGGTGGCGTCGCCGACGACGTGGATGTCCTTCTGCAGCGTCGATTCGAAGGTGACGGGATTGATCGGGCACCAATCGCCCTGGGTCACGCCCGCCGCCATGGCGATGGCGCCGGCCTTCTGCGGCGGGACGACGTTGACGACGTCGCCCTTGTGCTTGGCGCCGAGCTCGCATTCGAGCTGCTTGGTCTTGGGATCGACCTTGGTGACCTTGCCGTCCTTCGATTGCGGCACCCACTCGATCATGCCGTCGTAGAGCGCCTTCCAGCCTCCCATGAACAGGCCCTGCTTCGAGAACTGCTCCTTGGCGTCGAGGATCAGTATCTTCGACTTCGGCTTCTTGGTCTTGAGGTAGTGCGCGACCATGCTGACGCGCTCGTAGGGGCCGGGCGGGCAGCGGAAGGGATCGGACGGCACGGCGATGACGAACACGCCGCCGTCCTTCATCGCCTCGAGCTGGCGGCGCAGCAGCATGGTTTGCGCCCCCGCCTTCCAGGCATGCGGCAGCAGCTCCGCCGCCTTCTCGTCGTAGCCGGCGATGGCGCCCCATTTGAAATCGATGCCGGGCGAGAGCACGAGCTTGTCGTATTGCAGTACGACGCCGCTGGCCGTGGTCACCGTCTTCTTCGCGGCATCGACCCTCGTCGCCCTGGTAGTCATCACGTTGACGCCGTGCTTGACCCGCAGCGCGTTGTAGTTGTGGGCGATGTTCTGCATCGTCTTGAGACCGCCCAGCACGAGATTGCTGAACGGGCAGGTGTAGAAGACGGGATTGGGCTCGACGAGCGTCACGATGACGTTGCGGTCGAGCATCTTGATGTACTTGGCCGCCGTGGCGCCGCCGAAGCCGCCGCCCACCACCACCACGCGGGCGCGCTTGGCGGCTTGGCTCGCGGCTGGCGTTGCGAGGCCGGTGAGCGTGGCCGCACCGGCGGCGCCGGCGATGGCGAGGCCGAATTCGCGTCGGGAAAAATCGGACATGGCAGCCCCCTACTTCAGCGTGGCGATGTATTTGGACAGCGCGTCGATGTCGGCGTCGCTGTAGCCCTTGGCGAGGCGGCCCATCACCGTGGTGCCGGCGCGCTTGTCGCCGCGGAAGTCCAGCAGCGCGTTCTTGATGTAGTCCTCGGCCTTGCCGGCGATGCTCGGGATTTCGCCGGGGCTCCTGCCGCCCGGCCCGTGGCAGTTGAGGCACGACATCGCAAGGAGGCGCCCGTCCACGGTCTGGGCCGTGGCCGGGACGGCCATGGCGGCCAGCGCCAGCGCGCCGACGCCGAATTTGAGTCGCTTCATCTTGGCTTTCCTCCCCTTGCGGATCGCGCCGGCCACCAGGACCGGCGGCGATGTTCTCGCGGCATCATATTCGCCTTTGGTAAAACCACAATCCGCAACCCATGCTGCGCCCGCGAAATCGTCTAAAGGCGCCCTTGAGAATTCTTCGCGCGCGCGCCGCTCGGCTCAGATGCCGCGATCCAGCGCGGCGCGCTCCATGCGCCAGATCAGGATCTTCACCGAGATGACGGCGCCGGCGACGATGCCGGCGAAGGCGAGGACGCTGCCGGCGGCGAGGGTCGCTACTCCGGTGAGCCCCTGCCCCACCGTGCAGCCGGCCGACATCACGCCGCCGAAGCCCATCAGCGCGGCGCCGCCGAGATGGCGCAGCATGTCGGCGCGATCGGCGAACATCTCGACGCGAAAGGTGCGGCTGGCGACGGCGGCCACGAAGCTGCCGGCGAGAATCCCGAACACGACGGCGACGCCGAACTTGATGCTCGCTCCGGTGAAGGTCATCAAATACTGGAGCGTGTCGCCCGCCGGGCCGATGAGCGTCAGCGATTCCGGCGACGGCGGCTGGGCGGCGAATTCGTCGGCCGCGAGCCAGCCCGTGGCGAGCCAGCCCGCGATCACCAGCAGCCCGAGCACGAGGCCCGCCGCGATGTCGCGCGCGCTCTTCCGGAAGGCGCGGTTGGCGAAGCACCAGACGAGGATCGCGAGCGCCAGCGCGCCGCCGACGAGGGCGATGGCGGCATTCGCCTCGAGCCCGAGGATGCGCCCGGCGATGCTCGGCAGTCCTTGGTTGGGCGCGCCCATCTTGGAGACGTCGGCGGCGATGGTCTCGACCGGCGTGCGCACGTAGTAGAGCAGCCCGCGCGCGGTCATATAGCCGACCACGCCCATCACCAGGAACACGATGAAACTCTTGAGGCTGCCGGTGCCGACGCGGACGACCGTGCGGCTCGCGCAGCCGCCGGCCAGCACCATGCCGAAGCCGAACAGCAACCCGCCGATCAGCATCGCGGCCCAGGCGATGCGCGGCGCCAGATAGAAGCTCTTGTCGACCGCGACGAGGCCCGTGAACAGCAGCGCGTGCGTGCCGACGATGGCGATGGCGATGGCGAGCAGCCAGGCGCGCAGGCGCCGCCTGTCGCCGGTCGCGACCGCGTCGGAGATGGCGCCCATCGAACAGAAATTGGTGCGCTGGACGACGGCGCCGAACACGAATCCGATGACGAGGCCCGAAAGGGCGAGGATGAGAGTGCTGCTCATGAAGGCGGCTGGCCGAACCCCGGCGCGCACCCTTGCGGCCGGGCGCGCAAACGAAAACCGCCTCAAGCGAGCGCTGGGCGGTTCAGCCTCGCTTTAGCGGCATTTGGGAAGCGCCCCGCAAGCTGACGATCAAATCGGCGCGCCGGAAGACATGGTCGGACGACGCCGGCAAGTCAAGCCGCTTTCCAGAATCCCGGGGATGCGGATCGAAAATGATGATTCGCGTTTCCGTCGTCATTCGTCATCATTTGTCGTCATTTTGTCGTCATTCGCGGCCTCGAATGACGACAAAATGACGACACCGACGGCGGGGCTTCTCGGAGCGGGTTCGCCGCTGCAGCGGCGCAATCGGCGGTCGTCGCCGCGCAACTCGGCAAGGAACCATGAAGTTGTGTTCTTTTTATGTTCCTAAGATGGGCCATCGTAACACCGGGGGCGCCGCCTTCGCATCCGGCGTCCCGAAGATCGGCGACAATGTCGGCGCTGGGTGCGGAAGCGAGCCTAATGCGGACATTGGGCGACGATGCTCCACGACACGGCACCGATCCGAGGCTCGTCGACGGCCGCCCGGTCATTGGCCTGCAAAGCGCGCGAGTACATCCAGCGCCGTGTCGATGTCCGCCGGGGTGTGATCGGCGCTGATCTGGAAGCGAATCTCCTCGTCGCCTTTCGGAACCACGGGGAAACCCAGGCCGGTTGCAAGAATGCCGTTTCGGCGCAAATGAACGACGAGCGCCGCGGTGCGGGCTGTGTCGCGCACGACCAGCGGTACGACCGGGTGCTCGCCGGGCAATGTCGCGAAGCCGAGCCTGACGAGCCCCGCCTTGAAGCGCGCCGTCATCGCGCGAAGATGCGCGAGCAAGGCCCCGCCGGGCGCGCTGTCCACGAGATCGATCGCCCGATGGGCAGCGGCTGCTTCCGCCGGCGTGATCGGGTTCGAGTAGATGTAGAACGGCGAGGTCTCGCGCAAGTAGCGGATGATGATCTCGCCGGCGACGACATAGCCGCCGTTGACGCCGAAAGCCTTCCCCAGCGTCCCTACCAGCAGGTCGGCCGGCGGCGCGTTCGTGAACTCCTCGGTGCCGCGCCCGGTCGCGCCGAACGCGCCGATGCCATGCGAATCGTCGACCACCACGATGGCGTTCTCGGAAAATCCGGTGTCGTAAGCGCGCGCCAGCGTCATGATCCGGTCGAGCGGCGCATGATCGCCGCGCATGCTGAAGATCCCGTCCGTCACGACGATTGCCCGCGCGCAGGACTTGGCCGCTGCTTCAAGCGCACGCTCCAGCCCGCCCATGTCGAGGTGTTTGTAGATGTGCTTCTCGGCAGGCCGAGCGAGCGCGATGGCGTTGATGATGCAGTTGTGATTGAGCTCGTCGCTGATCACCGCCGTCCGGGCGGTCACCAGCGGCGGAATGAGCCCCATGACCGTGGCGTAGGCCGACGAGAACAACATGGCGGCCGGCCGGCGGTGGAAGGCGGCCAGCCGCCGCTCGAGCGCCGTGTGCGGCGACCAGGTTCCGCTGATGAAGCGAACCGCGCCGGGGCCGGTGCCGTAGGCGGCGGCTGATTTCTCCTCGGCATCGATGATCTCGGAGCGAAGGGCCATGCCGAGGTAGCTGTTGGAATTCATGCGCAGGTAGGACGTGCCCTCTTCGCCTTCGATCTGATATCGAGGGCCGCGGCCATCGTGCGCCGGAACGACGCCGCAGATCGCGCTCTCCCTTCCCTTGAGCCGTCCGCTCTGGGCCATCTCGTCGAGCCGGTCGGCCAGTACTCGGCTAAGGCCATGGGTCGGCATGATGAATTCGCTTTCTATCCACCGGCTTTTTGCGCCGCCAACTTCGCCCTCAGCCGCGTGAGCATATCGGACGTCATGGCTGCAAGATCGAAACGTGGGCTGAAATTCCAATCCTCCGCCGCGGCGCTGGCGTCGAGGGAATGTGGCCAGGAGTTCGCGATCGACTGGCGCACGGGGTCGACGTGGTAGTCGATTGCGAATTCCGGCACGTGCTTTCGGATTTCGGCGGCGAGCTCGGCGGGCGTGATGCTCATAGCGGTCACGTTGTAGGCGTTCCGGAACCTGAGTCGCGCCGCATCGGCCTCCATCAGCTGGATCATCGCGCGGATCGCATCGGGCATGTACATCATGTCGAGCCGCGTGTCGGCGCCGAGGAAGCAGGAGTAGTGCCGATACCGCAGCGCCTGATAGAAGATCTCGACCGCATAGTCCGTGGTGCCGCCGCCGGGCTGTGCCGTGTAGGAGACGAGGCCCGGCAAGCGCAGTCCGCGCGCATCGACACCGAAGCGGCTGGCGTAATAGTCGCACAGCAGTTCGCCGGCGACCTTGGTGATGCCATACATCGTAGTCGGCCGCTGGATCGTCACCTGCGGGGTATGGTCTCGCGGTGTCGATGGGCCGAAAGCGCCGATCGAGCTCGGGAAGAACACTTGGCAGCGATACTGGCGTGCCGCTTCGAGCACGTTGTAAAGGCCGCCCATGTTGATGCTCCAAGCGCTGTGCGGCTTTTCCTCGGCCACCGCCGAAAGCAGGGCGCCAAGATGATAGATGGCGCCGATATCGTGCCGGCGAACCACTTCGAGGATTTGCTGCGGCTGCGTGCAGTCGAGGTGTTCGTAGGCCACGCGGTCGGAATTCTGCGGCGGCATCATCCGCAGGTCGGAGGCGATCACCAGATCGGCGCCGTGGCGATCGCGCAAGGCCGGCACGAGCTCCGATCCGATCTGACCCAGCGCACCCGTGACCAGAATTCGCCGCATGCTTCCTCCCGATATCGACGGCGCCCGGATTCTCTATATCGAACTTGCCATGCGGCAGTTGCCCTTGTTTGTCAATTCGCGTGCAAAGGCGGCGGCTATTCGCGCCCGTTCCGGCCTCCTCGCGAGCGGCGGACATGGATTTGGCCGCGTCATGCACCGGTGGCCGCCCGACCGCTGGCGCGAAGCATGGCACTGAACTAATTTCGGAGACGGAATCGTTTTCGGAGGCCGTTCAATCCCGCGCCGGGTTCGGGCGAAACGCGAGGGGTTTCGATCATTTCATTCCACGGAATTTCGATGACGAAGGCGGCGAGGATCGCGGTGCCCATCGTTGCCGCGGCCGTGGTTGCGACTGTTCCGGCTCCCGACGGTCTCGCCCAACACGCCTGGTATTTTTTCGCCATCTTCTGCGGCATCGTTCTCGGATTGATTCTCGAATCCCTTCCCGGCCCGGCGATCGGCTTGATCGGCGTCGCTTTGGTGGCGGCGCTAGCGCCGTGGACATTGTTCGGGCCGGCCGAAATATCCGCAAGCGGGTTCAATGCGCCAAGCCGCGCGATCGAATGGGCGCTTTCCGGCTTCAGCAACAGTACTGTCTGGCTGGCCTTCTCGGCATTCATGTTCGGTACGGCGTACGAACGGACCGGGCTTGGCCGACGCATCGCGCTATCTCTCGTGAAAAGAATGGGGCACAGGACCCTCCTGCTCGGGTACGCGGTGATGTTGTCCGATACGGCCATCGCGCCGTTCACGCCATCGAACACGGCGCGGAGCGCCGGTACCATTTTCCCGATAATTCGAAGCCTTCCGCCGCTCTACGATTCCCAGCCCAATGACAAGTCCGCCCGAAAAATCGGGTCCTATCTTCTATGGACCGGCTTCGCGACGACGTGCGTCACAAGCTCGCTATTCTTGACCGCCCTCGCTCCAAACTTGCTCGCGATCGATTTCGCGCGAAAGATCGGCAACGTCGAAATCACCTGGATGACGTGGTTCCTCGCATCTGCGCCGGCATGCCTGCCATTATTGCTTGTGCTGCCCCTGCTCATTTACGTGATCTATCCGCCGACGGTGAAGCGAAGCACGCAAGCGCCTGCATGGGCGCGAGGGGAACTCCTGAAAATGGGCCCGATGTCGGGGCGCGAGTGGGGGGTCGCGATCCTGGCGATTGTCGCAATCCTTCTTTGGATATTCGCAGGTGCCTACGTCCACGCGACCACCGCCGCGCTCGTCGTCGTATCGATCATGCTCCTCGCCGGCGTCGTCACCTGGGACGATATCGTCTCGAATCGCGAGGCCTGGAAGGCCTTAACCCTGCTTGCGACGCTCGTCACGCTCGCGGACGGCCTCAATCGAACGGGATTCGTCGGATGGATCGCCGGGACGGTCGCGCACGCAATGGGCGGGTTATCGCCAAACTTGACGATCCTCGGCTTGGTCGGCTTCTATTTCGTCTCGCATTATCTATTTGCGAGCCTCACAGCGCATGCCACAGCTATGCTGCCTATCTTGCTGTCGCTCGGTTTGGCCATGCCGGGGGTGCCTTTTGAGAAGCTCGTGCTCATGCTCGGACTGACGCAAGGCATCATGGGTGTCTTGACGCCCTATGCCACCGGACCCGCGCCGGTCTATGCGAATAGCGGCTACATAACGTCGGCGGAATTTTGGCGCCTCGGCACGTGCTTTGGACTCATCTTCCTCGCGGCGCTCTTGTTGTTGAGCGCGCCGGTCGTCCTTTGGGTCGGATGAGCATTCGATTCATGGCGCGCGGCGCGCCTACCACGTGTGCGCCTTGCTGCCCTTCGCCACCGACTCCTCTTGTTTCTTCTTGAAGTAATCGCGGAACGACGCGGACTTGTAGGCCTCGTCCTTGGCGAACTGGAACATGACGTAGAACGGAAACGGCCGCATGTAGCCGGGCATGCGCGCCACCTCGATGTCCTTGCCGGATTTCTTGGCCTCGGGTGCCGCTGCCGGAAAGAACTGGATCGTGGGCGTGAAGCGCACCGCGTATTTCTGCGCCAACGCCTTCTCCGAAATCTCATCGCCGTCGAAATCCTTGACCTTGCGCGAGCCGTAGAGATCGAGTTGCAGCACCACGAAATTGGCCTGGATGAAAGCCGCGATCTCGGGATTGGCCAGATTGACGAGATGCGTTTCCTTGCAATAGGGGCAGCCCTTCTGCTCCCAGAAGATCGCGAAGCGCTTGCCCTTGGCCGCAGCCTCGTCGAGGTCTTCGCGGAGATCGAGGAAGCTCTGGAGGAACCAAGGCTGGGTGTAGAGCCCGTTGTCGCCGACTGTCGGCTCCTTTGGCGGCTCCTTGGGCGGCTCGGCCGCGCGGGCCGGACCGGCGCCGAGCGCCGCGGCCGTCACGATCGCCGAGAGGAAACCGAGTACGCGCATCAGCATCTCCCATGGGCGCCGCCGTCCGCCGCCCTATATTCAGCTAGTCTTGTGCCGGGGCCTTGTCCATCCGAGGTTAAGGGATGCGTGGTTTGCGAAATCTTGCCGTCGCGGTCCTATTTTGGGCCGCCGGTTCCGTATTGCCCGCCGCGGCCGGGTCGGCGGAGGATTTTCACGCCGCCGTCGCCGCGGCCTATGCGCCCTATCGCGAGGCCGTGCACTATCTCGAAACCGGCAATACGGGCCTCGCCGGCCTCGCCATCGAACGCGCGCAGGACGAATGGCGCAAGGTGGAGGCGACCTTTGCCCCCGCTCCGCCCGATGCCTTCGCGAAGGATCCGAAATGGCGCGAATCCCTCGCCTTGGTCGGCACCGCGTTGACGGACGGCCTTAAGGCGTCCGAAAGCGGAAATAGCGAAGCGGCCCTCGCCGCCCTCGCCACGGTGCGCCGTTCGCTGGCCGATCTGCGCCTGCGCAGCGGCCAGCGCGTCTATTCGGATTGCATCGACGCCATGAACGCGGCGATGGACGTGCTCTACGCCTATCGCCGCAAACCGGCGGTGCGGAGCCGGCCCGCGGAGTTGGCGGCGTTCCTGAAGGCGGTCGGCGATGCCGAGACCTGGTATCGCCGTTGCCGCGACGAGGCTTCGCCAGCGCTGCGCGAGCAGAACGAATTCCGCCGCCTGTTCGACGGCGCCCTCGCCTCCCTCGGCCGCCTGAAGCAGTCGGCCGCGAGCGCTCCGGACGACATAATCGTCAGCCTCATCCGCGAGCTCCGGTCGTTCGACCGGCTGATCTGGCTCAGGTTCGGGTGATCTACGATCACCCCAACTGCAGCCACGGAAACGTCTCGTAGAGCCAGATGCCGATGGCGCGGAAGGTGCCGGTGACGAAGAGAATGCCGGTCGCGATCAGAATCACGCCGAGCACGCGCTCGATGTGGCGAAGATAGGGCCGCGCGCGCTTCATGGCGCGCAGGAACCACGGCGCCGCCGCCGCCGCCGCGAGGAACGGCAGCCCCATGCCGAGCGCGTAGACGCCGAGCAGCACGCCGCCTTCCGCCACGCTGTCCTTGGCGGCTGCCAAGGTCAGGATCGGCGCCAGGATCGGCCCCACGCACGGCGACCAGCCGAAGGCGAAGGCCAAGCCCACGAGATAGGCGCTGGCGAGCGAGGCCGACGTGCCGGCGACGTGGAAGCGCGCCTCGCGGAACAGCAGGCCGATGCGGAAGACGCCCAGCAAGTGCAGGCCGAAAACGATGATGACGGCGCCGGCCACGATGCTGAGGACGTCGAAATATTTCGCGATCGCCTGGCCGATGACGGAAGCGCCGAGGCCCATCGCGACGAAGACGGTGGCGAAGCCGAGCACGAACAACAGCGCGCCGGCGAAGATGCGCCGCCGCGCGGCGGCTTCGGAGCGCTCCAGCTGTTCGAAGGTGACGCCGCCCAGGAAGCCGAGATAAGGCGGCACCAGCGGCAGCACGCAAGGCGAGACGAAGCTCAGCAACCCGCCGAGGAACGCGCCGAGATAGGAGACGTCGAGGCCGGTCATTGGGCGCTTCGCACGCGTCGGCGCTGGCCCTCACTTCCCATTCGCATGCGCGCAAGAGCGCGCACGCAAACGGGCCCCTTCTCTCCCGCTGCGCGGGAGAGAAAAAGTGAATCGCTGGCGCCGGCCCTCCTCTTCTCTCTCCCGCGCAAGCGGGAGAGAAGGGGCCCAAATCGCCCTTGCGATTTGGGAAGTGAGGGAACGGCGCCGCGCGGTCGCGAAAGAGGGATCAACCGCTACGCCCCCACCACCTTGATGCTGCGGTTGGGCTCGAGTCGGATGATTTTTTGCTTCTCGATGTGGCGCGTGACCACGTCCCACACCGGCGGGCCTTGCGTGCCCTCGTTGACCGAGGCCCAGCCTGAGACGGTGTAATTCTTCGCCGCTTCGATGGGCTGGCCGGTGCGCAGAAGCGTCAGGTTCGAAATGCGTTTACCCATCGGCTGTCCGATATCGATCGTGTAGCCGAGGCCGCCGCAGCGAACCATGTCGCCGCCCTGCTGATAGTAGGGATCGGGATTGAAGAGGTTGTCGGCGACGTCCTCCAGGATCTCCTTGAGGAATGCGCCCGTCATCGGGTTGCGATAGGCGTTGGGATAGGTGATGGCGGTCTGCGTGTAGACGTCTTCGGCCGTGATGTCGCTGCCGGGCACCAAGGTCACGCCCCAGCGGAAGCCGGGCGAGAGCGCGATCTCGGCGTCGCGATCGGCCAAGAGCGCCTGGCAGATGAGGTCGTCGAAGGTGCCGTTGAAATTGCCGCGGCGGTAGAGCAGCGAGTCGGTCTTGCCGAGCACCTTGCCAAGCGCGGCCGCGTGCGGCGCCCGGATCTTTGCGACCACGGCCGCCATCTCGGGATCGGGCTTGATGGCGTCGGCGAACAGCGGGATCAGGCGGTAGCGATAGTCTGCCACCCGCTTTTCCTTCACCTCGAGATCCAGGCGGGAGAGGAATTTCCCATGTGAACCAGAGGCTACGAGCAGAGTCTTACCGACTTCGATTACCGCCGGTAGTGCGTCGTGGGTGTGGCCGGTGAGGATCACGTCGATGCCCGGGACCCGCGCCGCCATCTTGCGATCGACGTCGAAGCCGTTGTGGCTCAGCAGCACGACGAGGTCGGCGCCTTCCGCGCGCGCCGCGGAAACGCGCTTGGCGACCAGCTCTTCCTGGATGCCGAACGACCATTTCGGGATGAGGTAGCGCGGATTGGCCACCGGCGTGTAGGGGAACGCCTGGCCGATGACGGCGATCTTGACGCCGCCGCGCTCGAAGGTGGCCGAGGCCTTGAACACCTCTTCGTTCCACTCGGTGTCGCGCACATTGCCCGCGAGGAACGGGAATTTGAGCTGGTCGACGAGCTCCTTCACACGCTCGGCGCCGTGGGTGAATTCCCAATGCGCCGTCATCGCCTCCACGCCGAGCGAATTCATGGCCTCGACCATGTCGCCGCCCTTTGTGACATTGGCCGTGTAGGAGCCCTGCCAGGTGTCGCCGCCGTCGAGCAGCAGCACGCGGCCCGGGCGCGCGGCGCGGATCGCCTTCACCAGCGCCGCCATGCGGTCGAGGCCGCCGATCTTGCCGTAGGTCTTGGCCAGCGCGGCATAGTCGAGGTGCGTGAGCGCGAAGGCCTCGGCGCTGCCGGGTGCCAGCTTGAAGCGCTCCAGGAACGCCGGCCCGGTCAAATGCGGCGGCAACCCCTTGGCCTCGCCGACGCCGAGATTGATCTCGGGCTCGCGGAAATGCACCGGCATCAGCTGGGCGTGGATGTCGGTGAAGTGAAGCAACGTCACCTGCCCCAGCGGCTCGAAGCGGAGAAGATCGTCTTGCGTCAGGCGCTGCTGGGCGAGCGCGCGCGAGAATTCGGGCGCGCCGGCGGCGATCGCCGCAGTGGCGGCGGAGAGTTGGAGAAAGTCGCGGCGGGTCAACATGACGGAATCACTTCGTGGGGGCGGGTCCCCGACCCGCCCTGTTTCCCCGCGTACGATTGTAACTTGGGTGCCCGGAAAGGGCGGGTCGGGGACCCGCCCCTACACGGACACGATCCCCTGCCGGTGTCAGTGCCGGATGCCCGGCACGTTGTATTTCAGGCCGTTGTTGAGCGACGTGAGGTAGAGCTCGAGATCGCCGTATTGCGCGGCTTCGGGCGGCAGCTCGTCGGCGCGGATGGCGACGCCGCACCATTGGAACCGCTTGCGGATGTCCCAGATCTCCAGCCGGCTGGTGCGCCAGGTCGGGAAATGCGGGATCTGGCCCTTGCTCTCGCCGAGCCACTGGCCCCGGATCCACTTCAAGGCGCCCTTGGACGGGTTGTGGCAATCGAGGCAGGCGAAATTGAGCTGCCCGATCTTGCGCTCCATGATCTGGTGGCCGCGCGCGGCCGCAGCCTTCGCCGGCGTGCTGGTCACATCGACTTTGATCTCGGCGCCGTTGGCGAGGTGGCGGAGATAGACCGCGATCGCCGTGTTGGGCTCGCTCTGCATCAGCCACGCATGGCCGGTCGTGGCCTTGGCATGGCGGAAGACGAATTCCTCGACGCCGAGCACCTTGTTGACCCGCGCTTCCCAGCGCGGCATCGACGCCGCCCAGGTCTTGAACTGCGCCTCGGCATTGGCGTGGCAGGCGGCGCAAGCGGCGCCGCTCGGCCCTTTGACGACCCAGAGCTCCTTGGCCTTGTCGATCGCCCACATGCCCGGATTGACCATGGGATCGAGATTGTCGCGATCCTCCTTCGGCACCGGGCGCTTGTTGGGATCGTCGATCGCGGTCTTGTATTGAAGCGGCGTCTTGAGGGTCTTCAGGAACGCCACCATATGGCGAATTTCCTCGTCCTTGAAGAAGCCGTGGGCGCCCCAGGGCGGCATCACCGTCTCGGGGTTGTAGACACGCGCGTCGAATATGTAGTTGTAGAACCATTCGTCGGTGCGGCCGGCATTGCCGATCTCGGAGAGATCGGGCGCCACGTTGCCGACCTGCTGGCCGGCGCTCGCCTGGCCCGCGGCGTGGCAGGCGAGGCAGCCGCCGCCGCGGCTGCGGTCGAAGACGAGTTTCTGGCCCTGCGCCGGATCGCCGGTGATCGCTTCGGCGATCTTCTTCACCTCGCCCGTCTTGGGCGGCGGCGGCGAGGCGTCGGTCTTCGCCAGCGTGTTGAATTTGTCCCAGTTCGCCTTGGGCCAGTCGCCGTAGCGCTTCCACGGCCGCGCCGAGGCGTCGGCATCGAGCGCCAGCGGCGCTTCCTTGCGGTTCTGACCGACGACGCGGCCCATCTCGACCGTGAACGTGCCGATTAGGAGGCCGGCCACGGCGCCCACCGCCACCGCCACGGCTTTCGCCTTTCTCGGGCGCGGCGAGCCCGGCGGCGCCTTGCCTTTGCGGCCGAAGGCCCGCGGTACGCGGCCCTCATCCTCGTGCGCGGCGTGATTTACGGTCTCGTCCAATTCGCGGCGTTGATCCATTCCGCGCCTCTCCCCTAAGGCCATGCCCCCAGTAGGCTCGAGCCGATTATGCGACCTCGATCTTTGAAGAAGTCTTGTAGACCGAGCCGTCGTCGTCGTGCCACGCGAAGTCGAACGTTCCGGATTCGTTAACCTTGGCGAAGAACGAAAGGTATGGATTGGCCGAGATGCCCGGCGCCCAATCGGATTTGAACAGCTCCTTGCCGTTGAACGTGCACACGAACTGCTTGATGATCTTGCGCGGGATGGTCTTGCCGTCGGCATCCTTGCGGGTGCCCATTTCCATGTCGTGCGAGATCAGGGTCTTGATCTCGATGACCTCGCCCTTCTTGGCCTTGGCCGGGAGGCGGACGCGCGGTGTGGGAGTAGCCATTTCGAATTCTCCTGTGCTTCGCCGCTCAGCCGCCGCAGCCGCCGATGGTGACCTTGACTTCGACCCTGCCGGTCAGGATCTCGCCCTTGCTGGTTTCGGCGACGGCGACGACGTTCTGCGTCGTCGCCATGCGCATACGAGTCGAAATCTGTGCCTTGCCGCAGGCCGGGGTGAAATAGAACGACGCCACGAAGGGAATCGGATTGCCCTCCGAGAAGATGTGCAGCGTCTTGACGTAATCGGCATCGGTCATCGGGCTCTCGACCGTGGCCGTCAGCGGCACGACGTTGCCGTTCTCAGCAATCTGCGGCATCTCGAGCTTGATCTTGCCCTCGGCCGGCTTCTTGTCGCCGTAGAGCTTCTTGATCTCGGCCGCCACGTCTTCGGGCTTGGCCGCCGCAACGCCGGGCAGCATCGCCGCGGCCAGGCCGCCCAAGGCGCCTACCGCCAGAACCCGCCGCCGGCTCGCACCGTGCGGCTTTGCACATTCGTTCATCGTCGTCTCCTTGGCGCCTTGCGCTACGATCGGATCGCACCGGCGCCGGCCGCTCGGCCGCCGCCGCCGCGAACATGGGATGGAGACGCCGCCGGGTCCAGACGCGATTGCCGACGCGGGCGATGCGTTCTGCCCCGGATCCGGCCGGGCGTTTCTCCGCTCCGAGCTTCTTATCATGCAGCAAATCGGTTCGCGACTCGCAAACACGCCCGCCCGTTTGCGGCAATCATATTCACATTTTATAAAATATCAAGAATTGGCCGTCCCGGCCAGGTTGCGGCCGTGGCGGCGCCCGGTTAAGCCATGCCATCGGGAAAATTGCATAGACCCATGCTGGTTCGGCGGCTCGCGGCACTCTTTCAGGCAACCCTCGTTGCGCTTGGAGCGGCGCTTGCGCCGGCCGCCGGAACGTCGCCCGCGGCGGCGGCCGAGCTGGTCATGTTCGAAGCCGCCGGCTGCCCCTATTGCGCGCGCTGGAACCGCGAGATCGGCCCCATCTATCCAAAGACCGACGAGGGCAAGCGGGCGCCGCTGCGCCGGGTCGACATTGCCGCACGCCGCCCGCCCGATCTGGCGGCCATCGCCGGCATCGTCTATACGCCCACCTTCGTCCTGATGGATGAAGGCCGCGAGATCGGCCGCATCGTGGGCTATGGCGGCGAGGAGGCGTTCTGGTCGCTGCTCGTCGAGTTGTTCGGAAAACTCGGCAAGGCCGAACCGCCCGCGCCGCCCCAGGGCAACGAACGCCGACCGCCGCCGGATACGGCGACGCCCATCGAACCGACCGCGCCAGGGAAGAACCGGAGCAAGGATCCATGAACCGTCTCGCCGCCGCATTCGCCGCCGCCGCCTTCCTCGCGGCACCCGCCCTCGCCCAGGATGTCGAGAAGGGCAAGGCGCAGTTCGGTCAATGCCGCGCCTGCCACTCGCTCGACGCAGGTAAGAACGGCGTCGGCCCCAGCCTCCACGGCATATTCGGCCGGACCGCGGGCACGGGCGAGAAATACAGCTACTCATCCGACATGAAGGCCGCGGGCGCAAAAGGCCTCAAATGGGACGAGGCCTCGGTCTTCGAATACCTCGCCGATCCGGGCGCCTTCCTCAAGAAATACCTCTCCAAGGATTCGGTCGCGAACAAGATGCCGAACAAGTTTCCGGACGAGGCGCTGCGCAAGAACGTCATCGCCTATCTCAAGGACGCAGCGAAGTAGCGCGGGGCCGCGGCGCGCGGCGTTTCGCCGGCGTCCATCGTTCGGGGCCCGCCGAGGCGTCGCGCGCATAGCCGCCGCTTGATATTTTACAATTATTGAATACGATCCCCTTTAGCGCGCCCGTGCTAATGTCGCGGGCTCGATGCCCGGGAAGGAAACGCCCATGCCGCCACGCGAGCGCGCGCCCGCCCCGCCAAGCCCTCCTTCGCCGGGCCTCGCCCGCCGGGGATTTCTCGCGGCCGGCGCCGGCATCGCCGCCGCTGCGGCCGGTGCGCGCGCAGCCGCGGAGACCAAGGGCGCCCCGCCCAATCTTCCCGACTGGACCAAGCAGCTCGGCCCCGGCGTCGGCGACAAGCCCTACGGCGTCCCCTCCCCGCACGAGAAGCACATCGTCCGGCGCACGGTCGATTGGCTGACGGCCTCGAAGGAATCGTCGGTGTCGTTCACGCCGATCGCCGAGCAGATCGGCATCATCACGCCCTCGGGCCTCCACTTCGAGCGCCACCACGCGGGCCGCGCCGACATCGATCCCAAGCAGCACCGCTTGATCATGCACGGCCTCGTCGAGCGCGCGATGAATTTCTCGGTCGAGGACATCAAGCGCTTCCCGTCGATCAGCGTCGTCCGCTTCATCGAATGCCCCGCCAATGGCGGCATGGAGTGGCGCGGTGCCCAGCTCGAGCGCGCGCAATACGTGCGCGGCATGATCTCGTGCTCGGAATGGACCGGCGTGACTCTCCGCACCCTGCTGCGCGAAACTGGCTTGAAGGCCACGGCGAAGTGGATGCTGGCCGAGGGCGCCGACGCCGCCGCGATGACGCGCAGCGTGCCGATCGCGAAGGTGCTCGACGACGCCATGATCTGCTATGGCCAGAACGGCGAGGCGATCCGCCCCGAGCAGGGCTACCCGCTGCGCCTCCTCCTGCCCGGCTGGGAAGGAAACATGAGCGTGAAATGGCTGCGCCGGCTCGAATTCGGCGACCAGCCCTGGCACACGCGCGAGGAAACGGCGAAATACACCGACCTCATGCCCGACGGCCGCGCGCGCCAGTTCACATGGTTCATGGAGGCCAACTCGGTCGTCACCTATCCCTCGCCCGAGCGCCCGTTCGGCGGCAAGGGCTTCCACGAGGTGAGCGGCTTCGCCTGGTCGGGCCTCGGCGCCATCAAGCGCGTGGACGTGACTTTCGACGGCGGCCGCAACTGGACGACGGCGCGCCTCCACGAGCCGGTGCATTCGAAGGCGCTGGCGCGCTGGTCGCTGCCGTTCCGCTGGAACGGCGAGCCGCTGCTGGTGATGAGCCGCGCGCAGGACCAGACCGGCTACGTGCAGCCGAGCATCGCCGAGCTCCGCAAGGTGCGCGGCACCAACTCGATCTATCACAACAATGCGATGATCACCTGGCAGGTGAAGGCCGGCGGCGAGGTCGAGAATGTCCAGCTCAAATAGCGCCACGTTCGGAATTGCCTTCGCGGCGGCGGCACTGCTCGCGGGCGCCGCTGCGCTCGCCGAGACCAAGCCGCCGCAGCCGGGCGTGTCGCTTCCTCCGGCGCCGTTCGGCATCGGCCGGCCGGCGACGCCGGGCGAGATCAAGGATTGGGACATCGCCGTGCGTCCGGACGGCCACGGCCTGCCCCCCGGCAAGGGCTCGGTGAAAGACGGCGAGGCGCTCTATCAGGACCGCTGCGCCGCCTGCCACGGCGAATTCGGCGAGGGCAAGGATCGCTGGCCCGCGCTCATCGGCGGCGCCGGCAAGCTCACCGACGACGATCCCAAGAAGGGCGTCGGCAATTACTGGCCTTACGCCACCACGTTGTTCGACTACATCAAGCGCGCCATGCCGTTCGGCAACGCGCAATCGCTGACCGACGACGAGACCTACGCCATCACCGCCTACGTGCTGAGCTTGAGCGACGTGCTGAAGGCCGACGCCGTGCTCGACGGGCCCGCGCTTCTCAAGATCAAGCTGCCGAATGCCGGCAATTTCGTCCCCGACCCGCGGCCCGACATCAAGTCGCCACTCTGCATGAAGGATTGCCGGCCGCCGCCCGAGATCCATTCCGAGGCGCGCAAGGTGGACGTGACGCCGGGCGATCCGCGCGGGAAGAAGGACGAACCGAAGAAGCCGGGGATGGATTAGGCCGCCATGCCCGGCACGAATGCCGGCGAATGGGTCACCGCACCTTGCGCCCGTTCACGCGCCGCTTCGGGCCGGCGCGGGGCGTGCAGAATTTTCCGTAGAGCACGGTCAGTACCGAGCGGATATCGGCGTCGGCGATCGAGTAGTAGATCGACTTGGCGTCGCGGCGCGTTCGCACGAGATTGCCCGAACGCAGGCGCGCGAGCTGCTGCGAGAGGGTCGGCTGGCGCAGGCCGATGGCGCGCTCGAGCTCGCCGACGGATTTCTCGCCATCGATGAGGTGGCAGAGGATCAGCAGGCGGTTCTGGTTGGCGAGCGCCTTCAAATAGCGAGTCGCGTCGCCCGCGCTGTTCTTCAGGAGATCGATGTCGGCGCCTTGCATACGGCACTCCCGCGGCCACGCGCGGATCGTCCGTCTTATATCACGCATCCTGCGGGCCGCGCGAGGCGTATAAGCCGTGCGGACGGACGATTGGCAGAGACCGCCGCGTTTGGCATAGCTTGGCCGCAAGCCTCCTCCCGCAGGATACGCCATGACCGAAGCCGTCGACTTCTATTTCGACTTCACCTCGCCCTATGGCTACATCGCGAGCCAAGTGATCGACGAACTGGCAGCCAAGCACGGCTGCACGACGCGCTGGCACGCTTTCATGGTCACCGCCGCCTACAAGCAGCACAACTCGACCAACCCGCTGGTGCATCCGGAGAAGCAGAAATACTTCCGGATCGATATCCCGCGCACGGCCCGGCATTTCGGCGTGCCGTTCGCGTTCCCGGCGACCTGGCCCGAGAACCTCCTCGCGGCCGGCCGCGCCTTCGTCTGGATCGTGGGCCGGGATCCCGAGGCGGCCAAGCGCTTCGCCAAGGCCGCGATCCGCGCCTATTGGGCGGAAGGCAAGCCGCTCGCCGATCCCGAATGCGTGGCCGACATCGCCGCCGCCGCGGGCGAAGACCGCGCCAAGCTCCGCGCCGCGCTCGACGACGCCGCCGTCAAGCAGCGCTTCATCGAGGCGGGCAACGCCATTCTCGCCAAGGGCATTTTCGGCTCGCCGCAGATGGTGTTCCGCGGCGAACTCTATTGGGGCACAGACCGGCTCGGCCAGCTGGAAGCGGCCCTGACCAAGCGCGGCTAATCGTCCGGCAGCGCGGTCATGGTCTATTAACCGCGGTTGCCTTAACTCACCGGCAGTGCGGACGAGACGGGGATTCGCCCCGCCGGCATTGGCGTCGCGTGTAAGCTCGATCCGCAATGGAGACCCGTCTTGTTCATCGGTGACATCCTGGTCGCCCACAAGCTCGTCACGCACGCCGACGTGGCCGCGGCGCTGGCGCGCCAGAAGACCGAAGGCGGCCGGCTCGGCGACATCCTGATCGCCGAGGGCAAGCTCAAGGCCGAAGAGCTCGAAGCCGTGATGCATGGCGCGCCGCCGGCACCCCGCAATATCGCCGAGACGGGACTCAGCCTGCCGTCGCTCCTCAATCTGATGATCAAGGCGATGTATGCGGGCAGCGCCGAGACGCCCTCGCAGATCGCCAACATCCTAAAGCTGCCGCACCGCGTGGTGCAGCTGCTCCTCGAGCAGGCGCAGGAACGCAAACTTCTCGACGTCTTGGGCGCCGCCGGCGGCGGCGTCGGCGAATTGCGCTATGTGCTGGCGGAGAAGGGCCGGCGCTGGGCGATGGATGCGCTGGCGCAGAACCAATACATCGGCCCCGCTCCCGTCTCGCTCGCCGCCTATATCGACCGCATCCAGCGCCAGCGCATCACCAACGAGCGCGTGGACCGCGGCGCGATCGACCGCACGTTCGCCAACATGGTGATCTCGGAGCAGTTCGTCCGCCAGATCGGCCCGGCGATCAATTCGGGGCGCTCGGTGCTGCTCTACGGCGCGCCGGGCAACGGCAAGACCACCATTGCCGAGAAGGTGGGCGGCATCTTCAGCGACGTGATCTACATCCCCCATTGCTTCGAGGTCGAAAGCCAGATCATCAAGGTGTTCGACCCCGGCATCCACAAGCCGGTGCAGCGCAGCGTCGGCGAAGGCCATTCGCGCACGACCGGGCTGCGCCGCGAGGATTTCGATCGGCGCTGGGTGCCCTCGCGGCGCCCGTTCATCGTCACCGGCGGCGAGCTCACGCTCCAGATGCTCGACTTGAGCTTCAATTCGCTGGCGAAGTTCTACGAGGCCCCGCTCCACATCAAGGCGCTCGGCGGCACCTTCGTGATCGACGATTTCGGCCGGCAGATCATCTCGCCCGAGGCCCTCCTCAACCGCTGGATCGTGCCGCTCGAGAGCCGCGTCGAATACCTGAAGCTCCACACCGGCAAGAGCTTCTCGATTCCGTTCGACGAGCTCGTGATCTTCTCCACCAACATGGCGCCGCGCGACCTCATGGATCCGGCCTTCCTGCGCCGCATTCCCTACAAGCTCGAGATCTCGTCGCCCAATCCGGACGAATACCGCCGCATCTTCCGCGGCGTCTCCAAGGCGCTCGACCTCGAGGCCGGCGACGACGTCATCGACTACGTGATCGCTGCGCTTAGAAAGCTCGGCAACGCGCCGCTCGCCGGCTATCAACCGAAATTCATCGTCGATCAGGTCATCGCGGCCTGCAAATTCGAAGGCATCGCGGCGCAGTGGCTCCCCGAATACGTCGACATGGCGCTCGCCAACCTCCACCCCCGCGAGCCCGTCGACGCCGTGGCGCCCAAGGCGGCGGGGAAGTAGGCGTCTTTTTCTTTCTCCCGCCACGGCGGGAGAGGATGAGAGCGCTTACGCCCCGATCATGCCCTTGGCTTTCTTCCACGCCTCCGGCCCATGCTGGTCGAAGAGCGTCATGTAGCCGGGGTTGATGAAATCGCGGATGGCGCGGTAGTTGGGCCGAGCCTGGATGCGCGCGTACCAGCCGGCGAGCTTCTGGCGCTTGGCCCACATGCCGTCGAAATGGAGATGCGCGAGGCGCGTGACGTAGGGCGTCATCGCCACGTCGGCGAGCGTGTATTGCTCGCCCATCAGCCACGGCTTGGCGTGCTGGAGCCGGGCTTCCATGCGCGCCAGCGCGCCGTCGTAGGCGCGCATGGCATCGGGCACGAAGGGTGCGTCCAAGCCCTTTTCGATGCCGAGGCGCTTCCGCTCGCGGCGCGCGGCGTCGGGCGTCTCCTCGATATTGCGCTTCAATTCCGCGGGCGACAGCGTCAGGAACTGGTGGCGGAAGGCGGCGACGGTCGAGATCGTGCCGCAGGCGGCGTGGAGGCCCTGATCGGGGATGCTGGCGAAGATGCGCATCGCCGCGCGGTCGACGAGATCGGCCGGGCGCAACGATACCGCGGGAAACGCCTCGTCGAGATATTCGGCGATGAGCGTCGACTCGATCACGACGCGCCCGTCGTGCACCAGCGTCGGCACCACACCGTTGGGATTGAGTTTCAAATACGCCGGCTCGAACTGATCGCCCTTCCGGAGGTTGAGATAGGTGAGCTTGGCCTCGAGATTCTTCTCGGTCAGCACGAGCCGCACCTTTTGGGCGCAGACCGACATGTCGTTGTGATAGAGCTCGAGCATCGTTTGGTTTCCTCCCGAAGGAAAGCGCCTCACACCGGCCAGACGCGCGGCAGCCAGAGGGCCAGGCCCGGCAGCAGTGTCAGGATCGCCAACAAGATGAGGTCGGCGGCGATGAACGGCGCCACGCCGCGATAGATCGTGCGCATCGCGATCTGCGGCGCCAGGCCGTGCAGGATGAACACGATGATGCCGATCGGCGGAATGATCATGCCGAGCTCGATGATCACCACGTTGATGATGCCCCACCACACCGCCACCATCTCCACGGAAACCCCCGGCATCAGCGCCTGGCCGAGGTTCTGGACCACGGGCAGCACCAGCGGCAGCGTGATAAGCATCGCCGAGATCTCGTCGAAGATGGCGCCGAGCGCGAGATAGGCGGCGAGCAGCACGAAGATGATCGCGAGCGGCGGCACGTCGAGCGCCGCGATCGCCGCCACCAGCGCCTCGGGCACGCGCGCGAGATTGAGGAAATAGGTGAAGATCAACGCGCCCATGATCATGACGTAGATCATGCCCGTGGCCGAGGCGGATTCGCGCAGGCCCTGCCACAGCAGGGTCCAGTTGAGACGCCCGCGCGCCAGCGCGAACAACAACGACAGCACGGCCGCGACCGAAGCCGCCTCGGTGACCGTGAAGACGCCGCTGTAGAGCCCGCCGAACACCGCCACCACGAGAAACAGCACCGGCGAGGCCGCCCGTATCGCCGCCCAGCGCTCGCGCCACGGCATGCGCTCGCCGAGCGGCGCCGAGGCCGGATCGAGTCGCACCATGACGAAGATCGCGAGCAGGTTCACGGCCACCGCCAGGATCGCCGGCACGATGGCGGCGCGGAAAAGATCGAGGATGAAGGCCTTCGAGACGATGCAGTAGAGGATCATCACGATCGAGGGCGGGATCAGCGATTTCAGGGTGCCGCCCGCGGCGATGGTGCCGGTGGAGAAGGCCTGCGAATAGCCGCGCTTCAGCATTTCCGGCAGCGCCGCCCGCGCGAAGGTGGCCGCGGTCGCGGTCGAGGAGCCGCACACCACGCCGAAGGCGGCGCAGCCGCCCATGGTGGCGTAGGCGAGGCCGCCGCGGCGGTGGCCGAGACACGCGGCGGCGGCGTTGTAGATGTCGGTCGAGAATCCCGCGACGCTGGCGAAGGTGCCCATCAGCAGGAACAGCGGCACGGTGGCGAGATCGGCGCTCGACAGCACGCCGGTCGGCTCGTTGACCAGCAGCGTCAGCGCCGGCCCCCAACCGGCCTGCAGCGCGAAGCCGACCACGCCCACGATGATCATCGCAAAGCCGATCGGAATCTGCAGGAACATCAGCGCGAACAGCGCCGCCAGCCCGAGCCCGCCGATTTCCAGCGCACCCATTTCAGTGCTTGGCGGGCGCGCCGGCGAGCGGCCGGTAGCCGAACAGCCGGCCGAATTCGACCGCGACCACGACCAGTTGCACCGCGACGGCGACCCAGAGGACCGTCGTCGCCGCGAACCAGAACGGCGCCGCGGGAATCTTGAGGACGTAGGTGCGCTCGCCAGAGACGACGAGGCTCTGGCTGTAGATGAAGAACTCGTAGGCCATCAGCGCCAGCACCGCGGCGACCGCGATCGCGGCGAGTGCGTCGAGGACGCGGCCGAGCGCCGGGCTCATCGCCGACACCAGGCGGAACGCGATGTTGCTGCGCTCCATCATCGCCACCGGCAGGCAGCAGCACACGGCGATGGCGATCGCGAGGGCGCCCACGTCCACCACGCCCGCGATCGGCTGCTTGACGAGCCAGCGCAGCAGCCCGTTCGCCAGCGTGATGAAGGCGAGGATCATCAGCGCGACGAGGCCGATGACGGAAAGCGCGCGCGTGCTCACCAGCGCCACGCGCTCGAGGTTCGCCAGTATGGGAAAGGACGGCGCGGTCATCGGGGCGGCTTTCGAAGACGTTTCGCGTCCATTCTTCGAGGCCTGCGGTCCTTCGCCGGGCGAAGGACCGCAGGCACCTCAGGATGAGGTTGATTTTGCTGATACAAGAAGAGCCTTATCCTGAGATGCGCGAGCCCGGCGCCCCTGCGCCGGGCTTGCGCCTCGAAGGATGGACGCACGCGAGGCGCCGCGTCGAATTGTGCGTCCGCGTCGTCCTGTCAGTTCAATTGCCGGCCCGGATCTTCGCCAGTTCGGCGCGCATCGCGGCCAGGAGGGCCTTGTTGCGCGGGTCCTTGGCTTCCCAGGTCGCGACCACGGGCGCCAGCGTCTTGTCCCACGCGGCGTTCTCTTCCTTGGTCGGCACGGTGACCGTGCGCTTCGGATCCTTCTTCCACTCGGCGATGAGCTGAGCATTGCGGTCTTCCGACATCTTGCCGAAGGCGCGCGAGAGCGCCTCGCCCTTGTGCTTCTCGATCGCGGCCTTGGCCGGCGCCGGAAGGCTGTCGAACTTCTTCTTGCTCATGAAGATGCCGAGGGTCACCGAACCGATCTTGCCGAGGAAGTGGTTGTTGGTGACGCGCACGACGCCGAAATCGTGGATCGCGATCGGATGGCCGGTGGTGCCGTCGATGACGCCGCGCGAGATCGCTTCGACGAGCTGCGTGAACGGCATGCCTTCCGGCACCGCGCCCAGCGCCTTGATCGATTCGGTCGAGACGGCGCCGACGGCGCGGATCTTCTTGCCCTTGAGATCAGCCGCCGAGGTGGTCTTGTAGTTGTTGTGGAACGTGTAGGGCGAGGCCGTGAACAGGCCGATCATGTGATACTGCTCGTAGCCGCGCAGCATGCCCTTCTGCAGCAGGCGCCAGGCCGCGACCGAGCCTTCGGTGGAATCCTGGATGATGTTCGGCAGCTCGAACACGTCGTCGTCGAGATAGACGCCGGGCGTGTAGGACGGGATCACCCAGGCGATGTCGGCGACGCCGTCCTGTAGCATCTTGGTCTGCAGGCCCGGATTGCGGCCGAGGGCGCCGTTGGGAAAGGTCTCGATCTGGAGCGTGCCGGCCGAATCCTTGTTCACGGCCGCGACCCACGGCTTCATGACGACCTGGTGCGTCATCTCGGCGTCGGGCGTGAACACCGCGAATTTGAGCTTTTCCTGGCCGTGTGCGGCGGCAGCGGCGGCCATGGCGGCGAGCGCGGTCGCCGCGAACAATGTCTTGCGCATAGTAGTCCTCCCTCTCGGTTTCTGTCGCGTGGGCGTACGCGCTAGTGCGCCGCCTCGTCCAGCTTCTTCTTGAGTTTCGTCTCGAACTCCGCCTGCCACTGCTCGATGGGGCAGAAGGTGGGGTTGTGCTCGATCGCGGCCTTGGTGCGGGCGCGAATCTCGCCGTCGCTCGCGTCGAGGTCGAGCGGATCGACCCGGGGCTGCGCCACGTACCACGGCGAATCGACGAACAGCTCGATGCGGTTCTTCTCGGGATCGCGGAAATAGAGCGACCATGCCGTGCCGTGATCGGTGGGATTGATGTCGGTGACGCCGGGCTCGTCCTTGACGCGCGCATAGACCGCGCGCAGCTCGTCGAGCGAGCCGACGCGCAGCGAAATCTGGTTGATGACCTTCTCGTCGATGCTGCCGGTGCGGCCTTCCACCAGCACGATTTGGTGGTGCTCCTTGGGGTCGCGCGACAGGAACGAGATCGGATGGCCGCGCGCGATGCCCTTGTCGGTTTCGACGAAGCCGAGGATGCGGCAATAGAAATCGCGCATCGTCTCGAGGTCCTTCACGTAGAACCCGAAATGGCTGAATGCGGCGGTGGATAGCGGCTTCGGCATGCGGCTGGCGCCCTTGTTTCCCGGCCCCGATTCGTCGACGAGTCTAGGCCGGAACCGGCGGCCGAGTCATCACGCGGGGCGGACAATCGAATCCGGCCCCCGCCGGGGTCAACGGTGCCCGGGGGCCTGTCCACAGAGCGGACAAACCCTGTGCGCAACCGCCGCCGGCGGCGTATGCTGGTTCAAACCTCCGGCCGCCGTGAGCCCGCCTTGTCCCTTTCGCCCCGCCCCACCGTCATCGCCAAGGCCGACGCCGCAGCGGCCGGCCGGCCGGCCGGCGCGCGCGTGAGCAAGAACCGCCGTGTGCGCGGCCTCGTGCGCGGGCTCGCGATCCTGCGCGCGCTCAACGAAAACAACTATGCCTCTGCGCTGCAATTGAGCCGCATCACCGGCCTGCCGCGCCCGACCGTCTATCGCCTGCTCGACACGCTGATCGACACCGGCTTCGTCGCCCACGGGCCGAGCCCGGACATCTACCGGCTGACCATCGCCGTGCGCACCTTGAGCGACGGCTTCAACGACGAAGCCTGGGTGACCGAGATCGCCGCGCCGGTGATCGCCGAACTCGGCCAGGCGATCGTGTGGCCGACCGACATGGCGACCTTCGACCGCGACGCCATGGTCGTGCGCGAAACCACGCACGGTTCGAGCCCGCTCTCGATCAACCGCGAGAAGGCCGGCTTCCGGCCGCCCGTACTGTTGTCCTCGCTCGGCCTGGTCTATCTCGCTCAGCTCGGCGAGACCGAGCGCGAGGCGATCCTGCGCAATCTCGCCGGGTCCGACCGGCCCGATGCGGCGCTCGCCAAGAATCGGCGCGCGGTCGGCGCGATGCTCGCCGAGGTGAAGAAGCGCGGCTACGGCTTCCGCGAGGGCGGAATCTCGGAAAAGACCGGCTCGATCGCCGTGCCCGTGATGTGGCGCGGCCGGCCGCTCGCCTGCATCAACATCCACTACATCCTCTCCGCCCTGACGATGGCGCAGGTGGTGGAGCGCTACCTGCCGCCGATGCGCGCCGCGGCGGCCAAAATCGAGCAGGCGCTCGCGCAACACGGCGGACCCGACGGCGTGCGGGACGTCAGGGAAACGAAACCGCGCGGTCGCTGAATCTTCTGCTCTTCCCCCGTATCGCGGGGTAAGGCTTCAAGAGACTCAGCCGCCGCGCAGCCGCTCGATGATCTTGTGCACGGCGACGAGCGCGCCGTCGGCCGCGATCGGCACTGGCGCCAAGCCGGGTCGCGAGTCGAGCACGCGCTGCTGGCCTTCGATCACGCGCACGTCCTCGAGAATCACCTGCGTGTTCTCCTGCTTCGATCGTTCGGTCAGCGCCGGGTCGTCGAGCGCGAAATCGCGCGCCCAGCCGATCCAGAAATGGCTCGTGGTCTCGGTTTCCGGCGTGATCGGGTTGATGACCATGATGGTGATCTTGCGTGGCGCACGTGGCGAATCCGCGGCGTCCTGGAACTCGGCGCGGATCTCCATGTTGGAGGGCGGCCGCCAGGTGAAAGTGGACGTGCGGTCGACACGACCGGGGAAATTCCCCCAAGCGGCGATGAACGGGCCGGGCTCGACGCCCTTGAGCGCCCGGCAGCCGACGACGCGCCCGCCCTCCTCGCGCACCTCCAGCCGCGCCTCGGCATCCGCGGCCGAGGCGGCGCCGATCGAGGCCTTGTGGGTGAAGGCGACGTGGCTGAGATCGAGGAGATTGTCGACGAAGAGCTGCGCGGCACCCTTCACGTGGAAATAGAGCTGGAAGCCGCGCCAATCGGGATGATCGAACCACGGCCAATCGGGAATGCGCGCGGGATCGGCGCGCACCGCATCGCCCATCCACACCCATACCCAGCCATGGCGCTCGACGGCGGTGAAGGCTTCGACGCGCGCCCGGGGCGGGATCGAGGCCTGACCGGGAATATGCACGCACTTGCCGGCGGCATCGTAGCAAAGGCCGTGATAGCCGCACTGGATCGCCTCGCCCTTGACCGCGCCGAGCGAGAGCGGCGCGTGGCGGTGGGCGCAGCGGTCCTCGAGCGCCGCGAGCCGGCCGGACTCGGTGCGGAAGAACACGAGATCGCGGCCGCAGATCTTGCGCGCGAAAGGCGCCGCCCCGATCTCGGCGCCGAGTGCCGCCGCGTACCATTGATCGACGAGAAACAATCCGGCCTCCCGATCCTCCGGACTCGCTAGGCGCGCGCCCGGCGCGTGTCAATCGCCGGCGCGCCGGTGTCCGCGCTGTGGCCGCCCCCAAGAGCCCGGCTTGAGCGGCGGCGCAGCATTGTCTATGCCTGCGGCGATTCCAACCGAAACTCCATGTATCCCATCGACTATCTCTATCGCGGCTGGCGACTTCGGCCCGAAGGCGTGGCCATCGAAGACGGCACGCGCGGGCTCACCTATGCCGAGCTGGTGGCGCGCGTGGAGTCGTTAGCCACAGCGCTTCAGGCCAAGCTCCCGACACCGCAGGCGCGTATCGGCATATGCGGCTACAACACCATCGAGCATGTCGTGGCCGTACTCGCCGCCTATGCCGCGGGCCACACCTGGGTGGCGCTCAATCCGCGCAACGGCAAGCCCGAGCTCGACGCCATCGTGGGCTCTACCCGGCTCGATCTCGTGATCGCCGACGAAAACTGCCTCGACAAGTTCACGCTGCCGGCGGCGCCCCTCGTCCTCGGCAAGACCGACGGCAAGCGCAACGAAGAGACCGTTGCCGGCCTGGTCGCCACCCATGCCGGCCAGCGCCCGAAGCGCCACGAGCGCCCGCTGACCGCCCTCCAGACCATCAAGTTCACCGGCGGCTCGACCGGGCGGCCCAAGGGCGTGGCCCAGTCCTATCGGGTCGTGAACACCTCGATCGCGAGCTATCTCCACCATTTCCGCTTCGACGCGAACGACGTGAATCTCTGCGCGGCACCGGTCACCCACGGCTCGTCGCACTACATCCTGCCCATCCTCGCGGTCGGCGGCCGGCATGTGCTGATGGAGCAGCCCAAGGCCGGCGCCATCCTCGATCTCGTCGAGCAGGAAGGCATCACGACCTCGTTCATGCCGCCGACCATGATTTACGCGATCATGGCCGAGCCGAGCTTCGCCAAGCGCGACGTCTCGAGCCTCGCGCACCTTCAATACGGCGCGGCGCCCATGCCGCCCGACCGCATCCGCGAGGCGCGCGCGAAGTTCCCCGGCGGCATCGAGGTCATCTACGGCCAGACCGAGGCGCCGATGATGATCACCTGCATGACGGCCGCGGAAATGGCTGACGACGCGAATCTCGCCTCGGTCGGCCGCGCCACGCTGCTCATGGACGTGGCGATCATGGACGACAAGGGCCGCCTCCTGCCGCCCGGCGAGATGGGCGAGATCGTCTGCCGCGGCGATCTTATGATGAACGGCTATCTCGACATGCCCGAGGAAACCGCCAAGACGATCGTCGACGGCTGGCTCCACACCGGCGATGCCGGTACGCTCGACGAGCGCGGCTATCTCTTCATCAAGGACCGCATCCGCGACATGATCATCTCGGGCGGCTTCAACGTGTATCCGACCGACGTCGAGGCGGCGCTGGTGCAGCACCCCGCGGTGCACGAATGCATCGTGTTCGGCGTGCCCGACGACAAATGGGGCGAGCGCGTCGAGGCCGCGATCCAGTTGAAGCCGGGCGCCGCCTTCGACGAGGCCAACATCGCCGCCTTCCTCAAGGAGCGCATCGGCTCGGTGAAGACGCCGAAGAAGATTCATATCGCCGAAAGCCTGCCGCGCAGCGCCGTCGGCAAGGTGCTGCGCCGCGAGGCGCGGCGGATCTTCGCGGGCGGCGCATGAGCGATCGTCCGCTGGAAGAACTGGTCAATCTCGGCCGCAGCTCGGCGCGGCAATTGGCCGAAATCGGTATCAAGACCGAGGCGGACCTCCGCGGCGTCGGCGCCGTCGCGGCCTTCACCAAGCTTCGCCGGCACTTCGGAAGCGCCATCAACTACAATTATCTCTACGCGCTCGACGGTGCCCTCAAAGGCGTGCGCTGGGACCTCATGCCGGAGAGCGAGCGCGAGATTTTGCGCGCCGCGGCCCATGCCGCCCTCGCCCCGCCGCCCGCGCCCGGCAAGCGCGGTTCGAAGGCCGGGCGGCGCTAGACGCCGGCACGGCGAACGGGCTACTTCGCCTTCACGGCCTCGCGCACGATGCCGCCCATGAGATCGTCCACCGCTTTGAGCGCCGCGCGCGCGGCCGGCGTGCCGGTTGCCTGCGGACGCCGGTAGCCGACATGGACCGTGCCCGGATCGGCGGGCAGCGTGTAGATGACGATCACGTAGGGGCAGAAGAGGATGTTGGCGGGATCGGCCTCCATCGTCTTGCGCGACAGGGTCGCCGAGCAGAACTGCACCGCTTCCGCGCGCGCATAGATCTTTTTCGTGCCGCCGACGTCTTTGGCCGTGCGATCCAGCATCGTGCCGATATGGGCCGTGTAATCCACGACCAGGCCGCGCTTGGTCACGGCACTGACGACGTCGTCCTTGACGTCTTCGAACTTGGCCTTGGTCTTGAGAAGGAAGAGCCCGGGATCGGCCGCAACCGCCGGCGCGGCGATGGCGAGCGAAAGGACGAGGGCAGCCAGCAATCGGTTCATGGTCGAACTCCATTTCTCCCGACTATTCTGCCGCGGAATTTCTTTCGAACCTTGATCCAGATCAGATATGGGTGTCCGTTCCGTGGACAGGGTCCCCGCCCGTCTTGACCCCCCGCCGGTCCCGGGACTTTGTTCGCTCGGGATGATGCCTGCACCCGCAGGGAGGAACACCATGAACCGCAAGCCTTTGCGCGCCGTCACCGAGGCCGATATCCGTACCTACGAACAGGACGGGGTCGTGTGCCTGCGCGGCATGTTCGACAACGAGTGGACGGACCGGATGCGCGAAGCCTCGCTCCGGTTCATGAACCGTCCCGGCGCCCGCGCGCGCACGGTGCAGAAGCCGGGCGAGACGGCGAAATTCTATTCTGCCGTCTTCATGTGCGGCCTCGACCCGGATTTCATGGCCTTCCGCAACGAATCGCCCGTGGCCGAGATCGGCGCCGCGCTGATGCGTTCGCCGAAGGTGCGCTTCTGGTACGACCAGCTCTTCATCAAGGAGCCCGGTACCTCGGCGCCCACGCAATGGCACCACGATTTGCCGTTCTGGCCGTTCCGCGGCGAACACCTCGTATCGCTCTGGGTGGCGTTCACGCCGGTGACCAAGGCCTCGAGCGGCATCGAATACATCAAGGGCTCGCACAAATGGGGCAAGTTCTACCGCCCCGTGACGCCCGACGAGGATCCCGCCTTCGCCGACCCCGATCTCGAGCCGTGCCCCAACTGGAGCGAGCGCTACGGCCAGCCCGGGCTCACTTTCCTCTCGTGGGACCTCGAGCCCGGCGACGTGGTGTGCCATCACCCGCTGACCGTGCACGGCGCCGGCGGCAACAAATCCGCCACCCAAGGCCGCATCGGGCTTTCGGTGCGCTTCCTCGGCGACGACGTGCAATGGGATCCGCGGCCCTACACGGTCAAGATTCCGGTCGCGCCGAAAGTGCCCGCTGGCGCCTACCCCGCCGACGACGCTGTGTTCCCAGTGATCTGGGAACGCCCGCGCGTGACGGCGGCGTAGCGCATTCGGTTTCTTGTCGTCCCTGCGACGGCGGGGACCCATGTGTCCGCAAACCGAGCGTTGGCGTGAAGCACCCGTCGCCGGAGAATTGGGTCCCCGCCGCCGCGGGGACGACAAATGAAGATTTCGGCCGCTTGGTCTCGCGCGAACGCTTCGTTAGGTTTCCCGGCATCGTCTCTCGGTAGCTAAAGGATCAACAATGCCGGCCAAAATCCTTGCTTTCTCGGGCAGCTCGCGCAAAGGCTCGCTCAACAAGAAGCTGCTCGCGATCGCGGTGCGCGAGGGGCGCGCGCTCGGCGCCGAGATCACCGAGATCGACCTCCGCGAGTTCAACCTGCCGATCTACGACGGCGACATCGAGGCCGCGGGCATTCCGGAGAGCGCCAAGCGCCTGCATGCCATCTTCAAGCAGCACAATGCCCTCCTCATCTGCACGCCCGAATACAATGGCGGCGTGGCGCCGCTGACCAAGAACTCCATCGACTGGGTCTCGCGCCCGATCAACGGCGAGCCCGCGGTGTCGGCGATCATGGGCAAGGCGGTCTCGATCCTCTCGGCCGCGGTGGGCATCGTCGGCGGCTCGCGCCAGCAGGCGCAGCTCCGCGTTTCGTTCCAGGTGATGCGCTGCATCAGCGTGCCGGAGACGGTGAACATCCCGATGGCCCATCAGGCTTTCAACGAAGCCGGCTCGCTGAAGGACAAGGCGACGCACGACATGGTTGTTCTTGCCGTCAAGAGCCTCAAAAGCGTGGCCGATAGGTTGAACCCATGAACGACATGCGCCCGCCCCCCAAGGTGGCAATAGGGCAAGCCCCGCCGACGCCCGCCGATCTCGTCGCCCGCGCCCGCGCGCTGGCGCCGGCGCTGCGCCAGCGCGCGATGGCGGCGGAGCGGCAAGGCCGGGTGCTCGACGAGACGGTGCGCGATTTCGAGGCGGCCGAACTCTGCCGCATTTGGATTCCGCGACGCTACGGCGGCTTCGAGATGGACCTCGAGACCGGGCTCGAGACGTGCTGGGAGGCGGCCAAGGGTTGCGCCTCCTCGGCCTGGTGCCTGTCGGTGTGGCAGCAGCACAGTTGGATCGCGGCGCATCTCCCCGAGCCGGCGCAGGTGGAAACGCTCGGCGCCGACGTGAATTTCCATATCGGCTCCGTGCTCTCGCCGCGCGGCAAGGCGAAGAAGGTCGAGGGCGGGTATATCCTCTCCGGGTGCTGGCCCTTCGCTTCGGGCTGCGATCACGGCTGGTGGATCATGCTCGGCGCCGCGATTGTCGACGAGGCCGGCAAGGAGATTTCGATCGAAGGTTCGGTCTACGGCAGGGCCAAGGCCAATGCGCGCCTGCTGCTGCTGCCGATGAAGGACGTCGCCAACCAAGGCGACTGGAGGGCCGCGGGCCTCGCCGGCACGGGCAGCCACAGCATCGTCGTCAAGGACGTTTTCGTGCCCGAGCACCGCACGCTTTCGATCCCCGACACCGTGGACGGCCAGGCGCCGGGCCGCGCGATCCACACGAGTCCGCTCTTTCGCGTGCCCTACTACGCCTTCCTCGTCACGTCGCTGGCGAGCCCGGCGCCGGGCATCGCCGAGGGCGCACTCGAAGCGCTGGTGGCCGGCGCGGAAAAGCGCGTGCTGGCGCCCATGAACCTCCTCCAATCCAAGATGGTGCGCACCGACCGCCAGATCGGCGAAGCGGCCTCCAAGATCTTCGCCGCGCGCCAGCTCTTCCTCGTCAATGCGCGGCGCATCATGGAATGCGGCCGCACCGGCGAAGCGATGGGCGTGCAGGAGCGCGCAGATTGCCGCAACAACGTCGCCTTCGCCGTCGATCTCTCCTATCAGGCGATGGAGACGATCTTCTTCGCCGCCGGCGGCTCCTCGCTTGCCATCGACAACCCGATCCAGCGCGCGATGCGCGACCTGCACGCGGTCAAGGCCCACTACTTCATGGACATCGAAACGACGCGCGAACTCGCCGGCATGATTCGCCTCGGCAAGACGCCGTTCACGTATATTTTTTAGCGGGCTTTTTTCCAACCTGGGGCCGTCATTCCGACCGAGGCCGGCGCTCGAGAAACGCGGGCCTCGGTCGGAATGACGAAACCAAGATACTTCGCTTCGCTTGACACGACGTGATAGGGATTTGGAGTCGTTTCCCTATCGCACTAAGGAGTCCCGCCATGAAGAAGCGCCCGCTCGGCCGCACCGGGGTCTCGGTATCGGCACTCGGCCTTGGCTGCATGGGCATGTCGATGGCCTACGGCACGCGCGACGACGCCGAATCGATCCGCACCGTCCATCGCGCGCTCGAACTCGGCATCGACCACCTCGATTCCGCCGAGCTTTACGGCGACGGCCACAACGAGGAGCTGCTCGGCAAGGCGTTGAAGGACCGCCGGGCCAAGGCCTTCCTCGCCACCAAGTTTCACAACGGCGTCAAGAACCACCGCAATCCCGAGGGCATCGCCGAGAAGGGCACGGCCTACGTGAAGAAGGCCTGCGAGATGAGCCTCGCGCGCCTCGGCATGAGCCACATCGATCTCTACTACGTCCACCGCATGGACCCGGTGAACCCGGTCGAAGAGGTGGTGGCGGCGATGGATGCGCTGCGCAAGGAAGGCAAGATCCGCTTCATCGGCCTTTCCGAGGCGGGACCCGACACGCTCCGCCGCGCCGCCAAGGTGGCGCCGATCGCGGCGCTCCAGACCGAGTATTCGCTGTGGTCGCGCGACCACGCGGAGAAGGAGATTCTCCCGACCTGCCGCGAATTGGGCGTGGCCTATGTCGCCTATTCGCCGCTGGGACGCGGCTTCCTCTCGGGCCAGTTCAAGGCGCCGGAGGCGCTGCCCGCCAACGACCGCCGCCACGAGCATCCGCGCTTCCAGGCCGAGCATCTCGCCAAGAACGCGGCCTTGCTGCCGCCGCTCGAATCAATGGCCGCCAGGAAGAAATGCACGCCCGCGCAACTCGCGCTAGCCTGGGTGCTGCACCGCGGCGACGACATCCTCCCCATCCCTGGCACCAAGCGCGTGAAGTGGCTCGAGCAGAACATCGCGGCACTCGATATTTCGCTGAGCGCCCCCGACTTGGCCGAGCTCGACAAGGCCTTCCCGCCAGGCGTCACCTCGGGCACGCGCTATCCCGAAGGCGCCATGAAGCAATTGGGGCGCTAGAAGAACCGCTTCGCGGTTCAGCAACGATACGCGATGCCTCCTGAGCCGTTGGGGATCGATTCACCGCCCCAGCCACTTCTCCTCGATCGCCTTGAAGGCGCCGTCGGCGCGCATCGTGGCGAGAGCGGCCTCGACCTTCGCCAGCAGCGCCGCGTTCTTGCCTTTGGCGACGGCGAAGGAAAGCGGCACCGACACATAGGGCGCCGTCGGCAGCGTGAATTTCCCAGGATGCTTCGCGCGCGCCATGCGGATTCCGGCTTGCCAATTGAGCGCGGCGGCGTCGGCTTTGCCGTCAAGCACGAGTTCGAGGCTCTCCTCGTAGCTCGTCGACTCGATCAGCTTCACGTCGGGCGCCGCCTTCGCGATCTGGGCGAAGAGCGGCCCGCGGCGCGGGGTCACCACGATCTTGCCGGCGAAATCCTTGAGGTTCGCGGAGGTGGGCGTGCCGGCGCGCGTGAAGAGGGCGCCGCCGCTCACCACGATCGGCTTCGAGAAATCGATCCGGGTGCGTCGTTCCGCCGTGTCGCCCTTGAACGCGAGCGCGTCGATCTTGCCCTCGACCAGCGCCGTCTCCGATTCGTCGAGCTTCAGCGGCACGAAAGCGTATTCGAGCTTCGCGCGCTTCAGCGCTTCGGCGACGATGTCGAGGATCATGCCGGTGGAGCGCCCCGCCTCCACCATGGCGAAGGGCTCGAACGGCGCGTCGTGGCCGATGCGGAGGGATTGGGCGGCGGTGGGCATGGCGGTCACGAGCGCCGCCGCAGCGGCCATGAGGGGGGCGGCAATGAGCGCAGTGAGGAATCGGCGCATCCGATTTCTCACATGTTCAGTGCGTCGCGGAATTCGGCGACGGTCTGCGGGCGGTCCTGCTCGGGCACCTTTAGCGCCCAGTCGATGGCCGCCAGGAGGTCGGCCGAGAACTTGTTCTCGGAGCGCTTGGCGGCGGGAATCTGCGGATCGGGCTTGCCCTTCACCAGCGCCGCCATGCGCTCGGTCGCCTCGCGCGGCCGGTCCTTGGTGACGGCGGCGTAGAGCACGGCGCCGATGCCGTAGATGTCGGACCACGGGCCGTTATTGCCGTCGCTCGAATATTGCTCGAACGGCGCGTAGCCGGGCGTGACCAGCGCCGTCATCTTCTGGCTGCGCGTCTTGAGCGCGGCGCGCGCGGCGCCGAAATCGAGCAGCACCGGCGAGAAATCGCCGGCGCGGATGTAGATGTTGGAGGGCTTGATGTCGCGGTGGAGGAAGCCCTGGCTATGGACCGCGGCGAGGCCGTCGAGCAGCGGCCCGATGATCCCGCGCAAGTCCTCCTCGTACATGTCGTCGGGCGATTCGATCACCGTCTCGAAATCCACGCCCTTCTCGTATTTCATCACGATGTAGGCGGTGCCGTTGGCGCGGAAGAAGCGCCGGACCTCGACGATGTTGGGATGCTTGAAGCGGGCGAGCGTCCGCGCCTCGCGCTCGAACTTCTCGAGGCCGAAGACGAAATCCTCGCGGTCGGCCTCGGAGAGGATGCCCACCTGGATGCCGTCGGGCATGCGGGTCGCGATCTCGAACGGCAGGTATTCCTTGACGGCGACGTTGCGCGCCGGCGATTCCGGATCTTCGCGCAAATCGCGGGCAAGATACGTCAGCCCGAAGCCGCCGGCCCCGAGCACGCGCTTGATCCGGTAGTCCTCGAGCACCGAGTTCGCCGGCAGCGTGTTGCGATAATCGTCGACTTCGTCGTCGTCGGACGCCATGGCTCGCAGCAATCGGGGACCCGCGGCCCCGGGGAAATTTCCTTCCTCGTCCGCCTCTTACGCGGAAAGAGGCGGGGCCGTTTATAAACGGTATGGTGGCGCCGAAGCGAGACTTCTTTACTGGCGCTGGCCGGGCGGCCTGGGCTATGAGGCGGCGGGAGCGCCGCCGGCGCCAAAACGATGCACCAGAACACGACGATCCGGCCCGCGCCGGCCGATCCGACCACGCCCGCCGCCGGGCCCCGTGCCGCTGTCGGCGGCGGGGCGGGCCGGCCGCTGCGCGTGGCGGTGCTGGTCGATCTCGATTGGACCCCGGCCGCGGGCGGCCATGTGAAGTTCTGGGAACGCGCCGCCGCCGGCGCCGCCGGCCTCCCCGGACTCGATCTCACGGTTTTCTTCACCGCGGAGAAAGACGGCGAGCATCGCATCGCCGCGAACGTGCGCTACCGCCTGCTGAAGCCGGTGTTCACCACCAAGCGGCTCTCGTTCCTCGCCCACGTGCCCGACCACACCGATCTGGCACCCCATCATCCGCGCCTCGCCGCCGAGCTCGCCGGCTTCGACGTGGTGCACACGACCGACGCCTTTTTCGCCTTCGCGCGCACGGCGCTGAAGGGCACGCGGCGCGGCCGCTACGCCCTGGTCAATTCGGTGCACACGGATACGCCGCGCTACACGCGGCTCTACACCGCGGAAACGATCCGGCGCGTGTTCGGCCGCGGCGTGGTGGCGCGGTTCCTGCTCGACGTCCTGCACGTGGATCGCATGGCCGAGCGGCGGAAGCTCCGGCAATTGCGCCGGCACCAGGCGGCGTCGGCCTATGTGCTGGGGCCGCGCGACGACGATTTGACGCGCGCGCGCGCCGTCGTGCCGGCCGAGCGCGTGCTGCGCCTGCCGCGCGGGCTCGAACTCGACCGCTTCAACCGGCGCTGGCGCGACCGGGCTTGGCTCGCCGAGCGCTTCGGCATCGTGCCGGACGTGCCGGTGGTGCTGTGCGTCGGACGGATCAATGTCGGCAAGAACGTGATGGTGCTGGTCGAGGCGGTCGAAGCACTGGCCGCGCGCGGCGAATCCCTGGTGCTGTTCTGCGCCGGCGAAGGCCCGGACCGCCAGCGCATCCTCGACTTGCTCGGGGCCCATACGCGCTGTCCCGGCGTCGTCCTCGGCGACGACCTCGCGCGGCTCTACGGCAGCGCCGACATCCTGGCGCATCCGTCGGATATCGAGAGCTTCGGCAACGCCATCGCCGAAGGCATGGCGGCGGGGCTCCCCGTCCTGGTCGCCGCGGACGGCCCATCGCGGACCCAAATCGAGGACGGAGTCACGGGGATCGCGGTCGGGCCGGCGCCGGCCGATTGGGCCCGCGCGATCGCCGCACTCCTCCACGATCCCGCCCGCCGGGCCGAGCTCGGCCGCGCGGCGCGTGCCGCGACCGAAGAACGCTTCACCGAATGGCGCCGCGTGGTGACCGAGAAATTCCTGCCGGTGTGGCGCAAGGCCGCCGGCTGGCCGGGCTAGAGTGCTCGGGAAACGCATTCTCGTCCTCATCCCGCACCCCGACGACGAGGCGGTGGGGGCGGCGCTCGCCATCCGCCGCGCGGTCGCGGACGGCGCCGCGGTGTTCGGCCTCGATCTCACCCACGGTTGCCCGCCGCATGCCGCCCTGCCCGCGCGCATCGCGCGGCGCCGGGGCGAGGCCGAGGCGGCGGCGGCCGCACTCGGCCTGACGCGTATCGCCGACGACGGCGTCCCGGCGCGCGCGCTGCGCCATGCGCTCGCGAGCGCCTATGGGCGCGTGCTGGCGGCCATCGACACGCACGCAATCGACATGCTGTGGACGCCGGCCTACGAGGGCGCCCATGCCGATCACGACAGCGCCAATGCCCTGGCCCACGCCGCGCGGCGGGCGCGGCCCGGGCTCGGCGCGTGGGAATTCGCCGAATACAACAATGCCGGCGGCCGGCCGCGGGCGAACCGCTTTCCCTCGACGCGCGGCGGCGAGATCGCGATCGAGCCCGCGGACGAAGACGACGGCAACTGGAAGGCGAGTATCCTCGCGCTCTACGCCTCGGAGCGCTTCAATCTCCGCAACGTGGGCGGCGGCATGCCGCTCCGCGAAGCCTTCCGCCCCCTGCCCGCGCACGACTATGCGCGCCCGCCGCACGCGGGGCGCCTCTATTACGAACGCTTCCACTGGGTGCGGATCCGCGTGAAGCAGATCGACTTCACGACCAGCGCCGAAGTATCCGCCTCGATCGGCGCGTTCCTCGCGGGCCCTACGCCGGCGCCTTCGGTCGCGGCGAATAGAAATAGATGAGATGGCCGGCGCGGTCCTTGACCGCGCCGCGGATTTCGTGCGGACCTTCGGCGGCGGGCGCCGCCAGCACGGCGCCGTCGGCCACGGCGCGCGCCAGCGCCGCCGCCACGTTCTCGACCTTGAAGCTCAGCGCGATGACGTTTCCCGGCGGCCGCTCGGCGCCCCCGGCCAGCGCCAGCGTGACGCCGCCGGCGTCGAACGCCGCCCAGCGATCGCCGTCGCGGAACTTGAGCGCCAGGCCGAGCGTGCGCTGGTAGAAATCGACCGCGCGGCCGAGATCCTCGACCGGAAGGATGACGTTGCCGAGCCGTCCGATCGGACCGTCCATGATGCCGCCTCGCGCTGTTTTCATCGAAGGCGCGTTATGCCCGCGACCCGGTGCGCCCGCAATCGCCGCGCCGGCAGGCGCCGGCCGCTTGAATGCCGCCCCCCGCCGGACGTATCTATGCAGCGGCGCCGCAGTAGCTCAGTCGGTAGAGCACGTGATTTGTAATCACGGGGTCGGGGGTTCGATCCCCTCCTGCGGCACCGATCAAGAAGATTGCTCGACAATGGAGGCAGGCGCCTGTCTCGCGCGCGTTTCGCGCGAAGCGGCGCCGTTGCAGGCGTGAGCTGCGGTGAAATTGTGTGGAACGCGGCCAACGACGCTTCGTTACCTCCGCGTTGCCCTCAAACATTGGTGACGTCAAATGAAGCCCGAAATGAACGAACTCCTGCAGCAGATGCTCGAAACCGAGCGCGGCGGCATTCAAATCTACCGCACCGCGCTCAAAAGCGCGGTCAACCCCGACCTCAAGAAGGAATGGACCGAGTATCTGGAGCAGACCGAGCGCCACGAGCGCGTGGTGCAAGACCTGTTCGAGAAACTCGGCATCGAAGAGGAAGAGACGCCGGGTCGCCTCGTGGTCAAGCACATCGGCGATTCGCTCGTCATGGCCATGAACATGGCGAAGCGCAGTGCCCCGGCCGAGGCGGCCGAATTGGTGGCCTGCGAATGCGTGGTCTTCGCCGAGACAAAGGACCACCTGAACTGGACGCTGCTCTCGAAATACGCCGAGGAGGCGAAGGGCGACGTCGCGAAAGCGCTCAAGGAAGCCTGCGAGGAAGTCGAAGACGAGGAGGACGAACACATCTATCACAGCAAGGGATGGTGCCGGGAGCTCTGGATCTCCTCACTCGGAATTGATGCCGTGCTGCCGCCGCCGGAAGAGCAGAAAGACGTGAAAACGGCGATCGGCGCGGCACGTGCCGAGCAGGCGCGAAAAGATCTCATGTAGGCGCTGGGGCCGGGGAGGTTCCCCGGCCCTTTTTTGCGACGGCGACCGGCAGTCTTCACGGGCAGCGGCGCGTGACCTTTCGGCCTACTCATGTTAAGGCTCCATCCATGCCGAAGGCCGTTCCCCTGACGGGCTTGAATCGCGCGAAGCGGTGGGCGGCCATCGGTGCGCTCGTTGGGATCGTCGCGCTCGTCGCCGGTGTGGCACTCGGCGTCGTTCCCCAGGCCCAATGGGCGGGCCGCGGAATCTATTTCAATGTCGGTTTGATCGGCGGCGCCTTGATCGGCGGGGCCTTTGTCGGCGCCCTCGCCGCGACGATGCTTCAAACGGCGCGATCCAAATAGCGCCAGGGCGTGACCGGCGATTCCCCTCGCTGCGCATTCGGGCCTCGAGCAATCGCGGCGCGGCGCGAGGCGCAGAGTTGGGCCGTTTCCGTTTTCTTGGACGCCCACCGGTTCATCGGCCGCACGCCGTTAGGCCTCGTGGAAAACGGCGGCGAAGGTGCCGCCGTGCTTAGTGCGAAGAAGGAGGGTGTGCGACGAGCGCCGCGGTCGCGCCGCCGCCCGCCGCGAGATGCAGAAACCGCGCCCGCAAGTGCTCCACGGCCAGCGCGCGGACAATCGCGTGGGCTCGGTCCAACCCGGCCGGCAGGGTAACGTCCTCCGTGCGGGATCGAGCCATCAGAGCCGGCACTGCTTCAAAAGCGCCCAGCTCGAGCGCGCCGATGGCCTGTGCGAGGCCGACGATGCGGAGGTCGTCGGCGCTCCGCTCCATTTGACCGAGCTCGAACAGGGCTTCCGAGACGAGGGCAATGGCCTCCACCTCGGCGCGAGGCCGCCTGCGCACGCCGGATTCCAAAGGCCCCAAACGAAAATCCACAAAAACGCGCGCGCCGGTGTCAATCCGTTGGTTCGAAATCCGGGATCGGCGCTTGTGTGAATAACTACGCACGCTACTCGCCAAGTTCAACAGTGGTTTCAAACTTTCCTGTGGATCGGCCGCGACATGAAGGTCGGTTGCCCGGCGATGAGATGGTTAATGCTGGCGATAGCAAGGAAGGGGCGGCGCTGTGTTGCGGTCACCCGGGGAGGTGTGCGATTGCTCAGGCCCACACACCGCCCGCAAAAAAAGGGCCGCGCTTTTTCGTGCGGCCCGGGCTTTCCATCGGACTAAACGGGGGAGCCGCGATCGCGACTCCCGCCGGATCGCGCAAATCGACGAAGCTTGCGCGCGCGGCACTTTGCCATCGGATGATTCCGGCGGCGTCTTCCGGCTATCCGCTCGTCGGGGTGCGAATCGCGGCGGGTCGGCTACGACCAAGGCCGGCACAGACTCATCGGCCTTCCGGATCAGAGGCGGCCCATCTGGAGTCCGCCGGCGAGCCAGAGCACGAGCAGGACGATCAGCACCAAAACGAGGACGCCGCCGAGGCCGGCCCCCCCATACCGCCGATACCCGTAGTACCCGCCTCCGCCGCCGAACAGCAGTATCAGCAGAATGATGATCAAGATCGTCGTCATTTCACTCTCCTTGGTGACACGAGGTATTCCTGCGCCGATCTGACCCGTTCTCGAATGAAGGAATACGGCGAGCCGGTGTCGCGAGGGGTCAGCTCGAATGACCGGGTCGAAAGCTGCGGCATCCTAGGAATACCCTTGATAGGCGCGTTGATTTGCGTCAAGTGCGGTATTGCGCGTCTCAAGTCTCAGCAACCGCCTGCTATACGATGTGGGGGCTGCAAACAGGACTTCACCGATCTTGTCGAGTAAGCCGAGCCCGCAACCCGGCGGCGATCAGGAATCGGATTCGACCCAAGGTCGCGGTTGATCGAGATAGGCGTTGTCGTATCCGGCCAGTTTTGTGAGGCCCTTCACATCGTCGAACACCACCTGATGTTCCTTCATCGTCAGCAAGCCCCGTTCGCGGAGCTGCCGCAGCACGCGATTGAGGTGAATGGCCGTGAGGCCGAGTGCGTCGCCGAGGAGATATTGGTTGAGCGGACACTCGTAACCGTTCTCGCCTGAAATGCCGGCCAACCAGAGGCGGTCTTTCAGTTCCAGGAAGAAATGCGCGACGCGCTCGATGGCGCGGCGCCTTCCGATGCCCACGAGATGTTCGACCGCGATCGCTTCGTCGCGGGAGACGGCCCACAAGAGCGCCGCCCCCAATCGCGGATGCTCGTTGAACACGCGGATGATGCGCGGCATCGTAATCGGGCTGACCACGGCGTCGGTTATCGTCGCGAAGGAATGATCCGAGTTACGCAGCAGAATACTGCGCACGCCCACGAAATCGCCCGGCACCGAAAACGTGATGATCTGCCGCCCGCCGTCCGGCAGCATCTTGTAGCTATAGGCCCAGCCGCTCTGCAGTATGTAGGCGCGGCGGCCGGTTTCCCCTTCGTGCACGAGATCGGTCTTCGATGCGATTTTTTCCGATTTCGATTGAAGCTCGGCCAGGCAAGCCAATTCGCCGGGCGACAACGCGATGAAGTTGCCGAGTTTCCGGACGAGCGCGTTCTCGGGGTGCGGTTTGGGCGATGCCTCCGCCGGCGGTCGCACATAGGCGGCGCCGCGCCTTTCGCAGCGCCGCCGATCGCGCGTCACTCGATGCGCATCGCCGATCGGCGCAGATTCTTCTCTTGCCCGGTTCTTTCTGTCGTTCGCAATCACGGGCTCCACCTCCCGGCCGATAACGCGGATTCGACGAGCCGCATTATTAAACAAGAATACACATGCATTCCCGTGCATGTGTTGACTTGGATCAAGGAAGGGCCCCCGCCAATTTGACGGCGCGCGTCGATGCCGATTGCGCAGCCATTCGCCGCGCCGCTGCGCGCGTGCCGCCTTGTGCGGCGCTTACATCCCTCTTGACATCGGCGGGCGCCCGGCTCGGCGCGCGCTTCGGGGCCGGCCAAGCGCCGCGCGCTTCAATCGTCGATCATCCCCAGCGCTGTGCCGGCGATCATGCGCCAGAGGCGTGCTTCGTCCCACCGCCCGGCGTCTTCGTGGCCGATGGCTTCCCATTCGGCGAAAGTGACGGCCGAGTCGCCGCGGCGGGCGACCAGTTCGCGGGCCTTCTCCCTGATCTCTTCGGACGACAAAGGGGCCATGCCCTCCTCCGCCGCGGTCACGCGCGCCGACCGCGGACGGCTTGTCTCATCGGCGCGCGTCCAAGATCGTTTCTAGCGCGGCGCCGTTAACAATAACCGAACGGCCCACCGTTAACCGCTGCCGCGCCGCCGGGCCTAGTGAGGGCTATTTTCTTTCGGCCAATCATAGGCTTTGACCGCCTTCACGAATGCGGCCAGCGCCGGGCTGTGGCGCCGCCCGGCGACCGTGACCAGCGAAACCTCGCGCTTGATCTCGGGCTCGATATAAGGCCGCGTCACCAGGCCGGGCAGGACCGGCGAAAACTCCGGTAGGCTCGAGATGCCGAGCCCGGCCATGACCATGGTCTGCACCCAATCTTCGCGCTCGCTCTGATAGACGACGTCGATGGCGCTGCCTTCGGCCTTGAGGCGATCGGCGATGTGCGCGCGATATTCGCACGACAGGCGCCGCACATAGGCCTGCCCATCCATGTCCTTGAGGCGGATGCCCTCGCGCTTGGCGAAGGCATGGCCGGGCGGGAACGCCACCATGAAGCGCTCGGTGTAGAGCTTCTGCGCGTCGAAGCGGTCGGGAAAGGCGACGGGCTGCGCCATGATCGCCACTTCGAGTTCGCCCTGCTGCAGCATCTCCACCAGGCGCGCCGGATTGCCTTCGGTGATGACGAGGCGAATGCCGGGATGTCGATGATGGAAGCCGCCAAGGAAGCCGGTGAAGTTGAGCGGCCCGATGCTGTTGAGCACGCCCAGGCTCAGCTCGGCCTTGTCGAGTTTCAGGAATCCCTTGGCCTGCTTTTTCGCTTCCTCGGCTTGGCGCAGGATCTGCTCGAGATAGGGCCGCATCAGGCGGCCGAGATCGGTGAGGTGCGTTGTCGTGCGCTCGCGCCGGAGCAGCAGGCCGCCCACCTCGCCTTCCAATTGCTGGATGGCGCGCGACAGTGCTGGCTGCGTCACATGGCACTGCTCGGCGGCCTTGGTGAAATTGAGCGTTTCCGCCACCGCGAGGAAGTAGCGGATCTGATGCATCTCCATGGCCAGCCCCCTTGCGCGCCCCGAATGCTAAGTTAGACGAGCGCAAACACGCCCGTCACCGCCCCACGCATCGAATGCGCGATTTCGTGAACGGCGCATCAGAGCGACCAGTCGTAGCGCGCGATGGCGCGGGCGAAGGTCTCGGCGGCCGGCGTCGGCCGGCGTCCGGCCGGCGCTACGAGGCTGATCTCGCGTACCACCTCGGGATCGGTCATTGGCCGGACGACGAGGCCCGGCAGCAGGCCCGAGAATTCGGGCATGCAGGCCAGCCCGGCGCCGGAGACGATCATCATCTGCACCCAATCCTCGCGGTCGCTGGCGTACACGATCTCGACCGCTACGCCCCGCGCGTCCATGAGTGCGCCGATGTGGTTGCCGTATTCGCAGCTCTCGCGGTCCACGTAACTGGCACCGGCGAGATCGGCAAGCGCCACCGCGCGGCCTTTGGCGAGTTTGTGGCCGAACGGCAGCGCGACCACGAAACGCTCGCGGTAGAGAGCCGTGACACGCCAGCGCGGAGCATAGGCGCCCGGCTGCGCCATCACCGCGAGATCGAGGCCGCCGGCGTCGAGCTGGGCGAGCAGCCGCTCGGGCGTGCCCTCGGCGACGTTGAGACGGAGACCCGGAAACTCGCGCCGGAAGCCGGCGAGGAAGGGCGTGAAGCGCAGCGCGCCGATGGTGCACATCACGCCAAGCCGCAGCGGCATGGCGGCGAGGCCGAGATAATCCCCGGCCGGGAGCTTGGCGGAATCTAGCGCGCGCAACGCGGTCTCGTTCCAAAGGGGCATGCAATCCGAATCCGGTTCATCGAAGCACCCCCGGCGCATCGGCGCCACATCCGGCGCCGACGGGAAAGCTACGGAATCGCCGCTCACTGCGCCCATGCCGTCTCGGCATCGAATCGATAGCGCGAGATTCCCCTCTCCCTGGGGAGAGGGGCAAGGGGTGAGGGGGCAACAAACGAGGTGACGGCGAGTAATTCGATACGGGCACGCTTTGCTTCCGCTCAGATGACGTTCGCCGTCGAGATCACCGATCGCGCGGCACGGTGCCGAACTGTCCGCACAACGTTTGCTGCCCCTCGCCCCCAACCCCCGCTCCCCCAGGGAGCGGGGGCTCAATACATCGCTATCAATTCGATACGCAGACGGCATTAGAGGTAGGGGGCCGCTCTCCGCATAGTTCGGGCGTCAATCAAACGCTTTCGAGGAGAGACGAGATGGATAGCTTCGCCCCGCCCGCCGCCACGCTGCCGGTCCGGCCCGCCCTTGCCGGCCGCACCGCCATCGTCACGGGCTCGACCAGCGGCATCGGCCTCGGCATCGCGCGCGCCTTCGCGGCGGCCGGCGCCGACGTGGTGCTGAACGGGCTCGGCGCCGACGACCACGTGGAGCAGCTCCGCGCCGGCCTCGTGCGCGAGTTCAAGGTGAAGGTCGTCTATGACGGCGCGGACGTGTCGAAGCCCGACGCGGTGACGGCGATGGTCGAGAATGCCGCGCGCGCCCTCGGCGCGGTCGACATCCTGGTCAACAATGTCGGCATCCAGCACGTGGCGCCGGTCGAGGACTTCCCGGCGGCGAAATGGGACGCAATCCTCGCCATCAATCTCTCGGCGGCGTTCCACGCCATCAAGGCGGCGGTGCCCGGCATGAAGGCCCGCAATTGGGGCCGCATCGTCAACGTCGCCTCGGCGCACGGCCTCGTCGCCTCGCCGTTCAAGGCTGCCTATGTCGCCGCCAAGCACGGCATCGTCGGACTCACCAAGGTCGTGGCCCTCGAAACCGCCGAAGCCGGCATCACCGTCAACGCCATCTGCCCGGGCTATGTGTGGACGCCGCTGGTCGAGAAGCAGATCGAGGACCAGGCGAAATCGCACGGCCTGCCGCGCGAGCGGGTCGTTCGTGAAGTACTTCTCGCCAAGCAGCCCAACAAGCGCTTCGCCACGGTCGAGGAGATCGGGGCACTCGCCGCGTTCCTTGCCGGCGATGCCGCCGCCTCGATCACCGGCACCGCCCTGCCCGTCGAGGGCGGCTGGACCGCCCAATAATTTCGCGCATCAGGGGGAAACGACCATGGACGCACTCGCCGCCGATGCCGCCACCGGACACGCGCACGCGCGCGCGCGCACCGACGCGCATCATCATCACAGCCACGCCAAGATGGCGGGCGTGAAATCGATTAACCTCGCCCTCCAGGGCGGCGGCGCGCACGGCGCTTTCACCTGGGGCGTGCTCGATCGCCTCGTCGAGGAAGAGCGCCTCGGCTTCGACGGCATCAGCGCCACCAGCGCCGGCGCCATGAACGCTGCCGTGTTCGCCTATGGCTTGTCCGAGGGCGGGCGCGCGGGCGCGAAAAAGGCGCTGGCGAATTTCTGGCGCCGCGTCAGCCACGCCGCGGCCTTCAGCCCGCTGCAGCCGACGCTGCTCGACCGGCTGATGGGCAACAAGTCGCTCGAGAATTCGCCCACCTTCATGATGTTCGACATGCTGTCGCGGCTGCTGTCACCGTATCAGACGAATCCGCTCAACTACAATCCGCTGCGCGATCTCGTCGCCGACTGCGTCGATTTCGAAAAACTGCGCAAGACCTGCTGCCCGGTGAAGTTGTTCCTCTCGGCGACCAATGTCCGCACCGGCAAGGTGCGGGTGTTCGGAAACGACGCGGTGACGGTCGATGCCGTGCTCGCTTCCGCCTGCCTCCCTTTCATGTTCCAGGCGGTCGAGATCGACGGCGATCCCTATTGGGACGGCGGCTATATGGGCAATCCCTGCATCTATCCGCTGATCTACGACTGCGAAAGCAGCGACGTGCTGATCGTCCACATCAATCCACTCGAACGTAAACACATGCCGCATACAGCAGCGGAAATTCTCAATCGTATCAATGAGATCAGCTTTAATTCTTCGCTCATGCGCGAGATGCGGGCGATCAGCTTCGTCACCAAGCTCATCGACAGCGGCGAACTTGAATCGGCGACCATGAAGCGCATGCTCATTCACAGCATCGCCGCTAACGCGGTGATGAATGAGCTCGGCCACACCAGCAAGCTCAACGCCGATTGGGAGTTCCTGACCCATCTGCGCGACACCGGCCGCGCCCATGCCGATGCCTGGCTCAAGGCGAATTTCGATCGTCTCGGCCAGGAGTCGACGGTCGATATCCGCGAGACTTATCTCTAGGGGCGGAGCGGGACATGCTCGTCGCCGCCCTCGCCGCTTTCGCTGCCATCGCCGTATTTCTGCTCGGATTCGGCGTGGCTCTGCGGCTCGCGCGCCGTCGCCTCGCCGAACAGGCGCGCCGCGCCGGCGAATCCTACGACGAGCTCGAACGAAGGTTCATCAAGCTCGGCGCCGGAATCGGCATCGGCGCTTGATCGCGACGCGCGGAGATTGGATACATGGCACCGGTCGAGGCTACACTCGCCGTCATGCGCAACGACATGGGCAGCGCGGCGCCCGATCCGGCGGTACCGGCACGCGCTGCAATGCCGCCCTCGGCCGCGCGACGGCCACAAATCGTCATCGTCGGCGCCGGCTTCGGCGGCCTCAGCGCCGCGCACGGGCTGCGCAAAGCGGACGTCGACGTCATCGTCATCGACAAGCGCAACTATCACCTCTTCCAACCGCTGCTCTACCAAGTGGCGACCGCGGGTCTTTCGCCGGCTCAGATCGCGAGCCCGATCCGCGGCATCCTTCGAAGGCAGCGCAACGCCACCGTGGTGATGGGCAAGGTCACGGGCATCGACAAGCCGGGCAAGGCCGTGCTCCTCGGCGATCGGCGCATTCTCTACGACCATCTCATCGTCGCCACCGGCGCGCGCCATGCCTATTTCGGCCACGACGAATGGGAGCGGTTCGCACCGGGCCTGAAGAAGATCGAGGACGCGACCGGCATCCGCCGCCGCATTCTCCTCGCCTTCGAGACGGCCGAAACGGAGACCGATCCGGCCGAGCGGAGCCGGCTGCTCACCTTCGTCATCATCGGCGGCGGGCCGACCGGCGTCGAGATCGCCGGCGCGGTGGCCGAACTCGCCAACAAGGCGCTGGCCGCGGATTTCCGCAACATCGATCCGCGCCAGGCGCGCATCATCCTGGCCGAAGCCGGCCCGCGCATCCTGCCGAGCTTTCCCCTGAGCCTCTCCGCCGCCGCCGAGCGCGCGCTCCACCGGCTCGGCGCCGAGGTGCGCAAGGGCACGCCGGTTTCCGCCTGTGCCGACGACCACGTCATGATCGGCGCCGAGCGCATCGAGACGCGCACCATGATCTGGGCCGCCGGCGTCGCCGCCTCGCCCGCCGCCAAATGGCTCGGCGCCGAGAAGGACCGCGCCGGCCGCGTCGTGGTCAACGCCGATCTCAGCCTCCCCGGCTTTCCCGAGATCTTCGTCGTCGGCGACACCGCCGCGATGAAAGACACGAACGGCCGGCAGGTTCCCGGAATCGCCCCCGCCGCCAAGCAGGCCGGTAAGTACGTGGCCGCCAAGATCTTGGCGCGCGTCAGGGGCCGCGAATTTCCGGGCCCGTTCCGCTACCGCCACTTCGGCAATCTCGCCACCATCGGGCGGAAATCGGCGGTGGTCGATTTCGGCTGGCTCAGGCTCCGCGGCAATCCGGCGTGGTGGCTCTGGGGCGCCGCGCACATCTTCTTCCTCATCGGATTCCGCAACCGGCTCACCGTGATGCTGGACTGGTTCTGGTCCTACCTCACCTTCCAGCGCGGCTCCCGCCTCATCACCGGCGGCGATCCGGACGACTAGGTCGCGGGGTCACGAGCACTTGCCGTAGGCCGACTGTCCGGCTTGCGGCTCCAGCTTGATTCCGAGCGAGCGCGTGACTTGCGACGCGGCCGTGTAGAAGCCGGCGGTGACGGTGAGTTCGACGATCTCCTGCGCGGAGAAATGCTTCTTCATGGCCTCGAACGTCGCGTCGTCGACGCCGCCCGGGCTCGCCATGCCGTCGGCATAGGCCAGAATGGCACGCTGCCGGTCGCTGAACAGCGTGCTGTCGCGCCATTTGGCGATGGCGTCGATCTGCGCCGTGCTCATTCCGCAGCTGATCGCCATCGGCTTGTGCTGGACGAATTCGTAGTCGCCGTGCGCCAACTGCGCCGCGCGTAGGATGATGAGTTCGCGGTCGGCGCGCGGTACGATGGCCTGGTCGCGCAGCGCGAAGGCGAGCCCGGCATAGGCCTTGAATACATTGGGTGCGTTGCCGATCGTCCGGTGCATATTGAGCGGCTCGCCGCCGCGTGCCCGTATTCCCTTGAACATGGGGCCGAGGATCGGGTCCTGGGTGTCCGCCGGCACGAGCGGAATGCGGGCCGCGGGCGCTTGCTGGGCTTGCGCCGGCAGCGCGACGGCGACTGCGGCAAGCATGAGGGCGGCGTGAGCGTGCCGGAACATCGTTTCCTCCGTTTGTCTTTTTACGAAAGCGCCGTTCGAGGACGCTCGACCAGGAGACATCCTGCACCAACGGAGGTCAAGGGAAACGCCGCGCGCAGTCGTCCTACGATGCCGGCGTGGCGTGCATGTCGAGGCGCGCGGCGCAAGTGCCGAGCCGCCGACAAATGACCACGAAGAACGCGATCAGCAGCGCCGGCATGAGCTGCAGCTTAAGACCTTCCGCGATCGCCGGCAGCACCAGCGGTGCGATCCACACCGCCGCCAGCAGCGTGCGCGTGCCCGGCATCCAGCCGTGCTTGAGCCCGTCGGCGGCGACGAGGGCGATCGGCAGCGCCAGGATCACCATGTCGTAGTCGTAGGCGTAGGGTGAGACCAGCACGAGGGCGACCGCCAGCAGTGCCGCGCGCAACGCGAAAGTTCCGAGACGGCGATACCAGGCGTAGATCGTGACCGCCGCCGCGCCGAGTCCGACCAGCGCCTGGAGCGCATAGGCCAGCGAAACGCCGCCGCCGAGCAGATGCACGGCCGCGTAAACCGTCGGCATCTTGTACATGAAGAGTAAGCCGGCCTCGAGATTGTGCTGCTGCGTCGGCAGGTTGTTCCAGAATGCGATCCAATTCTCGACGCCGAAGACGAGCGTTGCGAGGCCGCAAACCGCCAACGTCGTCGCCGCCGCCGACGCGAACGCGGTCCAATGCCGCCCCGCGATCAGCACCAGCGGCAGCAGCAGGCCGAGCTGCGGCTTGTAGCAGAGCAAGCCGATGAACACGCCCGCGAGCCACGGCCGGCGCTCCAGGTTGAGGCAGGCGGCGGCCAGCAGCACCACGGTGATGAAACCGTTCTGGCCGTGCATGAGATTGAGGAAGGCGGCGGGAAAGGCCAGCAGCAACCAGAGCGCATGCGGGCCGGGCACGACCCGGCGCATGTAGCCGAGATAGAGGGCGAGCGTGCCGAGCGCCCACACCGCGTAGGCGGCGAAATAGGGCAGCAACGCCAGCGGCAGCACCGCGAGGTGGAACACGGGCGGATAGTGCCAGGCGAAGAGATAGCGGCTGCCGGGCACCG
>Ga0268299_1001164_pt1 | contig 53431 bp, 46 predicted proteins | sample NOBtaG_FD_193484 | JGI IMG/M metagenome (GOLD analysis project Ga0268299, IMG submission 193484) | Activated sludge microbial communities from bioreactor in Nijmegen, Gelderland, Netherland - NOB reactor | ecosystem: Engineered > Bioreactor > Aerobic > Activated sludge | place: Netherlands... | reverse complement strand
ATCGAATCTTATCGGATCGGCTGCGGATGCACGATCTCGATTTATACAACCTGATTTTGGGCGTCTGCGCCGGACTCTGGAATTTCAGGTTAAGTTGTTGAGCGCAAACATCACAACAACTCTAATGAATTATTCACCAGAGAGAAAACCGACAAGCCCTCATTTGCTCAAAAGTACCCTAGACAAAATTGGAGGGCAGAAAATGTTTTAAGGCTTGGCGGTGAAGCTCTCCCCGACTCAAGCTGCGATGAAATTGTCGTGTCCAACTTAACAGCTAAAGAAATAACTTACTTTGACATTATAACTTTTCTGCCGGAGCGATTCATTATCTTCGATTTACAGCCGAATTCGACTGTAAAGCTATACGCTCACCCAGAAAACAATGTGGCTATATCAGATGAGACATTTATTTTTGGCGGTAAATACGCAGATAGGCAAGAAATAAAAAGAAGAGAAGTAACTTTCAAACTTAGAAAAGATGCTACGACTACTGCACATTTTTGTATTTTGATTACTGATGCTGGCGTTTACATGACTAGCACTGAGTATGAAGGTAAAAGATACGATCTCGCCGAAATGGTAGATGGTCTTAGAAAAACAGAATTTGGTAAATTCTCGCCTAGAGATGTGCCTAACATAAAGGAAATCCTTGTACCTCCAGGGGAGTGTAAAGCGAAGTGAGTATTGTGATAAGCGGCTCTTACTAGCAAGGTGTTTAGATTTTTTTGCGCTGGTCGTGTTCTTCAAGGAGGGAGGAATCGTCGAGTGGAAAAGCGGCGAAATTGGTGTCGCAGTCAGTTTCTTGCCTATCAGTAAGTCCGGCCATCAAAGCTGTTTTAACTCGAATCAACAGCAGCCCCAGTGCAGCGCCATTTCTCCTGCCTTGAAGGATTCATCGTTCCTGCCTCCGCCATCCGCCAGATTTTCCAAATCGGCCAAGCTTTCTTCAGCCAGCGGGCGAATCCTCAGCAGGTCATTATCGGCTTTGTAAATTTCGATCAGCGATGAGCCGGTCAGGCGGCCTTCGATCAGAGCTTCTCGGAAAGCGGGTCTTCGACGTATCGCTGCAAGGCTCGGCGCAGAGGGCGTGCGCCGTAGCTGCGGGCGGTGCAGCTTTGTTTGACCCAGAGAAACATTTCCATCATCCACAGCCTCAGCGCCAGAAGTCGCCACCAGATTGCGAACCTGATTCGGGTTTAGCTGTAAGCGGACGGCTCAGCTATAATCCGCGTCCTGTTTATGACTCTGGTTCTGATCAAAATTCTGGCAATTCTGGCTCTGGTTCTGGCCAACGGCTTTTTCGTCGCCGTGGAATTCGCGCTGGTCAGCGTTCGCCGTTCGCGGATAGAAACGCTGGCGGCTCGCGGCAAAGGCAGCGCTCACGCCGTATTGCACGCGCTGGATCATCTGGACGCCATGCTCTCTGCCAGTCAATTTGGAATCACTCTGGCAAGCCTGGCCTTGGGCGCAGTTGGCGAATCCACGCTGGCGCATCTGCTAGAACCGATGGTTCAACAATTGATTCCCGGCGAAACCGCGACCTTGATTTCGCATTCGATTGCGGTGGCTATTGCGCTGGCTGTCATCACTTACCTGCATTTGGTGCTCGGCGAATACGCGCCGAAAGCTCTGGCCATAGAAAAAGCCGAAGCCATTGCGCTGGCGACGGCGCGCGGGCTGGATTTGTTTTATCGCACGTTCAAACCGTTCATCTGGCTGATCAATAAATCCGGCATCAAGCTGTTGAAGCTGTTCGGCGTGAATTTCCGTCCCGGCCATCACACCGTTTACACCGAAGAAGAGTTGCGGCACTTGATCACACTCAGCCATGAATCCGGCAATCTGGAAAACGAAGAGCGGGAGTTGATCCACAACGTGTTCGAATTTTCGGAACTGACCGCGCAGGAAATTATGATTCCGCGCACGAAAGTAGTTGCGATTGAACTGGACGCAGGGTTTGCCGAAGTCGTCAATCAGTTTCAATTGTCGGGTTATTCCCGTTTGCCTGTTTATCAGGAACAGTTCGACAACATCATAGGCATCGTTCACAGCAAAGACGTGATGAGTTATATGCTGCGGCAGGATGAATTTGACCTGCAAACCATCATTCGCCCGCCGGTCTTCATTCCGGACACGGCGCGGCTGGGAAACGTGCTCAGCCGCATGCAGCGCGATCACATTCATCTGGCCATCATCGTTGACGAACACGCAGGCGTCGAAGGCATTTTGACGCTGGAAGATTTGCTGGAAGAAATCGTCGGCGAAATCGAAGACGAACACGATGAAACCCTGGCCGAAGTGACGACTCCGCCCAACGAAGATTCGTTCACATTGGACGCGGGACTTTCCATCCGCGAGGCCAATCGCAAGTTCAACCTGAATCTGCCCGAATCTGACGCCTACACTACCATCGCAGGATTTTTGATGGCGCGCGCCGGGCGATTGCTGGCGCAAGGCGATTTTGTCGAACACAACGGAGCGCGCTTTACGGTCGAAACCGTAGCCAGTCGCCGCATCACACAAGTCAAAATGGAACGGATGCCGTAAAGGCAAAAGAACTACTACATCTGGAACACAAACAACAAACTTTATGAACTATTCTGAAATTGTCGAAGCCGAAGGTCACCTGGTGGATTCGCAAATCTTGTCCAGAGTCATGGATCGCGTCATCGAATGCGGCGCGGTTTATGAAGTCCTGAATTTCCGCCTAGGTCGCACCAACGACGAATTTTCCCAACTGCAATTGCGCGTCATCGCGCCCAGCGAAGACATTCTGAACAAGACGCTCGAAGAGCTGATCGAACTGGGTTGCTATCAAAAGCAGGTTCACGACGTGACACTCAAACCCGCGCCGATGGATCGCGTGGTGCCGGATGATTTTTATTCGACGACGAATCACCGGACGTTTGCGCGGTTGAATGGTTCGTGGCTGGAAGTCGGCAAACAGCGCATGGATGCCGTCATTGTTATCAGTGGAGCGGAACCGGGAGGAGTAGCGACCGGGTCGGCATTGAAAGTCGAATGCCGCAAGCTGCGCGATGTGAAAAAAGGCGATCAGATCGTCTGCGGCGCGCACGGCATCCGCATCCAACCTGAATTCAAGGAACGCGACCGAATGGGCTTTGCGTTCATGGCCAACGATATTTCTTCCGAGCGCCGCACCGAAACCGCCGTCCGCAAAATCGCCGAGATGATGCGCCAGGTGAAAGCCGACGGCGGACGCATAGTTTTCGTTGCCGGCCCGGTGGTCATTCACACCGGAGGCACTGCGGCGTTTTGCGAAATCATTCGCCGAGGCTTTGCTGACGCCTTGCTGGCCGGGAATGCCATTGCGGTTCACGACATTGAGCATCAACTGTTCGGCACTTCGCTGGGCGTTGACCTGGAACACGGCAACCCAATCGAAGAAGGCCACAAAAACCACATGCGCGCGATCAATACCATCAACCGCTACGGTTCGATTCGTGGCGCAGTCGAAGCCGGCGTGTTGAAACAAGGCGTCATGTACGAATGCGTCAAAAACAATGTGCCGTTTGTGCTGGCTGGTTCGATTCGTGACGACGGCCCGCTGCCAGACACCGAAATGGATTTGATTCAGGCTCAGGAAGAATACGCCAAGCAGATTGAAGGCTCGAAAATGGTGATTTGTTTGTCTTCGATGTTGCATTCAATTGGAGCCGGGAACATGACTCCGTCGTGGGTGCGCATGGTTTGCGTAGACATCAACCCGGCGGTAGTCACCAAACTTTCTGACCGAGGATCGGCGCAAACCGTCGGCGTGGTGACGGATGTCGGAACGTTTTTGAACCTGCTTGCACAGCAAATTGGGACATAATCCTTTCGTCTTATAGCGATTTTCAGTTGTATGCGACTGACACCGAAAGTAAGGATCACAGATGAACACGGATCAGCACTGATAAACACAGATGGAGTTTCAGGCTTGATCTGTGTTCATCTGAGTGAATCAGTGTCCATCAGTGGTTTACGGTCGCACGCGTCAGAAAACTGCTATAAGGAAATGGGAGTGTCCGATATTGGGTGTGTTCCACCTCACTAACAGGGTTTCGCTATAAATCGCCCGAATATCCCTGCCAATGAGAGCAATCCGTCGAGCGATGTTACGGTTTATTTCTGACTTTAGTGTTCCATCAGTCAATGGATAACAGAGTCGCCTGTCTGCACTGTCGCTGAGAGGTGTCTGAGATTTCGGGAGAAAAAAAGCCCCAGGACTTTTGGAAGGTCTGGGGCTTTTCTATGATTTTTGCGTTGCAGCTAACTACCGCATTGCCACCACAGTATCCGTTAGCCGTTCAATCGTTGTGATAATGGATTTGCCCGCTTCGTCAAAACGGCCTGCGGCTGCCAACCGTTCAGCATCTCTTGCCGAATCCACTGCAAAAGTCAGCTTCAGGTAATGCACTTGCAACCGCGGGTTGTTTTGAAAACTGCGCGTCAGGGTGTCCAGCCCGACTTTCAGATTCCGCACGCTGGCCACCAGGGTTTCCTTGCTTTCCCGATTTTTGGCGGCGGCTGCCGGAGTCATTTTTCCTTCCCGCGCCTGTTCATCGGCGACTTCAAAGCCGTTGATGATCTTGCCGTAAATATAGACGAATCTGGAAAAGTTTTTGATTTGTTCCGCAACCTGCCCGGCTTCGACTTTCATATCTGGCGTCGGCGTAGGTTTTGGAGCAGGTGGCGTGCGGCGTACAGGTCGTTTCTGGGCAACGGACACCAGCGGGAAGATACAAACCGCTGCCAGCACAAGACTCAAAGCCAGGGTTGAATAACGTCTCACAGAAAATCCTCCGGAAAATTCGGTTTGGGGATGAATGTCTTTTAGCATCGCCCGGCAAGTTGTCGCAAGTCATAAAGCCATAAGGCCTTTGCCGATTGCGTTGCTTGACCAGTTTGTAAACGCTGTGTTATCTCGTTGCTTGTTCAAAAGCTGTTTCCGCTTCTGGTAGTTCTCTCCGGCATCCAGACTCCTTCAGGAGCGAGGCTTTTTCCATTATTTTTTCTGACATCGCCCTAAAAAGGCTGATTCAATTCCAATACAGCAACCCAGAAAGCTGTACTCCAAGGATGGTTCGATACCAGGCTTCTTGGTTTAGGTAACCACAGTTCCCACAGCAAACCGACGAGGAGATTATGATGCGACGCAAGGTGTTTTTCGTGACGGTCTTATTAACGATTGGATTGTTCGGTTGGCTGACCGCGGATTTATCCTCGGTCGCCAGCAAAGACAAAACGGCAGCGTCTGAGACGCCCGAAACAGCAACGGCTGTTGGCAATTTGCAGGGGCCGGTGACGGTGACGGTCACGCCGGTTACGCCGACTCAGGAACAGGTTGACGCAACGGTAAACTCGCTCAGGTCTCATTCGGCAGTCGCCAAATTTTTGAACGGAACGCAGAATCGGCTGATTTCGGTGGAATATCCCGATGGTTTGCGGTTGGCTGCGAATGAACAGAAACTTCGCGCGATTTTTTACGATTACACCAACAACCGGCCAATCGTGGTTGACAGCACGGTGAACGATACACGTTCGACGATGGCGGCTGTCGGAACCGTTCAGCCGCTGCCGAGCGCTGACGAATTCGATGCCGCAGTGAACATCGTTCGCAGTCACAAAGAGTATTCCGATTTATTCAAAGGCGGCGCGATGGCCTATCGCGCGATGCCTCCGCTGTCGTCGGAAAGCACGACGACGGAACGCACCTTGAATGTCGGCATTGAAGCTCCCGGCGCCGATACGCCGAATCAAATCGTCGCCGTCAACATGATTCGCAACACGGTTTCTTCGTATATCAAAAACGCTCCGCCGAACGCCCGGGCTGTGGCCATGTCGTGCGGTCTGCCAAACGCGGGGCAGGGAACCACTTCGCGCGGAACCGCAGGGCAATTCAATCTGACGATCAGTGTGGGGCAAATGCCTGTCTGGCAAATGCTGGTCATTCGCCCTTCCGCGTCGTCGGGAACTCGCGGTTCTGGAGTTGAAATACGCGATGTGACCTATCTGGGAAAAACGATTCTGAAGCGCGCTCACCTGCCCATCTTGAACGTGTTGTACGACAACGGCGCTTGTGGCCCTTACCGCGACTGGCAATGGCAGGAAGGCTCGTTTATGGCCAACGGAACCGATGTCGCTCCGGGCATTCGACAATGTACTTCTCCGCCGCAAACCTTTCTGGAAAGCCAAAGCGACACTGGCAATTTCCGCGGCGTGGCCATTTATCAAAATCCAGTCAATAACGAAGTGACGCTGGTCAGCGAACTAGAAGCCGGTTGGTATCGGTACATCAGCCGCTGGGAATTTTCGCCCGCCGGAGTTATCCGCGCGCGATTCGGTTTTGATGGCGTCAACAATTCATGCGTCTGCAACGCGCATTTTCACCACGCTTATTTCCGGCTGGATTTCGACCTCAACGGCGCCGGGCGAAATCAGTTTACCGAATATGACACCCGTTCGTTTTTCACGCCGCTGCTGACCGAAGTGAAACGCTATCGCGATTACATTCGCGGCAGATATTGGACGGTGGAAAATTTGCTGAGCAGGGAACTGGTCACAATTCGTCCCGGAGCCAATGATGGCATTGCGGATACTTACGCTCGCGGCGACGCTTGGTTTTTGCGATACCGCAGCACGGAACTGGATGACGGACGCAACTCCACGGGGTCGAACACGGAAGCCAACCTGGACGCTTTCGTCAACGGCGAATCCATCGCCGAACAGGACGTGGTGATGTGGTACACCGGTCATTTTTATCACGTGTACGCTGGCGGAGAGACAGGCCATCTGGTCGGGCCGGACATCATCGTCAATCGCTGGTGATTCGGCTGATAAGTTGTGAAACACAAAGAGCGGCGAAAAGCCGCTCTTTGTGTTTCAACGATAGATTCGCTGATAGGCCAGATAATGATTCGTCACTTTGAACACGTAATCCTTGGTCTGGCTTTTCAGCACCTCGACGACGAAGCGGTCGGTTTCATTGCTTCCGGCGCGCGCCAGCCAGCGGCGAACCGAATCTTCGCTGCCGTTGTAGGCGGCTGCGGCGGCCTGCGGAGTTTTGAATTCGTCGAAGAGGTTCTTCAAATACTGAGAACCGAACAGCACGGCGGTGTCGGCGTTGTACAAATCGTTCTGCTCGAAATCGCGCAGACGCAATTGCGCCGCAATCACCAGCGAAGTGGAAGATATGAATTGCATCAGGCCGCGAGCCGCCGCGTAACTTTTGACGCGCGGGTTATAACCGCTTTCCTGTCGTGCAATCGAAAGCACGAATCGCGGATCAATTCCGCGCGATGCGGCGTGCCGGGCCAGCGAATCGCGAAACGGCATGGGGAACATGACTTCCGCCGTTTCGCGTGGCAACAATTCCAACCTGTAATCTTCGGGCAGCGAATTCAAAATCGGATCGCCGTAATCCAGACTACGCTTGGCGCATTCGCCGCGCGAACAATAAAACGCAATGGTGGCGCGGCTCGCTCCGGTTTCGGCCAGTTCCGGCGCGCCTTCATCAAACAATCCAAGAAAAAGCAATTCGTTGGCAATCGTTTGACGAGTGGTTCCGGCGGCGGCAGCTTCGCCCGGTCCAAGCGGAGCGCTTCGTCCCGACACCGCGTAGGCAATCTTCGCCACCTGATGTCCGCGCAATTTTGAATAGGCGCTTCTCAAAATCTCAAACATCTCCGCGCGAGTAGCTTCGTCATTGACCAGCCGCAAGGCCTGAGTCGCTGCAATTTTCGCGGCGGTCGCATTGGCCTGGGCGTTTGCCGACCGAGCGTAACTCAAAAACCTGTCTCGTTGCGCGGCGACCAGCGCTTTGGCTCGCGCGTTTGCCGACAACGACTGCAAACGTTCGCTGGCTCGCCATCCGTAATAACCTGCGGCTCCGGCGCGGACTTCCGGCATTGCCAGATATTCGCTGATCGCTTCGTCAAATCGTCCGAGTTTTTCCAGACAATACGCCCGCATGAATATGACTTCGGGCAGATTCGTCGTCGCCGTTTGCCCGCGCACGTTCAACCGAGCCGATTTCAACGCTGTGAATTCGACAAACGCCGATTGGTAATTTCCCTGACTCAGCCGTATCAACGCGCGTTTGAATTGCGCGGTGGTGACGGCAAAGGGATTGCTGAGCGCCATGGCCCGCGTCACCCAGTTCAACGCTTCGTCGTTGCGCCCGGCGCTGCGGAGCGTGTCAATCGCGTTCATATGCGCGTAAGTGACGTATTCGCTTTTCGGGTAGGCGCGAATGAATTCTTCGTACCGCGCAATGGCTCCGTCCGTATTGCCCAGATATTGCCGGCAATGGCCGACATAATAAAACCCAAGCTCGCCGTCCGGCGTGGTGGGAAATTCCTTGCCGACCTGTTCATACCATTTCGCGGCATCGGCAAAATTGTCTTCCAGGAAAAAGCCGCGCCCAATGTTGAACAATGCTTCAGAACGTTTGGCGCTGTTGGGAAAACGCCCGACCACGGCCAGCCAATGCTTGCGCGCTTCGCTGAAATGACGATTGAACTGATAAATCCGCGCGCGGCGCAGATGCGTTTCTTCGCTGAGCAAGGCATTGGCCGCGTCACCCAGCTTGTCCAGGCCTGTGATAGCCCGCAGCGAAATGTCGTCTTGAGAATTGGACGCAAGCGCCGATTCAAATGTTGATCGCGCTGCATCGTTTTGCCGGGCGGCGGCCTGAGCTTCGCCTATCATCGCCAGATGTTCTCGCCGCACGGTTATCGAACCGCGCAGCAAATTGACGACGGCCTGGTATTGGCCGGATTTGAAATAACTTTCGGCCAGCCGAGTCACCGCGCGGTCTCGCCACAGATGGTCGGCATATTGCCCGATCATCTGCTTCAGCAGTCGCTGCTCTTCCCTTGGATTGCCGGACGCGCGCGCAATTTCAGCCTGATGCCACAAAGCGTAACCCGCCAGCGGAGAATTCCGTGCGACAACCGATTTCAAGTGTTGATTGGCTTCGGCCAAGCCCGTATCGCGCCGCATCAACAAGCGAGCCAGCAAATAATCGTAATTGTTTTTGGCAAAGGCTTCGGGCGAAGCCGCCATCATCTGGCGCAACAAACTTTCCGCCGCTCGCGCATCGTCTCGATCAATCGCCGCGCGAAGCTGCTGATGTTGAGGAAGCCTGATCTGAGCCAGAGTGCTGGCGCAGATTAAGAGAAGGCAGGTCATCGTCAGGCAAATTTTTTTCATGTTCGATTGCTGTTTCCGTTTCAAAAAGGTTCTTTTTCTGATGTCCCGGCCCGCACCTGATGATCGGCATTCGGTCGAAATCGTATTCGGGCAGTAAATCGTCATCTTCAGCGATTTGTTCTTTCATTTCACTCTACTGGTTTTTCGTTTGATGAAATCCATCATCACGTATTCGCCCAAACTCAGGCTGGTCGTGAAATACGCCTTGCCGTGAGCGATTTCGGTCATCTGTTTGACGAATTCGACCAGGTAATAATCGTCCGTCAGCATGAACGTATTGACGATGATTCCTGACTTGCGGCAAGCGGCGACTTCGGCCAACGTGGCTTCGGTAATCATCGGATCAAGCCCCATAGAGTTTTTGTACAACCGCCGACCGCCGTCGCTTTTCTTTTTTGGCGTGTGCGGATGGCGGCCAAAGTCTTCGTCAACAAACAAAGCCGAAGGTTTGCCGTCGGTAATCATGATGATCTGTCGCATGTCTTTTCGCTGCGCCATCAACAATCGCCGAGCCAGTTTCAACCCTTCGCAGGTGTTGGTGTGATAAGGACCGACCTGCACGCTGGTCAGTTTGCTCATGGGGACTTCTTCGGCGGAATCGTGAAACAAGACCAGTTTCAACGAATCGCCGGGATATTGCGTCCGAATCAAATGCGCCAACGCCAATGTCACGCGCTTGGCCGGAGTGAAGCGGTCTTCGCCGTACAAAATCATCGAATGCGAACAGTCCAGCATCAGCACAGTCGCGCACGAAGATTGATACTCCGATTGCCGCACCATCAAATCCTTGTATTCGAGGTTTAACGGCACTCCCAAGCCTTCCCGGCCAATGGCGTTCATCAGCGTCGCCGTCACATCCAGATTGAGCGAATCGCCGAACTCATAAGGCTTCGACGATTCGTAAGCTTCGACTCCGGTCGAAAGGTATTTCGTGTCGTGCCGACCGAGAGCGGATTTGCCAACGCCGGACATCAAATTTTTCAGCGTCTTGTAGCCTAGAAAATCTATGCCTTTGTCGGTGACTTCAAATTTGATGTTCGGCTTTTTGAATTCGTCGGTTTGGCCGGGTCTGGTTTGCTGCGGAGCGCGTCCCTCGCCGTCGCCAAACAACCCGTCAATCGCTTCCTGATCCCCTTGCGCGGCCAGATAGCCTTCCTGAATCAAACGCTGGATCAACCGATCAATCAGTTCGTCCAGGCGGTGATCGCGCGCGTTGCCGTCTTCGTCAAAAAGCTGGTTGTACTGCTCTTGGTCCAGCAATCCGGAATCGCGCAAAGCCTGTTTGATCGCCCGCCGCAGTTGTTCCAGAGCGTCTTCAGGATCGAAGTTGTCGAAATCATCATCAAAATCATTCGACCAACCGCGCTGCCAGCGGTTGCGAAACTGATCCTCGAACCCGCTGCGAAGCAGATGATCGGCCAGAGCCGCCATCAATTCTTGCAGACTGATGTCGTCCCAATTGTCGCCAGTCCATTTTGAGTATTTGGTGAAACGCATATGATTCGCCTCTCTCCGCTCCGACGCGCGTTCCTTTTCGATACCGGAGCATTCCGCTTTTTCCGTAACTCAACGCGCTTCCTTTTACGTGCCTGAGTATTCCGTTTTTTCCGTCCCGTAGGGACAGCTTGAAAATAGCCCAGCGATTCATCGCTGGGAATGGTCGCAATCAACGAAACAGTCCCGTAGGGACGGCTGAAAAATCTGCCGACGATTCAATCCCAGATGTATTGTTCGTCATATTCGATGTTGTGCTTTTTCAGGAAGCTGACGAACTCCGCTTTGAAATCCCGCTTCGCGTGATGCTCAGCCTGCTTTTCAATGTAAGCCACAGTCCGGTCAACATCTGCGATTCCAATGCTGAATGCGCCATAACCTTCCTGCCAGGAAAACAGTTTATGCTCAGGGAAGGTGTCGTGAACCCATTTTGACGATCCGCCTTTGATCAACTGCATGGCTTTTGAAATCGAAAGCTTTGTCGGCAGCGACAGCAAAATGTGAACGTGGTCTCCGACGCCCCCGATTGAAAGAGCGACCATCTTGTTTTCGCGTGCGATGCCACCAAGGTAAGGCCACAGCCGTTCCTGCAACTCCAGCGTGATTAAAGCGCGGCGCTCTTTGGTGCTGAAAACGCAATGCATAAGCTGGCTGTTGAAAGTATGCGCCATTGCGAATCTCCATTCTTTGGAATTTTCAGCCGTCTCTACGGGACTGGCTGGTCGTTCCCACCCATTCCCGGCAGTGAACTGCCGGGCTATTTTCGTTTGTCCCTGCCGGGACAGGTTTGGAAATGTCCTACTCTTCCTCAAAGTAGTCAGAATCTATTTTCTTTATTTCGTAAACACGATTTGTTGAGACGCCAACATTGAGATCAATCATGAGTTTGGCTAACTGGAAGCCATTTATAAGAATCACTTTAGTGTCAATCCGCTTTACAAAATCTTCGGCATCTTTGGTGAAAGTTGAGGTTGTGATGAAAACTCCTTTTCGTGCTCGATGAGGTTGTAACGCGCCAACAAATTTCTGAATGTCTGGGCGACCTACAGGGGCATCTGTCCATTTCTTAGCTTGAATGTAAATTTGATCGAAGCCAAGACGATCTTCTTTGATGACCCCATCAATTCCTTCGTCGTGGCTTTTACCAACAGCCCTTCCAGCATCTTCTAAAGTTCCGCCGTAACCCATCTTTACCAAGACATCTACAACCAACCGTTCAAAAAACTCAGGGGAGGAGGATTTCAATTTTTCTAAAAGCTGTAGCTCAAGGTCATTTCTCAATCGCTGAAATGCGGTGTCCAGGGCTTCATCTGGCGCGAGCAATTCTTCAGATGATGGCTCGACAATCTGAGTCGCTTTTTCTAGCTCTTCGTCCTTTTTAGGAGACTGAAATTCGACGAACTCAGGAAATTGCTTTAGAAAGCCGACGTTGATTTTTTCAGGGGCTTTTTCAAGAACTGAGTTGCCACGGTCAGTGATTTGCAATCGCCCTCGACCAGTCAAATTTAGGAGGCGAGCTTTATGTAAATACGTCTTGGCCCATCCGACACGACTGCCAATCGTAGTGCTGACGCCGCTTGGCAAAAGCTGGCGCCTCTCCTCTTCAGTCAAGCCGTATTGATCTGAAAGCTGCTGGACAATGTCTCGAAGCAAGTGCTCTTTGCCATCGCCCAAAATCTGCAGAATTGGAAGCATCAAAGTTTGATAATCAGGAATCGCCATAATTCAATTCACTCTTCCGCCGCTCCAATCGTCGAAGGTTTGGCGGCGGTTCGGTTTTTCCGGCGTCGCCTGGTTGTAACTGGTTTTGCCTTTTTCTTCGTTGCGGGCGAGTTTCTTGTGCGAATGCAATCCTTCCAGAATCAATTCGCAGGCGGCAATCAACGCTCCGCCGGATTCGACTTCGACCTTTCCGCTGCGCGCGGCTTCGATCAAGCCTTTGACCTTGCGGAGTTGGTTCAAGGCTTCTTCTTCGGTCATCACATCGCTCAAGGCCAGCGATTTGCCGTGATTGAAATGATCCATCACTTGGCGGAAATCCAAGCCGCTGTAACGTTCGGTAAAAATTTCGCCGCAAGCACGGCGGATCAAATCGCGCGCGATGCGTTCGGCCCCAACCTGTTCGCCTTCGTATTCCAGTTCCAGCTTGCCGGTGATGGCGGGAATCGCTGCATACACATCGCTGATGCGTGGCACGGCCATCAGTTCGTCGTTTTGCAATGCTCGGCGTTCGGCGTTTGACGCCACGTTTTCCATCACCGAAATCGGCAACCGCTGGCTGACGCCTGAACGGCTGTCAATGCGTCTGTCGTTGCGCGCCAGAAAAGCTATTTGTTCGACGACTTCAAAAATCAGTTCGGGAATTTCCAGAGTCAGTTCGTCGGCTTCGCGGGTAGTCCAGGCTTCCTGTTTGGTGATGGCGATGCCCAGTTCCAGCGAAGCCGGATAGTGCGTCTGGATTTCGGCTCCGATGCGGTCTTTCAGCGGAGTGATGATTTTGCCGCGCGCCGTGTAATCTTCGGGGTTGGCGGAAAAGACCAGCATGACATCCAGCGGCAATCTGACCGGATAACCTTTGATCTGCACATCGCCTTCCTGAAGTATGTTGAACAATCCGACCTGAATCTTTCCGGCCAGATCGGGCAATTCGTTGATGGCGAAAATGCCTCGATTGGCGCGCGGCAACAAACCGTAATGAATCGTAAGTTCGTCGGAAAGCAGATGGCCTCCGCGAGCGGCTTTGATAGGGTCAACGTCGCCAATGATGTCGGCGATGGTCACGTCTGGCGTCGCCAGCTTTTCGACGTAGCGCGCGTCGCGGCCAACCCACGCAATCGGCGCGTCATCGCCTTTTTCCGCCAGCAACTGTCTGCCATAAGCGCTCAATGGGGCGAACGGATCGTCGTTGATTTCCGAACCCGCCAGCGCCGGAATTTCTTCGTCGAGCAAGCTGGTCAGTTCGCGCAGAATCCGACTTTTGGCCTGTCCGCGCAGCCCTAGCAGAATGATGTTTTGCCGAGCCAGAAGCGCGTTGACCAGTTGCGGAATGACAGTGTCTTCATAACCTATGACGCCGGGAAACAGCGTTTCACCGAGTTGAAGACGTTTGATCAGGTTGTGACGAATTTCGGATTTGACCGGGCGGCTGCGATAACCTGTGGCTTTCAATTCGCCGAGCGTTTGCGGTTTGGGCATTGGAAAAACGACCTCGCTTACGTGAAGTGATTGATGTTGTGACAATCGGTTTCGGGGACGACGCGATTCGATCTTAGTCGTCGGTCAAGGAACTCGCAAGCAATGGTTTTGACCAAAGAAAGAGGGCTGCCAATGCGGCAGCCCTCTTCAACAAGCAAGTATTCATTTTGCAGTCTAGCGGTTTTTCATCACGTGATAGAGCGCTCCGCCGCCGCCGCCGATCAAGGCTCCGGCAGCCGCGCCTTTTTTACCGCCTGCCACTGTGCCGATTCCCGCGCCAATCGCCGCCGGAGCGGCAATCGTCAGCGCAGTTTTCAGCTTGGAGTTTTTCCGCTTGGCCGGATAGCTCGCCGGTTTATAGACCGTTTGCTGTCCAGCGCGATAAGCGGTCGGTTGCGCTGTGTTTGGTTGCGCCTGATACGCGTCGGCGTAACCCTTCTTGAAGCCTTCGTTGTAGCCTTCGCGTTCGGTCGCCACTGTGGCGTTGGTCTGGCCGGTTTTACCGGCGGCAAAGCCGTCGTCATAACCAACCTGAAAATCTTTCAAGTAAAACGTCTGGGCTTCACTGGCCGCTGCGGGTTGCGGTTGTGAAGCGGTTAATGCCGTGGGATTGATTTCTGCCTGGGTGTTCGGAGAATCGGTCATTCGTCCAAACGAATACCCTGACAGCAAAATTGCACAGGCTGCCCCTGTAGCGATGATTCGTTGTTTGAAAGTCATCGTGATTCCTCCTAGAAGTTTTGAGTTGACAATCTGGGGGAAGTTGAGATCGTCAAGAATAGTTGCAAACACAATGCCACTTTCAGCCAGTCCGGATAAGTTCTTTCATCTCAGTGATCTGCAAGTTTGGCGCTGCGGGCGAGTGTACGCATATCGAATGCCTGTTCTAACAAAACACACGATACGGTTCAGCCAGAAAATTTTCGACGCGCTGAAACCTTTTGCTTTGGCCGACCACTCACCCCGCGTCTGACAATTCCAAAACCATTTCAACAAAAAAGGGGAAAGAGCTATGAAGAAGAAACTTTGGGTCAATGTTGTGTGCGCCTTGATGGCTGTGTGCGTGTTTGGGCTGACGGTTTCAGCTCAGGAAAAAAATTTAAGCTGTGAAGACAACTGGGGCAACGGCGACCGCGTAGGGCATTGCCTGATGAAAGAACAAACCATTGCCGCGACAGGGGCTTTATCGGTGGACGGCAAAAAGAACGGCGGCGTTTCGGTCAAAGGCTGGGATCGCCGCGAAGTGCTGGTGCGCTCCAAAATTCAAAGCTGGGGAAACACCAAAGCCGATGCCATCACCGTTGCCAATCAGATTCTGATCGTCACAGGCAATTCCAACATTTATGCCGAAGGCCCCACCACCAACGGCGAGCAGTGGTGGTCAGTCAGTTACGAAATCTTCGTGCCGCGCAACTCCAATCTGTCGCTCAAAGCTCACAACGGCGGCATTTCGATTTCCAATGTTCGCGGGCAGATTGAATTTTCGACTACAAACGGCGGCGTGAGCCTGAAAAATCTGGCGGGCAACGTCAAAGGCGCGACCAAAAACGGCGGCGTCAATGTTGATCTGGACGGCAATCGCTGGGATGGCGCGGGCTTGGATGTGACTACGACCAATGGCGGAGTCAATTTGCGAATGCCCGAAAATTACTCGGCTCGTCTGGAAACCGGAACCGTCAACGGAGGATTGAAGACCGAAATCCCTATGACCGTTCAGGGCGAAATCAAACGAAACCTGTCGGTTGATCTGGGTTCGGGCGGAGCGCCGATCAAAGTCCACACCACCAACGGCGGCGTTTCGATCAAACGACAGAGCCTGAAATGACATCTTCACCGCAAAGGCGCGGAGAACGCTGAGGCAGCGCGGAGAGTGAAAAACTCTGCGTTACCTTTGCGCTCTTTGCGTCTCTGCGGTGGTCACTTGATTTGTCAGCCAAATTCCGCTTTGCATAAAAAAATGCCGTGCTATACTCCGCCCGCTTTTGACGAGCAATATCCACAAAAGAACTCAGCCGCAAGCCAAAAGCACAATCAGGAAGCAGTATTTGAAAACACTCTGCCCCGCTATCATTAACTTGGCGTGTAATCATCCGTCTCAATTATCAATCGTTATTTGGCAGTAACTGGAAACGCTCGGTTGCAGCGAAACCGCAAGCGATCGGCATTTCTGACAACTCGATCTCCCGAAAATCAGTCATCAGACTCCGCAAATCAGCCTGGAGTTTTTTCAAGCCATGAGCTTCAAGGAGGACCGGCATGCTTTCGAAAGACTGGAACAAGCGAAAGAAAAAATACGATTTCATCATCATCGGTTCCGGTTACGGCGGAGCCATCACTGCGGCGCGAATCAGCGCCACCAACCCTAATCCTTCCGTTTGCATTCTGGAACGCGGCAAAGAATGGGAAGTTGGAAAATTTCCCGACGACATTCACGAAGTCAAACACAGCGTTCGCCACGATGTGTTCAATCCCACAGGTTTATACGACTTTCAACTTTTCCCGGACATTTCAGTCATGAAAGGCAGCGGACTCGGCGGAACTTCGCTGATCAACGCCAACGTCGCCATCATTCCCGACGAAGAAACCTTTCAACAACTGGCCTGGCCGAAAAACATCAAGCTGCCGGAATTGATGCCGTTTTACGAAAAAGCACAAACGATGCTGGGCGCGCGGCAATACAACCGCCCAGGAACTTCGGCGACAGGTTCACTGTTAAAGGTCAAAGGACTTGGCAGACGCGCTCAGGAAATCGGCACCAAGGAATTTGCGCTGAACCTTGCTGTCACTCAGGAAGACGGCAAGAACGCTGCCGGATTCGACCAAAAAGCCTGCAACGACTGTGGCGATTGCGTCACCGGTTGCAACGTCGGAGCCAAAAACACGCTGTACATGAATTACCTGCCGACGGCTGCGAAGCAGGGTTGCGACATTTTCGTCAAAGTCGAAGTGAAGTGGATTGAAAAGCTGGAAAGCGGTTGGCGCGTTCACGGCGTTCGATACAAAACGCTGAGTTCTGAAAAATTCACGCTGGACGCTGGCAATGTGATTTTGTCAGCCGGTTCGTTGGGCACGCCGGAAATTCTGTTGCGCTCGGAAATGCGCGGCCTGTCGTTGTCGCCAAAACTCGGCATGCAGTTTTCGGGCAACGGGGATTTTTTTGCGATGGCCTACAACACCGACCATCAACTGAACACGATGGGCTTTCCCGGCAAGAAAACGAATCACGAATGGGCGAAGCGAGGTTTTGCACCGGGACCCAGCATTGTCGGAGCGGTCAGGTACAACTTCGGCGGCAAGACTCCACTGGAAAAACGAATTCTGATCGAGGATTTTTCTTTTCCAAGTTCTTATCTGGGATTGGCAATGGGCGCGTTGAAGCTGTTCGGCCAGGCAGGCGAAGACACTGACATAGGCGACGAAACGCAGGAACAGCGGCGCATTCGCAAAGACAATCCTTTTAAACCCTACGATTACAAACCCAACGAAGGCGCACTGAATCAGACTATGTTGTATCTGATTATGGGGCACGACGACGCCAAGGGAACGCTCAAGCTGCGACGCGAAAACGCGCACGTAGAAATTGACTGGGACGACGCAGGCCGTCAGCAGGTGTTCAATCTCATCAATGAAGAAATTCGCCGCCACGCGCGCAGCCTTGGCGGAACGTTCCTGACCAATCCTCTGTGGAGCATTACGCCGACCAAGAATCTGATTACGGCGCATCCGCTGGGCGGCGCTCCGCTCGGCGACGATTACCAGCAAGGAGCAGTGGACGAATTCGGGCGAGTGTTCAAAAGCGACGGCAGCGTTCACGATGGATTGTTCGTTGCAGATGGTTCGCTGGTGGCGTCGGCTTTGGGAGTGAATCCATTCCTGACAATTTCGGCGCTGTCTGAACGCATCGCCGACCGCATAGTTCGTCACCTGGGCGGCGAAGCCTTTCCGCCGCGACCTGTGAAAATTGTCGTGCCTGACCTGAAGCCGCAAGACGCGCTGAAGTACAAAGAAGCCGATCTGGAACGAATCTTCAGCCGCACGGAAACTCAAAGCCTGGAAAAGATGGTCAACAAAGGCGGCATCAACATTGACACCGACAAAGGCCTCATCCGCAACGACACCGTCTGGAAAGGCGTGTTTCCCAAAGGGCACGTGCTCAACAGGTTTTCGACGGCGCTGCACACCAGCTTCAAGAAACAATTCACCAAACAACCCGACGGCAAGTTGACCGGCATCACCAGCGATGCCGACGGAGTGATTGACGCGTTGAACACGCTGGAAGAAATCACCATCACCAAACGCACCGGTACGCTGGAACCCGGCAAATACATTTTGCTGCGTTATACCGAACCCGAATGGCGCGCGTTTTACGACATCTTCAAAGTCATCAACGACGATCTGCTGATTGGTCGTGTGTATCTGGGGGAATATCCGAACGGGCACAGGCTGTTCACGTTTCCCATGGTCAGAGTATACGGGCTGGATCACATGACCGTCGCCGATCACAAAACCATCTGGGACAAAGCCGCTCTGCCGACCAACGACCAGCTCAATGGACTGTGGGAAATGCGAATGGTCAGCAACGCCAACAACACTGGCGTCGTGGCTTATCTGAAGTTCGATCACAAACCCGATGGGCGGTTGGAAGCTCGGTATCAATTTCTGGGATTCTTTGAAGGATTGGCCGACGCCAGCTTCGGCCAGGATCATTTCCGCATGGATGACTTCACGCCGTTTCACGATGAAATTCGGTTTGTGAATCAGGACTTGCTGATCGGCCAATACTTCACCGACGCGCGACCGGCGTTGTTGCCGTTGTTCGGGCCGGATTCGCTGGGCATTTTCCACCGCGAAAAAGATGCGAACGACAATGTGCGCTTCGGATTCAAATACTGGTTGAGGCGAAGTCCGCTGACCGACTTGCCGACGAATTTCTTCCTGCGCCCGTTGCTGGATGTGCGCATGCCCGAAGGCACAGGCCTGACCTTCACCGAAGAAATGAAAGGCGCGTATTTTGCCGACTTCACGCCGCCCGCCGGAGCCGAAGGCGACAAACAAATCGGAGCCAAGCCTGCCGCCGAGGGCGTGGAATGCACATGGGAGATGCAAATCACCGCCCGCGACCTGAATGAGTTTATTGAAGGCTGGGATCACGAAGCGCGCATTGACGGCACTGTGCGCTTTGCCAACTTCAACGGCCAGGGGCAGATGATTTGCACTATCAACGGCACGAAGAGCTTTTTCAATTACATGCGCGTCAACCCGGAAACGCGGGAAACCGAAATGCTCTATCGCATCTACTTTTTCGCAGGGCCGGGCAGGGAATATCTGTTCAGCGGACGCAAGTTTCTGCAAAAAGACGGGCACGGCGGAACAGGCATTCGGGAAATCGTCCATGACTTCACGACGCTGTATGGGCGGTTGTTTGAAATCGCGCCGGACAAATCGCAGCGACAGATTGGTTCGGCGTTGATGAAGTTTCGCATTGCGGAAGATTTGGACGCCGTTCGCAGCTTTGCCGAGTACTTGAAGTCGTTCAAAGTGACCGGCGAGAAGGTGGACGATTTTGTGCAGGCGCAAGGTCGTCTGCGTTTTATGGCGATGACCAATCAATTCGTCATACGCGAATATGATCCGGTTGGCGGATTCCTCAACCGAATCACAGGATAAAGTTCATTGAATTGAAATAGTGGAATCACAGATGAACACCGATTCGCACAGATGAACACAGACAAGCCTGAAAAAAACTATCTGTGTTTATCTGAGTTGATCGGTGTTCATCCGTGGTTACTGATTCGAAATCACTGGCATTGAGCCGGTTCAAACCAAACAGGAGAAAACACATGGCCTCGAAGAAAAAATCAGCCAAATCAAAAGCCAGACAATCGGCAGATTTCATGGAGCAGTTGAAACAATTCGTTCGCACGCGCGGCGAAGATTTCCTGGAAGACAAAAACATTTCGTCGGTCGGCATCGGCTACAAGGAAAAGGATGGAAAAAAGACTAAAGAAATTTCCATCCAATTCACCGTTGATAAAAAGGCCTCGACCGATGTGCTGGAATCGCTGGACACGAAAGAGATCCCGAAATCCTTCACCATCGGCGGCGTCGAAGTTCCGACTGACGTGCTGGAACGAAGCTACAAGATTGGTTACAAACTGGTGACCGAAGCGAGAGCCGAGAGCGTATCGCGCAAAACGCGCATTGATCCCATTCGTCCAGGCGTCAGCGTCGCCAACAAAAAAGTGTCTGCCGGAACCATTGGCTGCATCGTCTACGACAAAGCGGACGGCACTCCGTACATTCTCAGCAACTGGCACGTGTTGAACGGGCCAACCGGACAAATCAGCGATGACATCGTCCAACCCGGCCCGTTCGACGACAACCGCACAGCGCAGAATCGTCTGGGCAAACTGGTTCGTTCGCATCTGGGAGCCGCCGGAGATTGCGCCATCGCTTCCATCGAAGACCGCCGCTTCGAGACGGAAATTCTGGATTTGGCGGTCACGGTCGAATCCATAGGCGAACCGGAACTCGGCGACAAAGTCATCAAAAGCGGTCGTACTACTGCCATCACGCACGGCATAGTTTCGCGCATTCACGCCATGACGCGCATTGATTACGGCGGTTCGGTTGGCGAAAAAGCCATCGGCGGTTTTGAAATCGAAGTTGACCCAGCCAACCCGCCATCCAACGGCGAAGTCAGCATGGGCGGCGATTCCGGTTCGATCTGGATGTTCAAAACCAATCAGGGCAAAGCCGGAAAAGTCATGGCCGGATTGCATTTCGCGGGCGAAGGGCCGGGCAATCCGCACGAACACGCCATTGCCTGTTACGCAAAATCGGTGTTTGACAAGCTGGAAATCAGTTCGAAAGCTGAAGTCGTTTTGCCGCCTGCGCCGGGCAGAGACGGCGCGATGACTTTGGGACGCGGCTACAATGCCAACTTTCTGGCGGCGCGCGTGAGTTTGCCGAAACTGTCTGCCGCCAAGCTCAGCGACGCAGTGAAAACAGGCAATTCCGAACTGATTCATCATACGCATTTCACATTGGCGCAGAGCAAATCGCGCCGCTTTGCCATTTACGTCGCCTGGAACATTGACGGAGGACGATTGAAACGACTCAGCCGCAGCAGTCAGCGTTTCGTGCTCGACCCGCTGGTTCCGTCGCAATTTCAAGTCGGCGACAGTTTGTACAGCAACAATCGGCTGGACAGAGGACATATCGCCCGCCGCGCTGATTTGATATGGGGAACCGATGCCGAAGCCAAACAAGCCAACAGCGATTCGTTCTTTTTCACCAACATCGCGCCGCAAATGGACAACTTCAACCAGGGCAATCTGGGCGGGATTTGGGGACGGCTGGAAGATGCCGTCTTTGAAGAAGTGGACGTGGACAACCTGAAAGTCAGCGTATTCGGCGGGCCGATTTTCCACGAAGACGACCGCGTGTTTCGCGGCGTGAAAATTCCGCGCGAATTTTTCAAGGCGCTGGCTTATGTGGAAAACGGCAAACTGGAAGCTCGCGCGTTTTTATTGACGCAAAGCCTGAATCAATTGGAGGTTTTGGATTTGAATCAATTCCGCGTCTTTCAAGTGTCGCTGGGCGAAATCGAATCACGTTGTGGTTTCAAATTCCCAGCCAATTTGAAAGCGGGCGACACATTCGCCGAACGAATCGAACGAATGGCGGAAACCGCCGAACGTCCGGCGCTGGAATCGCTGGCCGACATCAAGTGGTGAGAGCTTAGCCTGAAACCGGGAGGCAGTTTCATTTTCCATTTTCCATTTTCCATCTTTAATTTTTCATTGTGACCATCGCGAGTTCGGGCAATGACAAATGACAAATCAAAAATGGGAAATGGAAAATATAACGAACCACCATCGGTCAGGTGGCGAATCGCCGATTCATTTTGCCCCCATTTTTGAAAGAAGGAGGAACCATGGGGATTTTTGACTGGCATCGTTTACCTCGCGCGCTAGGTCTGCTGCGGTTGAACAGCTTTCGAGATCGCATGCGCAAAAAAAATCTCTACGACACTGAAACGCTGCCTTCGATTCCGCGTGAACCTTTGCCAGCGCCGACGCCTGATCAAATCTCTGCGCGAACGGCGGATGGCGCTTACAACGATTTGAAATCGCCGCGAATGGGCAGTGTTGGAACGCGCTTCGGTCGAAACGTTCCGCTCGACAAAGGTGGAACCGACGAAGAGTCGTTGATGTTTCCCAGCCCGCGTCTGGTCAGCGCCAAGCTGATGACGCGCGACAAATTCATCCCGGCGACTTCGTTGAATCTGCTGGCGGCGGCGTGGATTCAATTTCAGGTTCACGACTGGTTCAGTCACGGCGAAAACGAAGACGCGAATCCGCATGTGGTTCCGCTGCCCGCCAACGACGACTGGCCGCATCCGCAAATGCTGGTCAATCGCACGCGACGCGATCCGACTCGACCGGCCAACGACACGTCCGAGCCGAACACTTACGCCAACACAGAAACGCATTGGTGGGACGGATCTCAACTGTATGGCAGCAATCTGGCAACACAGCACAAGGTTCGTTCGTTCGAACACGGCAAATTGAAACTGGCCGACGATGGATTATTGCCGCTCAATTCCGACGGTGTAGACGTCACTGGCGTCAATTCGAACTGGTGGGTTGGGTTGAGCATGCTGCACACGCTGTTCACTATGGAACACAACGCCATTTGTGACCGGTTGCGACAGGATTTCCCAGCGTGGTCGGATGAAGAATTGTTTCAGCGCGCGCGGCTGGTGAACGCAGCTATTCTGGCCAAGATTCATACTGTCGAATGGACTGTGGGAATTCTGGCGACTCCGATTTTGGAAGCCGGGATGAATTACAACTGGAACACTATTCGACGGTCGAAGCAGGAACATCACGCTGCGCCGTTTTCCATGACCGAAGAGTTCGTTTCGGTTTACAGGATGCACCCGCTGATTCCTGACGATTTCGTCTTTCGTTCGTTTGGCAGCGGCAACGTGATTCTGGAACGGACGATGGAAACCGTCGCCAATCGTCACGCGCGCGAAGTGATGAATCAGGTTTCGCTGACCGATTTGTTCTATTCGTTTGGCGTGGCGCACCCCGGAGCCATCACGCTGCACAATTATCCGAAGCATCTGCAAAATCTGAAGCTCAACGGCGAAGTGAAAATGGATCTGGCCGCCGTGGACATTTTGCGCGACCGTGAGCGCGGCGTCCCGCGCTTCAACGAATTTCGCCGGCTGGTCGGACTTGATCCGATCAAACGATTCGAAGACTTGAGCGACAACAAAGACTGGTGCGAAGAAATTCGGCAGGTTTACGGCGGACAGCTTGAAGACGTTGACGCGATGGTGGGCATGTTCGCCGAACCATTGATCAAAGGCTTTGGGTTCAGTGAAACGGCATTTCGCGTCTTTTTGCTGATGGCTTCGCGCCGATTGCAGAGCGACCGGTTTTTCACCACCGATTACAACGAACGAACCTACACCCGCGCCGGGTTGGATTGGATCGAACAGACGACAATGACAACTGTCCTGATGCGTCACCTGCCCCAACTCAAACCGGCGCTGAGCAAAGTCAAAAACGCATTTGCCCCCTGGCCGAGCGCGTAACCTGTGAACAAGCTGGCAGCTTGTTCTGCTTTATGAAGGAGACAGCCATGAACGATGACCTGAAAAAACTGTATGAATTGATTGGCGTCGCTGCGCCGGATGACGGCGACGTTTCTTTTTCCACGTTGGAAGCCAGCTCCAACGAGCCGCCGCCACTGGACGCCGAAGGCCTTGACCAATTGGAGCAGGCCTTGAACAAAAATCCGCGCACGACATTGGCGCGCGTCCGCGAAGGCTGGCACGCCGAAGTTACTGAACGACAACTGCGCGAAGCCATCGCTCACGCGCGGCGCGCGCTGGCAGAGCCAGGCGTGGTCGTCGCCGAATTGGAAGCCATGTCTTTCGGACTGACGCCGCTGCCTGACGGATTCACGTTTGAAGGCATGGATTTGGACGAAATTCCGATTGATTTGGGCGACCACAAATTTGAAAACGACGATCTTGTCAGTGCGCTCGGCTGGGTGTTCGGCGCAGGGCCGTTTGTGCTGACGCGACCGAACAAAAAGAATTTCCGCTTTCACAACCAGCCGCCGTTCACGTCCGATTTCATTTATCCGCTGGAAGACCCGCAACCGGGCCAACCGCTGGAAATAGCGTTGTTCAGCGATTTCGGCGTCGGTCGGTATTACTCCAAATACATTGCCAAACAATTCCGCACGCAGCGGTTTCCGTACGCGATTCATTGCGGCGACATTTATTACTCAGGCCGCAAAAAAGAAATCAAGGAATACTTTGAAGACCTGATTGATCCGATTTTGGCTGATACATCGGTTTTCGCGCTGAACTCTAACCACGAAATGTATTCCGGCGGTGTTCCGTATCTTGAATCCATCAGCCGGCGAAAAGAGCTTCAACCCGGCAAACAAAAACAGGAAGGCAGTTATTTCTGTTTGCGGTCACAGAAGTTTCAGATCGTTGGCATTGACACAGCGTTCTTCGGACATGGCCGATACAGAGACGAAGTTTTGAAAGAATGGCTGGCCGCTCGTTTGCGCGAAGGCAGGGGATTGGGATTGGTCAACATATTGCTCAGCGCCGATCATCCTTACGAATTGGGCGACCGCAAATTGACCAAGCTGCTGGACAAGGATTTGCGCTCGTTGGCGCTTGGCGAAAAGCTGGTGGATTTGTGGTTCTGGGGCAATACGCATTATTGCGCGTTGTACAACGCCAGCGACGCTTTGCCTTTTGTCGGCACGTGCATCGGGAATGGCGGCTATCCTTATGACAAGCTCAAAATCGGCATCGAGCAAAGGCCTCAACCCGCTCCGCTCGCGTTTCTGGAAAAGGAACCGCGCTTTCCCGCCAGCAGCGGCATCAACTCCGACAGAGGCAACAACGGATATTGCGTGATGTCGCTGAGCGCCGACGGTTCCATCGAGTTGAAATTCATTGACTGGATGAGCAATCCGCGATTTGCCGCCAACCTGACGCGCGCGGCGGCAGGTCAACCGCTGACTGTCACTCAACTCGACCTTTGAACAAGCGTTTTCGTGTCCCGCCTTCGGCATTGAAGGCGGGACGAATCCTTCCTTTTCCTTCATTCCGGCACATTCACCAGCGGCACATCCCAGTGCGCGATCAAAATCTCGAATCGTCGCTGCTCTTCTTTCTTGAACATCGCCTGATCGGGATAAAGCTGTTTGATGATTTCCGGTTCGGGACTGGGATCATGAAAGGCTGCTGCGCTTTTGAAAGTGAGCGTGACGCGAAAATCCCAGCGTCCGTCTTCGGTCGAGTGATAACGCGGCTTTTCGATCTTCACGCTCAAAATACGCCCTGACTCAATCTGCTTTTTCAGCACCGGCAGATGGTTTTTCTTGAACAGCGTCAGGAATTCATCCGCAAATCCCCATTTGGTTTTGTAGTAATACTCGACGACATACGGCTGCTGAGCTTGCGCGAAAGTCGTCCGGCCAAAAGTCAGCAACAAACAAATGAACAACGCGGTTTTCAAGACATTTTTCATTGGTGTTCTCCTGTTGGATTGAAGTTTGAAACATTGCGTCAACGCGCGAAGGAAGGTAAAAGAAGCGCCATCGAAAAGCCAGACATCAAACGCATAAAGAGGAAATCAAAATGAAACGATGGTTTGCATCATTCGTAATTGGCGCAATTTGCCTGTTGGCAGTCGCCGCTTTGGCTCAGAGCAATAACGCTCCGCAAATCGGCCCGGTCAAAGGTTCTCTGGTCGTGGTTGGCGGAGGAAAGATTCCGCCGTCCATTTCTGAACGTTTCATCGAACTGGCCGGAGGGCGCAACGCCAAATTCATCTACATTCCGACTGCCGCCGAAGATCAACAACTCAACAATCAAACCGGCGATGAATCACCGCGCTTGTTCGGATTGAAAAACGTCACCGTGCTGCACACCCGCGACCGTAACGTCGCCGACACCGAAGCCTTCGCCGCTCCGATCCGCGAAGCGTCCGGAATCTGGTTTGGCGGAGGTCGTCAATGGCGTTTGGTGGATTCTTATGCCGACACATTGACGTTGAAAGAAATCTGGAAGGTGTTGGAACGCGGCGGAGTCATCGGCGGTTCTTCAGCGGGTGCGAGCATTCAGGCTTCGTATCTGGTGCGCGGCGCTCGCGAAGGCAACTCGATCATGATGGCCAAAGGTTATGAAGTCGGATTCGGCTTTCTGCGTGGAATCGCCGTAGATCAACACATCAACACCCGCCGCCGCGAAAAAGACCTTGCCGAAGTCATCACCGCGCGTCCCGAATTGCTAGGCATCGGCATTGACGAATCCACGGCGATTGTGGTGAAAGGCGATCAATTTGAAGTCATCGGCGCTGGTCAGGTCGCCATCACTGATGGCAAAAATTATGAAGGCAGGAGTTATTACTTTCTGTCACCGGGTGAAAGGTTTGATTTGCGGAGCAAGTCAAAAACTCGACGCTAGTTTGTTGCCAACTGGCGAGCTTTGACCTGTTTGTTCGCTTTCCCTGAATTGCCGCAGTTGGGATCGCGCGGCAAAATAATTTCCTCCCGCTCATTCCAAATTTTTCTCTCGGTTTCCTCGTCAGCCTTTGTTGCGATCCCTTTTTCTTTCTTTTCCGCAATTTCCTTCAGCATTTTCTCCGCTTCGGCTGTTAGCGGTTTTAATTCCCAGCCTTCAAATTCGCGGCTTTGAATCACAGCTTCTTCATTTTTGACTGTCAGACAATAATGCCCGGGCCCTTTTCCAGACGATCCAAACCTGAAGTTTTGGCCACCATAAATCAGTGTGCCATCATCGAAGCGGACCCTCGCGCTGATCCAGCTTCCGTCGCCCCATTGCCATTGTGGTAAAGCGAGAAGCTGGACTGAAGATTGCGGTTGCAAATTCAGAATGAAGAAACATTCGTTCATTCCGCCGCTCACAGAAAGATAGGAAACAAAACATTTGCCGAATCATTGCGGACAAGCAACACATCGCTTTCGGACTCAGATAAAGAACTGTGCTCGCTCAATCGAAAGGTGTTTTCGTAGACCCAATTTAATCGTGGGTTATTTGGAAGCCTGCCGCCAGACGATTCATCCCCCAGCGCCAACCTCAACCTCTTTCAACACTTGTTGGCCGTAATTTGTGAAGCTGAGAAAAACCTTCCAGGTAATCCAACTGTTTTCTTGCGAAGGTTCTTGCTGCCTTCTTTCAATGATTATGGAATGCATGCTCTCAGGTGATGTGGAGGCGATTTTGAACGGCGGTTGTCTGGGTGGCCCCAGGGCAAGATCAATACAAGACACCGGCGACAACAGGAAAATGCCAATAACGATAGGCTTCCAAATTTTCTTCACCATCTTGCATTTTCTCCGGCGCTATTATGCTGACAACTATTGGTTGCCATCCTTGTCATCTGATTGAGGCGGAAGCTGGCGAGTCGCCTTGAGCAATTGGTTCTCGATTTTCAGCAGCAGGTTTTCGCGTTCGCGGACTTCGCGTTTTTGCGAGTTATCAAGCTTGTCGTCAAACCGCTGCGACTCGTGTTCGAGGTTGTCGTTCAAACGTCTCAACTCATACGCGAGCCGCTCAATTGCGCTCCATAACGCCTGATGCTCTTCCGCGTTCTTTGCCGAAAGGATGTTGAGCGTGTTTTCAGTCTTTTTGATTTCAGCCTTGTTCGCCTCAGTGGTTTCCGCCAAAGTCAAAACTCGGCGAAACAACTCCCAGAATTGCTTCCACATTTACGCCTCCTCGCCAGTCGCGGACCAATATTTCTTGGGTTTTGGCCCTTAGCCGATCAATTTCCTGCTGGTCTTTGGCCATGCGATCCTGAGCCTGGTCAATCTCAGTAATCACTTGATCCATCATCGCGCTCAATTGTTCGGCTTCACTTTGAGTTATATCGAATTTTATAGATTCAGCCATATTCTTACCTCCAGTTCGGAATTCTAGCACAGTAACTTCGCAGAGCTTCACTTCCGCTTAGCTGGCCAAAGCAGCCAGCATTTTTTCGTGGATGCCGCCGAAGCCGCCGTTTGACATCACCACCACAACATCGTCCGGGCGGAGGTGCGGCGCTAGGTGTTGGACAATGGCGTCCGCGCCTTCGATGGAAAAGGCGTCTTTGCCCGCCGAACGCAAATCTTCAATCAGTTCATCCACGGAAAGCTGCTCTTCGGCGGCAACGCGGAAGGATTCAAACAGCGAAGCGATCACCACGTAATCCGCTGGAGCGAAGGATTGCGGATAAACTTTCTGGAAAACTTTCTTACGCGTTGTCCACGAACGCGGTTCGAAGATGGCGACGATGCGACGGTCGGGGTATTTTTGCTGTACGCCCAACAAGGTTTCGCGGATCGCCGTTGGATGATGCGCGAAATCGTCAATCACTGTCACGCCGTTGACCACGCCCCGCACTTGCATGCGGCGTTTGACGCTTTTGAAAGTCGCCAGCGCTTCAGCGACTGCCGCGCGTTCGATGCCCAAAACTTGAGCCGCAGCAATCACCGCCAGACAGTTTCGGATGTTGAACATTCCGGCCAACGGGCTTTGCACTTCCATCCATTCCTTGCCTTCGCGCAAGGCGCGAAATTTGGTGACGGTGGGCATAAATTCGATTTCGCGCGCAGTCCATTTGGCGTCGGGATGTTCGACGCCGAACGATTCCACAGGACACCAGACGCCTTGTGGAGCGATGGGGTCTTTGACGATTTCACGCACAACGGGCGAATCCCATCCGGCAATCAACCGGCCTCCGGCAGGAATCAGATTGACGAGCAAACGAAAGACTTTTTTGATGGCGTCCAGCGAAGGATAAATGTCCGCGTGGTCGTATTCGATGTTGTTCAGAATCACCAGGTCGGGCAGGTAATGCAGAAACTTCGGTCCTTTGTCCCAATATGCCGTGTCGTATTCGTCACCTTCGATGGCGAAGTGGTTCGATCCCGTGACCTTGAAACTTGCGCCGAAGTTTTCGGCGACTCCACCGACCAGAAAGCTGGGGTCGAGTCCGCCGACTTCCATCACCCAGGCCATCAGCGAAGTCGTAGTCGTTTTGCCGTGCGTGCCTGTAATGACTGTGGAGTGTTTTCCGCGAATGAATTCTTCGCGGATGACTTCGGGCATCGAAGCGCAGCGCAGTTTGTTGTCCAGAGCGTATTCAATTTCCGGGTTGCCGCGCGAAGTCGCGTTGCCGACCACAATCACGTCGGGCGCGGGTTGCAGGTTGGAGGCGTCGAAACCTTCGTGCGTTTCAATGCCCAATCGTTTCAGTTCGTCACCCATCGGCGGATAAAACGCCTTGTCCGAACCGGTGACGCGATGGCCTTGCGATTTGAGCATTCCGGCCAGCGAACCCATCGCCGTGCCGCAAACGCCGATCAAATGAAAATGTTTGTGCCCCATTGGTTATCACTTTGCAGGTTGTAAGATTTGTGGGAGCAGGATTATAACGACCGTCAGGCCATTTCGGTAGGCCATTGAGTTTGGCCGCTCAATTCGATAGATTGCGACGCGTTACGCAATCAATCACGAGGCAGCATTGAAATTGGTGAAAGGTGTTGACGCTTGGTTTTTGTGCGCTGAGTCGGATGTAGTTTCGGAGCAATGGTTATGGATTCACACCGGAGAGAATTTATCGCAGCAAGTTTGTTTTCGGTTGGCGCGTTGACGGTCAATGCTCAGGACAAATCCGCGGACGATGCCAGCGAAATTTCCTTGCGCGGGAAAATCGTTTGCCTGACCGAAGAACTCGACAAACGGTTCAACGTTTTGCCCGATTGCGACAACCAGCATCACGTTTACAGCCTGAAAACCTCTGACGGTAAAATTCATCCGTTGCTGCCGACAGAATCCGCCGCCGCTGTTTGGATGGACGAACGCTTTCGCCAGCGCGAACTGCAAATCACCGCCCGCAGCTTTCCCGGCACAGATCATGTCGAAGTCATCAAGATCCAATCCTGGCTGAATGCCAAGCTCCACGATCTTTATTACTACTGCGACATCTGCGCTATCACGGCCTTCAAACCCGGCCTTTGCGAATGCTGCCAGGAACCAATCGAATTCCGCGAAATTCCGGCAGGCGCGTCGAAAATCATTCCTCAAAACTGAACAGTCGCAAACAATCAATCGAAAGATCGAACAGGTGCGTGCAGCCCGAAGCTCCGCCAACCTGATCGGCGAACTGTCGAACGAATTCCGTTGTTACGTGCAAGCCGTTCAAGCCAGAAGTTCGCAAATGCGCGTCTTCGCAAATGCCGTGGTAGGGAAGGCGCAAACCTCGGCTTTGCGCGTTGGAAATCACGCCGTCGAATGAAAGGTCGAAGCCGATTTTGATGTCGTGAATGCGATCCTGCATGAAGTTTTCACATTCATAGCCGTTGCTGGTCAGTTGGATCGAAAGGGTTTTGGTGCGCCAGAACACTCGCTTGTCGCCGGGTTGTGGGCGAGTCAGGCCGGAATCGAATCCGCAAACGACTTCTTTTTCGGCAAACAACACTTCAGTTTCATCTCGATATGCGTAACAGGAATTGGCCAGGTTCATGTAAGCGCGGTCTTTTTGCCAGGCGATGTAAGCGGCTTCGGTCGTCCCGCTTTCGGCAACGGGAAATTGCGATTCGAATTCCGGCGTGTACTGGTAAACCTGCTGGCCGACGCGAGCCATTTCAATCGCCATCAACCAGTGTTCGTTCGCGCCGGGCAAATCGCCGAGCGCCGCCACGACACCTTTGGAAAATCCGCGCCCGATTCTGACTCCGGCAATGTCGGCGTAACGGTGGCAAAGTTCCGGGTTGAAGTCAGCAGGATTGCCAGCGATTTGTGTCGCCGTCGCTTCCGTCACTTCATACGCCGGCGTGCGGACTCGCCAGGTGTGTTCAAACGCGAAGCGATGATCGCTCATCACACCGCGCACGAAGATTTCGTTTTCCGCCGTCACGTCAATTTCGGCTTCAAACGTTCGCAGGTAATTCGACGAAGAAAGTTGGATGGGAAATTGCATAGCCTTAAACATAAGTCCGCGTCAGCCATTCGGCGACGCAAGCCGGTTTGTCGCCGCCTTCGCGTTCGATGGTTACGCCCCAGGTCATCTGGTGTCCGCCGGGAAAATCTTCCAGGTTTTGGAGCGCGATGCGCGCGCGAATTTTCGATCCGGCAGGAACGACCGACACAAAACGGACTTTGTTCAAACCGTAATTGATCCCCATTTTGGCTGGAATTTTGACTTGCACGGTTTTGCTCATCAGTTCGACCATCAACGACAAAGTCAAAAAGCCATGCGCGATGGTGTTTCCGAATGGAGTTTCTTTCTTCGCGCGTTCGACATCCACATGGATCCACTGGTGATCGCCTGTAGCATCGGCAAATAGATTGATGCGTTCCTGCGTGACTTCCAGCCAGTCGCCAATGTTGATTTCCTGGCCGATCAGCGAACGCAATTCTTCCAAGCTGTTGATTTCTCTTGCTGGCATACGTGCTCCTTTGTGAATAGGTGATGAATGAAACGCATTGCATTCTACCTCACGGTTTGACGCCTCAAAAACCGAAGTGTAGGCTTCGCGCTTGATACGGTCACATTACAATTGGACGACAACACATCCAACCAACAATTCGAAAGGGGAAAATCTTATGAAAAAGATTCTGAGCATTTTGTCTGTATTCACGCTGGCTCTGCTGGCGGCGGTGAATGTGGCTGCGCAATCGCCTGCCGCGGGCGATTGGGCTGTGGCAATGAATACTCCGGGGGGAGTTCGTAACTTCACTGTTGCGCTGAAAGTGGACGGCGAAACGCTGACCGGCGAAATCAAGGAAAACAAAACTCCGCTCAAAGGCACGGCCAAAGGCAGCGATGTGCAATTTGGTTACACCGTCAATTACAACGGCAATGATCTGGCCATCACCATGACCGGCAAGATCGAAGGCGATGCTATCAAGGGCACGGTCAGCTTTGGCGGAATGGCAGAAGATGAATGGAGCGCCAAGCGTGTTGGCGCGGCGGCTTCTTCGGCTTCCAGCGCCGCCGTAGACCTCACGGGTGCGTGGGATGTGGAAGTGCAGACCGATCAAGGTTCGGGCAATCCGGCGTTCACCTTCAAACAGGAAGGCGAAAAGCTGACTGGTTCGTACAAAGGCTTGTTGGGCGAATCCGCGCTGACCGGAACGGTCAAAGGCGACAAGGTTGAATTTTCGTTCAAAGTCAGCGGCCAGCTTGAAGGCACAGTAACCTACACCGGCACGACCGACGGCAAAACCATGAAAGGCAAAGTCTCTTTGGCCGGAATGGGCGAAGGCACGTTCACCGGTAAGAAGAAATAGGGAATTTTTGATTGGCTTGCGAATGTTGTGGAATGCATTTGTGACTGTTCAAGCAGGATGCGGTGTTGAGCGGTTTTGCGTCTGACAGGTGTCTTGAGCGGCCTCAACCCACATAGTAGTATGGCTGCGTTTTACGGCGGCAAGCGTCGTAAACCAACCACAGAACAAAAAAACAGCTTTAGGAGAACATCAACTATGAATTCGATTACTCGTCGTGTGTTACTGGCCTGCGCTCTGATTGGCGTCTTTGCCATTGGTGTGGCGGTCGGTCAGAACAAATTCGGAAAACCGACTTCGGTTGTTCACGTCGTCACCTTGAAATGGAAAGCCGAAGCGACGGCGGAACAACGCCAGAAAGCCATTGATGGCGTTGCGACAATGGCTGGAAAGATCAAAGGCATCAAAAATGTCTGGCTGAAGACGTTGCGCGTGCAAAGTCCGTCACAAGACAACCCGTTTGATGCTGCGTTCGCCATCGAGTTTGAAAGTGAAGCGGCTGCCAAAGCCTACGGCGACGATCCGGCGCACAAGGAATGGGAAGGCATCTACATCCCCATTCGCGCGGAAAGCCGTTCCCACCAGGTCACCAACTAACCAACAGGATGAAGGATGAAGGCGGAAGGATGAAGCGATTTTCGCTTGTGTCCTCCCGCTTTCATCGTTCTGTCTTCAGCATTCAGACTTCATTCTTCAATGAGTACTCCCGCCAGCGCACCAGAACCCGCCAAAGACGCCGCGTCCGCGTCAGATGCCGTCTGTGAAACCGAGCCGAAGAAAAGCACGCTGGCCAGAGTTTTTCATGCCTTTACCTACCGTGAATTTCGCCTGCTCTGGTTTGGCGCGTTTACATCAAGCGCAGGGACTCACCTGCAAGAAGCGGCGCTCAACTGGATCATTTATCAGCTTACGCACAAAGCGCGTTACACGGGCATCCTGTCTTTTGCGGCGACCGCGCCTGTTCTGTTGTTCACGCTGATTGGCGGAGTGCTGGCTGACCGAATTGATCGGCGGCGGATTCTGCTGGCTTCGCAATGGACGCAACTGGTTTGCGCAATGTCTCTGGCATTGCTGACATTTTTGAATGTTCCGGCCATGATGCTGGTCTGGAGCGCAGTTGCGTTGTCATTCCTCGCCGGGTGCGCGCAATCGTTCGGCGGCCCGGCGTATCAGGCGCTGATTCCGACGCTGGTGGAAAAGAAGGATTTGCCGAACGCCATCGCGCTGAATTCGATACAGTTTCATCTGGCGCGGGTCATAGGCCCAACGCTCAGCACGATTCCGTTTACGATGATGAGCAACCAGTTGCTGGCGGCTTCGATCAGTTTCGGTTTCAATGGGCTGACCTTTCTGGCGGTGATTTTTTCGCTGATGACAATGCGCGTCGGTTACATCCCATCCGGCAAAGGCGACGGCATGCGCGTCGAAATGCTGGAAGGGTTGAAATTCGTCTGGCATCAGGAAGCTCTGCGCTCGTTGACGTTTTTGTCTTTTGGCGCGACTGCGTTGGGGATGCAGGCAATGGCGTTTTCCGCCGTTTTGGCCACTGATGTGTTTCGCACCGGCGCAGGCGGCAACGCGACGTTGATTGCCATTTCCGGGGCCGGTTCGGTCGTCGGCGCATTGATCGTCGCCGGGTTGCACAACATCAAAAATCGTGGCCGCACGTCGCTGTTGATGCAGATTGCCTTCGGATTGACGATCATCGCTTTTACCTTTGCCCAGACTTTGTGGCTGGCTTACGCGCTGATTTTTCTGGCCAGCGTATTCATGATGTTCGTCTTTTCGATGATCGCTTCGCTGGTGCAATTGATCGTCACGGACGAAATGCGCGGGCGAGTGATGAGCATTTACATGCTGTCGTTCCGCGGCGGAGCGCCGTTGGGCGCGCTGGCGACTGGGTTTCTGGCGGAACATTATCCGCTGACCCAGGTCTTGATGGTCGAAGGCGCGCTGTTGTCACTTCTTGCTTTGGGCTTTTTACTCTCGCCGTCCAAAGTCAAAGAATACTGAAATTTTCTTTTCTTGAAACCGAACATTCCTGCCCGTTCACTCCTCTTTGTCAGTGAAGGAGGGAGATGGAACTTTCCAAGCCGGAAATCTTCTTGGTGTTGCGCGCTCAGGCTGGAGATAGAGAGGCGCTGGACGAATTGCTCAAGCTCGTTCAAGAACCGCTGTATCGGTACATTGTCAGCCTGGTGAGTTCGCGTGCATTGGCCGAAGATATTCTTCAGGAAGTGTTCATCCTCATTTATCGCAAATTGTCCTGGCTACGCGAACCGGAGTTGTTTCGTCCGTGGGCGTATCGCATCGCAACGCGCGAAGCGTTCAAACATTTGAAGCGCGAGCGCCGCTGGTCAGAAGCCAGCGTGGACGAAACGATGCTGGAGGATTTGCCAGCGCCTGTGCGCGACAGTTTGACGCCGGAACTGGTGTCGCAACTGGTCGAGCAGATTTCACCGGCAAGCCGCGCCATCATCGTGCTGCATTACCTGCACGAAATGCAGTTGGATGAAATTGCCGATGTGCTGGGCGTTGCGCTCGGCACGGTCAAATCGCGGCTGGCTTATGGGCTGGGCAGTTTGCGCAAACTGATGGCTAATCAATGAAAGGACGATTTATGCAACGAACTCTGTTATTCATCACGCTGATTTTGTTTGGAGTGCTCAGCGCCGTTGCGCTGTGGCAACATGGTTACTGGGGCATCATCGCTCCGCACTTTCAGAGCTTTGGAGCAGGCCAGGTCTTTGCGGATTTATTTATCGCGTTGACGTTGGTCATGATCTGGATGTGGCGCGATGCCAAAGCGACGGGGCGTAACGTCTGGCCCTGGATTGTCGCCACGCTGGCGCTCGGTTCGTTCGGGCCTTTATTTTATCTGCTGACGCGCAAATCCACCGCCAACACCAACTGAGCCTCCATTCGCGGCGCGATCTTAACCATAGGAGTCATCAATGGCAGAAAATCGTCTCAATGAAATTCGTGGCAAAGCTCTCAACCGCGTCGAAAAAAGCGAGCGCAATTTGAAGCTCGGCATCATCGCCTTTCTCATTCTGGACACGGCGTTTTTCATCGTGTTTTTGCTGGTCATGGATTTTTCCAACAAACTGCACGTGCTGATTTTCATGGCCAGCGGAGGTTTTTACCTGCTCCTGCTGATCGGGTTGATCGTGCTCGGATTGTTGATTCGGCGGGATACGCAACTTCTGTTGCGAGCGATTGATCTGTTGGAAGAACGGCTGACCGAATCACGCCGGTAATCCAAAATCAATTTTGATCATCGTAGCGTTCAAACCAGGGAATCGCTTTTCTCTGGCTGATTGCAAAGCCCGAACTACGGCATATAATTGCTCTCGACTTTTGCAGTCAAAAGAGAGCGATTTCCGATGAACGTGATTGCGGATCAACAGATGGAAGATGGCGCAGAGGCGGACGCTGATTGTCAGCTTCAACGCGCCAACAAACAATTTCAGCGTTCCAACGCGACAATTCAATAGCGGTTTATCCAGGCAAAGCGCCAGTTCTCAAACTGGCGCTTTCACTTTTTGGCAGGCAGTTATGGAGATCATCACCAAAGCGGCGAAGATGCGGTTAATTTCCCGCAAGTTATGGATGGAAGAACGGTCAATCGGTTTTGTGCCAACAATGGGCGCATTGCACGAAGGCCACCTGAGCATGGTTCGTGACGCCCGGCGTTTGGCTGACGCAGTAGTCGTGTCCATTTTCGTCAATCCGACTCAGTTCGATTCCGGCAGGGAATTTGAACAATATCCGCGCGATCTGGCTCGTGACGCCGACCAGCTTTCGCCGATTGATGTGGATTACATTTTTGCGCCGAGTGCCGAGGAAATGTATCCACCGGGATTTTCCAGCTACGTCGAAATAGAAGGGTTGAGCAACAAGCTCGAAGGGCAGGCGCGTCCGGGTCATTTGCGCGGCGTGATGACTGCGCTCAACATACTGCTCAATATCGTCCATCCGCAGTTCGTGTTCGTCGGACAGCGTGATGCTCAGCAGACGGCGATGGTCAAAAAAATGGTGCGCGAACTCCAGATGCCGCTAGAAGTCGTCGTCACCGCCATTGCCCGCGAAGATGATGGCCTGGCGTGTTCTTCGCGCAATCAACTGCTGTCGCCCGCTGAGCGCAACGCCGCGCCGGTGTTGTATCGCGCCTTGCATCTGGCTGAAGAACTGTTCGCCAACGGCGAACGCAACGCCAGCAAGATTCTCAAAGTCGTTCGCAAGGAAATCGAAAAAGAACCGCTGACCAAACTTGATTACGTTGCTCTGACCGACACCGAAAAGCTGGATCCGCTGGACAACTTGGAAGGTCAAAAGGCATTGGTTTCCGTCGCCGCTTATTTCGGCAAAACCCGGCTGATAGACAATGTGGTGTTGAAAGACAAGGTGAAGGGAAAAACCGGAATGCTGAAGCTTTGATACTGGGAACGCACGCGCCTCGATGCTGGGAACGCACGCGCCTCGCGTGTCGGACCTGGTTAGTGAGTTTTCTTCACATAAAACTGTTTTTCAGAAAACCTGCTCGCGTGGGCGCGTGCGTTCCCAATTTACACATTGAATCGGAAGTGCATCACGTCGCCGTCTTTGACGACATATTCTTTTCCTTCTGATCGCAACAAACCTTTTTCCCGCGCCACTTTTTCGCCACCGCAGGCAATGTAATCGTCAAAGGCGACGGTTTCTGCGCGTATGAAGCCACGTTCGAAATCCGTGTGAATGACTCCGGCGGCTTTTGGCGCAGTGTCGCCCTGATGAATTGTCCAAGCGCGGACTTCTTTCTCTCCGGCGGTGAAATAGGTTTGCAGTCCCAGCAGGTGATACGCAGCGCGAATCAGCCGATCCAACCCCGCCGATTCGATTCCCAGCGAAGCCAGAAACTCGGCGCGTTCTTCCTTCGACAATTCTGAAAGCTCGGCTTCGATCTTGGCGGAAAAGGTGACGACTTCGGCGGGTTCGCCTTCGCGTTCGATCACTTCGCGCAACGCTTTGACGTGTTTGCCTTCTTGGCCGGCCCCACCTGAAAGCTCGGCGTCAACGACGTTGGCCGCGTAAAGCACCGGTTTGGCGGTCAACAGGCTGTAAGATTTCAGCGACGCCAACTGGTCTTTATCCAGCTTCGCCGAGTTGATGGTTTTGCCTGCGCTCAAAATTTCCAGCACGTGTTCCAGCGTCGCCACTTCGGCTTTGGCTTCCGCGCCGCCGCTTTTGGCGGCTTTGCGAGCGCGATCCAGACTCTTTTCCACCGTCGCCAAATCGGCCAGCGCCAATTCCAGATTGATGGTTTCGCGGTCGCTGACCGGATCAACTTTTCCCGCAACGTGAATCACGTCTTCGTCTTCAAAACAGCGAATGACGTGAACGATGGCGTCGGTTTCGCGGATGTTGGCCAGAAACTTGTTGCCAAGCCCTTCGCCTTGCGAAGCGCCTTTGACCAGACCGGCAATATCCACGAATTCGACGGCGGCGGGAATGACTTTCTGCGGATTGACGATGGCGGCCAGCTTGTCCAAACGCGGATCAGGCACTTCGACGATGCCTACGTTGGGGTCAATTGTGCAAAAAGGGAAGTTGGCGGCTTCGGCTTTGGCCGAAGTCAGAGCATTGAACAGAGTGGATTTGCCTACGTTCGGCAATCCAACGATACCAGCGCGTAACATAAAGAAAAATTCCTTGCTGAGATGATTGAAGTAAGCCGGAATGTATCAGCCCGCAAGGAACTGTTGCAACTCGGCTTCGGTTGGCAAGCCGTCGCGCGCTCCCATTTCGCGGCATTGCAATGCAGCGACGGCGTTGGCGGTTCGCATGGTGTCTTCTATGCTTTGGCCTTTGCACAAGCCGTAAATGAATCCGGCGCGGAAGGCGTCGCCTGCTCCGGTGGTGTCTTTGATGACCGGCGGACGAAACGCAGAGGAAGCGACAAAATGGCCTTCGACAAAAGCCAGAGCGCCGCGCGAACCTTGAGTCATCGAAACCAGATAACAGCCGTACTTTTGGTTGAGGGTTTTCAGCGCCTCGCGTTCGTCCATAGTCCCGGCCAGTTCGTTTGCCAAACCTTGCGAAGTAATCAGGCAATCCACCAGCGGCAACAGTTCGTCAATTCCTGGGTAGGCCGTGTCCAGATCAATGGTCACAACCATTCCGGCTTCGTGCGCCCACTTTGCGGCCTGAATTGCCGCCGGGGTGTCGAAGCCGTCCAGGTGCAGAACTCGTCCACGGACGATTTGCTCGCGCTTCAGTTCTTCGGGCGAAATGCGCGTACCGTCGTCGTGATACCACAGGATGGTTCGTTCGCCGGAAAACTGTTCGATGATAATGACTGCGCCTTGCGTTTTGGCTCCGACTGCGATTTTGACGCCGGTGCAATCCACGCCTTCTTTTTGCAGCGATTCGATCAGCATGCGGCCTTCGTTGTCATAACCGACTTTGCCGACGTAGCTCGTTTTCAAACCCAGTCGTTGCGCGCCAACCATCGCCGATGAAACCTGTCCGCCGGACATTTGCTGGTGATCGCTCAATCGAACTTTGGTGTTGAAAGAAGGAAAGCGGGGGATCGTCACCAGATGATCCACCGCGTTCAGCCCGAATCCAACCACGTCGAATTCACGATTTTCAGGAAGAGTAAAAGAAAAGTTCATGCCATCCTTGTAACGCAACTCGGCGAAATCTGCCAATTGTGGTTTACTGAAGTTATGAAGATCACGTTCGTTCTGCCGATGTTTCTGACTTCGCCTTCCGGCGGATTCAAGGTCGTGTATGAATACGCCAACCGGCTGTCGGAACTCGCTCACGAAGTTACAGTCGTGCATCCGCGCACGATTGAACCTCAAACGGGATTGGTCGAAGCTCTCAAAAAACGGCTTTGGAAATCCAAACTGCAATTGCTCAATCATCCGCTGGTTTCGTGGATAGAGATAAATGACAAGGTCACTTTGTTGCTGGTGGCGGATTTGAGCGAAAAGAACATTCCCGACGCCGATGTGATTTTCGCTACGGCCAGCGACACGGCGTTTCCGGTGGCGGCTTATTCCACCAGCAAAGGTAGAAAGTTTTATCTGCTTCAATCGTATGAAAGCTGGAACTTACCCGAAGAAACTGTGGTTGCCAGTTGGAAGTTGCCGATGCACAAAATCGTCGTATCGCGTCACTTGCAACAGATTGCCGAAGGTTTAGGCGAACAATCGAGAACGACATATATTCCGTTGGGAATAGACGTTTCTGTTTTTCGACTGCGAATGCCGATTCACGAACGGCGCGAATTGCGCATCGGCATGCTGGCGCATCCCAGCGAAGTCAAAGGAACAGGAGACGGACTGGCAGCGCTGGAACTCGTCAAAACAAAACACACTGATTTGAAAGTGGCGTTGTTTGGAACCGAACCGCGCTTGGAGTTCATTCCCGACTGGATGAATTACGAGCGATTGCCGACGGCGGAAAGGCTGGTTGAGCTGTACAACTCGTGCCGCATTTTCCTCAATCCGGGAAGAGCCGAAGGCTGGGGCTTGCCTGCCGCCGAAGCGATGGCTTGCGGATGCGCTGTGGTTTCCGCTGACAACGGAGGTATTCATGAATTCGCCGTTGATGGTGAAACAGCCTTGATCGCGCCAATCCAGCGGCCTGATTTGCTGGCGGAACAGATACTGAAGCTGATTGAAGATGATGAACTGCGTCAGCGGATTGCTTCAGCCGGGCATCAATCCATCCAAAAGATCAGTTGGAATCAAGCCGTGAATGATTTGAACCAGTTATTGGTTCAATAACTGACATGAGCCTGAGATGTCTTGTCAGCGCCATACAAAAAAGGCCGCAAGAAATCGCTTCTTGCGGCCTTTTTTGCGTGTAGCTTTATCGAATCGGGTTATTCGTCGTCTTCGTCAAACGCGAATTCCGGATCAGCGAGTTCATCATCTAATTCGGCTTCGGGTTCTGCTTCGACAGTTTCGTTGAAGCCGATTTCGTCTTCGATGCCGAAGCCCAATTCTTCCAGATCGGTTTCATCGGGTTCCGGTTCCGGCACAGGACGGGCGCTGGCAGCGGCCACCATCTGTTCGATGTAGCTTTGCGTATCGTCCATTTCCTCCGCCGTCATATCTTTCATCGTCGGATCGTAAGCGACCTTGACCTTGCGATAGAATTCCATACCGGTTCCGGCAGGAATCAGCCGCCCCATAATCACGTTCTCTTTCAGCCCGCGCAGGTAATCCACGCGACCCGAAATCGCCGCTTCGGTCAGCACGCGAGTCGTTTCCTGGAACGAGGCTGCCGAAATGAACGATTCGGTAGAAAGAGACGCTTTGGTGATGCCGAGCAGCAAAGGTTCGGCGGTCGCGGGCTGGCCGTCTTCGCCTTCGACGCGAGCGTTTTCGTCGTGGAATCGGAAACGATCCACCTGTTCTTCCAACAGGAATTCGGTGTCGCCGACTTCTTTGACGCGAACCCAGCGCAGCATCTGGCGAACGATCACTTCGATGTGTTTGTCGTTGATATGCACGCCCTGCAGGCGATAGACCTCCTGGATGGCGTTGACCAGATACCGCTGCAACTCTTCCATACCGCGCACAGCCAGAATGTCGTGCGGGTTGAGCGGGCCGTCCATCAACGGTTCGCCGGCGCGCACGCGGTCGCCTTCCTGAACGTTGATGTGCGTTCCGCGCGCCACGCTGTATTCACGCTCCTCGCCGTTGTCGCCGACGATGACGATCTTCTGCGAACCTTTGGTGATGTTGCCGAATTTGACGATTCCATCAACTTCGGACATCACAGCGGTTTCGCGCGGTTTGCGCGCTTCGAACAGTTCGACGACGCGCGGCAAACCTCCGACGATGTCTTTCTGGCGGGTGACTTCGCGCGGAATCTTGGCGATCACGTCGCCCGGTTCCACTTCCTGATCCTTGACCACCATCAGGTTGGCGCGAATCGGCATCGGATAAGCCTTGATGACCTTGCCTGCTTCGTTTTTGATTTCGATGCGCGGCTGGCGTTTTTCATCGGGCGAATCCATGACCACCGAACGCGACAAGCCGGTGACTTCGTCGGTTTCTTCGTGGACGGTGACGCCTTCGATCAGGTCGCGCCAGGCGATGGTTCCGCCGACTTCGGTCAGCATTGCGAAGGTGTAAGGATCCCATTCGGCGATCTTCTGGCCTTCTTCGCAACGCGCGCCGTCGGGTATCAGCACGAATGTGCCGTAACCAATCGGGTAACGTTCGACTTCGCGTCCGCGGTCGTCAACGATCAGCAAGCTGCCGTTGCGATTCATGGCCACGATCTTGCCTTCGCGGCTGACGACGGTGTTCAAATCGGCGTACTTGATGGTTCCCGACACGCGAGCTTCGTGCGAAGACTGTTCGCTGACTTTGGACGCCGTTCCGCCAATGTGGAAAGTGCGCATCGTCAACTGAGTGCCGGGTTCGCCGATGGATTGCGCCGCAATGACGCCAACCGCTTCGCCGATGTCAACGACCTGGCCGGTTCCCAGATTGCGGCCATAGCAACGAATGCAACATCCGCGACGCGATTCGCAGGTCAACACCGAGCGAATGCGAACGCGCATGATGCCGGCGTTCTGAATTTCCGTAGCGATGTCTTCTGTGATTTCATCGTAGGTTTTGGCCAGTATCTGTCCCGTGATCGGGTCTTTGACATCTTCCAGAGCCACGCGACCGATGATGCGTTCGCGCAAACCTTCGATGATGTCGGAACCTTCAGTGATCGGTTCCGCCCAGATGCCTTTGACCGTGCCGCAATCGAGTTCGGAAATAATCACATCCTGCGCCACATCCACCAGACGGCGAGTCAGGTAGCCTGAGTCGGCAGTCTTCAGCGCCGTGTCGGCCAGCCCCTTACGAGCGCCGTGAGTGGAAATGAAGTATTGCAACACGTCCAGCCCTTCGCGGAAGTTGGCGCGAATCGGCGTTTCGATGATTTCGCCCGACGGTTTGGCCATCAACCCGCGCATACCGGCAAGCTGGCGAATCTGCTGCTGGTTACCACGCGCTCCCGAATCGGCCATGATCAGAATTGGATTCAGCACCTGGCTTTCTTTTTCACGGCGACCCATTTCCTTGAACATTTCATCGGCGACGCGTTCGGTCATTTCCGACCAGATGGCGACGACTTTGTTGTAACGTTCGCCATTGGTGATGACGCCGTCCTTGTACTGCTGTTCGACCTTGATGACTTCGGCTTCCGCGTCGGCCACCAGGCCGGGTTTGCTGGGCGGCGTGACCATGTCGTCAATACTGATGGACAGACCGGCCTTGGTTGCGTACAGGAAACCGGTCTCCTTCAGTTTGTCGAGCATCTCGACCGTTGAAGCATGCCCCAGTCGCAGGAAGCAGTAGTTGACCAGACTGGTCAGGCCTTTTTTCTTGAGCATGCCGTTGATGTACGGCATCGCTTTCGGCAGGCTGTCATTCAAAATCACGCGGCCAACAGTGGTGTTGATCGTGCGATCCACTTCGTGAACCGTCGCTTTGATGATGTCCTGCGAATCGCGTTCGTGTTCCAGATCAATCAGGTTGCCTTTGTAACGGAGACGAATGCGAGTTTGCGTCGTCACCTCCTTGGCATCGAGCGCAATCAGAACTTCGTTCAGGCTGGCAAAAGCGCGGCCTTCGCCTTTGGCTCCGTCCATCGCGCGAGTCATGTAATAACAACCCAGCACTATGTCCTGTGAAGGAACAGCAATCGGCTGTCCCGAAGCAGGGGAGAGAATGTTGTTGGAAGAGAGCATCAACACCTGCGCTTCGATCTGGGCTTCGGGGGACAGCGGAACGTGAACCGCCATCTGGTCGCCGTCGAAGTCCGCGTTGAACGCCGTACAGGTCAAAGGATGCAGCTTGATCGCCTTGCCTTCGACCAGCACAGGTTCAAAGGCCTGAATGCCGAGTCGGTGCAGCGTTGGCGCGCGGTTGAGCAAAACCGGATGGTCTTTGATGACTTTTTCCAGAATGTCCCAAACCACATCGTTCTGGCCTTCGACCAGTTCTTTAGCCTGTTTGATAGTGGCGGCGTGGCCTTCGGCTTCGAGCCGGTTGTAGATGAACGGCTTGAACAATTCCAACGCCATTTTCTTCGGCAAACCGCACTGATGGAGTTTCAGTTCAGGACCGACAACGATCACCGAACGACCGGAATAATCAACGCGTTTGCCGAGCAGGTTCTGGCGGAAGCGCCCCTGTTTGCCTTTCAGCGTGTCGGACAGCGATTTCAGCGGGCGGTTGTTGACGCCGCGCAGCACGCGACCGCGACGACCATTGTCGAAAAGTGCGTCAACGGCTTCCTGCAGCATACGTTTTTCGTTGCGGACGATGACTTCCGGCGCTTTCAGTTCAATCAGCTTGGACAAACGATTGTTGCGGTTGATGACGCGACGATACAGATCGTTCAAATCCGAAGTCGCAAACCGTCCGCCGTCCAGCGGAACCAGCGGGCGCAGTTCCGGCGGCAGCACTGGAATCACGTCCAGAATCATCCATTCCGGTTTGTTACCGGATTTGCGGAACGAATCCACGACTTTCAGCCGCTTGGAGAACTTGAGTTTTTTCTGCTGGCTGGTTTCGTTCTTCATCTTGTGACGAAGATCTTCCGCCAGTTCTTCGATGTCAACGCGCTGCAACAGATGTTTGATCGCTTCCGCGCCCATTCGGCAAACTTCATCGGTGAATTTGCCCGGGAATTCCTGTTTGAGCTGGCGATAGCGGTCGTCCTGCACCATTTCTCGTTCTTTCAGCGGCAGGCCGAGTTCCTCTATCTCTTTGGCGTCGGCGATGACGATGTAGTTTTCAAAGTACAGAACCTTTTCCAGTTCACGCAGCGGAATGTCCAGCAAGTGACCAATGCGGCTGGGCAGTCCCTTGAAAAACCATACGTGCGAACAGGGGCTGGCCAGTTCGATGTGGCCGAGCCGTTCGCGGCGAACCTTGGCTTGTGTGACTTCGACGCCGCATTTGTCGCAGACCACGCCGCGATGCTTCATGCGTTTGTATTTGCCGCACAAACATTCCCAATCGGTGACCGGGCCGAAGATGCGCGCGCAGAACAGGCCGTCTCGCTCCGGTTTGAAGGTACGATAGTTGATCGTTTCGGGCTTGGTTACGTGACCGTGCGACCACGAACGAATCTTTTCCGGCGACGCAAGACTGATGCGAATCGCCTCGAAATCCGGCGTCAATGTTTTTTCACCTGAATATCTAAGCATGTCTTTTTTCCCTCCAGTTGGGACTGGGAGACTGAGAAACCGAGAGACTGGGAGATATTTTCGCCCCATCGCTCTGTCGCTCCGTCACCCCGTCGCCTTAAGCTTCCTTCGGTTCTCGCTGTCGCAATTCAACGTCCAGGCACAACGATTGAAGCTCGCGCACCAGCACGTTGAACGATTCGGGCAAGCCTGGTTCGAAGTCCGATTCGCCTTTGACGATGGATTCGTAAATCTTCGAGCGTCCGGCCACGTCGTCCGATTTGCAGGTCAGCAATTCTTGCAGAATATGCGCCGCGCCATAAGCTTCCAGCGCCCAGACTTCCATTTCGCCGAAGCGCTGGCCGCCGAACTGCGCCTTGCCGCCCAGCGGTTGCTGGGTAATCAGGCTGTACGGCCCAATCGAACGCGCGTGAATCTTGTCGTCCACCAGATGTGAAAGCTTGAGCATGTAGATGTATCCGACTGTGACCTTCTGCTCGAAAGCGTCGCCGGTCATGCCGTCGAAGAGAGCCGTTTTGCCGGTCGGGCTGACCATTTGCGGCAAACCTTCTTCGCGCACCTGTGCGTCGGACTCTTCCAGATAGCGTTTGATGTTGTTTTCGGTCGCTCCGTCGAACACCGGCGTGGCGAATCGCAATCCCATCACGCTGGCTGCCCAGCCGAGGTGAGTTTCCAGAATCTGACCGACGTTCATACGCGAAGGCACGCCCAGCGGATTGAGAACGATCTCGACCGGAGAGCCATCTGGCAGGTACGGCATGTCTTCTTCGGGCAGAATGCGTGCAATGACACCCTTGTTTCCGTGACGACCGGCCATCTTGTCGCCGACTGACAGTTTGCGTTTCATCGCCACGAAGACCTTGACCATCTTGATGACGCCTGGCGAAAGCTCATCGCCTTTCTTGATCTTGTCAATTTTCTCTTCGTACAGGTGATCAAGAATCGCAATCTGACGTTCGGTGCGCTGTTCCAGGTCTTTGATTTCCGCAGCCACGTCGCGCGCGCCGCTGACTTCGACACGTTTCAGCGCGCCGATGTCCATGCCTTCCAGCATATCGCGTGTCAGCTTGGCTCCACGTTCGGCAATGGTGCGTCCGCGGAAGACCAGGTCGGATTCCAGTTTGCGACCGTCCAGCAATTCATAAATCCGCTTGTTGCGTTCTTCTTCGACGATGCGGATTTCGTCTTGCAGGTTCTTGCGAAGCTTTTCTTCTTCGGCGGTTTCGATGTCCAGACTGCGTTTGTCCTTGTCCTGCCCTTTGCGGGTGAAGACTTTGACATCCACGACCGTTCCTTCGATGCCGGGCGGGCAGGTCAGGGAAGCGTCGCGCACGTCACCGGCTTTTTCGCCGAAGATAGCGCGAAGCAGTTTCTCTTCCGCCGTCAACTGGGTTTCGCCTTTCGGCGTGACTTTGCCCACCAGAATCGAACCGGGTTTGACGTGCGCGCCGATGCGAATAATGCCGCTTTCGTCCAGATCGCGCAGCGCCGCTTCGCCGACGTTCGGAATATCACGGGTGATTTCTTCCGGGCCAAGCTTGGTGTCGCGCGCTTCGATTTCCAGTTCTTCGATGTGAATCGAAGTGTAGTAATCGTTCTTGATCATCTTTTCAGAGATCAAAATCGCGTCTTCGAAGTTGTATCCGCGCCAAGGCATGAACGCGACCAGCACGTTGCGCCCCAGTGCCAGTTCGCCGCCGTCCGTGCAAGGTCCGTCGGCAATGACCTGACCTTTCTCCACACGGTCGCCTGCGCGAACAATCGGCTTCTGGTTGATGCAGGTGTTCTGGTTCGAGCGTTTGAATTTGATCAACGGATAAATGTCCGCCGTCACTTCGCGCGAAAGCGTGCCATCCACATTGTGGTCAACGCGAATGATGATTCGTTCGGAATCCACCTTGTCCACCACGCCGTCGCGGCGGGCGACCACCACAGCGCCGGAATCCTGGGCGGTGACTTTTTCCATTCCCGTTCCGATCAACGGAGCCTGTGCGCGCAACAGCGGCACGGCCTGACGTTGCATGTTCGATCCCATCAACGCGCGGTTGGCGTCGTCGTTTTCAAGGAAGGGAATCAAACTGGCCGCCACCGACACCAGTTGTTTCGGCGAAACGTCCATGAACTGAATTTCGCCACGTTCGGGCAGAATGAATTCGCCAGCCTGACGCGCATTGACGCGTTCGCCAATGATGTTGCCGTTGTCGTCCAATTGAATGTTGGCCTGGCCGATGATGTATTTGTCTTCTTCCCAAGCCGACAGGTAGAACGGGTACGGTTCGTAAGTCGCCTTTTTCTTGCCTTCGCCGAGTTGAGCATTGGTCTTTTCGGCTTCTTCCTGCGGCACGTGATCGCTCGGTTTGTATTGCGTGTCGCCCGGATTGAGAACCTTGACGTAATCAATCACGCGACCCTGCTCGACCTTGCGATACGGCGATTCGATGAAACCGAATTCGTTGATGCGCGCGAAACACGACAGCGACGAAATCAGACCGATGTTAGGACCTTCCGGCGTTTCAATCGGACAGATGCGCCCGTAATGCGTCGGGTGAACGTCGCGTACCTCGAATCCGGCGCGTTCGCGGCTCAGACCACCCGGCCCAAGCGCCGACAGGCGGCGTTTGTGCGTGATTTCCGACAGCGGATTGGTCTGATCCATAAACTGCGACAATTGCGACGATCCGAAAAATTCACGAACGGCAGCCGTCACAGGCTTGGCGTTGATCAGGTCGCGCGGCATGGCGGTCTGCATTTCGGTGTGAATGGACATCTTTTCCTTGATGGCGCGTTCCATTCTGACCAGACCGAGCCGGAACTGGTTTTCCAGCAGTTCGCCAACCGCGCGAACGCGACGATTGCCCAGATGGTCAATGTCGTCGTCGCTGTAAAACACCATGCGGCCATCGCGGGTTGTTTGTTCGCCGGTGACGCGCTTCAGTTTCAGCACGTAATCAATCACGTCGAAAAAGTCCTGCGGCGACAGCAACGGGTCTTCCAGACGGTCGCGTTCGGGGCGTCCCATCTTGATGTTGAACTTCAAGCGTCCGACGCGCGAGAAATCGAATTTGCGAGCGTCGAAGAACATTCCATGGAAAAGCTGCTGCGAAGTTTCCAGCGTCGGGGGATCGCCCGGACGCATCTTGCGGTAAATTTCAATCAGCGCTTCCTGCGTGGATTTGATCGTGTCTTTTTTGACGGTCTGGCTCAGCGTGACGCCTATGTCGTCCTTGTCAGGGAAGTAGATTTCAAATGAATTGATACCGGCTTCGACAGCCTTGGCCAGAATTTCCGCCGTCATTTCCGAATTGCTTTCAGCCAGCACTTCGCCGTCGCTGACGTTGACCAGATCATTCAACGTGTAGGCGCCGGTCAGGTCTTCGACTTTGACTGGGATTTCAGTAATGCCTGCCGCCAGAATCGCATCATAGGCCGACTGGCCGATTTTCTTTCCGGTCTTGACGATCACTTCACCATTTTTGGCAGCGATGTCAGAAGACGCGCGCGAACCGATGATGCTGGGGCTGACTTGCCAGAGCATTTCCGCGCCTTCGACGCGAAGCTTTTCCACAGTGTAAAAGTATCGAAGGATGTCTTCGTCGGTTTTCAGTCCCAATGCGCGAAGGAAAATCGTCGCCAGGAATTTGCGTTTGCGGTCAATGCGCACGTACAGCAGATTCTTGGCGTCATATTCAAACTCCACCCACGAACCGCGGTAGGGAATCAGCTTGGCCAAAAAGTACGTGTTGTTTTCGCCTTTTTCGAAGAAGACGCCCGGCGAACGATGCAACTGGGAAACAATCACGCGCTCCGTTCCATTGATGATGAACGTGCCGTTTTCCGTCATCAGCGGCAGGTCGCCGAAATAAACTTCTTCTTCCTTGATGTCGCGGATGGATTTTTGGCTTGTTTCTTCGTCCTTATCCCAGACTGTCAGGCGGATTTTCACGTGCAGCGGCACGGAATACGTCATGCCGCGTTCCTGACATTCCTGCACGTCATATTTGTGTTTCAGTCCGACCGGTTCACCGCAGTTGTCGCAGGTGTTGACGACGTTTTTGTTGTATGTGCCGCACTGGCCGCAGATCACGTCATCTGATGACAGCGGATTGATTTTGATGACCGCCGCACACTGGCGACAGTTCGAGCGCAAATGGTGCAGCCCTTGCAACTGGCCACATTTGCATTGCCAATTGCCCAATCGGAACTCGACGAATTCCAGCGAAGAAGTTTCGCGGAAATCCGAAATCGGAAAGGTGGATTTGAAAACGGCCTGCAAGCCGACCAGGTCGCGTTCGGGCGGCAACAGGTCCATTTGCAGGAAACGATCGTAACTGTCGCGCTGGACTTCGATCAGATTCGGAATTCGTACGGAGGTGCGAATCTTGGAAAAGTCGTGACGCGGCGGTTTCACTTTACCTTCACTACCATTGTTTACGAATGTGCTAATTTCAGTAGTCATTTGCGAACGTCCTCAGGCAAGCAAACCGGAGCAGAGGCGGTTCCGGCTTGATATTCCTTTAAGTTAGCCCCTCAAACCGAAGCCCCTGTCTCAAGTTTTCTGATAAGACAAAGCGGCGGCGGGAGACAACACGTCCCCCGCCGCGCGCCACGCGGTTGTTTTTGAAAATTTGTGTTTGCAGTTTGCCGATGTTCTCTACCCTGCAAGTGAGTAAGTAAGACTGCCAGAGCCGTTGAGCAAGGAAAGCTGATGATCTTCTGATCGCCGAGACTGGTTTTGATTCAGAGTCAACCAATCACAGGAACGCTTCAACCTGCTGAGATCGAAGAGTTCGTGCCCGCTCCTTGCCTCAGCTTTTTTCGGCATTGCTGCCGACGGCAAACCAATCAGGTCAAGAATAAACTTGTCGAAACCGTGAGAGCCTGCCATGAAAAGCAAGCTCTCACGGATGTTATGTATCTTACTTCAATTCGACCGACGCACCAGCATCAGCCAGAGATTTCTTCATTTTTTCGGCTTCTTCCTTGGAAACGCCTTCCTTGACTGCCTTCGGAGCGCCATCAACCAGGTCTTTGGCTTCTTTCAAGCCCAGTCCGGTCAATTCACGAACGACTTTGATGACATTGATCTTGTTCGCGCCAGCTCCGGTCAGAACCACGTCAAACGTGTCTTTTTCTTCCGCCGCAGGAGCCGCAGCAGCGCCGCCCGCACCGGGAGCAGCAACCGCTACCGCCGCCGCAGCAGCCGAAACGCCGAATTTTTCTTCCAGGGCTTTCACCAGTTCGGAAGCTTCCAAAAGGGTGAGGCCGCCAATTTGTTCGACAATGTTGTTAATATCCGCCATTAGTTTAACTATTCCTCCAAAAGGTCTCTGTCCGCTCAATAGCTCAGGACAGAATAATAAATTGTTGACTCTTACGTCGCCTGAATTCGCTGCGACGCTACCATTGATTGACTCCGGGCATCACTCCTTTGTGAATCGCTGGTGACGAGCGACCGGACACTGACAGGCACCCGATCAAAAAATGCAATTTCTGAAAAACTACTTGCCGGTTCAGGCAGCTTCGGCTTTTTTCTCGCCAATCTGTTTGACGACGATTGCCAAATTGCGCGGAACGGCATTGATAACTGTGGCCAGTCGTTGCGCTGGCGCGTTCAGCAAGAACATCAATTTGCTGACGAGTTCTTCCTTCGACGGCATCGAAGCGAGAGCCTCAATATCTTTGACATTGATGGCGCGCGCATCCACAACACCGGCCTTGAACGTCAATTTAGGATTTTCTTTGGCGAACTTGCTCAGGACTTTGGCCAAACCGACCGGATCGTTTTCCGAATATGCCAGCGCCGTCATGCCTCTGAATTCGCTTTTAAGCGGTTCGAGCGGGGTTCCTTCGACGGCCAGACGGCCAATTGTGTTTTTAACGACGCGATATTTGAGATTCGCGGCTTCTAAAGCGCGACGCAATTCACCATCTTTTTCAACCGAAAGACCTTGAAAGCTGACCATCAGCGCGTGGCCGGTCTTCTGAAGCTCTTCTTTGAGTTCGGCCAGGTCCAGGTGTTTTTGTTCTCTCGTTTTCATGAATCAATCTCCGAAGTTCAATGGAATCTTGTTACCGAAAAGGGAATGGCTCAGGCTCCAATCGAAGCCGGGTCAACCAGAATTCCGGGACCCATTGTTGAGGCGACATTCACTTTTTTGACGTACCGGCCTTTCGCCGTCGCAGGCTTTGCTTTGATCACCGCATCAATCAGCGATTTGGCGTTTTCGGTGATTTTTTCAGCCGGGAACGATACTTTGCCGACCGGAACGTGAATCACGCCAGTCTTGTCCACGCGAAATTCCACTTTACCAGCCTTGGTTTCTTTCACCGCGTTGGCCACGTCCACGGTGACGGTTCCTGTTTTCGGATTGGGCATCAAGCCGCGCGGGCCAAGCACCTTGCCGAGCGTACCGACAGAACGCATCATATCGGGAGTGGCGATCAGGGCGTCGAAATCCAAATATCCGCCCTTGATCTTTTCGACAAAATCATCGCCGCCGACTTCATCTGCGCCGGCTTCCTGCGCTTCGCGCTGCTTTTCCGGCGTTCCGGCAATGACCGCGACTTTTTTCGATTTTCCGAGTCCATGCGGAAGCACAATAGTGCCGCGCACCATCTGATCGGCTTTGCGCGGGTCAACACCCAGCACCATGGTGACTTCAACCGTTTCGTCGAATTTCGCAAAAGCGACTTTTTTCGACAGAACGATGGCGTCAGTCAAAGGGTAGAATTTGCTCAACTCAATTTGAGCGAGCGCCGCCTTAAACTTTTTTCCTGCCATTGATGATTTCCTTTCAGGTATTAGCGTGAACTCAGTGGATTCCGCAAAATTCGGACTGAGTCACTCCCTCGTAGGATTGCGGTTTCAGATTGCCGCCGACTGAAACAACGCCCACGACAACTCGCAATCGGAAGATTATTTGATTTCAAGCCCAAGACTCTTGGCTGTACCTTCGATGGTGCGAATGGCCGCTTCGAGATTGGTCGTGTTCAAATCCGGCATTTTCAACTTCGCAATCTCTTCGATCTGATCGCGAGTCACCGAACCGATTTTTTCACGGTTGGGTTTGCCGGAGCCTTTTTCCAGCTTCAGAGCTTTTTTCAGCAAATCGGCTGCCGGAGGCGTCTTGGTAATGAAGGTGAATGAACGATCCGCGTAAACCGTGATGACGACCGGAATTTTGATATCGCCCAGATTCGAGGTTTTCGCGTTGAACTGTTTGCAGAACTCCATGATGTTCACACCCTGCGGACCCAGCGCCGTCCCAATCGGAGGAGCAGGATTCGCCTTGCCGGCGGGAACCTGGAGCTTAATCATTGCGGTAACTTTTTTTGCCATAGTAGGTATTGGTTATGATCGGACGCGAAAAACGTCCTCCCAATTTATTGTTCTTCTGAGAACGAAACTTTTTCGACTTCCAAAAAGCCCAATTCGACCGGAGTCGCCCGACCGAAAATGGTCACGTTGACCTTGAGCATATTTTTGTCGGCGTTGATTTCTTCCACCGTACCCATAAAGCTGGTGAAAGGACCGTGGGTGATTCGTACAGTTTCGCCACGCTCGAATGTGAATTTCGGCTTCGGTTTTTCCGCCGCCGTTTCCACGTGATGGACGATTTGATCAACTTCTTCCTGGCTCAGCGGCGTCGGTTTTTGGCCGCCGACGAAGCTGGTCACCTTCGGAGTGCTTTTGATCAAATGCCAGGCGCGATCGGAAATATCGGCATTTTCAGCGCATTCAATTTCGACAAGCACATATCCCGGAAAAAACATCCGGGTGCTCTCAACGCGCTTTGAGCCTTTCATCTCAACGACTGTTTCCGTCGGAATCAGAACTTGAGTGATTTCGTCGGCCATTCCGAACGCCTGAATGCGCGAATTCAAGCTGTCCCGCACTTTGCGCTCATAGCCTGAATATGTGTGAATGATGAACCACTGCTTCGCCATAATCTGCGGAATTCTCCGAATGTATGCACGGAATCCCAAGCCAAATTCGCTTAGAAAACCTTGCTAGCCACCCAGTCAATTCCCTTAATCAGGTAAGAGAAGAAGATGTCGGCAGCGAAAAGATAAAAAGCAAAAAAGAAAACAGCGATCACGACGATAATGGTCGTGTTCACTACTTCTGTGCGTGTCGGCCAGGAAACCTGTCTCATTTCTCGCGCGACTTCGCGCCAGAATTGTCGAACATTTGCCAACCAACCGGCTGGTTTGGCGACTAGCGATTGTTCATTTGATTCTTCTGTCATCGCCGCAGCTCCTTCACGCGTGCTCGATGTTGCCATTATGTTCACCTCGGTTGTCGGTGGAATTGACTCAATTTCAAGAAACTGGCAGGGGTATCAGGATTCGAACCCGAACTTTAGGTTTTGGAGACCCACGTGCTAACCGTTAACACTATACCCCTGAACCAAAACTGCCGACTTGGCGTTATTTGGTCTCTCGGTGCGGCGAGTGCTTGCGGCACTTGCGGCAAAACTTCTTGAATTCAAGACGCTGCGTCGTCTTTTTCTTGTTCTTGGTGGTGAAGTAATTGCGATCTTTGCACTCAGTACATTGAAGAACGATTTTATCTCGCATAACAATCTTTCTGAAAAAATGAAGTCGCTCGGACCAGACAGGCTCCTTGTGACCTTAAACAAATTACTCGATGATTTCGGAAACGGTTCCGGCGCCGACCGTGCGGCCGCCTTCACGAATCGCGAAACGCAAACCCTTTTCCATCGCGATCGGAGCGATCAGTTCGATCTCCATCGCAATGTTGTCGCCGGGCATGATCATCTCAACGCCTTCAGGCAGTTTCGCCACGCCCGTCACGTCCGTCGTCCGGAAGTAGAATTGCGGACGATAACCCGTGAAAAACGGAGTGTGGCGGCCACCTTCTTCTTTCGTCAGGATGTACGCTTCCGCCTTGAATTTCGTGTGCGGTTTGATCGAACCCGGCTTGGCTATCA
>Ga0268299_1001163_pt1 | contig 53471 bp, 48 predicted proteins | sample NOBtaG_FD_193484 | JGI IMG/M metagenome (GOLD analysis project Ga0268299, IMG submission 193484) | Activated sludge microbial communities from bioreactor in Nijmegen, Gelderland, Netherland - NOB reactor | ecosystem: Engineered > Bioreactor > Aerobic > Activated sludge | place: Netherlands... | reverse complement strand
TGGTATTCCTCCCCCAGTAATCGGTTTAAATATTCGCTCCAGGCTATACTCACGGTTGCCGCACCAAGGGCATACTCCATGATGAGCGCCCAGCCGATAATCCAGGCTACGACTTCGCCCATGGTCACATAACTGTAGGCATAGGCACTGCCCGCGATAGGAATCATAGCGGCAAACTCGGCATAACACAATCCTGCAAAGGCGCAGCCAACAGCTGCAACGATAAACGAAATGGTTACGGCAGGGCCCGCAGCCTGGCTGGCAGCAGCGGCAGTGCGTACGAAAAGGCCGGCACCAATAATGGCACCAATACCCAGGGCGATCAGACTGGCCGGTCCGAGCGTACGCTTTAATCCTGAAGCAGCACCGCTCTGAGCCAGCAACTGTTCTAAAGGTTTTTTAACAAACAAACTCATGAAAATCTTCGGTTAGGGTAGAATTTATTCGCCCTAAAGTAAGAAGAATAATGAATTTGGCTAATCGGTGGTGGGGGATAAGGGTATAGGGGAATAAGGGGATAACGGAGTAAGGGGAGTATGGGGAGTAAAAGGGGATAAGGTAAAAGGGGAATAGGGTATAAGGGTATAGGGTATACCCTATACCCTTATACCTTATACCCTATACCTAATTACCTTTTATTACTTTCCTCCATTTCTCAGATTGCTGTTCTTTTTACTGTACAGGAAGTAGATGAACAAACCGACTACCATCCACACAGCGGCTGACAACAAGGTCTCCTCACCCAATGAAATGATCATGGCTGAACAAACCAGAATTCCTAAAATTGGTACCAGAGGAACCAGCGGTGTTTTAAAAGGCCTTACCGCATCCGGATTTTTAACACGCAGTACCCAAATGCCCACACACACTAATACAAAGGCGAACAGGGTTCCGAAACTGGTTAAATCTCCTGCCACGCTTCCGGGAACAAAACCTGCAAACAATCCAACGAACACCAATAAAAGAAAATTAGATTTAAATGGTGTTCGGAACTTTGGGTGAAGCTCCGAGAAAACTTTTGGAACCAGTCCGTCTTTTGACATAGAATAAAATACACGTGACTGCCCCATCAGCATCACCAGAATCACAGAAGAGAATCCTGCAAGAATGGCAACCGTAATTAATGTACTCAACCATCCATAGCCGGGCATATAGGTTTGAATGGCAAAGGCTACAGAGGCTTCTTTGCCTGCCGTTTTAAAATCCTGCCAGTTTGCTACGCCCGTAAGCACATAAGAGAATAGAACGTACAGAATAGTACAAATAACAAGCGAACCTAAAATCCCAATGGGCATATCGCGCTTCGGATTTTTTGCTTCTTGTGCTGCTGTGGATACGGCATCAAAACCAATAAAGGCAAAGAACACAATGGCTGCTCCACCCAGCACACCTCCCCAACCATATTCTCTCCAGTTGTCGTGACCGGGTGTTCCTTCCGGAATGGTAAAGGGTGTGTAGTTTGCTTCATTGATGAAGCTCCAGCCTATGGCAATAAAAATCAATACGATTGAAACTTTCACGAATACAATCACGGCATTCAGGTTGGCTGATTCTTTTGTGCCTTTAATCAGGATGAGTGTGAGAATGACCAGGATGAAGAGTGCAGGCAAATTGATAATACCAGTAACACCATCGACCGATGTTTCAAAAGGGGAGTGGCACCATTGATAGGGTATCGACCCGCCTAATAAATTATTAAGATACTCGCTCCAGGCAATGGATACTGTTGCAGAAGCCAACGCATATTCCAACACCAATGCCCAGCCGATAATCCAGGCCATAAACTCGCCCATGGTTACGTAGGCATAGGCATAGGCGCTTCCGGCAATCGGAATCATAGATGCAAATTCGGCATAACACAATCCTGCGAAAGCGCATCCAACGGCAGCAATAACAAAAGAAATAATTACAGCAGGGCCTGCGGCTTCACCGGCAGCAGCAGCGGTGCGTACAAATAATCCGGCACCAATAATGGCTCCAATGCCTAGCGCAATCAGGTTGGCCGGGCCCAGGGTGCGTTTAAGTCCGCCACCTTTTTCAGCCTCTCCGGCTGAAGCCAACAGTTGCTCCAGCGGTTTTTTTATAAATAAACTCATGAAAATTACTTTTAGGTATGGTTGATTTTTCGAGCCTAAAAGTAAGAAGATTATTGAATTTGACTAACGCCCGGATAAATGCGGACGTATTTCAACAGGAGTGGTCATTTACAGGGTGCTGGTGTTCTCCTGTGGAGGCGCAACCGGTACACCCGGCACGTGATTCTCTGGTGTTTCTGTCACCGTTGAAGTGGGCGTTACATCTTCATGCTTCTCTTTAAAAAATTTGCGTTGCATGATGAGGATAATTACCACCCCAATAAAGATGGATGAATCGGCAATGTTGAATACCGGACTAAAGAATTCGAAATAACGCCCGCCCAAAAAGGGTACCCACTGAGGCCAAACAAAATCAAACATGGGGAAGTAAAGCATGTCAATTACTTGTCCGTGAAACCATGGCGTTGGGGAGTCAGCAGGAGCGTTGTTCAACAGCACACCATAAAATGCGCTATCAACCACATTGCCTACTGCACCTCCTAAAATCAATCCCATACACCAAAGAAACCCGCTGTGTGCACCACGGATGGCCATCTTCCACAAATAATAACCAATACCAAACATGGCTACGATGCGAAACACTGTTAAGGCAAGTTTTCCGAATTCATTTTCCCAACGGATACCAAACGCCATTCCCGGATTTAGCAAATAGTGAATCCGAAACCAATCACCCAGTACATAAATTTCTTCGTGCAAGTACATGTTATTGTATACAAGAAGTTTGGATGCCTGGTCGATGAGGATAACGATGATAGCAACGAGGAAATATCTGGCAATTTTCATTTTCTGATTTTCAATTTTAGTCTACGGACAACAGCCGACTATCGACCAATGCTCTGTGGACTATTTCACACTGATTTTAATTTTCAACATTGACTCCTCCATCTCCACATCAACCCCATCGCTCACCTGTGGTTTCAAATCCAATGTCAGGGCTTGAGTTTCGGTGCGAATGTAGTCCGCAAACTCAGTAATGGCTGCATTTACCTGATCGGAATCCTGCTGGACTTCAATGGCGATTTTATCCAATACCTCCAGCCCCATATCCTTGCGCAGATTTTGAACACGATTGACGAAATCACGGGCAATACCTTCTTTTTTCAATTCTTCTGTTAACGTAATGTCAAGTGCTACCGTTATGCCGTCTTCAGAGGCTACCGACCATCCGGGAATATCTTCAGAGGTGATCAGCACATCTTCCAAAACCAAATCAAATCCTTCTTTTGTGATGGCTCCTGTTTTTTCAATGGCATTGATTTCTTCTTTTGAAAATGAATTAATGACAGCCGATACTTCCTTCATTTTTGGCCCGTATTGTTTTCCCAGCTTAGCGAAGTTAGGTTTTACTTTTTTTACTAACAGGCCTGAGGTATCATCGATGTACTGAATTTCTTTTACGTTCACTTCTGCTTTAATAATGGCTTCGACATTTTTTACCCGTTGCGCGAATTTTTCATCGAGCACCGGAAGCAGAACTTTTTGAAGCGGGGTGCGAACTTTAATTTTGCTGTTCTTACGAATGGAGTGTACCAATGAACAAATGTGTTGTGCGTAGTCCATCGATTTTTCCAATTCCAGATCTTTACGATTCGGTTCTGCTTTGATCAGAATAGAGTGGTGAACAGACTCAACCTGCAACGGGGTGTTAAATTTTTTAGCACGGTCGCGGATATTGTCCGTCAGGTTTTTATACAACCATTCGCTGAAGAAAGGAGCTATGGGTGACATGAGTTGCGCTGTTACCATCAGGCACTCGTACAAAGTTTCGTACGCAGCTTTCTTATCTTCTGAAAGTTGCCCCTGGTTGGCCGGCTGCCAGAAACGCTTCCTGTTTAGTCGCACATACCAGTTCGAAAGGTGATCGTTCACGAAAAGCTGGATTGCGCGTGCCGCTTTAGTAGGTTCGTAATCGTTGTAAGCTGTCGTTACTTCTTCAATCAGGTTTTGTTCTTTGGTAAGGATCCATTTATCCAATGATGAAAGTTTTTCGAACGGAACGTTGTTCATTTCATCTTTCACAAATCCATCGATGTTCGCATACAGTGCGAAGAACGAATAGGTGTTCATGAGGGTACCAAAAAACCTACGCTGAGTTTCTTCAATCCCGGCAAAGTCAAATTTTAAGTTATCCCATGGTGGGGCATTTTCAATCATGTACCAGCGCACTACATCGGCACCGTACTTCGAAAGCGTTTCGAACGGGTTTACTACGTTGCCTTTGCTCTTGCTCATTTTGTTGCCGTTCTTGTCCAGCACCAAACCGTTTGAGATTACCGTTTTGAATGCAACACCGGGGTTGTTTATTTTTTTGTTCAGCGATTTAATGGCTTCGCTCGATTCATCTAACAACGAGGCAATGGCGTGAAGTGTAAAGAACCACCCGCGGGTTTGGTCTACACCTTCTGCGATATAATCGGCTGGGTAGTTTTTTTCAAAGATGTCTTTATTTTCAAAAGGGTAATGCCACTGTGCGTAGGGCATGGCGCCTGAATCGAACCAAACATCAATGAGGTCGGGTTCGCGGTACATGGGCTCGCCTTTGGTGCTTACCAGAACGATGTCATCCACATAAGGACGATGAAGATCAGGTATAGATTCTGGATTCTTGATTCCGGCTTTTTGAGCTTTTGCCAACTCACTATTCAATTGTTCAATAGAGCCAATGCAAATTTCTTCCTTCCCATCTTTCGTTCTCCAGATCGGCAGCGGAGTACCCCAATAACGCGAGCGCGACAAATTCCAGTCAACAAGATTTTCCAGCCAGTTACCAAATCGTCCGGTTCCGGTCGATTCCGGTTTCCAGTGAATGCTGCGATTGGCTTCCACCATTTTATCTTTCAGGGCAGTGGTTTTAATAAACCAACTATCTAACGGATAGTATAGCACCGGTTTATCGGTACGCCAGCAATGTGGGTAGGTGTGCTCGTACTTCTCAACTTTGAAGGCTTTGTTTTCTTCTTTCAGAATAATGGAGATGATAACATCGGTACTCTTGTAGTCTGGATTGCCCTCATCTTCATTGGTATAATTTTTTACAAAGAAATCATCCTCACCCAGTGGCTTATGCGTTTTGATATTGTACTTGGCTACACCTTCCTTCAGTTTCGCCCCGATTTCAGAAATAAATTTTCCTTTTCGATCAACAGTAGCGGCCAGGTTGCCCGCTTCATCTAACACAGCCATCGCAGGAATGTCGTTTTGTTCCGCCACCCTGAAGTCGTCAGCGCCAAACGTTGGTGAAACGTGTACAACACCCGTACCATCTTCCGTTGTTACAAAATCACCGATCACAACATGAAAGGCTTTCTCAACTTTTCTGAGCGGCAACAAGTATGGCATTAACTGCTCGTATTCTACCCCGGCAAGTTGCGAACCTTTGAAATCAGCCACATGACTTTTTACTTCATGGCCTTCCTTCTCCAGGTTTTTAATGATGGATGCAACGCTCCCCTCAAAAATGCTTGCTGCACGATCTTTAGCCACCAAAATAGTCTGTTGGGTTTTGGTGTATGGATTTACTGTTATGAATTTCGAATAAACGATTTCCTTTCCTACGGCCAATGCGGTGTTAGAGGGAAGCGTCCACGGTGTAGTAGTCCAGGCGAGGATGTATAAATCACCAACGGTTCTTGAGTGAAATAAAAATTCCGATTTCTCATTGCGCTTTACTTTGAACTGCGCTACAATGGATGTGTCTTTTACATCTTTGTAGCAGCCCGGCAGGTTAAGTTCATGTGAACTTAAACCGGTGCCCGCAGCGGGCGAATACGGCTGAATGGTGTACCACTTATACAGGAGTTGCTTGTCGTAGAGCTGTTTTAAGATCCACCATAGCGTTTCAATGTATTCTTTTTCGTATGTGATGTACGGATTGTTGAGGTCAACCCAATAACCCATTTTCGTGGTGAGGTCGTCCCACTGATCTTTATACATCATTACCGTTTCGCGGCACTTCTTGTTATAGTCTTCGATGGAAATCTTCTTCCCGATGTCGTCTTTCGTAATGCCCAGTTGTTTTTCTACCTGTAATTCTACCGGTAGGCCGTGGGTATCCCAACCGCCCTTTCGTTTTACCTGGTAACCTTGCAGGGTTTTGTAGCGGCAAAAAATATCTTTTACGGTACGGGCCATCACGTGGTGAATGCCGGGCGTGCCGTTGGCCGATGGGGGGCCTTCATAAAAGGTAAAGCTTTCGGCCCCTTCGCGGATGCTCACCGATTTTTCAAAGATTTTCTCGTCCTTCCAGAATTGAAGGATTTCATCTGCGATTTTCGCAAAATTCAGGTCTTTGTCTTCGTTATACTTTCCGGCCATCTCAATCAAATATTGGTAGAGACGCATAATCCTGCCTATCGGCAGGCAGGTATGCGTCTCTACGGATAAGGCTGCAAAGATATTGTTTTGCGGGATTTTTTTGACCTTAAAACCCAGGGAAGGGCCACATAATTATGATCCGTTATTGTTTCGTGCGACCTGATTTTAAAAGGTCGTCTGCCTCTGTTAACAGTACAGGAATGTCTTTCGTAATTATCTTCCAAACAATAATATCATCGATCGTGTCATACGCATGAATGACCTTGTTTCGAAGGTCAACAATAAGTCTTGCATACGAGAGGGGGATTTTTGGGTCGAGTTTCAGAAGTTTACTCATAGCCTCACCAATGATTTCAAGTTCTCGCTCAACCGCCCGTCTCTTGGTTTTATTGTTCAGATATTCCTCTAATATTCTTTTCCCTTCAAGATGTTCATCAATGGAATGAATGGAGTTGATAATATCGGTAAGAAGTTTCAATACTTCGTTACTAGTCATAGTAACTGAATTTTACTGGCGTTGATACTTTCAATCAGGTAAGGATTTTTCAATGTCTTTTCAGCAACCAGGTCAACTTCACGATTTAGAATCTGGCGAAGGGAATTAAGTAGGGCGAAATAACTATTAGCGTATGTTTCAAAATCCATTTCTGCCGGGAAACTGAATAAAAAATCAACATCGCTGTGATTGGAAAGTTTTCCTGATGCCGCGCTTCCAAACAGGTATGCTCGTACTGCCCCATGCTTCTTAAACGTGCTTCTGATCTCGGTTAGTTTTTTTTCAATCAGCGGTTCCATTCTGCAATTTACAATTTACTCCGCATCCGAAGCGTTCCTGCTGTGAATTTTGATCTTACTCAAGTCAATTTCTTCGTCATCATTTTCGCCATAGAAACCCGGATCGAAATCATCGATGAGCAGGTGCTTGTCTTTCTTCTTTGACCTGTCGAAGGTCATGATCAGGGCAGGCAACAAAATCAGATTGGTGAACATGGAAATGACCAACGTAATGGACGTTAGCACACCCAGCGCAATGGTTCCGCCAAAAGAAGAGAAAGCAAAAATGATAAACCCTGCAAAAAGCACAACCGATGTGTACATGATGCTCTTTCCTGTTTCAATGATGCTGTCGCTCACCGCAACAGGAATGAAGAAATTGTTTGATAATATTTCCTGACGGTACTTGGCCAGAAAACGAATTGAGTTATCAACCGAAATTCCAAACGTGATACTGAAGATTAAGGCCGTGCTGGCCTTCAAGGGAATATCCATGTAGCCCATCAGCCCGGCTGTGATCATCAAGGCCAGTAAATTTGGAATTAACGAAATGATGATCATCCGTACGTTGGCAAACAAGATAGCCATTGAGAGTGTGATCAGAATAAAAGCCAGTAATAGGCTTTCCTGCAGGTTGGCAATCAGAAATTTATTTCCCTTTATAAATATTTTTGTAGATCCGGTAATGGTTGTCACCACCGAATCTCTCTCTGTTGAAACAAAAATTTCCTTCATCCTGGGTTCAATTACCACGTTCACCAACGAATCAAGCCTGGATGAGCCAATGTCAGCGATCTGACTGGAAATTCTGATCTCTGAAAAAGTTGAATCAACAAACGAATTTAACACGCCTCTGGTCGCACGTGAAGGTGTGCCCGACTTGACAAAAGCCGAATCGGTTTTCCAGTCGGTGCTTTGTTTGAAAAGCTCACTGTTCTTTACATAGTTCATGATAAACGCGCCTTGCGTTTTCGATGGTAACTTGTATTGATTGGGATTGCCGTTGTAAAAAGCCTGGTTAATGCCTTTGATGAAACTGACTACCGACACCGGTCTTGAAATCAGACTGATTGAGTCGAGAAATTGTTCGAACTCGTTTACCTTCTCCAGATTTTTAACATCCAGCACCGGGCGTTTCTTTTTGGTTACAAACTTCACTACAATTTCAAGCGGCATCACGCCACTGAAATTTTCTTCAAAAAACTGCAGATCTTTTTTCACCTGACTTTGCGAAGGAACATCATCGGCCATAAATGTTTCGGCCTTAAGTCTGAGCATGCCAATAATGGCGAGGGTAGTAAGGATAAGCGTAGCGATGTAAATACCGGTACGGTGCCGGTGCACCAGCAAGTCGGTCATTTTCAGAAACCATCCCATGATGGGGAAATTCAAATGACGCAGATGTTTTTCACTTGGAACCGGCAGCCACGAAAATACACTGGGGATCATGATCAGGCACACGAAGAAAAGCGCCATGATGTTGATGCCGGCCACAATGCCGAACTCTCGTAAAATGGTGATGTCGGTTGCCAGTAAGGTAAGAAAGCCGATGGCAACAGTCAGGTTGGTGAGAAACATGGCAAGCCCCATCTTCTTCACAACAACCGTAATGGCTTCCAGTTTGTCCTGGGTTTTTGCAAATTCGAGATGGTACTTGTTTAAAAGATAGATGGCATTGGTAATGCCAATCGTTACAATCACCGGAGGGATAAGGCCCGTAAGCAGTGTAATTTTAAATCCGAAAAGTGCCAGGGTGCCGAGTGTCCACACCACCAGCACGCCAATAATAATCATGGAGAATAGTACAGAGCGGAATGACCGGAAGAACAGGAACATAATAAAACCTGTAACCACCACCGATGCAATCAGAAATATTTTCATTTCGTGCCGGATGGAGTTGGCAACAACGGTTCGCATGAAGGGAAGGCCTGCGTATCGTAACGTAATGTTGGTCTCGTTTTCAAACTTAGAACCCTCTTTTTGAAGCGAGTCGGTCATGGCCTCGCGCCTCACCGAGTTCATCACTTCTTTCTGAACGGCCACCAGCATCATCATGGCACCGTTGGTGCTGTTCATGAGCTGGCCGGAATAAATTTTTTGGTCTTTCGCTACCTGCAGCAGGCTGTCGAGTTCCTGCTGAGATGAAATGTTTTCAGAGAAAATATCTTTAAACAGAAATTGCTTATTGGCCGTATCCTTAACAATCATTTTTAAGGTAGGCAATGCAACCACTTCCGTAACACCTTCAATTGATTTGATACGACCGGCAAGTGTGCGAAGCGATCTGAAATTCTCAAGCTTGTAAACGGCACTGTCCTTCATGCCCACAACAATGATGTTGCCGTCTTCACCAAATTTTTCTTTAAATGAATTGAAATAAATCAGGTCTGGATCTTCCGGAGGAACGGTACGGGCGAAATCGTAGCTCATCACAATCTTTGTCATGTGATAACCCATGAATACCGTGATGATACCAATGAGAATGATAAAGTATAATCTATACTTGATGATGATTGAGGCGAGGCTATTCCACATAGGATTCAAAGCTAACAATTTTTAGGTTTTTGATGTTGCCGGAAATTTGAACCGTTCAAAATAGGTTGATACCTTCGGTGCCTAATCTTAGAAGAAATGGCTTCAGGAAAACAAAAACCACAGTACATGGTAATTTACAGGTGCAAGGCCTGCAAGTTGGAATCGGGCTATACGGAACTGGACGTACCCAAATGCCGCTATTGCGAGGAAGAAACTTCTATGGAATTGATTTCAAAACAGGAACTAACTCCCGAGGTTATGGCAGCCCGACTAAAAGCGGTGTCGGATAGTATGATGAAAAACCTGGAAAGTGCTTACCAGTCGATGCCTGATGATAAAGACTTGATGGGTGATGATAAAGATGCGGAAGAAGAAATGCTGAAGCTGCTTGCCATGATGCAAAAGCTGCGGGATCAGATTCATAACCTGGAATTGAAAAACCCTGATGAAAAAGAAAACGGGGAATAGACCCGGTTATCTGACACCTTTAATTTTTCGGAAGAGACCGATTGCATGCCGATCGGTTAAGCCAGAAATAAAATCAATAATATTCCGTGCAATCAAATAAGGTTCGGGGTGTTGTTGAATGTTCCAGTGGGTGTCTTCAGGAAGCAGCATGGAAAGATTCGAGTATTTTCTGGATGTGCTTTTTTTAACGAGATGTTCACCCGCCAGCAAGAACTCCTCCAGCAAGCTGGGTAAAACCGCATGGCCAGTGGCTTCAATTTCAACCACCTGACGGGCGCGGTAAATTTTTTCTCTTGAAATTTTAATGATCTGGTTCAAAGGTTCATGCGAAGGGCAATGATCCGCTAATGCCTGATCAAATTTTCCTGCAAGGATTTGGTTCTCCTTGTCTAAAAAAAGTGAACAACATTCCTCCATTAAATCGCCAATGGCCAGTGCGCGCAGGTATCCAATTTTTTCTTGCTTGCTATTGAGGTGTTGAAGTTTACCCAGTTTGGATTTATTCTTTGTGATTACATTTTCAAAGAGCCCTTTAGCTTCCTCATAACTCACCAATCCTAAACTGCAACCATCTTCCAAATCAATGATGCTGTAACAGATGTCATCGGCCGCTTCCACTAAAAAAGCTAATGGATGGCGACTGAAAACATTTTGCGAAACTGTCAATAACTCAAGTTGCTGAGCAACCTCATTGAAGATTCCTTTTTCTGATTCAAAGAATCCAAATTTCTTCTGGCTGCGTTTTGATTTATCGCGCTGCAAAAAAAACGATGGACAAGGGTATTTTGTAAAAGCGCCTAAGGTGGCGAAGCTGAGCTTCAGTCCGTACTGATTTTTATTGAGAACACGAAAACCCTGGGCGTTTCCTTCGAACGAAATTAAATCGGCCCATTGGGGTTCGGTAACTTTTTCTTTGAACGATTGACCGACAGGGTGATGAGCGAAGAAGTCAGAAATGGCATTTTCTCCGGCATGGCCGAAAGGAGGATTCCCTAAATCGTGTGCAAGCGATGCGGCCGCTACAATAGCCCCAAAATCGAAAAGCGAAAAATTTGAAGTTAATTCTGGATGGCGTTGCAAAATTATTTCACCTACGCGCTTTCCAAGTGAACGGCCCACACTGGAAACTTCCAGACTGTGCGTGAGGCGGGTATGAACAAAATCTGTTTCGGGCAGCGGGTGAACCTGCGTTTTATCCTGAAGCTTGCGAAAGGGGTGCGAAAAAATAATGCGATCATAATCCTGCTCGAACGCACTGCGCGAAGGCTCCTTTGATGGCTGTTGTTTTTGGCCAATGCGTTGTGGGGATAAAAGTTGTTGCCAGTTCATGAAGGCGAAAGTAAACTATCGGTATCGGGAAGTCAAAAGGTCTTACTGAAGCCTTTGTTGGAAATTGTTTGAAACCCTCGCTACAACGTTCGGAGTAAATTGTTGATGGAACAGACGTCAACGAGTTTGGCTCTAAGATCGCCAACCTTCACACGCTCCTGCTTCATCGTATCGCGTTCGCGGATCGTAACCGTGTTATCTTCCAGCGTTTGATGATCGATGGTTATACAGTATGGTGTACCAATGGCATCTTGTCTTCTGTAGCGTTTTCCGATGGCATCTTTCTCTTCATAGAAGCAACGCAAATCAAACTTCAATTCGTTCATGATTTCCATTGCCTTTTCTGGCAGACCATCTTTCTTCATTAATGGCAGAATGGCAACTTTTACTGGCGCCAATGGAATCGGGATTCGTAATACCACGCGATCGCTGCCGTCTTCTAATTTTTCTTCTTTGTAAGAACTTGCCAGAATGGAGAGGAACATGCGATCCAAGCCAACCGATGTCTCCACTACATACGGGATATAATTTTGATTGTCTTCCGGATCAAAATATTGCAGTTTCTTTCCGGAGAATTTTTCATGACTCTTTAAATCGAAATCGGTACGGGAGTGGATGCCCTCCAATTCTTTAAAACCCATTGGGAAATTAAATTGAATATCAGCAGCAGCATTGGCGTAGTGTGCCAGATTCAAATGGTCGTGGTAGCGATAATTTTCTTTTCCAAGCCCTAATGCTAAGTGCCATTTTAAGCGTTTGTCTTTCCAGTACTCATACCACTTCATTTCTTCGCCCGGCTTTACGAAGAACTGCATTTCCATTTGCTCGAATTCGCGCATACGGAAAATGAATTGACGCGCCACAATTTCGTTTCGGAAGGCTTTACCAATTTGCGCAATCCCGAAGGGTATTTTCATGCGGCCGGTTTTCTGTACGTTCAGGAAGTTCACAAAAATTCCCTGTGCGGTTTCGGGTCTTAAATAAATTTTGTTGGCGTCTTCCGCGATTGAACCCATTTCAGTAGAAAACATCAGGTTGAACTGACGAACATCGGTCCAGTTTTTTGTTCCCGAAACCGGGTCGGCAATATCAAGGTCAATGATCAGTTGCTTCATGGCCGCCATATCAGATGCATTCATGGCATCTTTCAGTCGATTGTTAGCCTCATCAATTTTTTTCTGATTTTCAACAACACGCGGATTGGTGCTCACAAACATTGCCCGGTCAAAGTTTTCAAATCGCTTCGCTGCCTTTTCTACTTCTTTCTCAATTTTCTCTTCCAGTTTTGCAATGGCATCTTCTACTAACACATCGGCACGATAGCGTTTTTTGGAATCTTTATTGTCGATCATGGGATCGTTAAAAGCATCCACATGGCCGGAGGCTTTCCAAATGGTGGGGTGCATAAAAATGGCCGAATCAATACCCACGATGTTTTCGTGCATCATGGTCATGAACTTCCACCAGTATTCTTTGATATTGTTTTTCAGCTCGGCACCGTTCTGACCGTAGTCATAGACAGCACTGAGGCCGTCATAGATTTCGCTGCTTTGAAAAATAAACCCATACTCTTTCGCATGGGAGATCACATTCTTGAAAAGATTATCTTCCTGGTTCGCCATAAGGCGCAAAGATAATTTTTCGTTGCCGTTCTATGGCAGGATGCCGGTATTTTTATTCTCCCTGCCTGGGAAACCTAACGGTAAAGGTGCTACCGGCACGCGGTACCGATTGCAACTGAATGGTGCCCGAAAGCTTGGCAATGGTTTCTTTCACAATGTACAAACCAAGTCCCGATCCCTGTGAACTTTCATTGGCGCGAAAGAACATGTCGAAGATTCGCTTTTGGTACTGCGGATCAATACCCTGGCCGTTGTCTTCAACATGCAGCGAGAATGATTCCGTTGTTTGCTGACATGATACCTGAATGTATTTGTTTTCTTTACGGTGATCGTGGTAACGAATGGCGTTTGAAATCAGGTTGGAAAGAATAGTTTGCAGTCGGGTAGTATCTGTTTCCACCTCAAAATTTTTATCAATGTTGATGGAGAAAGCAATTTCATCGGCCCCGGCAGTATAGCGGAGTGATTCCCATACATCATTGATAAGGTCGTATAGATATATTTTAGAGTAGTTGATCTTCAAACGGTTATTGCGCGAGTAATCGGTAATGTCTTTGATAAAGCCATCCAGCGAATTCACACGCTTGTTCATCATGCCCAGAAATTGCTTAATCTCATTAATGTCATTTGATTTTTCGCTTAGGCTGATCAGCCCCAGTACAGAAGCCAGCGGTGCCCGCAGGTCGTGTGATGTACTGTAAACAAAACGGTCAAGTTCTTCATTGGATTTGGTTAACAGTTTATTACTGTTAATGAGTTGGCGGGCGTTATGATGGTTGATGCTGATCAGCAAATAAATGGCAAGAATGGAAGTAGGGAAGGCCGCTGAAAAGTTGATCAGGAAATTCAGGTAGCGTTCTTCATCCGTGTAGAGCCTCTTAGGCAGGATTGAGAAATCAACCGAATAAGCCAAAAAGAACAATAAAAAAGTAAACAAGGCAAAGTTGATTGCAATAATGCGCTGTTGATAGCTGAATACCGCAAAAGCGCCAAGCGTAATAGGAACAAAAAGTACAGCAGCGCCCGTATTATTGCCTTCACTGGAGGCAAAGAGATAAACAATGATGCTAAGGGTTGGGAATAGAAAGTAATTGGCACTGCAGTGGTCACCTTTACGATGTAAATAAAGTGCGGTTGATAATAAACCAATTCCGAAAAGATAAACAGGAATAGTTTGATAAACTCCCCAGCTCAGGTCAATCAGGAGGTACATGAAGCAAACGGCTATTCCAACCAGGGCGAACTGGCCGGAAAGTATAACCTGCTTGTATTCATTCCAGGACTCGATAAAAGTCCGTTTTCCAATAATGAAATCCCGAATGGCTCTTTTCATACAATTATCAATGCAGCAAAGGTATTTCGGTGGAATACTTTAAAAACGGATAACTGCACGCAGATATGAGGGATGCAAGATTTTCGGTTGTTTGAAAGAAAATTCAGAAGCGGGAAGGTAAAAAGCCTTATTTTGTCCGGAATGAGTGTTGCATTTAAGCGAATTGGACTGGCAATAGGCTTTTCTCCAAGGTTAGAATCGCTGTTAAGCGAGGCAAGCCGGTTAAAGCGTTACTGGAATGCCGACCTGGTTTTAATCCACGTTGGTGAGGTTAGTGCCGGGGCCGCTGCTTCCTTACAGGCATTGCTTTCAAAAGTTGGGCTTTCAGAGCAGGAGGTTATTATTCGCTGGGAGCATGGCGAACCCGCCAGGCGGATACTTTCGGTGTGCAAAGAAGAGCGGGTAGATCTTATAATCGCGGGGGCGCTAAAAAAGGAAAATATCCTGAAATATTATTTGGGTACAATAGCGCGGAAAATTCTACGTAAGTCTGATTGCTCTGTCCTGTTATTGCTTAATCCTTCGGTAGAGCCGGCACCATTGAAGAATATTGTAGTCAATGCCGAGGATAGCCCGTTCATACACGAGGCCCTGGAGGTTGGGTGTGAAATTGCGAGGATTGAGCAATCAAACTGGCTGCATGTAGTGCGTGAAATAAAGTTGTATGGCCTTACAATGTCAACGGCCGATCAGCATTCGGAAGAAGAATACACCCAATTAAGAAACGATTTAGTCTCAACAGAGATTGATAATGTGCAGAAGATGCTGAATAAAATTCCCCATGAGGGACTGAAAGTCAATATTAAAATTTTGTCAGGCAAGGCAGGTTATGAACTGGCTCAATTTGCGGAGCGCAAACATGCCGACTTGTTAATTGTGGGGGCGGCCCCAAGAAAATTTTCTTTTTTTGACCGGGTTTTCCCGCACGATTTGGAATATATTTTTGCCGATTTGCCCTGCAACCTGTTGATCGTTCATCCGCGAAAGGAGGTTCGCCATGCTTAAACTTAGTCAAAATGAGTTGCTCAACTTACTCATCCAGCTTGGCATAATGCTGGTGGCCAGTCGTGTTCTGGCCGAGATAGCCAGAAGGTTTAAGCAACCGGCTGTGGTAGGTGAAATAGTTGCAGGCATATTGTTAGGCCCAACTATTCTTGGCATGATTTCGCCTGAGACTTTTGTGATGATCTTTCCTCCTGAGACCTCATCGCTGGTGCTGGATGGTTTTGTACAAGTTGCCGTTGTGATGTTGCTTTTCATTGCTGGCTTAGAAGTTGATCTTCATATAGTACTGCAACAAGGGCGTCAGGCTGCATTCACCAGTTTGCTTGGGCTGGTCATACCATTCTTGTTTGGGTTTGCCTTTCCTTATCTGTTCCCGCATTTTTTTGGTTATGCCGATGAGGGAAAGCGGTTAGCTTTTGCGCTTTTCATGGGAACCTCCATGGCCATTACCGCATTGCCGGTAATTGCCCGCATTCTTATGGATCTCGGTATTTTTAAAACACGCATGGGCATGCTTGTGATTTCGTCAGCCATGATTAACGACCTGATAGGCTGGTTGATTTTTTCAGTTGTACTGGGAATGATTGGCAAAGGCCACCAGAATATTTCCTTACTGAATACAGTCATGCTTACAGTTGGTTTTACAGCGGTCATGCTCACCCTGGGAAGAGGCGTATTAAACCGGGCCCTGCCATGGGTAAATAAAAGAATGGCCTGGCCAGGCGGTGTGCTTTCCTTGTCGCTGGCACTTTGTTTTTTAGCGGCTGCTTTTACAGAGTACATTGGTATTCATGCAATTTTCGGTGCCTTCATTTTTGGTGTGGCGCTGGGCGACTCGGAGCACATGAGTGAACGGGCGAAGGAAATCGTACATCAGTTTATCAACAATATTTTTGCTCCGCTGTTCTTTGTTGCCATTGGTTTGCGGGTAAACTTCATAGCCAATTTTGATCTGATGCTGACACTGGCCATACTGATAATAGCCTTTGTCGGTAAGATTATTGGCAGCGGCTGGGGCACCCGGCTGGGCGGATTTAGCTGGAAAGAATCAATGGCAGCAGGCTTTGGCATGAATGCGCGTGGCGCGATGGAAATCATTCTGGGTTTGATTGCGCTTGAAAATGGATTGATCAACGAGAAGGTTTTCGTTTCACTTGTGATTATGGCGCTTGTTACCAGTATGACCAGCGGCCCGTTGATGAAGTGGAGTTTGAGCAGGAAGTGGAAGCGTTAGACCTAAAGAAAAATCTTTTTCCAACGCTCTTCAAGAAGATCCATGTATTTCGCTTTCCTTTCTTCCGAAAGGAAGCTGATGGAGATCATTTTTTTCCAATTGGGTAGAATGGTTTCGAATTTTTTAAAAATATTTTCTTTAGCTCTTTCCGACAAATCAAACTTGTTGAGTGCCTCCTGAAAGTCATTTCTCTTAATTTTTCCTTTTTTGCCGTTTAATGTCAGGGCAAGATCTTCAATATCTTCTGGCGTCACCAATACAGTTGCAACGTGATCGTATGCTGGCGAAAGGGAATACCCGATTTCTGGCCAGTTGATAAGAGAGAAGTTTTTTAAGTGCATATCTGCATTTCCTGTTAAAAAGCTAAACAAGACTTGTTCAAAAAAATTAATCAGGTCAAGGCCTGGGTTTTGAGAAAACGTAAGAATGGTTTTACCAATTTGTTCATACGAACCGTAGTACTTGTGCTCCGTCAGTCGTTCTGTTAACTGACACATATCTTCCATGTGAATTTTCATACCCTTAACCCTGTCGACCCGTTTTGTGATATAGGCTAGTTTTCCGGAGTTAAACCGAATAAGAGAATGTGGAACTGTAGCGATAGAACATAATTCAGCCAGGTGCATCGTTAGATCTTCGATTTCCGGTAAGGATTCAAATCGTTTGGTAGAAGGTTTTAAAATATAATTACCCCATAAACCTACAATCGTAAATCGACCATGCGTGCCAAAGTTCTTTTCTATTTCAAGAGACAACTTAGGCTGCGCGCCTGTGACCGCAAACTGACTTCTAATAATTTTTGTTGCCAACTCGGATAGTTGGGTTTCGCTATAGGGAAGTTCTGGTTGAACGGGTGTATCAAATATTTTTTTTGAGCATGACGTATGGAAATCACTTTCCGAATCTTTCAGCAACTGGTAGCAATAAAGACATCTCTTGTTTTTCATTTTTCTTCGGTAACACTTACAGCTCCAATACAGTCACGACAACAGGCTAAAAGTAAGCCCATACGATCGCGTTCATTTAACTTCCAGTTTGTTTTGGCAATTTCAAGCAACCATCCTTCCGGGATAAGACCATCAAAAAACGGGAAGAGTATTTTGCTTTTGTAGGGTTTGCCTGATAACGGCAGTGTCAGGCTGATTGCCGTTGCAGCTTTTTTATTGAGATAGGCTGGATCGTATGAGAAAACATACCCTTCATCAGTCTCTTCAAGGGTTCCGGTAAACTCATCACGGAATAATACATTGGCCTTTCTCATTGATTAGTTTTTCTTTCCATTGGAACAGGTCCAAGTTCATAACCAAATAGTTTCAATACCTCATTAACCTTATCCATTCTTAATGTGGTTTTGCCTTGACCCATTTCTCGGATAAATCGTAAACCTACACCGGCCTTTTGCGCCAATTCAGGTTGGCTCAGGTTCATCTGCTTACTCTTGTCTTTAATAAATGTGGATAGCTTGCCTTTCATTCTTTATACCCGTTAGGGTATAAAAATACAAAAAAATTGTATTGTATACCTGATCGGGTATAAAAATATGAATAATAAAAAAAATATACCTGATCGGGTATAAAAATTAAACATTCTTAGCCCTGTTCCAATACACATCCATTTCCGCCAGCGACATTTCGCCCATTTGTTTTCCGTCTTTCGCGGATTCTGTTTCCAGATACTGAAACCGCTTGATGAATTTTTTATTGGTACGCTCCAGCGCTTCTTCCGGGTCGATGTTGATGAAGCGGGCATAGTTTACAAGCGAGAATAATAAATCACCAAACTCAGCCATGGCTTTTTCTTTGTTGATTGCCTCATTGCTTTCTGTGTCACCTGTCAGGCGGTCAGGCAGGAACTCCTTTTTAAACTCCTGCATTTCTTCTTCCACTTTTTCCCAAACCTGCTCCTTCTTCTCCCAATCAAATCCAACGCCTCGTGCTTTATCCTGAATGCGAATGGCTTTCACCAGCGCGGGCAATGATTTGGGCACTCCTTCCAGCACCGATTTGTTTCCGGTTTTTAATTTTATTTTTTCCCAGTTTTCTTTTACTGTTTTTTCATCGTTGGCTACAACATCACCATACACATGCGGATGACGTTCAATCAGCTTATCACAGATGGCATTGAGAACATCGGCAACATTGAATTCATTTTTTTCTTCGGCAATGCGGGCATAAAAAACATTGTGCAGCATTAAGTCGCCCAGTTCTTTTTTTACTTCCTGTAAATTTCCCTCCAGTATGGAATCTGACAACTCGTACGTTTCTTCAATGGTTAAGTGGCGCAGACTTTCCAGGGTTTGTTTTTTATCCCACGGACAATTTTCGCGCAATTCATTCATGACGGTGAGGAGACGGTCGAAGGCTTTTAACTTTTCTTCGCGTTTCAAATCTGGAGTGGAAAATGGTTTCTTCATGTTTCAAAAATACTGATAAGTCGTCAGACCGCTCTAAAGCGGTCAGGCGACTCTGGGGAACTCCAGGATGCTTGGATTGGAACGTCTAAAAATCCGGATTATCTTTGCTGCCGATCTAAGCTTAAAGAAGAATTTGTGTCATTAATTAAATCAATTTCAGGCATTCGGGGCACTATTGGCGGTAAAACCGGAGATAATCTAACCCCGCTGGATGTTGTAAAATTTACGGCAGCTTTCGGAACCCTCCTCAAAAAGAATAGAACCAAAACAAAGATCATTATTGGCCGTGATGCTCGAATGTCGGGCGAGATGGTAAGTGCGTTGGTTTGTTCTACGTTGCAAGGATTGGGAATCGATGTGGTTGATCTTGGGCTTTCTACCACCCCAACAGTTGAAATTGCTATTCCATTAGAAAAAGCAACCGGAGGAATTATTCTTACAGCAAGCCACAACCCAGCGCAATGGAATGCATTAAAGTTGCTGAACGAAAAAGGTGAATTTATTTCGGGTAAAGATGGTGAAGAAGTTTTACGAATTGCTTCCCGTGAGGATTTTGATTTTGCTCCTGTTGAAAAACTGGGTAAGTATTCTTTTAACGATACCTATATTAAAAAACACATTTCGCTTATCCTGAAGCATAAGCTTGTCGATGTGAAGGCAATCAAAAAAGCAAACTTTAAAATTGCTGTTGATGCCGTGAATTCCACCGGAGGTATTGTGGTGCCTGAATTATTGAAAGCTCTTGGAGTTAAAAAAATTGTAAAATTATACTGCGATCCCACGGGCAAGTTTCCTCACAATCCTGAACCATTACCTGAGCATTTAACAAAAATCAGTAGTGTTGTTAAAAAACAAAAATGTCATCTTGGAATTGTCGTTGACCCGGATGTCGATCGCCTAGCGCTGATACAAGAGGATGGAAAACCGTTTGGTGAGGAATATACCCTTGTTGCTGTCGCTGATTATATCTTAAGTAAGAAAAAGGGAAATACAGTTTCTAATCTTTCCTCTACTCGCGCGCTCCGCGATGTTACAGAAAGCGCAAAGGGAAATTATACAGCTGCGGCCGTTGGTGAAGTAAATGTGGTTACAGCCATGAAAGAAACAAAAGCGGTGATTGGCGGTGAGGGCAATGGCGGTATCATTGTTCCCGATTTACATTATGGTCGCGATGCGCTTATTGGAATAGCTTTATTCTTAACGCACCTGGCTAAATCGAAATTGAAGGCTTCTGCGTTACGCAAAACCTACCCCGCCTATTTTATTTCAAAAAATAAAATTGAACTAACCCCACAAATCAATGTTGATAAGGTGTTGGAATCGGTTAAAGCGAAATATCAACACGAAAAAATCAATACAATTGATGGTGTGAAGATCGATTTTGAAAACGAAAAAGAATGGGTGCATTTAAGGAAGTCAAACACCGAACCCATCATTCGTATTTATGCGGAATCGCAGAATGAGGAAAAGGCCGATGCATTGGCGCGAAAAATTATTTCTGATATTGAGTTGATTATTAAAGAGAATTAAAAAATGTTCACCGACCACAGTCAACTGTGAACTGTAGACTATATAGAATTATGAAAATCTACCTAGACAATGCCGCTACTACTCCGCTTGATACCGAAGTTTTCGAAGCGATGAAACCGTACATGCTGGAAGATTATGGAAATCCATCCTCTATTCATTCGCATGGTCGTAAAGTCAGGGCTGCCATTGAATCATCGCGTAAGAAAATTGCGGAGCTGTTAAACTGCACCCCGGGTGAAATTATTTTTACTTCGGGCGGAACGGAAGCTGACAATACGCTTATCATTAGTGGTATCAATACCTACAACATCAAGCATGCTATTTCATCGCCCATTGAGCATCATGCGGTCACACATACGCTTGAAACGATGGAGAAACAAGGTGTAATTCAGTTGCATCATGTAAACCTGGATGCAAAAGGTCATGTGGATATGAACCACCTTGAAGAACTTTTAAAGCAACATCCGAATGCGCTCGTATCGTTGATGCATGCAAACAATGAAATTGGAAACTTGCTTGACATCAAACGAGTAGGGGAGTTGGCAGATCAATATAATGCGTTCTTCCATTCGGATACAGTTCAAACCATGGGGCATTATCGCCATAATATGAAAGAACTACATGTTTGTGGCATGACGGCTGGCGCGCATAAATTTCATGGGCCGAAAGGAGTGGGATTCATGTACATCCGAAAGGGAAGAAAGATTGAGCAGTTCATACACGGAGGTGCACAGGAACGCAATATGCGTGGAGGAACCGAAAACACATACGGTATTATTGGATTAGCGAAGGCGTTGGAAATTGCTTACCGCGATATGAATGATCATAAGAATTATATTCTTGGATTAAAATCACGAATGATTGAGAAGTTGAAACAGGAAATTCCGGGCGTTGATTTTCATGGCGACTCGGCTAATCTTGAACAAAGTTTGTATACCGTGTTGAACGTTTGCCTTCCGGAATCAGAAGAAAATGACATGCTGCTTTTCAACCTGGATTTGCAAGGCATTTCAGCATCGGGGGGAAGTGCATGCTCCAGTGGTGCATCAACCGGTTCGCATGTATTAGGGGCGCTGTATCCCGGATCGAAAAGAGGAGCAGTTCGTTTTTCATTCAGTAAATACAATAAACCTGAAGAAATTGATTTTGTTGTGAGCAAGCTGGCGGAGTTATATAAAATAACTGTCTGAATCAGGATGACCGGGATTTTATGATTTTCAAGATTGCCATTTGATTATGCCAATACAGGATGAGTTAACGTATAAAGTTATTGGTTGAGCAATGGAAGTTCATAAAATATTGGGTAATGGATTTCAGGAGGTAATTTATCAGCGTTGTCTGGCCATTGAATTGCAACAGGCAGGGATTCTATTTCAAAGAGAAGCTGAGCAGCCCTTATTTTATAAAGAGGAACACGTTGGAACCAGGAGAGCTGATTTTATTATAGAAGACAAACTTGTTGTTGAACTTAAATCTGTTATTAAACTGGAAGATGTTCATCTTTCTCAAGCGAAGAACTACCTAACAGCTTATAATTTTGATACAGGCTTGTTAATCAATTTCGGTTCAGCGAGTATGGAGTATAAACGAATTTTTCGTTCGGCTAAATCCAGCAAATCTTTTAATCCTGACCATCCTGATGCAGACAATTAGTTTCATCGGTTCCGGTAACCTTGCCTGGCATTTGGCGCCAGCACTTGATAATGTTGGTTATGCCGTAAAAGAAGTATTCAGTCAAGACTCTAAACATGCAAGGGCCCTGGTAGGACGTTTGTATCAGGCAGAAGTAAAAGCCACGCTCGATTTTTCAACAAGCTCATCCGATATTTTTATTATAGCCGTTACTGATGACGCCATTCGTAGTATCGCCCAGGAGATTATTTTGCCCGATGACGCAATATTGGTTCACACCTCGGGCAGCCAACCGTTAAGTGTGTTGGGATATGCTGCAGCCGCTAATACGGGCGTGTTTTATCCTCTGCAAACATTCAGCAAAGAAAAAAAAGTTGATTTTAAAGATATCCCCATCTTCATTGAAAGTGACAGTGAGGAGGTAATCCGGGTTTTAATGAAGACAGGAAAAGCCCTGGGAAGCAAGGTTAAACGAATTACCTCTCACGATCGAAAGGCGTTGCACGTTGCCGCTGTGTTTGCTTCTAATTTTTCCAATCACATGCTTGCTATCGCACAGGATATTACGAGGAAGAACGGATTAGACTTTGAGCTTCTGAAACCATTAATAGCAGAGACCTTAAATAAGAGTTTGTCGATAGATCCTAAAAAAGCGCAAACAGGACCGGCCAAACGGGGCGATCTTCAAATACTGGATAATCACCTCGAATTTCTGAGTGACGAGCCCGAAATTGCCGAGATATATAAAATTGTTAGTCAGCATATTATTGATCAGCATGGGGGGATTAGTCATTTTCTGGAAGAGTGACTTCAAAATTTTTTCTGGTATGGAATATTGTTCCATCTTGTTTAATTCCCATAATTTCAATTTCGAAACTCCCCAAGTCATCTGATAGGTTAAAAAAAACTTCTGATTTACTATCAGCCTTAATACCCTGTTTCCAATAAATGAGTTTTCTTAAATCAGGCACCTTGTCATTTGAATTTCTATCAAAAGATGGGTAAGAGAATATGGCGGGGACATGATATCCATCATAAATAGCATGCTGATTATCCTTGTAATGAATGGATTCGCTTTTTGTATAAATGGAAAGGATGCCAAAATCAGCGTACTTAGCTATCCCTGATGCGTTCAAAGTATTCATTTTGTAAGAAATGTGTATGCTCTCTACATCGTTTGGATCAAGGATTAGAACCTGCGCGGGGTCATCGACTTTTATTCCATCGATTACCATTAATGGGTCACTGGCAAAGAAATAGATGTTGCGCGAATTTTCATTGTTTCGAATTCTTATTCCTTTTATACCTTTTGACTTCTTAATTTTTATCTGAGGTGTTATTTCAATAAAAAATTCTTCGAGCGTAGGCAACGAGGCGAAATCTTTGGGGAAGTAAATTATATCAAATGGTAATTTGTGTGCTTTTTCCTTATTGCGAAGTTCAGGAATGTTATAGGCTTGCATAACGTGTTGCTTTACCTGATTTCTATTCAGATCACCTGCTAATACTTGATCAATATTTTCTTTTGGGTTTTCGTCAGTTGAAACGAACGTGGGAACATTCATCGCAATAGGGTCGAGTGAATTTGAAGTCCTTGGAAAAATTATTTTTTCTTTAGGCCAGGTGGGCTTAGAATCTTTTAAAAGATGAAGTTGATTCCAACTTATAGTTTTAGGCATTATGTAATCAATTTGAGTCAGTGTTTTTTGTACAGCCATTGAATAAATATTTATTGGCTCTTCATTTCGATTGGTTGATAGAGCAATATTAACCCGGTCACGCATTCGGTAAGATTTTTTATTGGTGTCAATTTTACATTGACTTATTCCGAACGAGGCGGTTTCCTCTGAAACCAATACCCCGTTAGAATCAAACAACAGGTTTTGGATGAAGTTTCCAATTAAATGGCTTTTCGGAATTTGGAAATATTGTTTTGAGTCCTTCCTTAAAGTTTTAAGGAAGACCACATTGCCATTGTTAACGAAACAGACTATTGAATTGAGCTTTCCATTTACATCGATCGATAAACTATCTGAGTCATCTGTGATGGTAAATACATTGTTAAATTGTTGTTGAGTTTGTTGATCGTTAGATTCTTTTTTCGGTAATATTGGGTTGTCAGGATTTATTATTGTGATTATCTTTTCAAAAAAAGTTTCTTCTCCAATATTTTTCATCCAAGAAGTGTATCCGCGAATTTGATAGTAATCAGAACTGAGATTTTTTGGAAGAATGAAGTCTCCAGCGCCAACGCCTTCAGTTAACTTTAATTTTTGACGGCACAAAATGTGTCCATTTTTGAGTAATTCAACGTATGCGGTGCTGCTAAGATCACTGCTTGAGTAGGGAGCATTAAAAAGGTAAAGACTGTACCAGATTGTTTCACCTGTGAAATAGGTATTATTGCTCATATGGATAAGCACAGTTTCCGGTCTCAATTTTTGATAGAAGGATGTTACTGTGTTTTGAATTTCAGATTCAATTGCACTTTGGGCTTGACAAAAAAGGCAAACAAGAAGTAATGGGAGTATAAAACGTACTTTCATGGTTATTTGAATCCTGGAGGTTTTATGTTAGTTGCGTAGGGTTCCATGGTTCGGCAATCTCCTAACAAAGGGGGTTTTTGAGGCGAAGCTGAAACGTACCCAGAGGCCTTGAATCGGTCAATGAGAACAGAATCTTTATATATAGCTGAGGCTCCAAAATAGCCAAGAACAAATTCATCCTTGTCATCAGGATTGTACAGGTTGCCCATAACCCTGGCAGGTGCCGGATCAAATATGCTTCCGGTTGAGGTAAGTTGTTTTGAAATTTCGTCCCAAAATTCAAATGCTTTTTGTGTAAGAGACATTTGTTCAATCCTAGCCAAGAATTTCGTTTCACGATCGTAAAGGATAGTAGTTACATCTTGATTAAACGGATTACCATTAAAATGCCTATCATCACCTATAACAATGGCACTTTCAAGTCTAAAAAGCGGTGCCCAGCATTGTTTTATTTCTGGGTTATCTGTAATGCTGAAGAATTCAAAAATTCCATTTGATTTCCAACGATAATAATTTCTCTGATCAACAGGGTCATTGACAATAACGGAGATTAAAAAGCCATACTCATTTACCACCACCGGATGCCCTTGTGAGTTAGTGATGAGCCTCTCGCGGATTTGATACTTATAGAGGATACTATCAATAGCCGGGATAGTAGGCATTTCTTCTGGAACAGATTCGTAAGATTTTCCATCGCTGGTATTGATATTAAGTTGATATGAATTTCCAACCTCACCAACAAAGGCAGCATAGTTTGTCTCATAAATGCCAGATTCAACCTCTGAAAGGATATACACATTTCCGTCACCATCTTTAATACTTACTGCCGCGTTTGTTTCTGGAACCAAATACACAGCAGGAAGACGGTCGCTATTAAAGGCTAAACTTCGGCTTAGTGTAACCCTGTATGATTCTGGCTGATTGGTAACAAGGCCATCTACGACAAGTTTTCCAGCCATTGAATTTATTTTTAGGTCAATAGGTTCAATGCAAGCCTCACCTGAGATTAGTATGATGGTGAAGAATATTAAAATCTTCTTCATGTTTTAAAATTTAAAGTTGTAGGTGATTGATGGAAAAATTGTTCCTAACACTGATAGTTGATAGGCTTGAGGGAGTTTCCCCTTATACTCAGGCTTAAAAAATACAGAATATGGATTTTTACGTCCATAAACATTGTACACAGAAAACACCCAACTTCCTTTCCATTTCTTTGTTAAATCTAGACTTTCTTCAATTGTAAATGATAAATCTAGACGGTGATAGGGGGCAATTCGGGATTGATTTCGATTTGAATACTGAACAACGGTATAACCATCAACCAAATAAACATCATCAGGATAAGAAATGGGGCGACCTGTGCTGTAGGTGAAATTAGTTGATAGACTTAATCTTCGTGTGAATTTATAATTGGTAACAATTGTCAGGTCATGTGGTTTATCAAAATTCGATGGATAAAATTCTCCATCATTAATAGTTTCATCTTGAATTCCTTTTACTTGTCGGAGTGTGCGAGCGTATGTGTAACCTATCCAACCAGTCAATTTTCCTGCATTTCGTTTTATTAATAACTCAATTCCATACGCCCTTCCAATAGCCGAAAGAAGTTGAGATTCTATGAAGGGATTGAATAGTAGATCTGCGCCATCTTTATACTCTATCATATTTTTTACTTCCTTGTAATAGGTCTCAACGGATGTTTCGATTGTATTGCCGAAAAGATTTTTGAAATAGCCGAGTCCAAACTGTTGACCAATTTCCGGCTGAATATAGTAGTTACTGGTTTTCCATAAATCAAGCGGACTAACTGCAGTTGTATTTGAAATCAGGTGGAGATATTGAACTGTTTTATTATAGCTTACTTTAATAGAGCTATTATCATTTAATGAGAATTTGAATGAAAGTCTTGGTTCAAAACCATCGTAGGCCTTAACCTTCTCGCCAGAAGAAATAGATAAGGTATCAATTACAGTTGTGGGTGATTGGGGCACCCCTGGTTGATAGATTAAGACATCGGTTGGGCCACGAACTTCATATCGAGATAACCTTATTCCGCCTTGTATGGTAATTTTAGAGTTTAATTTGAACTCATCACTAAAAAAAGCATTGTATTCCAGGGCTCTTTCTTTCTGCAGGCTAACTGGGTTAACAGCTGATCCATTTATAGGGCGTATTTCTCCGGAATTGAATAGGTAGGAGTTGAGACCCGTTCCGACATCCAACTTATGTTGTTGATTTACGAAATAGGTGGCTTCAATTTTTGTCCCCCACGTTCGAATACCGAAATCGGATTCAAATTCGTAAGTTTTTTTATTTCCATCAATCGAATAGGTATAGTTCCCGCTTATTCCAGTGACACCTAGAAAGATTTTTTCATTGAGCAATAAATTCCATTTCAAAGAAGTATTGGATGTGCGCCAATGATAAAGGGTGTCGCTGGCTAATTTGAATCCATCTGAGCTGGTGTAGGAAGAAAGATGAATAGAGTTTTTCTCATTTATTTTATAATTCAAGTAACCATTTAAGTCGTAGAAGTAACCTGAACTTTTACGGATATCGAGATCACGGGTTCGCTTTAATATCCAGTCGGGATAGGCGTATCGGCCCGCAATCATGAAGGAAAACTTTTCTTTAATAATTGGACCTTCAAAATATAACCTGCTCGCTATTATTCCCAAACCTCCTCCTCCCGAAAAATTTCTGTAGTTGCCAGATTTGGATTTTATATCAAGAACAGAAGATATCCGACCACCATATTGCGCTGGGATGCCTCCTTTGTAAAGAGTTACATCTTTTACAACGTCAGAGTTAAAGGTCGAGAAGAATCCAAACAGGTGGGAGGAATTGAATATTGGAGCGTCATCAAAAAGAATAAGATTTTGGTCAACATTTCCACCACGGACATTAAACCCGCTAGCGCCTTCGCCCACAGTGCTCACTCCGGGCAAGAGTAAAATACTTTTCACTACATCAGCCTCGCCTAAAAAAGACGGAATTGATTTGAGCGTTTTGCTATCCATTTTAATCAAACTCATTTCGATTGATGATACATTTCTATCTAGTGCGTTAGCACGGATCACAACATCTTGCAGCTGGGTAAGCTTTTCAAACAACTCAAATGAATAAGATTGATTCTTGTTAAGGTAAACCTTTTGTTCAGTTTGAACTTTGCCAACTGCGCTAACCTTAACATGATAAATCCCTGATGGAATTGAAATAGAAAAAAAGCCGAAGGCATTGGTAGTAGTTCCAACTTTTAATTCTTCAATAAATACAATAGCCCCAACTATACTCTCGCCACTGTTAACTTCTTTTACCTGACCGTTAATGGTATAGGTTTTGCCATCGGCCACAAAGGAGTCTTCATTTACAATCTCATCTTTAATTTTATTGAAGTCGTTTGATTTGGGTATCAGAATTATGAGACGATCTTGATCTATGATGTATGATAGATTTGTATTAGAAAGAAGTTCATCGATGAATTCAGTCAGATTTTGTTCCTTGAAATTTCCAAGAACCGGAATATCCTTTACCCATGCATGTTTGTAAAAAAAGCGAACGTTATAGTGTCTTTCAATTTTAGGTAAAAGTTCTAAGAAAGAGATGCTGGTTTGAGCCCTAACATCCAAGTACAAACTTGTTAGAGTGATAATGATAATAGCGACCTTAAGTTCTTTTTTTGATCTCATGATATAAATAAACTTTGAAAGTAAAACAGGAATGGCATACGGGGCTAGATTTTTTATTCAAATGGCGATCACGCTTCAATTGTTATAACCATGACCTGAAGAAGAAGACTTCGAATAATGGAAATTATTTAAAAATAGCATTAATTTATAGGTTCTTTAGTTAAAAGAAGGGTGAAAGACCCAATGACGAGCCCGAAATTGCCGAGATATATAAAATTGTTAGTCAGCATATTATTGATCAATCGGAATCGTAATAACCTGAAAGGATTGTTATATCTTTCTCCATCAATGAAACCCCTATGAGAAAATTATTCTTCAGTTGCCTGTTCTTTGTTGTATTGGCAGGGCAGGCCCAGGATGATATCTATAAAACCATTGCTAAAGAAACGTGCGACTGCATTGCCAAGCGAAACATTGATGCCGCCAAACGTGCCGAAGTTGAAATGGCTTTGGGCCTGTGCATGCTGGAGAGCATTAATGCGCATAAAATTGACATTGAAGTTTCGGATGAGACCGCGATGGCTAAATTTGGTGAGCAGGTGGGAATGCAAATGGCCCCTATTTGTCCTACCGTTTTTAACGCGTTTATTGAAAGCGAAGAAGAAACACAACCTGAAATTTTTGAGTTATCCGGAACAGTAAAATCAATAGAGTCCGGAGAATTCCTCTATGTCATTTTTAAAGAGGTTTCCGGGAAAGAACACAAACTTTTATGGTTCCGGTATTTTCCTGGTTCGGATGATTTCAAAGACAACCCCAAAGGGTTAATTGGTAAAAAGGCCACTGTCTACTACCATGACATCGAGTGTTATTTTCCAAAGATGAAAGCCTATTACAACACAAAAGAAATTGTAGAGTTGAAACTCAATTAACAATTGCGTTCGGGCAGGAATTTATTCAGGAGTTGAGGCTGAAATTAAAAAGTTACTGAAAAGGTTAATACCTCTTCACCTCGCTTCACTTTTACCGGAATCGTTTGGCCTTTTTCAAACTTTCCGAGGGCATCCATATAATTTTGGATGTCTTTGATAACCAGGTCGCCCATCTGTACAATGATATCGCCTGTTTGAATGCCTGATTTCTGTGCGGGTTTCCCTTCGGTTACACCATCCACTTTTAGTCCTTCACCTTCTGAACTATAGCTGGGCATAACACCCATGGTTACTTTAAAGGCACTGCGGGTGGCTGTAGCCTTTGTTTTGGTTGTGAGAAAAGTGAGTTTTGGCTCACCATCAAGCGAATTGATAATTTTGGCGATGATTGAAAGAACGGCAGCCTCACCAGTGTAGTTGATTTTATCCCAGTCATCAGAAGGTTTGTGATAATCACTGTGCGAACCGGTGAAGAAATGTAATACAGGAATGTTTTTCAAATAAAAGGAAGTATGGTCAGACGGCCCTACGCCCGAAGAATCTGTTTTGATTTTTACCTGGTCATTCTCCAATTTTTTCATTAACGGCTCCCATACCGGACTGGTGCCTGTTCCATGAACCAGTAAAGTTTTGGTTTGTTCGTCCAGCCTGCCAATCATATCCATGTTAATCATGTAGTTGACAGTTGAAAGATCCAGTGTAGCGTGTTCAGTAAAATATTTAGAACCATACAATCCTAATTCTTCTCCTGAGAAGCACAGAAATAGAAAATTATTTTTCTCTTTAACTTTATTGGTTGAAAAATAACGAGCCAGTTCAAGTACACCGGCTACACCCGAGGCGTTGTCGTCAGCACCGTTATGAATTTTGGTTTGGGGGTTAGCATCCAACGAACTGCCCTGGTCACCCATTCCTAAATGATCGTAATGTGCGCCAATGATAATGGTAGTAGCGGCACCATTATCGAGGTAAGCCGCAATGTTGTTTGCTGTGCCTCCTTCCCCTTCACCGTGTGCTCCGCTTTTAAAGGAAAAAGGTTGTAAATACGAGTTGTTATCTCCTTTTGCGGCAAGTTTTAATTTTTTGAATTGCTTCTGAATGTAATCAGCGGCCATTTTTTCTCCTGCCTTGCCGGTACCACGCCCTTGCATCTGGTCATCGGCCAGGGTTTTAATGTGTTCCCGTATTTTTTCAACATCGAATTGCTGCGCAGATGCGGAACAGGAAATAATCAGCAGAGAAAGAAAAGCAGCACGTTTCATGGTATAAATTATTTAAGCCGAAAGATAGACAAGCTTCCGAAGATTTAATCCCCGAATGTGTAAAATTGATAACTTCGAAGGGAAATGATGTACCGCATCAACCTATTCGCTGTTTTTATTTTCCTGGGAATTGTTCAGGCAACTTTTTTATCATTTTTCTTTTTTTCGCAGAAAAACCGAAAAGTACAGTCAAACTTGTTTCAAGGTATGTGTTTGATTTCCATGGCACTTTGTGTACTGGAAATTTTTCTCATGTACACGGGTTATATTATGAATTGCCTGTACCTGGTCGATTTTTCCGAACCATTTTCATTCGTAATCGGGCCGGCCTTTTACCTGATGATTGTAAGTCAGGCGGAAGGGAAACCGGTTTCGAAGAAGCACTATTGGCATTTTGCATTTCCGGTTCTGTACCTTTTGCTCCTCATTCCCTTTTTAATTTCCTCTGAAGATTTCAAATACAACTCGTACATCAGCTCCTACCACCCTGATTTACCTTTCCGCGATCCTTCCGGAATTGATCCGCGTTGGTTCATTGTCACCGATTATCATACTGAATTAACGTTGGTGAGTCTTTTTCTTTATGGTGTGCTGTCGTTTAAGGCGGTGGTAGGGGCGTTCAAAAGCAAGCAGGAGTCTTTCCTTCATCCGGTAAATCCTGTTCTTAAAAGGTTTCGGTCGGGCCTGATCCAGATCATCAGTATTCTGGTGCTGATCGTTCTTGTCAAAATTTTTAACCGCGATGATACGGGCGATCATTTATTTGCGGCCTATATCTCCATTACCTTTTATTTTACGAGTTTCTCGGTCATTCAGCAATCAGGTTTTTTTAAACAATCGGTTTTAACAGAACAGAAATACAAAAGCTCTGCTGTAACGGCCGAGTTTCAACAATCGTTACTTGAAAAACTAAACCGTGTGATGGTGGAACAAAAACCTTTTTTACGAACAGATTTTTCTCTTCCCGACCTCGCCCAGCAATTGAATGTTTCTGTGCATGTATTGTCGCAGGTGATAAACGATGGGTTGAGAAAGTCGTTTTTTGAAATGACTGCAGGGTATCGCATAGAGGAAGCTAAGCGCTTACTGATAGCGTTGCCCAATATTAAAGTGGAGGAGATAGCCGAGCAGGTGGGCTATCATTCGAAATCATCTTTTAATACAGCCTTTAAAAAACTGACCGGAAAAACACCTTCAGAGTTTAGAGCGTAATACACCCATTCATACTTATTCATAACAAACCTGCACGGGCAGACGACTTGGTACACAATCATAAGCATCATCAAATCCGCTTAAGATGGTAATTACTTTTGCGGTCACCCGATGAGGGGACCGACACGTATCAAAAAAAGGTGTTTTAATTTTTACTTTTTTCCGCCCTCCTTATCTAAATCAGGAAGTATAAAATCATCCAGTGCACTTGGCTGTTTCATCAAGGCTTCAATATCTGCTACTGTTCGTGGTGCTGCTGTAGACAAATGTTCGTAACCGTCTTTTTTTACCAGGTAATCATCTTCAATTCGTACGCCAATACCCCACCATTTTTTATCGCATGGGGCGTTGTCGGGAATGTAAATACCGGGTTCAATGGTAATGACTGAATTTTCAGGAAGCGGGGCAGGGCGGGCCACACCCTGGTCGTGCACATCCAGCCCAATGTGATGACAACAGCCATGCGGATAGTATTGGCGTGCCTCGGCATCTTCTTTTATGATGCCCAAATCTTTCAATCCTTTCGTAATCACCTTTCGTCCTGCCGCGTCAATTTCGCTCATCGATGCACCTGCCCTGCAAATCTTCATTCCTTCTTCCTGTGCCAGCAAAACCAATTCATAAATTTGTTTTTGTTCAGGTGAAAATTTGCCGTTAACAGGAATGGTGCGGGTAATATCAGCCGTGTAACCCCGATACTCCGCTCCTAAATCCATCAGGATTAATTCCTTATTGGTTATATCGGGCTTGTAATTTTCAATGTAGTGCAAAATGCAACCGTTGTGCCCCGCCCCCACAATGGAGGGATATCCGACATCTTCTGCTTCGTACTTCTTAAAAACATATTCATGGATGCCTTGAATTTCCCGCTCACTCATGCCGGGCTTCATGGCTTTCATCACTTCGCGTTGGCCCTGGCACGAGATGCTGACTGCTTTGCGGATCATTTCCAGTTCTTCTTTTGTCTTTACACCACGGATGTCGGCAATAATCGGGCCCAGACCGGATGTATTAAGATTATTTTTTTGGGGCTCTGGATTTACGTTGAGTGTAGAAGATTTTGATGGATAGTTTACTTTTATCTTAAACATTTCAATCATGCTGTACAAGTCAGATGAATCGCGCGGATCGTCACGCACATCATTCTCGAAATCGAAGAATAAGATCTCCGCAAATTTTGAGAAGTTGACATTGTAATTTTTAAACGCTGTATTATTAAAGGCCTGATTTAAACCTAAACGTTCTTTTACGCCTGCTTCGCCAAGCCTTCTTCCATCCCACATTTCACTAAAGGCATCACGCGGTTGTACGAAAATAATTTCATCGTATTGTGTTCCGCTATTGGCGGTTTGTTTGTCTTTAAAGATGAACAACACCGCATTGGGTTCTTTATACCCGGTGAGGTAATAGAAATTTGGATCCTGATGATATACATAGTCTACATCGTTCGAACGATTTCGCACGGCATTGGCAAAAAATACCGCCACTGAATTCGCTGGCAATTTTTCGCGCAGTTTTTGTCTGCGTTCTTTATGCCATTCTTTGCTGAGGAAATCTTCAGGTAAATCTGGATTTTGAGCCAACACACTTGCCGATAAAAAGGAAATCAGAATAAATGAAATTATACGATTCATAAGATTTGAATTTGAGGGTGAAGTACGCAAAAAAAATGGGAATACTTTGTGAGAATAGGGATGAGCGGTCAGGCCTCTGCGAACCTTTGCGTTTCATCGCGTTCTTTGCGATATAACTTAACCGTAGAGTGCGCAGAGGTTCGCAGAGTTATTGACTACGTTTTAGATTTTCTTCTCCAGCACTACAAATTCCAGCTTTTGTTTGGGGATTCCCCATCGTTCATCCGGAACGATAAAGGGCTTTCTCTCACCGGTAAGAGTATATCCATGCCGGATGTACCAGTGAATGAGCGTTTGACGTACGTCAATAACCGTCATTCTCATGGTTGGGCAACCCACCGATTTGGCGTGCGCTTCTCCCGCCAGTAATAATTTTTTGCCAATGCCCTTGTTTTGGATGTTGGGATTTACCGAAAGGGTTCCTAAGTACATCTTGTTTTCCTCGGTGCGTAACTCAACGCAGCCAAGAATCTCACCATTTTCTTCATACTTTAGAAAAGTTGTGTCGGATTTTTGGACGAGTTCGTGAAGCACGTTTTCATCAATGCGGGTACCATCGAGCAGGTCGGCTTCGGTTGTCCATCCTTTTTTGGATTCATCGCCCCGGTAAGCTGAGTTGATCAGGACACTGAGGGCCGGAATATCCTGATGAGTTGCTTTGAAAATATGTCCATCCATTTTGGATATCTGCCTTATTGTAACAATTGATTTTTCTCCAGAGCAATAAAATCCTCACGCACCGGCAGGAAGCAGTCTATGACCGTACATTCGGTTATGGCCAATGCCGAGTGTGGAGTGTTCGATGGAATGTAGGCGGCCATTCCGCCAGTTAATCTTTTTTTCTCTCCTCCCAGCGTAAATTCAAGTTCACCCGATATCACATGGGTCCATTGCTCATGCGGGTGTTGGTGTTCGGCTGCCAATGCACCCTTTTCGAGTGTAAAATAACCGAAGGTTGCCTTATCTGAATGGTGGATGGGACCGGTAATTCCTTCCCAAATCTTTACTTTCTTTTTGGTGATAAAATCGACAAACGGCATATGCTGTATATTTTCTTTTTTGAAGGTATCAACATCTTTTGAAATTCCCATTTTCGGGGTTCGACTTTATAAAATCGTTCTTCCTGCTTATAAAAACAGCCTTACCTTCATGCACTTCAGCCGTTTCTTTGAACAAAAAAAGAAACACATTATGCAACAGACACTCAACACAAGAAGGTATGACCTCGACTGGCTCAGGCTGATCGCCATTGCTATTCTCCTCTTTTTCCACACCGGCATGTGGTTTAATCCGTGGGAGTGGCACGTGAAAAACAACGAACTCAGTGAAAGCTTCCGATACTGGATGATCTGGTCGCATTTCTGGCGCATGCCGTTACTATTATTTATTTCAGGAGCGGGCACGTACATGGCACTGGGGAAACGAACAACAAAACAATTTACTGGCGAACGTTTCAAAAGGCTCTTTATTCCTGTTGTGTTCGGAATGTTTGTAGTGGTGCCACCGCAGATTTATTTTGAACATATTCAACAATATGACAGCTACTGGGATTTTTATAAAACCGTTTTCAATTTCGTTCCATACCCGGAAGGGAGCTTTAGCTGGCACCACCTGTGGTTTGTAGTGTACCTGTTGTTGTATTCATTGATCGCGATTCCGCTGTTAAGCTTCCTTCGTTCTGAAAAATCTGAAAAATTTAAAGCCAAGCTTTATCGATGGGTGTCCAGTCCGGCAGGGATTTTATTGATTCCCTCCATGATCATCATGGTTACACAAATTATTTTACGTCCCTACTTTCCCGATGAGGAACATAATCTTACCGATTGGGCTTTCTTTGTTTTTTACTTTTGTTTCTTTTTGTTTGGAATGATTTGCTATTCCGATCAAAATTTGTGGACGGCTATTGGAAAAAACAGAAAGCATTTATTGATAGCGGCACTTTTTGTGCTGGTGCCTTTTTACGGAACCTATTTTCATTTCCGGGATTTTTATCATTTACCATGGAGTGATGATACGGTTGAAACCTTGTTCGATATTTTCGGCATCTTTCTGAGCTGGTTTACGGTGATTACCGTTATTGCGTATGGCCAACATTATCTAAACAAACCGCACTCCTGGCTGAGCAGGATTAATGAGGGATTGTATCCGTTTTACATTCTTCATCAGACGGTCATCATCTGGATAGGCTATTACATTTGCCAGTTGGATTGGAGTATTACGGCAAAATTCTGGTCGATTAGTTTATTAACACTGGTTAGTTGTGTTGGATTTTATTTGCTGATGATAAGACCGTTTAATGTCATGCGGTTTTTATTTGGAATGAAGCCGAAAAAGCACAGGTTATAAAGTCTGTGCCGGTTTCAGTAATTACAGAGGAATAGAATCGAAGGATTTCAGAGTTCGACTTCCCGAATTTCGAAATCCTTTCCTTTTCCAAACCTGATCAGGTCTTTCAGCCGGTACCGTTCTAATGTAAAAAGATCCTTTACCTCCAAATCACGGTTGGCCAAAATGGCCTCCACTTCAAACTCGTGGGTTTCCCCGAAGTTTACAAGTTTATATTTTTTGCCAACACGAAGCACATCAAATGAAAGACCTTGCATGCGATAAAGTGATTATAGTTCTTCTTCGCGTTCGAGCATGAGAATAGACGATTGCGGTACGATGAAGTACTTGTCCAGCTCGTACATTACTTCTATGGCGCCCTTTTGAAGAAAAATGGCGAGATCACCTTCTTGGGCCTGCAAGGGAAGGTATTTCACCTGGTCTTCTTTTCCTTTCCACATATCCTCTTCATCAGCGGGTAACGGCAGCGGGTAACCGGGGCCAACTTTAATCACATAACCGCTTTGAATTTTTTCCTTTTCCTGAACACCCGGGGGAAGGTATAAACCGCTGGCCGTTTTATCGGTTTGTTTGGCCGGACGAATCAGCACGCGATCACCCACCACAATCAGTTTTTTCAATTTGTTGTCAGACGTGAGTTTCATACTGTAAATGTAACGCTTCGATTATTTTCGGATCAAACGTGCCATGTAAAAACCATCGTATCCTTCACTTGGCCAGATACGTTTCTCTTCTTTGAGCTCGAATTGATCCGTTGATTCCAGAAATTTTTTTACCTGGTCCTCATTTTCAGAGTACAAAACACTGCAGGTGGCATAAACGAGCGTTCCTCCGGGCTTTACCATTTCACTATATGATGTGAGAATGCCCTGTTGTGCTTTACGCACATCGTCAACAAAAGCCGGGGAGAGTTTCCATTTAGCGTCCGGATTTCTTTTTAAAACTCCTAACCCTGAACACGGAACATCCAATAAAACAAGATCGGCCGATTTTTCAAGACGTTTGATCACTTTTGAGGAATCGATTAATCGTGTTTCAACTGTTGATACTCCGGCTCTTCGCGCGCGCTTTTTTAATTCATCGAGCTTCCACTGTTCCGTATCCATGGAAATGATACGCCCTTTGTTTTGAATCAAAGCCGCCAGGTGAAGGGTTTTGCCACCACCTCCCGCGCAGGCATCGATGATTCTTGCTCCGGGTTTTGGATTGGCAAACCGGCTAATGGCTTGCGAGCCGGCATCCTGCACTTCAAACAATCCTTCTTTGAATTCGGGCAGTTGAAAAACGTTTTGACGTTCTTCCAAGATTAACGCATCCGTAAATTTCTTATCGATTGTAGTGAAGACTTCGCGTTCTTCTAATTTTTCCTTCAGTTCTTTTACGGTGCTTTTCAAAGTGTTGACCCTTAATACCACCTTCGCCTCTTCGTTCAGGGCAGTGAGTTCTGCATCCCAGCGTTTCCCCAATTCTTTTTCCCCAAGTTCATCCATCCAGTCGGGAATAGATTCATTGATTTTTCGCACCGGATGGTTTTGTGTGATTTTTTCTTTGAATTGCTTGTATGGAATGCCTGAAAATTCTTTCCAGTCGGGAAGATCAATTTCGTGTGAGGCGCACCAGGCGGCTAACAAAGTCCAGAAATCATCACCCTTTGCGTTGGTAATACTTCTGAAAAATCGATACCAGCGAACAATGTCGTAAGTGGTTTCAGCAATGAACTTACGATCGCGGGCGCCCCAGCGGGTATCTTTCTTTAATGTCTTTTCAATTACCTTATCGGCATACTTTTTTTCAAGAAAGATCTGTTCGAGTGATTCAACAACGGCAAAACAGGTGGTTCGGTGAAGTCTCATATAATATCTTCTTCTGCGTTAACCTTGGCGATCTCAGCGTTCTTTGCGGTTAAAAAATTACCGCAGAGGTCGCAGAGTAATCCACGCAGAGATCACAAAGATAAGCATTTGATTAGTTGGAAGCTTGATTCATGTAGCTGGATAGCAACTTTCGTGTTTGCGCCTGCAATTTATTCTTAAAGAATGAAGTATATCCTAAGAGAAAGCCGGAAGAGCCCAACGCCTGGCTCGACCATTTCCATAGATTGAAAGTATCGTGATGGCGGTAAATTTTTCCATCTTTAAATTCGAACCGGGCATCTATCTTATTGTGCACATTTCTTCCGGTTTTGCTGAACACATAAAATGCTTCCCAGTGAGCAGAATTATCGGTTACATCGCTGAACACAACTTTTAGTTTTCCTTCTGATCGTTCAATGAGCATCTGCCACATGGCTTTTGCCTGATCGCCTCTCAATGTTCCAAATGCAGGGTCGCTGAATTCTACATCATCGTGGTAACACGCAGCCATGCGGTTGTAATCATGCGCGGCAAAGGCGGTGTAGAATTCGGTGATGAGGGAGGCGCTGTCCATTGCTCAAAGGTAGGTACAAAAATGGATACCTCAGGCTTCGACTCCGCTCAGCCTGACTTTAGCTTCTCACCCTGAGTGAACCGGTATCACCCTGAACGGGGTCGGTATCACCCTTGAGTGGAGTCAGTGTCACCCTGAGCGGAGTCGAAGGGTGACTTGCTGAAATTTCTTGAATGACTACTATTCGTACAAACAGCCAACTCCTTCAATCTTTCCCAGTTTCCTGCAATAATCGCTTCTTTCTTTTTTCTACTCCAGCCCTTAACTTGTTTTTCAAATTCTATGGCGTGATCTGGTGTTTGAAACTTTTCCCAAAAAACCAGAGTAACTGGCAATCTTTTGGATGTGTAAGCGTTTGGGTAAAAGCAAGTTTCATGTTCCCAAAGCCTTCGTTCAATATCGTTTGTTACTCCGGTGTAATAAGAACCATCATTGCAATGAAGAATGTATACAAAATATTGATTCATAGATCAGTTGGTTCAAATCAGGCTTCGACTCCGCTCAGCCTGACTTTAGCTTCTCATCCTGAGTGAACCGGTATCACCCTGAGAGGGTTCAGTGTCACCCTGAGCGGGTTCAGTGTCACCCTGACCGGAGTCAGTATCACCCTGAGCGGAGTCGAAGGGTGACTTCTCCACATTCAATTAAAACAACTCCGCCTGATCTTTTTTCTCATGGCTTTGCTCTGTATATAATGGAAGCTTATTTAAACTTTTGGAGATGTGCGACTCGTCCGTGTAAATACCACGCTGGGTAGCATCGGAATTTGTTTTGCTGCTTTCAGTTTCCAACTCCCGGTTGGTAATTTGCTTGGCACGTTTGTCGGTAGGCGGATTAAGTTTTTCGTTGCGTTCAAATTCGATTGCTTTTTCCAGGATATCTTTCGGTAAATCGGCTTCGCTGCGATATACCAGTTCAAAGAATTGTTTCGCAAAAAATCCATCGATCTGGATTCTGCGTTTCGAGAGATGAACAAATTTACCGATCACACGGCAAATATTTTCCCGTTCTTCGGGACTTAAGGATTCGGCAAACTCATAGTCTTCAATCTTTCGCAAAGCAAGAATAACCGGCTCCAGCGCTTCCATGGAAATAACATAGACGGTGTAGTCGCTAAGTCTGAATTCAAATTGTTCCAGTATCTCCAGAGTATTGGTGGGTACCACCAGGAAGATTTCCCTGCGCACACCTTCCTCTTTTACATACTTGCTCACACTCTCTGCCTGGTTGCGGATGTAGAGCGGAAAATTGTTGAGGTCTTCGTTTAGCGGGCTCTTCGCATCGAAGATCACGAACTCGTCATTTATTTTTAAAGTGTTATCGGGTTTTCCTTTGAAGGGAACAGTATCGAGGTACTCGACACCCTGGCGGTTGCAAATGGTTTTCATTTTTCCCTTTACATTCACCTCGTGGTTTGACCAGGTTTGTTTTTGCTTTAACAAACGATCAATCTCACGCTGGTGCTGTTCTTCTTTTTCTTTATTTCTTTCCTGTTGCGTACGATTGACGATTACGTTCAGATTATTAATGGAGTGTTCGTGCTGCCGCTTACGCTCTTCTTCAGCACTTTTATATTTGGTGATTTCTTCGCGTAAAAAATTTAGTTCGTTCTCACGTGCTTCAAGTTTTTGCTTAACCGCGCTGAGTTCTGAGGCTAGTTCGGTTCCGCGCTTTAAGAAATTTTCATTCTTACTTTCGAGAGAAGATTTTTCGGTAAGCAGGGATTCTTTTTCTAACCGAAGAATTTTCAGATCAGTCAATGAAGATTCGAGCGATTTGTTTTTGCTGCGTTCAATCTCTAATTCATGATTGACTTTCGATAGAGAATCAGATCCGCTCAACAATTTTTGAAAATCGGCACTAGCGTCAACCAATAGCATTTTGATGGTGTTCCAACGAAAGAGCCGATCCCAAAAAGTGAAGGATTTCAGATCATTAAAAAGTTTTTTGATGTTATCGGGTCCAGTATCCATAGCGTAAAGTTAGCGTAAATAAGCCGTTAGCTTATACAAGGGTAAGAACAGATTGCGACAGGCTGTGTCATTATCAACTCACCCCGTCTTCGCTCCGCTCGACACCCCTCTCTACAAAGAAGAGAGGGGAAGTCTGCGAAGCAGACGGGGTGAGTTAGGCTTTCAGGCTCAAAATGGATATTTTTACACCTCAAAATCCCTGATTTTATGACAGACACAATTACTTCAAGCCAAGAGGCCATTTCTTTGGAGGATAAGTACGGTGCGCACAATTACCATCCATTGCCGGTTGTCTTAAGCAAAGGCGAAGGTGTTTTTCTGTGGGATGTGGAAGGCAAGAAGTATTTCGATTTCCTGTCGGCTTATAGTGCCGTAAACCAGGGTCATTGTCATCCAAGAATCATCCATGCACTGGTTGAGCAGGCAAAAGAACTCACCTTAACGTCACGCGCTTTTTATAACGACAAGCTTGGGGTTGCCGAGAAGTATGTGTGTGAAATGTTTGGCTATCAGAAAGCATTGTTCATGAACAGCGGTGCAGAAGCAAACGAAACCGCCATTAAGCTTGCCCGCAAATGGGGCTATACCAAAAAAGGAATTCCGGCAGATCAGGCAGTCATTGTTGCTGTAAAGAAAAATTTTCACGGGCGCACCACTACCATTATTTCTGCATCAACCGATCCGGATTCACGCGGAGGTTTCGGGCCATTTATGCCGGGTTTTGAAATTGTTGAGTATGACAGCATTCCGGCATTGGAAAAAGCATTGTCTAATCCAAACGTGTGTGGTTTATGGATTGAGCCAATACAAGGCGAAGCCGGTGTGTATGTTCCGCAGGATGGTTATTTGAAAGCTGCTGAAAAATTATGTCGTCAGCACCATGTGTTGCTGATGATGGACGAAATCCAAACTGGTATAGCCCGTACGGGAAAAATGCTGGCGGGCGATCACGAAAATGTCAGACCTGATTTATTGATTTTAGGAAAAGCGTTGTCGGGTGGTGTGCTTCCGATTTCAGTGGTGCTGGCCGATGATAACATTATGTTGGTGATTAAACCCGGTGAACATGGCTCTACATTCGGAGGAAACCCTTTAGCTGCAGCGGTTTGCATGGAAGCGTTGCAAGTCGTGAAAGACGAAAAGCTGGCGGAGAATGCTGAAAAACTTGGTGTTGTTTTCCGTGACCGGATGAAAGCGTTAATGGTCAAAACTAAATTGATTACCCTGGTGCGTGGCAAAGGCCTGCTAAATGCTATTGTTATAAATGATTCGCCTGATAGCAAAACTGCCTGGAATCTTTGCGTGGAGTTTGCAAAAAACGGTTTGCTGGCAAAACCTACACACGGTAATATTATTCGGTTAGCGCCACCATTGGTTATTAATGAAGAGCAGATTCACGAATGCTGTGATATTATTGAGAAGGTTGTATTGAATTATAAAAGCTAAAAATTCAAGATTCAAAATCTGAGTGTCCGCTTAAAGTCCTAAATATACACCCGTTAAGTCCTTCTTTAAATGGTGGCTCAGTGCACTCCGTGAAACACAGAATCTCTGTGGTTTAAAATATTTTTTACCACAGAGAGCACAAAGCCAGGCACAGAAGTGATAGAAATTTTAGCAAAACCTTAACTTTAAGACTCATTACGGATACTGAGAATTTAAAATTTGAATTTTTGGATGTCTTTGAATTTATCAACAAAGAAGCAGCCTGGCGGGTTAAAGTTTGAATTGAGAAATTTAATGTTCTGGCGGTTAACTTAATCTTCTCAACATCCGCTCCAACACCATCTCGGGGGTAATGTTATTCAAACAGGCAAAGTCACCACGAAAGCATACTTCTTTTCCATAAACCGAACAGGGACGGCACGCTAAGTCTATGCGGCTAACTTGCAGGATGCTTTCTTCTCCTTTTCCGAAAGGAGCCCAACCTATATCCGGATGGGTACCACCCCAGATGGAAAGCACAGGTGCGTTTACCATGGTAGCCAGGTGCATGTTCGATGAGTCTGCACAAACCATCAGGTCGAGGTGAGTCATCAACGTTATTTCCTGTGGTAATTTCAAACGTCCCGCCACCATCACAATATGCTCCGGAAACAACTGCTGCAGGTCATCAAAATATTTTATTTCTTCATCACCGTTTCCATACAAAAAAAACTTCACCGGAATTTTTTTGATGAGTAAATCAATCAGCTTAGGGTAGTTGGCTGTAGGCCATATTTTTGTTTTATGCCGGGCAAAGGGTGCCAGGCCAATCCATTTTTCGTTTTTCTTCAGCCCTTTCTTTACAAACCAGCCCTCAATCAGTTTTTTTGATTCATCCGATGGAATCAGGTAAGGTGGCTTTAATAGCTGAAAACTGTAGCCGGCTTTCTCAAAAACTTTTTGATAACGCTCTACCTGGTGCGAAAGCGGCCTGGTTATTTTCTTTTCCTTTCGGCTAAATGCTTTTTTTTCTTTTCCTCCTTTATCGAGAGCAAATACCGGTTTTCCAAAAACCTTGAAGAGATTACGAAGCACAATGGTGCGGATGTGTCCGTGTAAATCAATGATAACATCAAAATCTTTTGTAAGGAACAATGCCCTGAAAAGTTGACGGACGCCAAAGAAGCCTGCAAATTTCTCATCAATGTCAGCTTCAAATATTGTAACCCGATCAATGTTTTGAAAGAATGAAACAAATCGCGGCTGTGTTACCACCGTTACCTGTATATCTTGATGCGCGGCCACGAGCGATCGCAATACGGGCACCATCAGTGCCAAATCACCCATACCGGAAAATCGAAGAACCAGGATTTTTTTCATAGAAGAAATGTACGATTCCTTTTTGATTGCCCTCAGATTTTGGCAAGTCGATTACATTTTGTTGTTTTTAAGGTAATAAGTTTAGCCTGACTTTGCAATACTGGCAATAACCCTGTTACTATGAATGGTTCATTCAAAATTTAATTGGCAAAAAAAACAGCCTTCTCATACTTACATTAACTATCTTCAGTAATGTCTTCGCACCATATTATACGTGAGAACCAGGAGCCGGCCCTGGTAATCATGAATACGGATACTGTTCCACATGACCGGGTATTGGAGTTGTTAGAGTGGAGTCCTACCGTAATGGTTGCCGAGTCATGCTTAACAACAGTGCTGGACTGGGGAATTAAAGTTGATGTAGTCATTGCTCCGGAATCCAAAGCCCGTGAGCTTGCCCTTTCTTTGCTCCACCAATTTCCGGTAAGAATACTTTCCTTTCAGCACGAACACGAGGCACTGCCGACAGCCCTTTATTTTTTAATTGCTTCAAAGCAAAAGGCTGTGAATGTTATATCGGGTTTACAGTTGCCTGAGTTTGAAAAATTTGACAGTCTGGATATTTCTGTTTTTCAAAACACTTTGCGCTGGTCCTTTATTCGCAATGGTCTGTACGAAAAGTGGTTGCTATCCGGCAGTGTACTTCACATTTTACCGGCTGGTGATTTCATACAAACGAAAACAGATGGCATTGTTAAAATCAATCGGCCTTTCGGATTTTGGATTGGGGAAGAATTAGGCTCAGATTAAGTCGAGTATATTTTTTAAATCAACCTTTTCAATAGGATGTTGGGTGTTTTGTAGCAGGATGAATTTCCCGTTGGGTAAAAACCCTGCAACTTGTTCGGAGTATGAACGATCAGCCATGTCGTCCTGATCTCCCAAACAGATGGTTGCTGCATGTTGAATGTTTTCAAGAATTGCTTTAGTGAGGAGTGGGGCCTTCCCTAACGCAAGCATCATGTTTGCTGTTTTGCCAAGCAGGTCTTTCCAGTCAGCAGGGGCATGACGGTGTTCAAGCATTCTTGCAAACGCAGGAATTTTGTCAAGAATTTTATCCGGATTTAATTTCTTAACTTCTTTAGCCGCTGATTCTTCTGTCCAGTCAAATTTTGTTCCGAGGGTTAGAATCCTTCCAACACAATCAGGGTAGTTTTTTGCAAACCATAATGCCACGTAACCTCCCATGCTGTAACCAAAAATATCAACCTGTTTAAGTCGATGGATTTTTGAAAATTGAAAAGTGTCTTCTGTAAATTGTTCAATTCCAAAATCGGGCTGAAATGGCGAACCACCGTGACCAGAAAAATTTAAGCTAAAAACATCTCTTCCCTGAGTTTCAAAAGAAGTTTTAACCCGATCAAGCTGTGTGGCTGAGCCGAGTGCTCCATGAAGGATCAGAACAGGGTTTTTCATTTATTAGCTGAGATAATTCTGTCTTTGTTTTGAAAGTCTTTAATAATCCGGATGTTCCTGTATCCGGCTGTACGGAAAATATCAGCCACTTCATTTCCATAACGTTCGTTGATCTCCACCAATAGTTTTCCATTCGGCATTAAGGCCGGATAACCTTTTTGAGCAATCACCTTATAGAAGAGCAGGGGATCGTGGTCGGCAACAAACAAGGCCAGGTGAGGCTCGTATTCCAAAACATTTCTTTTGATGGTTGACTTTTCAGAAACAGCCACATAAGGGGGGTTGCTTACAATCATTTCCACTTTCTGGAAAGGAAAGTCGTTTAATACATTGATGAGCAGGAATTCAACGGAAGCTTTTAATTCCAGGGCGTTTTCGTTTGCAACCAGTAAAGCATCTTTACTCACGTCAATTCCAACGATTCTTTTACCGGGCAATTCTTTAGCAAGCGTTACGGCAATGCACCCGCTTCCGGTACCAATGTCAACGATCGTTCCAGGTGTTAATGGATTGCTCTCATTCATGGCTTCTTCAACCAAAAGCTCGGTCTCAGGCCGCGGAATCAGTACAGCAGGAGTTACCTTAAACTTTCTTCCGAAAAAGTAAGCTTCTTCTAAAATGTATTGAACCGGTTCGTGCTGGTTGATTCGTTGGATGATCGTTTGAAGGCGATTTTGATCCTCAACATTTAACAGTATAGATTTTTCAGAAATAATATCTGCACGCGACAAACGCAAAACGGTATCCATCACTAAATAAAGGATACTCTTAATTTCTTCAGCCTCTTCGCGAATAGTAATCTGCTGCAGTAAATTGCGGAATATCTCTTTGGAATTTTTCATCTTTGCAAGTATACAGCAGTGAAACCTCACGACCACCATACTGAGAAACTTTTTATGAAACGGGCGCTGGAGCTTGCCCGGCTGGGTGTTGGTCATGTAAGTCCAAACCCGCGGGTTGGTTGCGTGATTGTTCATCATCATCAAATCATTGGTGAAGGCTGGCACAAAAAATATGGTGATGCCCATGCAGAGGTAAATGCCATTGAGTCAGTTCAGGATAAAAATCTTTTAAAGGAGTCAACTGTTTATGTCAATCTTGAACCCTGCACACACATCGGCAAAACTCCACCGTGTGCCGATCTGCTAATCAAATATGCTGTGAGGAAGGTGGTAGTCAGTAACCTCGATTCAAATCCGCTTGTATCAGGAAATGGAATTAAAAAATTGCGTGCTGCAGGTATTGAAGTTGTTACCGGAATACTGGAAAAGCAAGGTCACGAATTAAATAAGCGATTTTTCACCTTCATGGAAAAACAACGGCCCTATATCATTTTGAAGTGGGCCGAAACGTCCGATGGATTTATAGCGCGCGAAAATTTTGATTCAAAATGGATCAGCAACGAGTATTCCCGGCAACTTGTGCACAAGTGGCGCGCTGAAGAAGATGCGGTGTTGGTTGGGCCTACGACTGCCCGCCACGACAACCCCCAGTTAAACGTTCGGGATTGGTCGGGTCGCAATCCTGTTCGGATCGTGCTTGATCGTTTTTTGCGATTAAGCGATTCGCTTCACCTTTTTAACAGAACCCAACCAACAATTTGTTATAATGTATTAAAGCATGAAGAGCATCTCAACCTTTCATTCATTAGAATTGAAGAGCAAAATTTTATTCAGCATGTAATGGAGGATTTGTACACCCGAAAAATTCAGTCGGTCGTCATAGAAGGGGGAGCAACCACATTACAACTTTTTGTGGAGGCAGGTTTGTGGGACGAAGCCAGAGTCTTTGTTTCCGATAAAAGTTTTGGAAAGGGTATTCAGGCTCTACGCTTCCGAGGGAACTTAATGGCTCAGGAATCCGTATGTAACGATACAATCAGAACTTATCACCCCATCCATGCAAAAAGTCAGCATAGCTGAAAAATTATCAAAATTTAGCGACCACTGGAACCCCCGGATCATTGGTGAACTGAACGGCCAGCAGGTGAAGGCTGCCAAATTGAAAGGCGAATTTTTCTTCCACCATCACGACCATGAAGATGAAATGTTCCTGGTTGTGAAAGGAACGCTGAAAATGGAATTCAGAGACAGAACAGAAATAATTCAGCCGGGCGAATTTATCATTGTTCCGCGTGGTGTGGAGCACAAGCCGGTTGCTGAAGAAGAAGTTGAGTTGTTATTGTTCGAGCCGACTTCCACGCTGAACACCGGCAATATCGAAAACGAACGCACCAAAAAACACCTGGAAAAGATTTAGTTCTAAATTCTAAATCCTATATTCTAAATTCTATTTTAAAATGGCTGAAGAACTGATTATTTCTACATCAACAAATAAACAAACACGCTACACAACATTGATTCCCCAGATTCAGTCGTTGGTGGATGGCGAAAAAGACGTGATCGCAAACCTTTCCAATATAGCAGCCGCTTTAAAACAAACGATGGATTTCTTTTGGGTAGGATTTTATCTGGTAAAAAATAGCGAACTCGTACTGGGGCCATTCCAGGGGCCGGTAGCCTGTACGCGCATACAATTTGGAAAGGGAGTATGCGGTACTGCCTGGAAGGAGAAGCGGCCCATTCTTGTTCCGGATGTTGAAAAATTTCCAGGCCATATTGCCTGTAGTTCTGCCTCCAAATCAGAAATTGTTTTACCAGCCTTTAAGGATGGAGAAGTGGCACTCGTGTTGGATGTCGACAGCAATAAACTTGATAACTTCGACTTAATTGATGAGCGGGAATTAAGTAAGGTTATGCAGGTGATTGAAAAGTTTATATAGGGTTGTGCAGGATCACTTCCCTGATTCTCGCGTCAAAATCACGTTTCCTTTTTTGATTTAGTTGAGTACCTTAGTAAGCTTCTCAATAAAATTGCTATGCGTATCCTATCTGTTCTTTTTTTTACCCTTTTCTCTGTTTCGGCTATTGCTCAAATTGGTGCGAAGGCACAGCCAGGTAAAATTCAAGGAGTTTGGCAGAATGATTCATTTGGCTATCAGATGACCCTGCTGCTGAATGCAGATGGTACGGGTGAATTTGATGGTGATGCCATCCGATACACAGCCAAAGATGGGAAGTTCGTCATGACGATTGTGGCAGAAGCTCAAACAACAACTTATACTTACTCCCTTCAGGCAAACGCGCTTACAATGTCCGGTGGAGATTTGGATGCCCCGGTAACCTTTAACAGAAATGGATCAGGAGCAGAGCAATCCACCGCCACTACGAATGCTCAGCCTGCCACCCCCAATGGAGGTAAAGAGCTGATTGGCACCTGGGCAGGCAACGGTGAGTCTATCGAGTTTACAACCAATGGACAATGTCATTATTTAGGTCAAACCTACCCCTATCAATTATCGGCAGGCCACGTAACCCTGCAAACCGCTCAGGGCAATTTTATGTTGGCCTATTCTGTGAAGGGAAATATTCTTTCTCTTACGGGAAACGGGCAGACTGTTCAATACACAAAAGGAAATGCCGTTGCATCACAAAACAATATACAGGCTCAGGCAGGCGGCAGACGTGTTGCGCAAGAACTGGTGGGCAAGTGGTGCTATGTAAATGTAAACAGTACGTACTCAGGCGGAAGCAGTACCGAGCAGTGCATTACATTGAATGCCGATGGCAGCTATGAATATTACGGTGAAACTTCGCGTAGCGTAAATACCAATGCCTATGCCGGAGGAACCAATTCTCAAAGCAGCGATCGCGGCACCTGGACGTATGACGGCACGCGCATTTATTACACCTCATCACAAGGTGCCGGTTCCGGATCATACTTGCTGGAGAAACGAAACCATCCTAAAAATAATGATCCCATGATTGTGCTGGATGGAACAACCTATGTAACCCAATATCAGAAATCACCCTGGCGATAAATAAAGAATTATGAAAACTAAACTATCCCGCAGAAACTGGTTTAAGACTTCCTTATCACTTGGAACAGGTTTAGCGCTTTCACCTTTACTGGTGGAGCAACTGATGGCCGCACCGGTAAGTCATGCTGAACGATTGCATGGCATTGAACCATTGAATCCCAACAACCTTGTACGGTTAGGCTCTAACGAAAATCCGTATGGGCCTTCGGAGAAAGCAAGAAAAGCTATCCAGGATATCATGAATCAGGGTAACCGTTACCCTTTCACCGAAATGAATGAACTGAAAACGTTGCTTGCGCAGAAGGAAGGTGTCACGCCCGATCATATTTTGATGGGAAACGGCTCAGGGGAACTATTGTGCCTGGCGGGAATGGGTGTTGGGATTGAAGGTGGTTCGGTATTATCTGCTTACCCGGTATTTCGTTTGCTGATGGACTATGCCGCAAAATTTAGTGCGCGATGGGATAAGGTTGACCTCGATGAATATTTGGTTCACAACCTGGAAGGGCTTGCTTCGGCTGTGAAAGCCGATACGAAAATTCTTTTTATAGTAAACCCTAACAACCCAACAGGAACAATTTTAGATGGATCGAAGCTGAAGGATTTCTGCCTGGAGATGTCGAAGAAAACCATCGTGTACTCCGATGAAGCCTACCTGGAATTTTTGGAGCCATCGCAGCAGGTTTCCATGGTTGATCTGGTTCGTCAGGGCCATAACGTGGTGGTATCACGTACGTTCTCAAAAATTTACGGACTGGCCGGTTTGCGCATCGGGTATATTGTGGCGAAGCCCGACCTGATTAAGCGAATGGCGAAGTATCAAACCGTTGTGATGAGCAACCAGGCAGCGTTGGCTGCCGCAAAAGCCAGCCTGGGTGATGAGGCATTCATGTCGATGACACGTAAATTAAATTCAGCGGCCCGGCAACATTTATTTGACTACCTCGATCGTAAAAAATGGTTCTACGGCAAATCGCACGCGAACGTGGTTTTATTTCCTTCACCCAAACCCGGCAAACAAATTTTGGAAGAAACCGAAAAAAGAGGCTACCAGATTCGCATCTGGGATTACCAGGACAAAGAATGGTGCCGTGTGAGTATTGGAACGCTTGAAGAGATGAAGGGATTTACAAAAGCCTTTGAGGAGGTTGTTTCGTAAAGTTTGTTAGCTATTCGTGTTTCCTTTTTCAATAAAGTTGTTTTTCACTTTAATGATGCCATATTTTAAATAGTTGAACGTTACTCCAAAGAGTAAAATAACTCCTGCAAAAGTCAATACGTGCAACTTAAATGTTGAATAAAGAAACCCGCTGGCGATACCACCAATAAAAAAGAAGAAAATGATTGTTAATCGTAATCGTATCGATGAATAAAGTTTGTCTCTCTGTTCCTTTTTCTTGTAAAAGAACAACTGGGAAAGCTCAATTCCCAGGTCTGTAAAAAGCCCTGTTAAATGAGTTGTTCGAACGACTGCTTTGGAGATTGTTGTTACAAGAGAATTTTGTAAGCCCATTGCAAATAGTAATAAAAAGGCTACCGTATCAGGGGATCTGTAAATCAGCGATCCAAGCATAGGAACTAAAAAAAGTAATAAACTTTCAAGGAGCGCAGGAAAAGTATATACATAAGTTTTGTTCCATCTATAAATGAACTCGACCAGGAAGCTTGATATAAAAGATCCCAACAAAAAGAAAAAAATGTAAAGAAGAAAAACAAAGCCTTGAAGGAAATTTAATTGAAAGACCTCGTCAATAAGAAAAGCAAAATGTCCCGTAACATTGGTTGTCAGACGGTTTACGGATAAGAAGCCAGCTACGTTTACAATACCAGCTACAAAAGACAAGAGAGAAGCAATTCGTAAATCATGTTGTAATGTCCTTGCTTCTCCAGTATGCCTAAACATGTTTTCTTGTTGTGCTAAGGCTTGAGTAAAGCCTTTTAATATCTCAATATAAGCAATTTCATAAATCCATGTTTATTCTCATTAGGAGACGAATAACAGAAAAAAATTAGAAAAAAATTAGACGGTAGCAACTGCAACACTCAACGCAGGTTTCTTGCCAAGTTCTTTTAGCAAACGCGTGTGAGCGACAATTGCCTGAGCAAATGTTTCTTTCGATTTGTAAGGCAGTCCAAATTCTTTTGCAGTTGCTTCGACAATCCCTGCTATTTTACGATAGTGAACATGACAAATATTGGGAAACAGGTGATGTTCTACCTGATAGTTAAGTCCACCAACATACCAAGAAAATAGTTTATGACGATGACCGAAGTTGGTGGTCGTGTGTAACTGGTGGATAGCCCAGTTGTTTTCAAGATTTCCTTCTGCGTCAGGCACCGGATATTCAGTTCCTTCAATCACATGTGCAGGTTGGAAAATTATAGCCAGTATAAATCCTGCGACATACTGCATCAGGAAAAACCCGAACAACACGTGCCACCACGCCACCGGTAAAATAATGATGGGTAGAATAATAATGTAACTCGTATAAAACACCTTGCTGAATAGCATGACAAACCATTCCTGTCTGATGGACGCTTTCTGTTTTTTCACTAATCCATCCCGGTTGTATCGGTTTAACCGGGAATAATCTTTAAACACAATCCACACGAAAGTGAGAAGTCCGTAAAAAAACCATGCGTACATGTACTGCCATTGGTGCATGGGTTTCCAGGGAGTACCTGGCGCCATGCGGATGACTCCCCGTGGACTAATATCTTCATCCACATCGTGCACATTGGTGTAGGTATGGTGCAATACATTGTGCTGTACTTTCCAATTGAATGCATGACCACCAATAACATTGAGGGAAAGACCAAGTAAATTGTTAACCCATGATTTGGAAGAGTAAGCTCCGTGATTGGCATCGTGCATCACCGAGAGGCCAATGCCTGCCGTACCCAGACCCATGATAAAATACAATCCGTAAAATCCCCAAAGAGAGGAAAACGTTCCGGAAATCATGAATCCATAGGGCACCAAAAACAAGGCAAACATAAAGATGGTTTTAAAAACCATTTCACGGTTGGCGGTTCGTTCAATTTTATTGGTAATAAAGTATGCATTTACCCGCTGGTTAAGGGTAGCAAAAAATTCGGCCTGACCACGGGCAAACTTGAGTGTTTTCATGTAGAAATTTTAAAACAAATTCGCCTGTCTTGAGAGGAAGAAGGGAAATCTGAACCTGAAAGATAGGGAATGATGTTGGGTATAACGACCGGCAGGAAAAAATAAAAAATAAAACAGCGAATGAAGCCTGTATGAGCAGATTATAATTCTGCAATAACAGTCTTTCCGCCTGTAGTTTTATCGTTCATGTTAACCTTCACCACTGCGTTCAGCGGCAAGTAAATATCAACCCGCGAACCGAATTTGATGAAACCAAATTCCTGCCCTTGCTCTAATTGTTGACCTTGTTGCACGTAACATTTAATTCTGCGGGCCAAGGCGCCTGCGATCTGGCGGAAGAGAACTTCTGTTCCATTGCTCATTTTGGCAACCACGGTTGTTCTTTCGTTTTCGGTGCTTGACTTCGGATGCCAGGCCACCAGATATTTTCCAGGATGGTATTTGTAGTAGCTGATGGATCCGCCTACCGGCATGCGATTGACATGAACGTTAAACGGTGACATGAAAATGGAAATTTGCTTGCGTTTGCCTTTAAAATATTCAGACTCTTCCGCTTCTTCAATAACTACTACCTTTCCATCGGCTGGTGCTATAACTTGTTTTTCATTTTTTGCTACCGTGAAAACCGGATTACGAAAAAACTGCAATACAATCAGATACAAAATAATTAATACGCCAACAACCAGGTTGCGAAGTACGATGGCTTCCGGCAGGAAAAATTGAAACGCATAGATGATGGCTACAAAAGCAATCAGCAAAATGAATAAAAGGGTTCTTCCTTCTTTGTGTATGGTCATTTGATAAGTTTCAAGTTTCAAGCTTCAGATTTGAAATTCGAAATCTGAAGCTTGAAATTATTTTAGAATCCTCCGCGGTATTTGTAAGTCTTGGCCACTTTGTCGATGGCTACCATGTAAGCAGCAATACGCATGGGTACTTTATAGTCTTGCGCTGTTTTGAATACGTTATTGAACGCATCTTTCATGATGCGGTCTGATCTGCGGTTTACACGTTCGGCATCCCACTTATATCCCAAGCGGTTTTGCACCCACTCGAAATAAGAAACAGTAACACCACCGGCATTCGCCAGAATATCAGGCACCACCATAATGCCTTTTTCTTTGATGATGCTGTCGGCCTTGGAGGAGGTTGGGCCATTGGCACCTTCTACAATCAATTTAGCTTTTATGTTAGGGGCATTGTTCGCGGTAATCACGTCTTCTGTAGCGGCTGGAACCAGCACATCCACCGGAAGGGTGAGAATATCTGATCCGGGAATTTTTTCGGCACCGGTAAAACCATCCAACGACCCTTTGTTGGCATCGCGGTATTTCACGGCTGCTTCAATGTCAAGTCCCTTTTCGTTGTAGTAGGCACTGGAAAGATCGCTGATGGCTTGTACAACCAATCCACGTTCGGCCAATAGTCTGGCTGCCCATGAACCCACGTTGCCAAATCCCTGAACAGCACAGGTAGCTTTGTAAGGATTGATTTTTAATTTCTCCATGGCGGCAAGAGCAGATACCATCACGCCACGGCCGGTTGCTTCTGTTCTTCCTAACGAACCTCCTAACACAATTGGCTTGCCGGTAACAACAGCATTTACCGTCATGCCTTGCGTTTTAGAATATTCGTCCATTAACCAGGCCATTTCGCGCGGACCGGTTCCCATATCAGGAGCCGGAATATCACGGTCGGGGCCGAACACATCAATCATTGCGCTGGTGTAAGCGCGCGTTAAGCGTTCAATTTCTCCGGCCGACATTTCGCGCGGGTTACAGGTGATGCCACCCTTTGCTCCGCCATAAGGAATATCTACCACGGCACACTTCCAGGTCATCCAGGCGGCCAATGCTTTTACTTCATCCAGGTTAACATGCGTATCGTAACGGATGCCGCCTTTTGAAGGGCCGAGAATAGTGGAGTGAACCACACGATATCCTTCAAACACTTTGATGCTGCCATCGTCCATTGTTACGGGGAGTGAAACAATA
>Ga0268299_1001162_pt1 | contig 53583 bp, 56 predicted proteins | sample NOBtaG_FD_193484 | JGI IMG/M metagenome (GOLD analysis project Ga0268299, IMG submission 193484) | Activated sludge microbial communities from bioreactor in Nijmegen, Gelderland, Netherland - NOB reactor | ecosystem: Engineered > Bioreactor > Aerobic > Activated sludge | place: Netherlands... | reverse complement strand
CGCGGTGAAGAAGATCCTCGGCAAGGCCGGCACCCCGGTCAAGCTGATCATCTCCCGCGACGGCAAGGAGCAGGAGGTCAACGTCACCCGCGGCCGGATCGACACGGAGAGCGTCCTCGGCTACAAGCGCGAGGCGGACACGAACGCCTGGAACTACTGGGTCGACGAGAAGTCGAAGATCGCCTACATCCGGCTGACGAGCTTCCAGCAGTTCAGCGGCCGGGACATGCAGAAGGTCCTCGACACGCTGAAGAAGCAGCCGGGCGGCGTCAAGGGCCTGGTGCTCGACATGCGCTTCAACCCGGGCGGCTACCTGACCTCGGCGGTGCAGATCTCCGACCTGTTCATCGACGACGGGCGGATCGTGTCGATCCGGCCGCGCGTCGGCCAGGAGGACACCTACAACGGCAAGTCGGAGGGCAGCGAGCTCGACTTCCCGATGGTCGTCCTCGTCAACGGCTTCAGCGCCTCGGGCAGCGAGATCGTCGCGGCGGCGCTGCAGGACCACAAGCGGGCGTTCGTGATGGGCGAGCGGAGCTACGGCAAGGGGAGCGTCCAGCACACCCAGCCGTGGGAGGACGGCCTGCTCAAGTTCACGATGGCGTCGTTCTGGCGGCCCAACGGCAAGAACCTGAACAAGTCGAGCACCGGCGGCAAGGACGAGGACGAGTGGGGCGTCAGCCCGGACAAGGCCGTCCCGCTGACGCGCAAGGAGCGCGACGACCTCGCCGAGGCGCAGCGCGACGCGGAGATCATCCTGCCGAAGGGCAAGCCGCGCGAGAAGACCGGCTTCCAGGACAAGCAGCTCGAATCGGCTCTGGAGTACCTGCGCGAGCAGATCAAGGTCACGTCCCGCATCGGGAACTGACCTGACCGCTGCCACATAGCCGCCGGCTTGCCGGCGGTCCGATGAACACCGTCCCCGGCGCGAGGCTGCCACCCGCGCCGGGGACGCGTCGTTTATGCGTCGCGCCGGTCGGCGCGGTCGCACCCGGCGCGCCCGCCGGCGCGGCCGCCGAACCTCGCGGATTCGCTCAACTTGTCCTCAAGCGGTTGCCCGCCCGGTCGGAAGCGGGAAGACTCTGGCAGGTTGTGCCGTGGGCACCCACGCGGAAGGAAGCCCGCACGAGAAGGCACCGCCCCCGAGGAGAACGGCTTCCCGCACGGGGACGGCCCGAGAGGATCACGACGATGAACCGCTTCCGCCTGGCGCTGTGTCTCGCGGCCTTGACACTCTCATTACTGAGCGGCTGCCATTGTTGCTGGGAGCGGCTGTGCTGCTCCGCCCGTCGGCCGTGCTGTCCGACCGCCCCGGACTGCGTCTCCGCGACGCCGTGTTGTAACAGTTCGTCGTTCCTGACGAGCGGCCCGATCCTGTCCGGCCCGGTCGGCGACGGCTTCCCGGTCGGCACCGCCGTCGGGCCGATTGGCCAACCCGGCTGCGCCAAGGGCTGCAACGGCACCCCGGCGTCGAACGGCAACGGCGGGCCGATCTTCGCCGGTCCGCCGACCGGCGGCTTCCCGGTCATCCCCAACGGCCCGACGCCGAACTTCCCGGCCCCGTTCTCGACGGTGCCGGAAGGGTTCGGCACCGGCCCGACGACCCTGGAGCCGCCGCCGGCGACCGGGACGACGCCGCTGAACACCCTGCCGCGCCTGACGCCGACCCCCGGCACGCCGCCGGCTCAGCCGGTCCCGGCCGACCCGGTCAGCCGGACGAAGAAGTGACGCCACTGAGGAAACGGACCGGCCCGGGGGGTGACCTCGGGCCGGGGTCGTTTTTGGCCTTCTACTCCCGGCTCGGCTTGAGGAACCGCACAGCGGCGACCTCCCGGTCCGACCGCGCGACGAGGATGTCGCCGAGCAGGGTCGGGGCCGTCCAGCAGCGGCCCTGGAGCAGGTCGTCGCCGTCCTTCTCCTCGATGCCCTTTCGACTCAACACGCACCGCGCCAGCCGGCCGTCGCCGCGGAGCAGGAGCGCCTCGCCGCCGGCCCGGACGACGGTCGCGTCCGCCTGGCCGCGCTCGCGCCACAATTCCTTGCCGTCGGCGAGGTCCAGGCCGCAGAAGAACTCGCCGAACCCGCCGTAGAGCGTCTCGCCTTCGAAGACGGTGTTCGCGTAGAAGAACCGCACCTTCTCGTTCGCCCACACCTCCGTCACCTTCGCCCCCTCCACCTGGATCAGTCGCGTCCCGAGCGCCCCCTGGCCGGAGATCACCAGGTGCTGCCTCGGCAGGACGACCGGGGTCGGGACGTTGGTCAGACCGTCCTTCGGCAGCGCGTAGCGCCACACCTCCGCCCCGTCCTTGAGATCGACGCCGACGACGTGGTCGCGCGTCACCTGGACGACGACATCGATGTCGCCGCACCGCATGAGGACCGGCGAGGCGTACGCCGGCTCGGCCGGCCTCGACTTCCAGGCGACGGAGCCATCGCCGGGGCGGAACGCCATCACGGCGGCCTGCTTGCCGCCGACGTGGACGACGAACAGGCCGCCGGCAACGAGCGGGCTCGCCGCGAAGCCGAACTGGACCGGCGTCGCGTCGAAGTCCTTGACGAGGTCGCGCCGCCAGGCGACCTTGCCGGTCGCAGCGTCGAACCCGGTCAGCAGGCCGGTGTAGCCGAGGGTGCAGAGGCGGTCACCGAGGACGGCCGGCGTCGCCTGCGGCTGGATCGGTTCGCCGGAGAACGACTCCTGACCCTTGAGGCGGGCGACCGGGTCGCGGTGCTCCCAGCGCGTCTTGCCGTTCGCCGGGTCGAGGCAAACGACGACCTCCTCGCCCTGGGACTTCTTCTTCGGGTCGGGGACGGAGTACATCGTGAAGAGGGCCTTGCCGTCGGAGACGACGCCGGACGTGCCGGGGCCGAGGGCGCGCTTCCAGAGGCGCTCCCTGGCGGTGCCGGCCGGCAGGGTGTCCGGCGACGCGAAGTCGCGCCGCGGGCCGCCGAATTGCGGCACCGTTTCCGCGGAGGCGAGGAGGGCGGTAAGAAAGAAGACGGGACCGACGACGGATCGACGCATGAGAACCCCTCATACCGGATCGGGTAGATGCGTTGTCATTCGTAGGCCGGACCTCCGGTCCGTCGCTCCGAAATGTCGGCCCGGAGGTCCGGCCTACGAGGTGATAAAACCCGATTCGGTAGCACAGGCGATGGAAGGGATCCTACCCCGGCGTCGGCCCGCCCGGCGATCAGGGGGTGACGGCCGCGAAGACGGCGACGACGAAGAGGACCGCGACGTAGAACCCCCAGAACTGGCGGATGCGCAACTCGTCGCGCATGATCTCCCAGCTCGGGCCGCCGCCGTGCCGCGTCAAGGACCGCCCCAGCAACGGACCGTCGTACTCCCGCTCGCCGCGCAGGCTGGCCTCGACCAGGTCGGCGCGGCGGATCGCCCGGCGCTTCGGGACGCGGACGACCAGCTCCATCCAGCAGAACAGGGCGACGATGACCGCCCCGACGCCGCCGAAGAGCAGGCCGGTCAGCCGGGTCCGCTCCGAGAACAGGGCGGCGACCAGGGCCCCGAGGAGGACGAGGAGCCAGCCGCGGACGTGGTACTCGGACCCTTCGAGCCGAGAGACGATGTCCTGTAGCTGCCGCCACTCTTCCATCGCCCGCTCGTCGACGCGTTGCTCGGTTTTCATGGTGGGCTCTCCGGAATGTCCGTCCGATTGGACCCCCGCCGCGCACCCGCGTCAAGCGCCGACTTCGCCTGCCACTCCAACCGGAGCAGGCCGAAGACGACGCCGTCCTGGGCCTCGCCCCGGACGAGGTAGTGCTCGCGGAGGACGCCCTCTCGGACGAAGCCGAGCCGCTCCAGGGCGCGGATCGAACGGGTGTTGCGCGGGTCGGCGTCGGCGTAGACGCGGTGCAGGCCGAGTCGGCCGAACGCGAACGCCAGCACGGCCGGCAGCGCCGCGGCCATGTAGCCGCGGCCCCAGAACGCCCGGCCCAGGGCGAAGCCGAGTTCGGCCCGGCGGTGGACCGGGTCGAGACTCGCCAGTGTGCTGGTGCCGACGATCCGCCCTTCGGCTTCGACGCCCCACTGGAACAGAGTGCGGTCGCGGAACCCCTTGTGGATCTCGGCGAGGAGGGTCGCCGCCGCGGCGAGGTCGGCCAGGACGTCGAATCCCCAGTAGCGGGTGACCTCCGCGTCGCCGAAGATGGCGAAAAGGGCCGGCACGTCGGCGTCGGTCAGCCAGCGGAGGCAGACCGGCCCGGCGTCGAGCGTCGGGAGGCGGTCGCCGAGGTCGAAGGCGTCGGTCATCGCGCCCCCGGATGGGGCGAGATCAAGAATCGCCGCCCCGGCTCGGCGCTGACGGGGTACACCCGCTCGGGAGGGAGGAACCGCCTGGCCTTCTCCGCCTGCCCGGAGCGGAGCAGGTCGCGTATCTTCCGGACGCGCGGCGTGTAGTCCTCGATCCGAGCCACCCACTCATCGACGAACTCACGGATGACGTGCCGGCTCAGCCCGACCTGGATACTGTAGTACGGCAGGCCGGTCCCTCGCAGCGAGCGTTCCGGGTCCCATTGCAGGTGGACTGCGGCGGTCGCGAACTGCTCGGCCCATGCGTCGGGGTTCGGATAGACCCCGGGCACGAAGGAAGTGGGGACCGCCAGCGACAGGGCCTTCTCCCATCCGGACCGCTTGACCCGCACGCACAGGACGCGTTCCTGGCCGCTCTTCTGGCCCCAGTTGCTGCGGTGCATCAGCCACAGGAACGACGGCTTGATCCAGGTCATGCGATGGAACGAGAACGGCGGGACGAACGCTTTCGCCTCCAGGGCGGCGTCGGCGATGGCCGGCGAGTACGCCTGGTAGATCGCGATCGTGTCGCGGTCGTAGTCGGCGCGGATCTCGTGTTCCGCTGGCACCACTACCTCCCCATCGATGCCGAACGGGGTCGATTTCGTACACCGCGAGTCACGACACCGCTGAGGGGCGGCAAGGTTCGGGGTCGGCGCGTTCTTCGCTAACCTCATCAACAAGCTGCGTGTTCGCTCGAGCACGGCGAGCCGGGGGCGTGAGCCCGCGGAGGACACGCCGCTGGAACTGAAGCGTGTCCTCCGCGGGCTCACGCCCCCGGCTCGACTTCCGGAACGGCCCTCGCGGCTACGGCAGGAACGCCTCCACCGCCAGCCACTGCCGGCCTCGCCGTTCCGGCTCGGCGTCCGTCGCCAGGAGCCGGGCCTCGGCCCACAGGCCCAGCGAGTACAGCCCCGGCACCGTCGCAGTCACGCCGCGCAGGGTGATCCGCTCCGTCTCCCCCGGCTTCACCGTCACCTCGGCCGGCACCGCCGCCACGGAGCCGCGGAGCCGGCCGGGGCCGCGCGCCTCGATGGACAACGAGCCGTTGAGCGACAGGTGGACAGGACGGCTACCGGCATTGTGCACCTCGATTGGCACGCGGGCCGGGCCGCCGGCCGCGCGTGCGATCTGCACGTCTTGGCCGCCGTGGGCCGGCTTCGGAATCGCCAGTTCCATCATCGCCTTGTCGGCCGCCAAAGAGGCGAACAACGGTGCGTCGAACCCCTGCGGCGTCGGCACGAGCAGGACCGTCAACCCTAAGACGACGAGCAGTAGCGCCGCCAGCGCTCCCAGCCGGCGCGACCACATCACCGGGGTGGCTCGCGGCTGGAAGCGGGGCCGGGCCTCCGCCTCGATCGCGTCGCGCAGCCGTTCGCGGGCCGGCGTCTCCCGCGCCCGCCAATCCAAACCGGCGATCAGCTCGCGCGACCGCTCGACGGCCGCCTCGCAGCTCGGGCACGTCGCCAGGTGGGCCGACACGGCCGCCGTCTCGGCCGCGTCGCAGGCGTCGGCGGCGTACAGGTCGAGCAGGGCGTCGGTTTCGGTGCAGGTGAGCGGGGTCATGGTTCGTCCTCCCGGCGGGGGGCCAGGCGTTCGCGCAGCAGCTTGTACGCGCGCGACAGCAGGCTCTTGATGGTGCCGACCGGCCGGTCGAGCCGCTCGGCGATCGCCTCGCACGTCAGGCCGTCCTTGTGCTTCAGATCGAGCAGGCGGCGGGTGTCCGGGTCGAGGCCGGCGAGTTCGGCCTCCAGGGCGGCGAGCCGGCGGGCGGCCTCCTCCGCCTCCTCCAGCGGCGACCCGGCGTCCGGGGCGGCGACCTCCTCCGCCGGCGTGTCGGCCCCGAACGGCAGGACGCGCCGCTTGCGGAGCCACTTCCCCAGGCAGTTCTGCGCGACGCCGAACAGCCAGCTCGACCAGCGGTCCGGCAGCCGGCCGGCCTTCAGCGACCGGAACGCCTCCAGGAACGTCTCCTGGGCGACGTCCTCGACCGCGGCCGCGTCCGACAGCCGCCGCAGCAGGAAGGCCGATACGACGCGGTAGTAGCGGTCCGTCAGCGTCTGAAACGCGGCCGTCTCGCCCTGCGAGACGCGCCGCGCTAACTCTTCGTCGGTCATCGGTAGTCACCCGGCCTGGTGGGCTCTCGCCTGGCGGCTCGGCCCACCCTACCGATCTACCGAATCACTCCGCCGGCGACAGCCCGTAGACGACGGTGATGCCGACGCTCAGCTCCTGCTGCCCCTGGGCGATCCGCAGGCTGTCCTTCGCCCCCGGCATCGCCAGCTCGAAGCGCTGCTCGACGGGGTGGTAGACCTGCACCTCGCTGATCGCGACGACCCGGCCGAGCTTCGTTCCGGCGGCGGTCGTGTACAGGTCGGCCTTGCGGCGGGCGTCGGCGACCGCCTTGACGCGGGCCTCGTCCATCAGCTTCTCGGCGTCGGCCAGGCCGAACGCGATGCTCACGCTCTGGTTCGCCCCGGCGGCGACCAGGTCGTCGAGGACCGGGCCGAGGTCGGCCAACTTGCGGACGGTCACCTTCAGGTCGTAGCCGACGACGTAGCCGACCAGGACCGGCTCCTGGTCCTTCGGCCGGGTGTACTCCGGCCGGATCGTCAGGTTCACCGTCTGCATGTCCTTCGGATCGACGCCGTGGGCCTTGAGCACGTCGAACAGCCGCTCGACCAGGGCCTTGTTCTTCTCCCACGCCTCCTGGGCCGTCTTGCCCTTCGACGAGACGCCGACCGTCACATAGCCGACGTCCGGCACGTAGGTCACCTTGCCCTGGCCGTTGACCGTCACGTTCGCCGAGGCGACGCTCGTCCCGACCAACAGGGCACACACCGCGAGGAAAGCACGCATGGGGATCACTCACCTTTCCGCGGCCCGAGGCCGCATCGTCTCAACCAAATGGGGAACAAGCGGGGCCGGCCCGACCGGCCCCGCGATGTGGGACGGGTCGCTTACGCCTTGTGGCTCCAGGGCAACAGGTGGAGGAAAACCGGCGACACGTCGGTGACGGTGACCACGCCGTCCTTTAGCCGGCCGGTCAGGAAGACCGGGTTTCCGGTCAGCTCGACCGCCTGAGCCTCGATCGGGTCGCTGACGAACGCGAGCTGGTAGGTCATCTCGCCGACGCGGACGCGCCACACGCCGCAGTCGCGTTCCAGCGTGCCCTCGATGTTCACCTTGACGTACTCGATCAGGGCGTCGTCGATCGGCTGGGTCACGTCCGTGACGGCTACCGTGTCGAGTTCGAGCGTGCCGGTAACGATGACCTGCTGGCCCTTGAGATCGTCGAGCGTGCCGCGGAATCGCCAGCCGGTGAGCAGGTAGCGCTGGCCGTTCGCCTCGACGTAGTACTCCCTCAGTGGCGGCAGACAGCCGTGGACGACCGGGTCGTCCTTGACCGGCGGCGGGGCCTGCGGGCCGACGATGACCACCGTGCCGCGGATGGTGACCTTCACCGGGGCGGCTTTCGCCTTCATTTGCGCCTCGGCCGGGGTCGGGATCGACGCCACCAGCCCCGCGAACACCGCCGCCAGGAACCACTTCGCCAGCATGACTCGCCCTCCGGTTAACTTCCTTTCGCTTCTCGCGGCCGCTCGGCCGCCGACGGAAGGGAAGTACCGCGAGGACGGAGGCGGTTGCAGAAAAGCGCCAGAAAAATGGAGGAGGGGAAAGGTCAGGGTCGCCGGGCGTCTTCGACGCAGAACAGGACGCCCTTGTTGCCGTTAAGCGTCGCGCCGAAGGCGATCCGCCGCCGCTCGCCCGTCGGGTCGAGGCTTACGACGACCGCCGGCGACGAGACCACGTCGGCGACGGCCGACTCGCCGGCGTCGAACGTCCACTGCGGCTCGCCCGTCGCCGGGTCGAGGCTATATACCAGGCCGAACGTCGTCGCGACGACCAGGCTCGTGGACTCCGCGCCGTTGCGGGTTGGCTGGCCGAGGCCGAGGCTGGCGCTGGCCATCAAGTCCGGCACCAGGGCCGGCGACGCGACGATCGGGCTGCCGAGGTCGCGCTCCCAGACCGTCTTGCCGTCGGCGACCGACAGGCAGACGACGCGCTGGTCGCGCGACGCCACCCAGACGTGGGTGCCGTCGGTCGCCAGCCGGACGTGGACGCCGTCGCGCACCTGCTTCGCGTCGGTGCGCCACAGGCGCTGGCCGGTCTTCGCGTCGAGGGCGAGGACCGCCCCGGCCGGCTGCTCGTCGCTCGCCCCGAAGTTGCCGTTGCCGACGCCGACGAGGAGCCGGTCGCCGGCCAGAGCAGGGCCGCCCCACGCCGGTAGGCCGGTCGGCATCTCCCATACCTTCTTGCCGGTGACGGCGTCGAGGCAGAAGATCGCGTAGTCCTCGACCTTCGTGCCGAAGATATCGCCCTTGCCGCTGCCGACGTAGACCTTGCCGTTCGCGACGAGCGGGTTCGCGTCGATGTGCAGGCCGGGCAGGTTCCACAGCATCTCTCCCGTCTTCGCGTCGAGGCAGTACAGGCCGTCATCGCCGGCCCCGAAGTAGACCCGGCCGTCGGCGACGGTCGGCGTCGATTCGGTGTGGCTACCGGTCTCGTACTCCCACAGCTTCGCCCCGGTCTTCGCGTCGAGGCAGTACATCTTGCAGTGGCTGTGGTGGTGGAACCCCTCGCCGACGTAGACCCGGCCGTCGGCGACCGTCGGCGAGCAGAAGACGTCCTTCATCTTGCCGTCGGCGGTGAAGCTCCAGAGCCGCTTCCCGGTCGCCGCCTCGACGCAGTAGATCGCCCCGCTACGGAACGCCGAGCCGTGGACCGCCCCGACGAAGGCCCGGTCGCCGACGAAGACCGGCGACGAATAGATCGAGCTGGGCTCCGGCAGCTCGAAACGCCAGGAGACGCCCTTGAGGCGCGGCTTGCCGCCGGTGCTTTCCGGCCCGTCCTCGGCGACGGCGGCCGCCGGAGCGCCGGCCGGCAGGAAGGCGACGCTCGCCAGGAGCATCGTCAGCAGGGCGACCCCCTCGCCCGGCAAGCGCGGCGTCGCCCGGAACGCGGCGGCGAGCCCGGAATGAAGCGTCGCGACGGCGACGCCGAGGAACATCACCCCGACCGTCTTCATCAGCAGCGACATGTCGCCGACGGAGCGCGGCGGCCAGATCAGGATCGGTAGCGCCAGCAGGCCGGCGACGCAGACCAGCGTGACGACCTCCCACAGGCCCGGCGTGTGCGTCGCCGCCCGGTTGCCGACCCGGTGCCAGGCCCACCAGATGCCGACGGCGGTGATCGCCGCCATCGCCAGCCAGAGGGTGGCGTCGCTGGAGAACCAGGCGTCGGGGTAGGCCCAGGACAGCCAGTAGTCGCGGACCAGGACGAGGGTCGAGTTCAGGCTGACGACCGACAGCCAGGTCATCCAGCGGCGCATCCCGCCGACGAGGCCGCCGAACAGGGCCGGGAAGATCATCCCGAGCAAGGCGATCGGTCCGACCAGCCACGGGGCGACGATCACGCCGCCGCGCGGCGTCGGGTTGTCGAGGCGCGACTCCTTGTCCTTCGCCTCGACCTCGGGGCCGAGGCCGGGCATCTCCTTGGCGTTCGCGTCGGGAGCCTTCCGCTTGCCAGCGAGCACCTCTGCGACCGTGTCGCGCAGCTCCTGGGTCGTGCCCTTGAACGTCCGGCGGAAGTACGGCTCGAAGTGGAGCCAGCTCCAGCGCGGCGAGTCGGCGTCGGCCGGCTGGACGCCGGTCGCCTGGAACCACGTCCCGTTCGTGTAGCCGAACGCGACGTACTCCCGGTCGCGCTGGTTGACGAAGAGCACGACGGGCAGGTCGGCCTTGAGCCGGGCCAGGAGTTGCGGCACCTGCTTGCCCTTGGCCGCCTCGGCGTCGCCCTTGAGGAGCATCGGCATCTTCACGAAGCCGGGCTTGCCCTTGAGCGTCTCGCCGACGGCGAGGACCATCTGGAGCTTGTCGGCGTCGAGCGACTCGACCTTCGCGACGACGACGACGGCCGACTCGGCCAGGACGTCGGCGAGCGGGGTCAGCCGCATGATGACCGCCTCGGCCGACGTCGCGACGAGCAGGACGACCAACCCGAGCAGGCCTACGGTTCGGACCGGACGCATGACGACGGACCTCGGCGAGAGGATACTGGCGAGCAAGGTTCCATCTTAACAGGGCCGACCGGGGGAGCAACGACCCGTCCAGTTTCTTCGGCTTGCCGGACCGGGCGGCCGCGCTCCTGTGGGGATGCACCCACCCCCAGGGCCGTTTCCAGTTCGGGTCTGGGTCGGCTCGTGACGGGACGCTCTTCGTCAGGGTAGCTAAAGTCGTGAGACTTCAGCCGGGTCGCGGTCCGAAGTCTGACGACTTCGGCTACCCAGACTCAAACAGGAAACCGCCCTGACCACCCCCGCTTACGGGTTGTTTCCCGGGGCGGGGCGGATATAGTGATAAGAACTGATGGCTTCTTTCGTTTCCTGCCATCCCCCGTTCCGGGATGCCATCAAATCACTCGACCCGTCAGTTCGGCCGAGCCGTCCGAGCCGCCCCTGTGAGGTGCGATGAGCAACAAGCCCGTTTCGGTCCCTGTCTCGGCGGACGCCGCGTCGATCGGCCGCTGGTGTTCGGAACTCCGCACCGGTTCGGTCGCCCAGCGGCGCGCCGCCGCCGACGCCCTCGCAGAGGTGCGGCCGATGCCCGCCGCGGTCGTCGCCGCGTTCATCCGGGCCCTCGCGGACCGCGATCAGGCGGTGGTCGCCCGGGCGTCCGAAGCGTTGCAACGCCTCGGACGCGACGGGTGCCAACCCCTCCTCGCCGCCCTCGGGGAACCGGGGACGGACGTCGCCATCCTGAAGGGCGTCGCCCGCATCCTGGCCGCCGTCTGGCCCCAGAGCGCCGCCCACCGCCTGATGAAGGACCTCGTGTGCGGGGATGCCCCGGCCCAGAACGCCGCCGCGGCCGGGCTCGGGGACCTGGGGCCGGAGGCCCGCGACGCGGTGCCGGTGCTGGCCTGGACGATGCGCCACGGCTCGGACGCGAAGATCCGCGAGGCGGCCGGGCTGGCCCTCGGCCAGATCGGCCCGCACCTGCCCGAGGTCGTCGCGACCCTGGCCAAGGCCCTCGAAGGCGAACCCGTCTCGCCCGACGCGCGGCGGGGTGCCGACCCGAAAGCGTACGCGGCGATCCTCGCCCGGATCGGGACGCCGCGGGCCCTCGCCGTCCTGGTCCGGGTCCTCCGCGACCACCCGGCCGCCCCGGCCCGCCGAGCGGCCGCGGAGGCCCTGGGCGAGGTCGTGCCGGCCGCCCGGTCGTCAGTCGGGCCGCTCGTCGACGCCCTGGCCGACGCCTGCCCGACCGTGCGCGAGGCGGCGACCCGGGCCCTGGTCGCGATGGGGGACGCGGCGGGCGACAAGCTCGCGGCCGCCCTGCGTGACGGCGAGCCGGAGGCCCGCCAGCGGGCGGCAGTCGCCCTGGGCCGGATGGCCCAGGCGTCTCGCGGCGTCGTCGCGGCGCTCGTCCAAGCGATGAGCGACACCGACGTCCGCGTCGGCCTGCTCGCCGCCGTCGCCGTCCTGAAGTTATCCGCGGCGACCGAGGCCGCCCAGCCGACGGCCGGCGACGACCCGGACGTCGAGCGGGCGTTGGCCGTCCTGGTCCGCGTCGTCAAGCGGAAGGCCGGCGGGAGTCGCACCCGCCAGGAGGCGGCCGAGGCGCTGGGGCGCGTCGGCCCGGTCGCCCGGGTCGCGGTCCGCCCCTTGCTGGGCATCGTGTCGGACGCCACGGAGGACCGTCTCGTGCGGCAGTCGGCCTGGTGGGCCGTCCAGCGGATCGCCCCGGAAGAGACGGCCGGTTTGAAGTGCCCCTGACCCGCGACGCGGCCGGGGCGGTTGCCCGCCCCGGCCCGATCAAAGGATGAAGTCGTCCACGTCGTAGCGGGGCAGCGTCGCCGTGAAGGCGCTGCCGCCGCCCGGACTCGACTCGACGGCGAGACTGCCGCCGCTCTGCTCGATCAACAGCTTCACCACCGCCAACCCGACCCCGAGGACGGCCGGCCGAACCGGGCCGGCCCGGGCGACCAGGTCGAACAGCTGGCTGCGCTCGCGTTCGGGGATGCCCAGCCCGTTGTCGCAGACCCGGACCTCGTACGAGGCCGGCCCGGCCTGGACGGAGACGAGGACCCACGCCTCGGCCTTGGCCGGGTCGCGGAACCGGACGGCGTTGGACAGGAGGGCGTCCAGGATGTGCCGCAGCCGGGCGGGGAACCACTCGACGTGGTCGCAGCCGAGCTCGAGGCGCAACGCGACACCCGGCGCGCCGAGGAGGCGCTGCTGCCAGCGGAAGACCTGCTCGGCGAGCGGCCGGACGGCGATCGCGACGACCTGGTCGTGGGCCGGGTGATACCCGGGCGAGTCGTGCAGGTCGCGCAACACCTCGATCAGGCGGCGGGCCGCCTCGGCCTGGGGCCCGCCGGCGGCCTCGACCGCCCGGGCGAGCGTCAGCGCCTCCTGGCGCAGGACCTGCCCGTGGCGTCGGAGGCGGTCTACCTCGAACTCGAGATCGACGACGTACGGGACGAGCGACCCGGACAGGTCGCCGACTCCCGGCGACGCGGGGGGGTACGGCATGAGGCGCGCTCCTTCTCCTGGCCGCAACGGTGCGGGGCGACCTTCGCGGGGTTGACGATCCGCGCCGCCGAGGCCGGCGGGTCGGCCAGTTCGGGCCGAGCCCGGGTCACGCGGCGGTCGGCGCGACCGCGACGCGCTTCTTCTCCTCGTCCTCGGCGCTCGGGAGCTTGACGTTCCAGGCGAGCCGAAGCCAGGCCATGACGCGGATGACGTAGTAGCTGACGTCGATCTGCCACCAGCGCAGGCCGTGCCGTGCCGAGGACGGGAACGCGTGGTGCGTGTTGTGCCAGCCCTCCCCCATCGCCAGGATGCCGAGCAGGGCGTTGTTCCGGCTCTCGTCCCCGCTGTCGTACGGCCGGCTGCCCCACAGGTGGCAGACCGAGTTGACGCACCACGTCACGTGGTGGACGAGGAAGAGGCGCACCAGGCCGCCCCAGACCAGGCCGGTCAACGCCCCGACCCAGGTCAACGTGATAAGCCCGCCGAGGAGCGCCGGCAGGAGCAGCCCGAGGGCGACCCAGACCGGGAACAGGGCGTCGGCGACGCGGAGGGTGGCCGTCGCGCTCAGGTCCTTGTGGTAGCGGGCCAGATCGGGCGGGTCCGGCCGGAAGAACCAGCCGATGTGGGCGTGCCAGAACCCGGCCAGGACGCCAAGGATGCCGTCCCCGCCCTGGTGCGGCGAGTGCGGGTCGTCCGGCCGGTCGGCGTACTGGTGGTGGCGGCGGTGCTGGCCGACCCACTGGAACAGCGACCCCTGGACGGCCATCGAGCCCAGGGCGGCCCAGACGGCCTTCACCCAGGTGTACGTCTCGAACGACCGGTGGACGAACAGGCGGTGGAAACCGACCGTCACCCCGAGGAGGGTGGCGACCGACATGCCGACGAGCAGGCCGAGGTCGGCCCAGCCGAACCCCCAGCCCCAGACGAGGAACGGCGCGGCGACGACGGCCCCGAGCGGGACGAGGATGGTCAGGATCGTCGCCACGCGGACGGAGAGCGGGACGCCGGCGGCCGGCACGATGGGACCGGTCAAGTCGAACTCCTTGGTTCGGAGGGGACGCGGCGGGGGTGTCGGGAGAGCGTGATGGACGCCGCCGGGTCGGGTTGACCCAGCGGCGTCCCGGCCGGCGGGGTCAATACCGGTCGCGCCGGCCGCCGCCGCCGCCGTAGCCGCCGCCACCGCCGCCCGACCGCGGCCGGTCCTCGCGCGGCTTGGCCTCGTTGACGGTCAGGGCGCGGCCCTCGACCTGGGTGCCGTTCAGGGCGGCGATCGCCTCGTCGCCGCCGTCGGCCATCTCGACGAAGCCGAAGCCGCGCGACCGGCCGGTCTCCCGGTCGGTGACGATCTGGGCCCGCGTGACGGTGCCGTACTGGCTGAACAGGGTGCGCAGGTCGTCGGCCGTGGCCTGGAACGACAGGTTCCCGACGTAGATGTTCTTGCTCATGGTCATCCTTCGCGGGCACGCCGGCCCGCCTCGAAAACGCGCGGACGCGGCCGGGGCCGCGGGAGACGGGCGAACGACCCGACGCTGATTCGCGTCAAGGGTTCACCGCCCGGTCGTGGGTCTTGACGATCTCGAGAGCTGCGAAGCGAATGAGCCAGGAGCTGAGAGATAGACAAGGCACAGATGCGGTAGTCTCGTCCGACTAGGTGGGACGGTTACATACCGCCCCTGGCGGTCATTCTATCCCGGCCGCTGGGAAAGTACCAGACATTCCGCCCGGATCGGCCGAATCGTCGGATCGGGCCTCGCCGCCGGCCGGGAAAAACCGGTGGCGTGGGGAACTTCCCCCTGGTACAGTTTATCCGACTATCGTGCCGGTCCGGGTTGCCGCCCGGCCGGCGAACCTGCCGAACCTCGGCGGAGTCCACCGCCGCCTGCCTGTGGCGCGAGCCATCCTTCCTGGGGATCGAGACATGCTGACGCTCTGGGGCAAGAAGAACCGCTTCTGCGACGGCGTGAACCGCCGCGACTTCCTCCGCATCGGGGCCTTCGGGGCCGGCCTGACCCTGGCCGAGATGCTCCGCCTCCAGGCCGGCGCGGCCGAGACGCCCAGCCGCCGCAAGGCGGCGATCATGATCTACCTGCCCGGCGGCCCGTCGCACATGGACATGTACGACCTCAAGCCGGACGCCCCGACCGAGTACAAGGGCGAGTTCAAGCCGATCGACACCAACGTCGCCGGCGTCCGCATTAGCGAGCACATGCCGCTCCAGGCCCAGATGATGGACAAGCTCGCCATCGTCCGGTCGCTCGTCTCGGTCGATGAGCACAGCGACAGCCTCGTCATGACCGGCTTCAGCGAGAACGTCAACCGGACGCAGAACCACCCGTCGTTCGGGTCGGTCGTCAGCAAGCTCCGCAGCGCCGGCACCGGCAACGACGTGCCGCCGTTCGTCAGCCTGCGCGGCATGTCGATCGGCACCGAGCCGGGCTTCCTCGGCATCGCCCACCGGCCGTTCACCGCCGAGGGCCCCGGCATCGCCAACCTGCGCCTCCCCGGCGGCATCGACGGCCAGCGCAACGACGACCGCCGCGCCTTGCTCGAAGGCATCGACAACGTACGCCGCGAGATCGACGCGACGGGGACGATGAAGGGCATGGACGCGTTCCATACGCGCGCCTTCGAGATGGTCGCCTCCGGCACGGTGCGCAAGGCGCTCGACCTGAGCCGCGAGGAGCCCCGGACGCGCGACCGCTACAAGGGCGTCGAGTCGTTCCTGACCGCCCGCCGCCTGATCGAGGCCGGCGTCGGCTGCGTCACGCTCGCCTACGGCGGCTGGGACACGCACGACCGGAACTTCATCCAGCTCAAGGAGCAGCTGCCGAAGCTCGACCGCGGCGTCGCGAACCTGGTCGAGGACCTGCACGAGCGCGGCCTGTCGGACGACGTGCTGACGGTCGTCTGGGGCGAGTTCGGCCGGACGCCGCGCGTCAACGGCGGGGCGGGCCGCGACCACTGGGCCCCGGTCATGTCGGCGATGGTCGCCGGCGGCGGCATGAAGATGGGCCAGGTGATCGGGGCGAGCTCGGCCCGCGGCGAGTACCCGAAGGACCGGCCGCTCAAGGTGCCGCAGCTGCTGGCGACGTTCTACCAGGCGATGGGCATCGACCCGGCGACGACGTTCAACAACGGCACCGGCCGGCCGGTCCACCTGCTCGACGAGCGCGAAGTCGTCCACGAGCTGCTCGGCTGAGCCGAGACGACGCGGCCGGGATACAATCTCCGCCACCGGGCGGACGGCACGGTCCGGCCGTGCCGTCGCCCCCCGGTGCCCCTCCTATCGGAGATCGTCCCCATGGCCCGCTGCCTTCCCCTCCCGCTTCTGCTGATCGCGCTGCCGGCGCTGGCCGAGCAGCCCGGCCCCGCGAAGGGCGTGCCGGAACTCCAGCCCCTGAATCACTACGTCGGCACCTGGTCCGGCCGATCGACCACCAAGGCCGGCGATCAGCCCCCGGTCGAGAACAAGGATAACGCCGTCGCCGAGTGGATCCACGACGGCCGGTTCGTCCGCCAGACCTGGTCGCTGGAAGCCGCCCCCGGCAGGCCGGGCTTGTCCGGCCACACCGTCTTCACCTACGACGCCCGGAAAAAGGCCTACCGGTCGTGGAACTTCTTCTCCGGCGGCGACGTCACCGAAGCGGAAGGCACCTGGGACGCGAAGGACCGGGCCTTCACCTGGATCGCCCGGAACCCGGACGGCCTGGTCACGGTCACCAAGGCCGCCTTCCCGGAGGACGGCGTCGAGAAGTGGTCCATCACCACGACCGACCGCACCGGCAAGGTCCTCTTCGAGATGCAAGGCACCAACAAGCGCGAGAAGAAGTGACCCCCATGCCGCGCAACCTCGACGTCGAGGACGACTGGGAAGAGGACGACTACGGCAACGACGACGAGACGCCGACCGTCCCCTGTCCGTACTGCCGACGCGACGTCGCGGAAGACACGCCCCGGTGCCCCTTCTGCGAGCGCTACCTCACCACCGAGGACATGGACCCCGACGAGGCCGTCCCGCCGGGGCGGACGTGGGGATTCCTGATCGGGGCGGTCGTCTGCCTCGTCATCGCCATCCTGTGGGTCATTCCGTGGTGGTGACACCCTCGTACCAGTCCCGGTACGGCGTGCTGACGGCCAGGCGGCAGTTGTAGTCCGGCGCGCCGTCGTCCCACCAGGCCGGGCCGCGTTCTCCGAGGGCGACCTTCGCCGCATCGACCCGGGCCCGCGCCGCCGACAGCGCAACCGGGTCGTCGGCCGCCAGGGCCGCCTTGACCGCCCGGCGGGCGGCCATCAACTCACGCACCAGCGCCGCCCGTTTCTTGTCCGCCAAATTCGGGTTCGAGCAGCGCCACAGCCGGCCGCGGACCACGAAGTAGCGGCCGTCCGGCGTCGTCGGATGGGACTTCGGCATGGCTCACCCCACGCGGACAAACTGCCTACCCTCGCGCGGATAACGCGCGTCGCCGGCCACCGCGGCGTGGTCGGTCGTGGCCCACGCCCGCGCCGCGCCGACCGCGGCGACCAGTGCGTCGAGGGCGTCGCCGCCCGGGTTGCCGAGCAGGATCGCCCGCAGACGGGGCGGCACCGCAACGTACCCCCCGAGGCCGACGAGGATCGTCCGCCGGACCCGACGCTGCAAGGGCCGTACCGGACCGCCGCCCGGCTGCTTGTAGTTCTCGCTCGGCATGCCGAGGGCGTCGAGGACCGACGTGGTACACGTCTCGACCAGGACGCGCCGCGCCGACCGCAGCCGGTCGTACTGGAACGGCAGGATCGCCGTCGTCGCGTGGGGGACGAGCGGGCCGAGCACGTCGCGCATCCCGTGGAACGTCTGGTAGATGACCCGGTAGTGGAACGGGTCGAACGGAGCCTTCTCGTCGGCGTCGGTCCGTCGGCGGATGTGCAACCGGCCCGTCTGACGGAGCGCCTTCTCGACACACGTCACGCCGAGGGCGTACGCGCCTTCCGTCCAGCCCTCGACCCAGGCGAGCTGGTCGAGCCACGTCGCGCCCGGCGGCACGACCTCGACCGGGAAGCCGAACGGGAAGTCGAACGCCCAAAGGGCGCGCCGCGATCGCGCGACCCGGCGGACAAGGTACGACAGGGCCGGGCCGCGCTCGGCAGTGCCGGCCGCGTCGGCCAGGTTCCAAAGGTCGGCCAGCACCCAGCGGCGGTGTCCGCCGGGCCGCAGCTCCGCCACCCAGGTGTTCCGCCCCGCTTGCGCCGCGCCGCTGAAATCGACGCCGAAGACCGCCTCGAACATGCCCGCCCCGCTCCCGATCGGCGACTATCTGTACGCCAGTATATCGAGGCGAGGCGTCGGGGTCACGCCCCGACGTAGGGCAGGACGTAAGGCCCCTTCGGGATGACAGCCACCTTCGCCGCCGGGCCGTACCGGGCCAGGCACTCATCGACCGCCGACTCGACCGACGCCGCCGGCTCGACGTGGCAGCGCCGCAGCTCCTCGGCCGGCAAGCCGCCGACGACCACGACCCGGCAGCGCTCGACGACCTTGCACAACTCCTCCACCTGCCACTGGTCCATGACGAAGTAGTCCGTCTCGAGGATGCGCTTCTTGAACGTCGCCAGGTCGGCGTGGCCGTGCAGCACCTCCTGGAACTCGGGGCTGCCGACTCCCTCGCTCAGGCTCGCCGCCAGGACGATCGTGCCGCCCTTCTTGACGATCGGCAGCGCCCCGGTCAGGCCCTTGACCGCCTGGTAGAACGTCGTGTCGAGCGGGTAGCCGGCGCTCGACGTGACGACGACGTCGACCGGCTCCGGCACCGCGACCTTGACGACCTGCTCGACGAAGCGGACGCCCTCCATCCATGCCTGGATCATGTCCCCGGCCCCGACCCACGTCACGCGCCGCTGGCCGTCGATGCAGACGTTGACGATGAAGTCGCACCCGGCCAGCAACGCGATGCGCGTGTTCTCTTCGTGGACCGGGTTGCCGTCGAGGATGCCGCAGTCGGCGCGCGGGTCTTCGAGGAACTTCGGTCCGTGCCAGACCTTGACCGTCTCCAGGGCGGCGATCCCCGGGCAGATCACCTTCCGGCCGCCCGAGTAGCCGGCCATCAGGTGCGGCTCGATCAGGCCGGTCGTGATCTTCACGTCGGCGCGGACGTAGCGTGAATCGAGCCAGACCGGGACGCCGCGGTCCGTCGTGCCGAGGTAGTCGTGCTCGTCGAGGGCCTTGCCGTGGTGGTTCTCGCAGCGGTAGGCCCGGGCGATCTCTGGGCCGACCAATTCCTCCATCTCCGCCCCCTCGTTCGGCCGGTGCAGGCCGGTCGCGTTCAGGATGCAGATGTCCTCGCGCGCAAGGCCGGCGCTTTCGAGCGTCCGTAGCAGCGGGGGCAGGATGAGGCGGTTGGGCACCGGGCGGGTCACGTCGCAGACGAGGATGCAGGCGGTCTTCTTACCGCGGGCGATCTCGGCCAGGGGCCGGCTGCCGATCGGCTTGTCAATCGCGGCTGCGATGGCGGCGGCCGGGTCGGTCAGCGGCGTCGCCGGCCGGATCGCCAGCGGGCCGACGACGCGGTCATCCGGCAGGGTCACGTCCAGGCCGGTCTTGCCGTAGTCGAGGCGGATGCGCATCGTCGCTCCCCGGAGTCGATGAGAAGTCGTTTAGAGGTATTGTGTCGGCCTCCTCGCTCCGACGCCAACCCCCCGCCGATTTTTCTTGGCGGGGGCGGTGAATGCGCGGCGGTTCGTGCGTCTATTCTGCGACCAGGGAACCTGGGAACGACCTACCGGCTCGGCGACCGATCCCCGAAGTCCCCCGCGAGACGCCCCCTCCAACCCAGGCCGTACCCGACCTCGGGCCGGCTCCGCAACCTTGTTTCGCCCCTTCTTCCGAGGCGATCATGCGCTCGACCGTGGCGACGGCCCTTCGTTTCCTGGCATCCCTCGCGATGGCCTTCGGGGTAGGCAGCGGCGTGGTTTGCGGCGCGGCGTACCTCGTCCCGCCGGTCCTGGCCCACTGCGAGCTGGACGTCTGGAACCTGCCGTACTGGCTGGCGATCCAGGGCCGGGCCCCGACAGAGGACCGTCGCCTGGAAGCGGCGATGCGCCAGATCGACGAAAGGCGGCAGATCCGCGATCGGATCATCGACGCCGTCCTGGACGGTCGGATGACCGAGGCGGAAGGCCTGGACGGGTTTCGCGACCTGGCGGAGGGCAACCCGGACCTGCTCCGCCGGCTCGAAATCACCTGGGGGAACCTGGGCGATTCGGACCGGGTGCGGCAACACTTCGCCCGATGGCTGGACGGTGCCCGCGAGGATCGCGAGGCGCGGTCGCAACGACCGACCAGTTGACCGGCCTTGCCGGTCAGCCAGCCTGCCTTTATCATGATCAAATGCCGTCGGGACCGCGATCATCACGGGAGTCGTGTCGTGTCGATTGACAAAAGCCTGCGCCGCAAGAACACCCTCGCCCGCACGCGCAGCGTGCTGACCCGGGCCGAGCGGATCGCCATCCTCCAGGAGGAGGGCCGCTTCGCCGAGGGGCGCAGCCCGTTCGGCTTGCCGAAGGTCCGCGTCCTGAAGGTCGGCGGCAAGCCGAAGAAGGCTAAGAAGGAAGAGAAGGAAGAAGAGAAGAAGTGACCCCCGAGCCCCCGAAACCGGGGGCTCGGCCGTTTCTGGTCACGGCAGTGCCTTGCCGTTGACCGTCTTGACGCCGTCGCGCTCCAGGACGTAGATCACCCAGGCGAATCCCGGACCGCCGATCAGCGTGCTGCCGAAGGTGCCTTTCAGGTCACCCTGCTCGGTTAGCGTGAAGCCGCCGAAGATGCGGTTGGCCGCGCACTGGGTCGTGGCCGCCATCACGAACTGCTTCTTGAAGTCGATCTTCGGCGCGACGGCGTTCCCCTTCCACTCGGTCCACAACTTGGCGAAGGCGGCCTCGTCGGCGACGACGTGGTTGGGCGGGGCGGCCTTCATCTTCGGCAGGTCCTTGTCGTCGTCGAACTTGCCGCGGATCTCGTCGGTCGCCTTGACCATCTTGCCAAGCTGCGCCGGCGGCAGCTGAGCGGCGACCGGGGTCAGCAAGGCCAGCCCGAGCAACAATCGCATCGTCATCGGTGGATCTCCGTACGAGAAGAGGATTCACCACAGAGGCACAGAGAACACAGAGAAGACCGAAGACAATAAGCAGGTAGGAAAACAGAGGAAACAGTGAGCCCACGCCACGACCACCGGCCCGTCGGTCCTGGTCTTCCTTTGTTGCCTCTGTTTTCCTACCTGCTTATTGTCTTCGGTCTTCTCTGTGCTCTCTGTGCCTCTGTGGTGAATTTGGTCTTCGGCCTTCTCAGCCGGCCAGCTTCTTCACCGCTGCGACGATCGCCGCCGCGTCGATGCCGGCCGCCGCGAGCAGCTCGGCTGGCGTCGCCGAGCCGGGCATCTTCGTCGGGGCGAGCTTCACCACCTGGAGCGTCGCCGGGCCGCCGCAGAACGCTTCCAGCACCGCGTCGCCCAGGCCGCCCTCCGGCCAGTGGTCCTCGACGACGATCAGCTTGCCGGCGCAGTCCTTCGCCGCCTGCTTCAAGGTCGCCGCGTCGATCGGCTTGACCGAGTAGGCGTCGATGACCCGCACCGCGATACCGGCCGCCTTCAACTGGTCGTGCGCCTTGAGCGCCTCGTGGACGGTGATGCCCGCCGCGACGATGGCGACCTTGTCCTGCCCCGAGGTGCGCAGCACCTTGCTGCCGCCGACGGGGAACGTGTCCGTCGCGGCGTAGATGACCGGCAGCTTCTCGCGCGTCGTGCGGATGTAGCTGATGCCCTTCAGGCCGGCCATCGCCTGGACGAGCTGGGCGGTCTGGTTCGGGTCGCTCGGGTACAGGACCGTGCTGTCGCAGACGGCGCGCATCATGGCCAGGTCTTCTAGCGCCATCTGCGACGGGCCGTCCTCGCCGATCGACACGCCGGCGTGCGAGCCGGACAGGTGGATCGTCGCGTTCGAGATCGCCGCCATGCGGATCTGGTCGTACGCCCGGGTGAAGAACGCCGCGAAAGTCGAGGCGAACGCCTTCTTGCCGAGGACGGCGAAGCCGACCGCCGCCGAGACGAGCTGCTGCTCCGAGATGTACATCTCGAAGAAGCGATCCGGGAACGCCTTCTTGAACTCGTCGGCGTGCGTCGAGTTCGACACCTCCGCGTCGAGGACGACGACGTCCGGCATCGCCTTGCCCAGCGCGACGAGCGCGTCGCCGTACGCCTTCCGCGGGGCCTCCTTCGTCCCGGCGGCGTAGGTCGGCAGCGTCACCGTCCCCGGCTTGACGACGGCCGGCTTCTTGTCGTCCGGTTTCTGGACGGCGACGGTGAGGTTCTTCTCCCCGCCGAGAACCTTGATCGCGTCGTCGGCCATGTCCTTCGGCAGGGCCTTGCCGTGCCAGTTGTCCTTGTCGGCGATCGGCGGGTAGCCGTCGCCCTTCTTCGTGTGGGCGATCAGGATCGTCGGCCGGTCCGTGATGGCGACCGCCTCGGCATACGCCTTGTCGATCGCGGCGAGGTCGTGGCCGTCGAGCCGGATCGCGTGCCAGCCGAAGCTCTCGAACCGGGCGGCGTAGACCTCGCCGTGCCAGCCGTGGGCCGTCTCGCCGCGCTGGCCGAGCCGGTTCATGTCGAGGATGCCGATCAGGTTTTCGAGCTTGTAGTACGACGCCTTGTCGGCCGCCTCCCAGATCGAGCCCTCGGCGATCTCGCTGTCGCCGAGGACGACCCAGACGCGGTAGGGCAGCTTGTCGATGAACTTGCCGTTGAGGGCCATGCCGACGCCGATCGGCAGGCCCTGGCCGAGCGAGCCGGTCGCGACGTCGACGTACGGCAGGACGTGCGGGTTCGGGTGGCCTTCGAGCCGGCTGCCTTTCTTGCGGAGCGAGAGCAGCTCCGCGTCGGAGATGACGCCGGCCGCCTTGTACATGGCGTAGAGGACCGGGCAGGCGTGCCCCTTGGAGAAGATGAGCCGGTCGTTGTTCGGGTGGTGCGGCGTCGCCCAGTCGTACTTGAGGTACTTCGTCATGAGGACGGCCATCAGGTCGGCCGCCGACATCGACGACGTCGGGTGGCCGGAGCCGGCCGCCGTCGTGCAGCGGATGCTGTCGATGCGTAGCTGGGCGGCCAGGTCCTTCCACAGGGTCGTCGTGTCGGCCATGGGTGTGCTCTCGCCTCCTGGGGGTCCGTTGAATGGGGGTTATCCTAGGAGGCGGGGCGGATCCGGGTAGCGCATATAGCCCCGGGCTTGCCCGGGGTCTTCGCAACCAAGACCGCCGGCAAGCCGGCGGCTATGTGGCGTGGCCCAGGATCTCGTCGAGCAACCAGCACCCGACGGCGTGGGCACCGTCGCCCCGGCAGTGGTCGAGAAGTTCCGTGTCGTCGCAGCCGGCGTCTTCGAGGACGTCGCCGAGGAGGGGCAGGTCGTGGAAGGCGCGCATCCGGTAAATGTCGCGGGCCAGCTCGACGAGGCAGTCGCCGTGCCAGGCCTTCCACTGCGGGGCGACGACGGCCGGCCGGAACGGGTTGCCGGCGACCTCTCGCAGGACGCTGGCCTGGCGGACCAGCTCGCGGCGGGAGCGGTCGAGCCGGTCGGCGGCATCGGAGCCGGCGAGGTGGGCGGCCCGTTCGAGGGCGTCGATCACCTCGCGGAGGGCGGCCCCGGCCTTGGGCTGCATCAGGCTGCGCAACGCCCGGGCGACGTTCTCCTCGGGGGTCTCGTCGGCCCAATCGCCGGCCCAGGCGGTCGCGTCAAGGACGCGCTGGCGGGCCTCTGTGAACGCGGCGGCGTCGATCCGCCCGTCGGCGTAGTCCTCGGCGGCCCGCAGCGCGTCGCGGGCTCCGTCGGACTCGGTCAGGCCCTTGCGGAGCCGGCAGCAGGCGGCGGCGATCAGGCGGAGCTTCCGCTCGCCCAACCGGGCCTGTACGAAGGCCGTCATGGCGATGGCGTCGTGCCCGCGACACCAGTCCTTCTCGGTCGTCATTCAAGCTCTCCTGGCCAACGCGAGACAACGGAGTCCCGCCCCGAGGCGACCCCGGGATAACCGATTCCGTCCGCGCGAGTAAAGAGGGCTGGCGAGTCCAGCCGGGCCGGGGCGTTCCGAAGTCCCCGGCCAAGGATCAGGGCCTGAGCAGGAACTCCTTCGCGTTCAGGACGCCCCAGAGGACGTCCTCCAGGCCCTGTCTTGCGTCCCGGGCGCGGCGCACCACTTGCGCCGCCCGGTCCCGTTCCGGAGAGGTGGGCGGCCGGCTCAGGGCCGCCAGGAACAGGTCGTCGATGGCCGCCTCGGGCGACGCTCCGGCGGCGAGCAGGCGGCCGAGGCGGTTGTTCGGGTCGCGCAGCAACTGCTCCAGCAGCGGGCCGTTGAGCAGCTGCAGCGCCTGGTTCAACGTCGGCTCCTCCGACCGTTCGCACTCGCAGCTGAGCGAGCGGACCGGCTTGCCGAAAACGGTCAGGAACCGCTCGCCCGGCGTCGGCTTCTCGCCGCGGTCGCGCTTGGCGGCGACGCCGGGCAGCTGGACCGCCCGCGTGCCGGCCGGCTGGCCGGGGAACGAAACCGGGCTGCCGGTCACCTGGGCCAGGGCGTCCAGGAGCACCTCCGCCGGCAGGACGCGCACGGCCGCCTGGGCGAAGTTCGCCTCGGCCTCCGGTTGCTCCGGCCGGGCCGGTCGCGTGGAGAGCTGGTAAGTTCGACTGTTCAGGATCGTCCGCACCACGTGCTTCAGGTGGAAGCCGCCGGCGGCGAAGTCGCGCGCCAGGGCGTCGAGCAAGGGCTCACTCAGGGCGGGGTTCGAGGCGCGGAAGTCGTCGAGCGGATCGACCAGTCCGCGCCCCAGGAGATGAAACCACACCCGGTTCGCCTGGGCCCGCGCGAAAAACGGATTCTTCGGGTTCGCCATCCAGTCGGCCAGCGCCGCCAGGCGGTCGGCCGAGCCGTCGAGCGTCGGCCCGGCCGGCCCGAGGACGCGCGGCGCGACCGGCTCGCCGGTGCGCGGGTGCTTCAGCTCGCTCGTCCGGTCCTGATAGACGACCTGCTCGCCGTCGAACTCGTGCTTGTCGAGCCGGTCGCGGCGGTTGTTCTCGACGATGCGGTAATCGACCCGGGCGAAGAACGCCGCGAAGGCGTGGTAGTCGTCCTGGGTCCAGGCGTCGAACGGGTGGTTGTGGCACTTCGCGCACTGGAGCCGGACGCCGAGGAACACCTGGGCGGTCGTCTCGGCCCGGCCGTAGGGCTCGCGGAGGGCGCGGTAGTAGTTGCTCGCCGGGTCGCTGTAACTAGAGCCGCGGCCGGCCAGCAGCTCGGCCGCGATCGCGTTGAGCGGCCGGCCTTCGAGCAGGCCGCGCCGCAGCCACTGCTGCACGGCGCGGACGCCGCGCGGGTCGAGGGCCTTCTCCTCGGCGCGGAGCAGGTCGGCCCACTTCAGCGCCCAGTAGTCGGCGAACGCCGGCCGGTCGAGCAGATCGTCGATGAGCCGGGCCCGCCTGTCCGGGCGGTCGTCGGCCAGGAAGCTCTTGGCCTCGTCGGCGGTCGGCAATTGGCCGGTCGTGTCGAGGAAGACGCGGCGGAGGAACTCCCGGTCGCTCGTCGCCTCCGCCGGCGTCAGGCGGAGCGCCTTCCAGCGGGCGAGAAGGTGGTCGTCGATGAAGTTGGCCGGCTTGAACGCCGCGAGGTCGGGCGCGGGCCGATCCGGGACGAACGTCAGCCGGACGGGGGTTTGCAGGTGGAGGTACCGCACGAGGACGACTCCATCCAGCGGGGCGGCCCCTTCGACGCGGCCGGCGCGGTCTACCGCCAGCTCGACGCGCGACGGCTCGAAGACGGCGAGGTGGGTTACGTCGCGCACTTCACCGTTGCTAAACGCGGCCTTCACGGAAAGTTGCGCGTGGCTGAGCGGATGCATCAGAACCCGCTCGCGCGGGGTGACTTCGAGCCGGACGGCTGGCGGGGCGACGGCGAGGTCGTCGCGGCAGCCCTCGGCGATCCAGTCGCGGAGGAGGCGGTACTCGGGGCCGTCGGGGGCGAATCGCTGGCCGCCCTCGTGCGGCACCAGGGCGGCGGCCTTCTGTAGCAGCAGGCTCGCCTCGGGCCGCATCGGATCGACGCGGCGGCCGAGGGTGTCGCGGGTGATCGTGCGGTGGTCGGCGGCCGGGTCTTCGCCGCGCAGGGAGAGCTTGAAGCCGCCCTTGCCGTTGAGGTTGCCGTGGCAGGTACCCTGGTTGCAGCCGGCGCGGGCGAGCAGCGCCGCGACCTCGGTCGCGTAGCTGACCGTGGCGGCCTGGCCGGGCACGGGCAACAGCAGGGCCGCGCCGAGGACGAGGAGCCCCCCCGAACTGCGGCGCGAGGCAGGCGGCTGCATCAACGGTCGTCTCCGAAGGTCGGGCGCGGCGTCCGCCCACGAGCGGGGAGGACGGGTTGGGGGGGTATGATACCGACTGGGCAACCGGGATGCAACCGGGTCGTTGGCGGGTTTCCGGAAGCCCCCTCGCCTGCTGCACAACGGTCCGAAAAAAGGCCGCCGTCACCACTGCGGCGGGTGGCCGAGCTGCCGCCGGAGCAGGCCGATCCGGCCGGCGTGCAGCATCTCGTGAGCCGGGCACCAGAACAGGTAGTCGCGCCGCGTCCGGCACAAGGCGTGCGGCTTTGTCCCGGGGGCGTTCAGGTCGGCGTCGGTGTACGTCGCCAACTCGGCCAGCGCCGCGGCGTGGACGCGGTCCATCACCGCCCGGATCTCGTCCGGCGACGGCGACTGAGCCGGGTCGGTCACAGGGACCGACTCGCGGCAGAACCGATCCAGGAACGCGTCGCCGATGAGCGCCTCGTCCTCAGGCCGCCGGTTGCGGAAGCGGTCCATCAGCAGGCGGTACTCCGCCATGGCGATGTGGCCGACCTCCCAGGCGACGTGCGTCACGCCGCCCGGCGGGAAGAGGTACCATTCCCCGTGCGGGATCGATTCCACGAGCCGGAGCGTGTACCTCCGGGCGAACTGGATCTGTTCCACGCCGCGTTCCAGGTCGGTCATCGCCTCCTCCTTCTCGGCCGGATTCTCACCGGGTCGCGCCTTCCGTTTCGCCGGCCGGCGTGCGACACTGGGCCGGCCCGCTTCCTCCTCGGAGATGCTCGCATGTCGTGGCGGTCGTTCTTGCTGGTGGCCCTCGGCTCTGTCGGCGTGGCGTTCGCCCGGCAGGAGCAACCTCCTACCACCTTGCGCGTCGGGGCGTGGAACATCGAGTGGCTCGGCTACCCCGACCGCCGCAAGGGGCCGGAACAGTCGCCGGAGCACCTGGCGAAGTACCTGCTCGAGAACAAGGTCGACGTCGTCGCCGTCGAGGAGGTGTCCTTCGACGACGGCACCGACGCCGCCCCGCGCAACAAGATCCTGACCGCCGCCCTCGCGTGGATCAAGGAAAAGACCGGCCAGGAATGGAAACACGTCCTGTTCCCGAAGCTGCCCGGCGGCGAGGCCGGCTTCGAGAAGCACCAGTGGACCGGCGTCGTCTGGAATACCGCCCGCGTCTCGCTCGTCGGCGAGCCGTTCAAGATCCCGGTCCGGCGCACCGGGGCGATCAAGGATCTGTGGGCCCGCTGGCCGCACGCGGTCAAGTTCTCGACCGGGCCGGGCAAGACCGACCTCGTCCTGATCCCGATCCACATGAAGTCGAACCGCGGCGGCGAGGCGGTCACCGCGGCGCAGCGGGCCGAGGAGGCAAAGGCCCTCGTCCGCGCCCTCGGCGAGGTAGCGAACAAGTTCGCCGACGACGACCTCGTAGTCCTCGGCGACTTCAACCTCAAGTCCGCGACGGAAAAGGCCCACGTCCGCCTGACGGCCGGCGGCCTGCGCGACCTGAACGCGGACGACGCGGCGACGTGGATCGCCGACAGCTCGTTCCCGGCCGCGCCGTTCGACCGGATCTTCGTCCCGGACGACCAGCCGGAGTTCAAGGCCGCCCCGTTCGCGGTGGCGAGGAGCGCCGAGTTCCTCAAGCCGACGCGCTGGCCGGGCACGGTCGAGGACAAGTTCCGGCACTACCTGTCCGACCACTGGATGGTCATCGCCGACGTGGCGATCGGCGACGACGACGACTGATACCGAAGGGGAGGGGCGCATGTTGGCACTGCGAGCGAGTGCGGTCCTGGCCCTGGCATGCGTCGCGTACGGCCTCGCCGACGAAGAGCCGGCGCGCAAGACGGCCGTGTCGATCCACGGCGACGCCTTCCACGTCAACGGCGAGCCGACGTACAAGGGCCGCACCTGGAACGGCAAGAAGATCGAGGGCCTGCTCCTCAATAGCCGCATGGTCCAGGCGACGTTCGACGACCTCAACCCGGCCACGGCAGATAAGTGGGCATACCCCGACACGAAGAAGTGGGACGCCGGCCGCAACACGCGCGAGTTCGTCGCCGCGATGCCGACCTGGCGCAAGCACGGCCTGCTCGCCGTGACGCTCAACCTGCAAGGCGGCAGCCCGCAGGGCTACTCGAAGGAGCAGCCGTGGGAGAACTCCGCCTTCGCGCCCGACGGCTCGCTCCGGCCGGCGTACCTCAAGCGGCTGGAGGCCGTCCTTGACAAGGCCGACGAACTGGGCATGGTCGTCATCCTCGGCCTGTTCTATTTCGGCCAGGACGAGCGCCTCAAGGACGAGGCGGCGGTGAAACGCGGCGTCGATGACGCCGTCGCCTGGCTCTTCGCGAAGAACTACCGGAACGTCCTCATCGAGATCAACAACGAGTGCAACGTCCGCTACGACCACGCCGTCCTCAAACCCGACCGCGTTCACGAGCTGATCGACCGCGTCAAGGCGACGACTCGCGACGGCCGGCGCTTCCTCGTCGGCACCAGCTACGGCGGCGGCACCATCCCGGGCGAGAAGGTCGTCCGGTCGTCGGACTTCCTGCTGCTGCACGGCAACGGCGTCAAGGAGCCGGCTCGCATCGCCGACATGGTGAAGAAGACGCGCCGGGTGGCCGGCTATCGGCCGATGCCGATCCTGTTCAACGAGGACGACCACTTCGACTTCGACAAGGCCGAGAACAACTTCGTCGCCGCCCTGGGCGAGTACGCGTCGTGGGGCTACTTCGACTACCGCATGAAGGACGAGGGCTTCGCCGACGGCTACCAGAGCGTGCCGGTCGACTGGGGCGTCAACAGCCTGCGGAAGAAGGGGTTCTTCAAGCTGCTGGCAGAGGTGACGGGGGCGACCCCGTGACGGTTTTTCGTGGCGGCAGGCATCCTGCCTGCCTTTCAGGGAGAGAATCGGCAGGCAGGATGCCTGCCGCCACGAAATCGGGCTCCCACCATCACGGTGCCGGCAACACCTGCGTCCGCTTCGCCCACGTCTCCCACTGCCCGGCCAGATCCTTGACCCGCTCCGCCTGCTTGCCGGCGAGGTCGGTCAACTCGACCGGGTCGCTCGCCAGGTCGTACAGCTCCCACGGCTGGTTGTGCCGGCGGACGAGCTTCCAGTCGCCGACCCGGATCGCGGCGTTGCCCTCGTGTTCCCACGCGAGCCGTTCGCGTGCCAACGGCTTGTCAGCGAATGCTGGGAGCAGGCTCGTCCCCTCCATCGGCGCGACGGCGTGGTCGCCGCGCTTCGTCGGGTAGGTCGCCCCGCTCACGTCCACCAGGGTCGCCATGACGTCGATCATGTGGCCCGGCTGCGTGCGGAACTTGCCCTTGTCGGCGATGCCCTTCGGCCAGTGGGCGATGAGCGGCGTCCGGATGCCGCCCTCGTGGCAGTAGTGCTTGTAGAGCCGAAACGGCGTGTTGCAGGCGTTCGCCCAGCCGGAGCCGTAGGAGTGGTACGTCCCCGGCTGGCCCATCTTGTCGAGGTCGGCCGCGGCGTGGAGGACGTTCCGCGGCCCGCTGTTGACGTCGAAGCCGTGCGGGTCCCATTCGGCGCAGGCCCCGTTGTCGCTGAGGAAGAGGATCAGCGTGTCGTCGAGCTGGCCGTTCTTCTTCAGGTCGTCGATCACCCGGCCGACGTTCCGGTCCATGCGGTCGACCATCGCCGCGTAGACGGCCATGCGGCGGGCGAGGTCCGCGCGGCGGTCGGCGTCAAGCGAGTCCCAGGCCGGGTTGTCGCCGGTACGGGCGAAGTCGCGCCGCGTCTCGTACGGGCTCCGCGGTGACAGCGGCGTGTCCTTGGCGATCAGGCCGAGGTCGATCATCCGCTTGTGGCGGTCGGCACGCAGTCGATCCCAGCCGTCCTTGTACGTGACCTTATAGCGGGCGATGTCCTCGGCGTGGGCGTGCAGCGGGAAGTGCGGCGCGGTGTAGGTGAGGTAGAGGAAGAACGGCCGCTCCGGCGTCTTGCGCGCGTCGGCGAGGAAGTCGAGGGCGTAGTCGGTGAAGGCGTCCGTCGCGTGGAACTTGCCCGCCTCGTACGTCCGCGTCGGCCGACCGGCCGGCAGGCGGACGTAGGCCTTCGCGTCCCAGAAGCCGTGGAAGCCGCCGACGAGGCCGAAGTAGTCGTCGAAGCCGCGTTCGGTCGGCTTCGGCGTCTGGCCGGGGCCGCTCGCCAGGTGCCACTTGCCGCAGAGGTACGTCCGGTAGCCGGCCGAGCCGAGCACCTCGGCCAGGGTGGCCGTGTTCGGCTGGAGCGAGCCGCGGTAGCCGGGCAGCTTCTGGTCGCCGGTCATGTTGCCGACGCCCGCCTGGTGCGGGTACAGGCCGGTGATCAGGCTCGCCCGCGTCGGGCAGCAGCGGGTGCCGTTGTAGAACTGGGTGAAGCGCAGCCCGTTCGCCGCGAGGCCGTCCAGGTGCGGCGTCTGGATCTCGCCGCCGTAGCAGCCGAGGTCACTGTAGCCGAGGTCATCGGCGAGGATGACCAGGACGTTCGGCTTCGTCGCCGCCGCGCCGCCCGGCTTCGGGGCGTCCTTGAGTGGCCAGTCAGGGTGCTCCTCGCGCGACGACCTGAGCAGCCCTTCCGCCTTGGCAAGCATCTCCTTGTTCATCGCGGCCAGGTCCTTCGTCTCGCCCGGGTCCGCCTTCAGGTCGTACAACTCCGTCGCGGCGGACGGGCCGTTCTTGACCGCCTTCCAGTCGCCGAAGCGTACCGCCTGTCGGCTGACGTTCTGCTCGTGCAGCTCCCAGTAGAAGCACTCGCGTTTCGGTGCCACGCCGCCTTTCAAGATCGGCACGACGGAGACGCCGTCGGTGCGGACTTTCTCCGGCAGGCGGACGCCGAGCAGGTCGGCGCACGTCGGCAGGAAGTCCCAGAACGCCCACGGCGCGTCGCTGACCTTGCCGGCCGGCACGACGCCGGGCCAGCGGGCGAGGCACGCCTGCCGCAGGCCGCCCTCGTACAGGCCGCGCTTGAAGCCGCGCAGGCCGTTCGCCTGGGCGAAGAACTTACCATTGGGCGACTCCGGCCCGAACGCCGAGCCGTTGTCGCCGGCGAAGACGACGAGCGTCTTCTCGTCGAGGCCGAGGTCTTTCAGCTGAGCGAGCAGCCGCCCGACGTCGCGGTCGAGGCGCGTCACCATGGCGGCGTACGTCTTCTGCTGCGGCGTCCAGTCCGTCCTGGCGTAGTCGCCGAGGTCGTCGATCTCGTACTTGCCGTGCGGCAACGTCACCGGGTAGTAGAGGAAGAACGGCCGGTCCTTGTTCGCCTTGACCCAGGCGAGGGCGTCGTCGGCGATCAGGTTCTGGGCGTAGGTCTTGCCGTCGAGGTCGAAGCTCTTGTCGTCGCGGTAGAGGAAGGCCGGGAAGTACGAGTGGGCGTGCCGCTGGCAGTTGTAGCCGAAGAAGTGGTCGAAGCCGACCTTGAGCGGGCTGCCCGGCGAGTCGAACATGCCCATGCCCCACTTGCCGACGCAGCCGGTCGCGTAGCCGTGGTCGCGGAACAGCCGGGCGACGGTGTACGCCCCCTCCGGCAGCGGCCGTTGGCCTTCCGGCTGGACCTCGCGGTTGGCGCGGATCGGGCAGTGGCCCATGTGCAGGCCGGTCATCAGGCTGGCCCGCGACGGGGCGCAGACGCTCGTGCCGCTGTACGCCTGGGTGAAGCGCAGCCCCTCGGCGGCCATCCTGTCCAGGTGCGGCGTCTTGATCTTCTTCTGGCCGTAGCTGCCGAGGTCGCCCTGGGCGAGGTCGTCGGCGAGGATGAAGATCACGTTCGGCTTCGCCGGCGTGTCTTCCGGAAGAAAGGCCGCCCGGGCCGGGACGAGGACGAACGACGCCACGAACAACACACGCCAGGCGTTCATGCGGAGAGTCCCTCGTCGAGTCAGGCGACGCCGCCGTTGTACCGCAGCAGCAGCAGCCGTTCAAGCAGCCAGACGAGCAGGGCCAGGCCGCGGTCGTTGTCGTCGCGCGCCGGAGCGAACTCCGAGACGAAGACGCCGGCGACCTTCGGTGACCACACCGCCAGGATCGCGTGCAGCAGCTGGAGCGGGGCGAGGCCGAACGGGATCGGCGTCGTCACCGCCGGGAAGTACGCCGGGTCGAGCACGTCGCAGTCGAGGTCGAGGAAGACGCGCTCCGCCCTGTCGCACGCCTTCCGCACCGCCGCCAGGGTCTCCGTCGGACGGACGGCCAGGTCGCTCGCCGGATGCGCGGCGGCAAAGGTGCGAGCGACGTGGTCGGGCGGCAGGAGCAGCTCGCGATGGCCGACGTTGACGAGCGTCGGGAGCGGCCCGTCGGCGTGCAGCAGGAAGTTGCCGTGCGACGGCTCGGCCGAGACGTCGGCGAAGTGATGCACGTCGAGGTGGGCGTCGAACTGGACGACGACGCTCGCGCCGTCGAGCCGGCCGACCTCCTCCAGCACGGGCAGCACGCTCAGATGGTTGCCGCCGAGCCAGACGAGGAAGTCGCCGGCCCGGAGCGCCGCCCGGGCGGCCGACCGGGCCGTCTTGCGCCAGTCGGCGTAGTCGGCGAGGCGCTCGAACGACCAGTCCTTGACGCGGACGTGGGGCGTGTAGGCCCGGGCGGTCGTCTCGGCCGCCTCGCGCCGGTTGTCGGCGAGGACCTCACGCAGCTCGTCCCCGAGCAGGGCGGCCCCGTCGCCGGTGCCGGCCCCGCCAAACAGGTCGAACGGAAAAACCAGAACGCTCGTCTTCATTGGCACCGCATTTCCTTTGACTCCTCACCGCGCCTCGATTGTACAATGCGGCCGAAGAGACATCTCCCCTCTCCCCCCGGCTTTGCGGGGGGAGAGGGGCCGGGGGTGAGGGGGGTGGAGGCCGGGCGTGGTGGGAGGGCGTTGTCACCACCGCGGCGCTCACTCCCCCCTCACCCCCCGCAAAGCCGGGGGGAGAGGGGCTTCCGCAGTGGAGCGAGCCATGCAGGCGATCCACGATTACTACGTCGCCACGAACGCGACGATCCTCGGCGACGTCGTCCTGTCACCGGGCGTCAACGTCTGGTTCGGCTGCGTCGTCCGCGGCGACCTGGCCCGGATCGTCCTCGGGCCGCGCGTCAACCTCCAGGACGGCGTCATCGTCCACACCGACCGGAACGAGCCGTTGACCGTCGAGGAGGGCGTCGTCGTCGGCCACCGGGCCGTCCTGCACGGGGCGCGCGTCGGCCGGGAGACGCTCGTCGGCATGGGGGCGCTCCTGCTCGGCGGCAGCGACGTCGGCGAGGAGTGCGTCATCGCCGCCGGGACGGTCGTCACCGAGAAGCGGCGCATCCCGGCCCGGTCGCTCGTCATGGGCGTCCCGGGCAAGGTCGTCCGCCCGGTCACCGATGACGAACTGGAGCGCACCCGGCTCATCGCCGCCCACTACCTGGAGATGGCCCAGCGGCACGCCCTGGGGGCGTTCCCGGCACCGTGGCACCGCGCCGCCCCTGGCGGCCGCTGACGCGGTGACATATGCTGTAGGCAGCGCCTCACTCGCAGCGCGACCCTCGCAGAGGTACCGGAGCCGGTGACTACCGAAACCCTCATCTTCCCGGCGCTCGACACGTCGGAGGAGCAGCCGCAAGCCGAAGCCGGCGACCGCCGGGCCGACGTGGAGACGAAGCTCGAACGCGCCGCCGACGTCGTCCGCCAAGCCGGCTGCCAGGGCCTGCTCCTGACCGAGCCGGAGAACGTCGCCTGGGTCACCAGCGGGGCGCTGCAGCGCACCATCCCCGACCCGTCCTCCGCCCCGGCGATCTTCTGCAACGGCGGCGGCCAGCGCTGGCTCCTCTGCGCCAACGCCGACACGCAGCGCCTCTTCGACGAGGAGCTGGACGGCCTCGGCTTCCAGCTCAAGGAATGGCCCTGGCACTGGGGCCGCGACGCCCTGCTGACGGACCTGTGTCAGAACCGCAAGGTCGCCTGCGATCGTCCGGTCGGCCCCTGCGTCGTCGTCGAGGCGGACCTGGCCCGGCTGCGCTGCCGGCTGACCGCCTACGAGCAGGCCTGCCTGCGGTCGCTCGGGCTGCTGCTGGCCCACGCCGTCGAGGCGACGTGCCGCCAGTTCGAGCCGGGCGCGACCGAGCGCGAGGTGGCCGGCCAGGTCGCCCACCGGCTGATCCATCGCGGGGCGGTGCCGCTCCACCTCGGCGTGGCGGCCGACGGCCGGTCGCGCATGTACCGCCAGTTCTCGTTCACCTCGACGCCGATCCAGCAGTTCGCCGTCGTGACGGCGACGGCGCGAAAGTACGGCCTGTGCGCGACGGCGGCCCGGGTCGTCTCCTTCGGCCCGCCGGAGGCCGCCCTGCGGGCCGAGATGAACGCGATCTGCCGCGTCGCCGCCAGCTACCTCGCTTCGACCTGGCCGGACGCCGTCCCCGGCCAGATCCTCCAGGCCGCCCGGCGCATCTACGCCCTGAGCGGCTTCGAGCACGAATGGCAGCACGGGCCGCAGGGCCACTTCGTCGCCCGCCGGCCGGTCGAGGGGGTGATCTTGCCGAAGACGGAGGAATTACTCGAGGCCGGCCAGGCGCTCGTCTGGAACCCGACCGCCGGGGCCGCGAGCGGAGCGGACACGTACCTCGTCACCGACGATGGGCCGAGATGTGTCACGCCGGCTGAAAATTGGCCACTGAAAAAGATCAAGATCCAGGGGGCGGAGTTCGTCCGTCCCGACGTCTTGCAGCGCTGAAAGAAAAGAGCCGGGAAAGCCATCGACCGTCCCGGCTCCGGATCGCTTCAAGAAAGGACCGGCTCTGCTTCCCGCTCCTCTGCGCGAGCGGCGAGTTCGGAGCGGACGATCGCACAGTTCGGCGGGGCCTGGATGCCCAGGCGGACCCGGTTGCCCTTCACTTCCAGGACGGTGATGACGATGTCGTCGCCGATCCGGATCTTTTCTTCGGTTTTCCGACTCAGGACGAGCATGTTGCTACCTCCTTGCCTCATCCAGCGGATGGCGTGAACAGGGGGCCCCGCGATCGCGCGGAGCGCCAATGCCTCTTGCAGGGCGGTTCACGCGAACTTCTTCGGCGAGCCGCCGGGCCGGTCTCCATCGCCGTCGGGCCATTGCGGCGACGGATCGCCTCCGGCCCGCGCGCCACGTCCTACCCCGACTCCAGCCGCTACGTCCGGCAAACTCGCCGGGAGGTCGAACGAGCCGATGCAAATCCAGCGCCGAGAATCAGCCAGGGCGCACGCTTTTCCGCGCCGCGGCGAGCAACCGCCCCTCCCGCACGACCACCACCCGGACCGCCCGCACCGGGGCCTGCCGCTTCGCCTCCGCCGCTCCTTGCCGCTGAGCAGCGGCCCGCGCATCCCGAAGCATCGTTACTCCTCCTGCTGCGCCTTCCCAGATGAGGACAATAGTACACTTGTACCTCTGGCCATACAAGGCCCAGAAGAGGACTTTGCCGATTTTTCCTTCCCTGCCGCCGCCGAAACCGCGAGGCGGCATCTGGGTTGGGTGAACGAAGGTCGCTCGCCCGATTCGCGGAGGGGAACATGGCAAGGCGGTGGTGCCTGGTCGGTGTGTTGTTCCTGTCGCTCCCGGTGTGCGGAAACGCCCAGGGACCGGTCGGCTGGTGGCGCTTCGACGGCAAATCCGGGGCGGCGATCGACCGGCCGGTCGCCGGCGGCGTGGACGCCGCGCCGAAGGGCAAGGCCGGCCAGCTGACCGCGACAGACGACGTGCCCGCGCCGTTCATCTACGACCCGCTCACCCGCAAGTCCGTCGCCAACTCGGCCGCCCTGCGGACGGCTGGCGAGGCGGCCTGGCTCGAGGTCGGCAGGGACGCCTTCGGCAAGGGAGGCAGCTTCACCCTGGAGGCGTTCGCCTCGCCGGACGGCGACGCCCGGCGGACGATGGTCGTCGCCGGGGTGGTCCGCTCGGGCAAGGCCGGCAGCGAGGCCGGCGTCGGCGTCCGGTGGTTGAACAATTTCAACCAGTCGTACTGGGGCGCGTTCGCCGCCGAGCCGGACAGGCCGCGCCGCGAGTGGAGTGCCGGCCACTACGTGACGATCTCGCGCCTGACCGCCGAGTCGCTCGGCTGGCGGCACGTCGCCTTCGTCTACGACGCGGAGAAGAAGACGGCGACGGTCTACCTCGACCGCTGGCTCGTCGCGACGCAGAAGCTCGACGCCGCGCTCGCGTTGGACGGCCCGCTCTGCCTCGGCGGCGGCCCCAACGGCGGCACCTTCGCCGGCAAGATCGACGAGGTGCGTCTCACGCCGGCCGTGCTTTCCCCCGGCCAGTTCCTCCGCGCGGTGGACAAGCCGATCGAGGGCGTGGACTTCACCGCGAAGGACGGCCACTTGCCGCGCGGCACCGGCTTCATCGACCTCCGCGAGGCGTTCGGGGCGGTCGGCGACGGCGTCACCGACGACACGGCCGCGTTCGAGCAGGCGTTCGCCGTCCTGCCGAACAAGGTGCCCGGAGCGTTCTACACCCTCTACGTCCCGGCCGGGACGTACCTCGTCTCCCGGCCGCTGCACTTCGGGCGGTTCTTCGTCCTGCAAGGGGCCGGCCGCGACAAGACTCTTCTCCGACTGGCCGACCGCGCGAAAGACTTCCAGGACGCGAACAAGCCGGCACCGGTCGTCCGGGCGTCGAGCACTGGCGGGCCGCCCGGCTCGAACCGGGCGGTAAACGGCTCGTCGATCGGCCTGTACGTCCACGACCTGGCGATCGACACCGGCAAGGGCAACCCCGGCGCGAAGGCGATCGAGTACCACAGTAACAACCACGGCGCGATGGAGCGCGTCGATCTCCGCTCCGGCGACGGCCAGGGCGTCGTCGGCCTCGACCTGACCCACAAGACGAACGGCCCGGCCCTCATCAAGGACGTGACGGTGACCGGCTTCCGCCACGGCGTCACGGCGAAGTACGCCGAGTACAGCCTGACGTTCGAGCACCTGACGCTCAAGGGCCAGGGCGAGGCCGGCATCCTCAACGAGGGCAACCTCCTCGCGATCCGCAAGCTGACCAGCACGAACGCGGTGCCGGCCGTCGTGAGCAAGGGCACCTGGGGCATGGTAACGCTCCTCGACGCCGACCTGCGCGGCGGGGCGGCAGACCAGGTGGCCGTCGTCGCCGAGGGGGCTCTGTACGCGCGCAACGTCAAGGTCGCCGGCTACGGTTCGACGATCCGCCGGCCGCGCGATAAGGGGGACGAGCCGGCCCCGGTGCGCGGCGACGTGGCCGAGTACGTCGGCGACCACGTCGTGACGATCCGCGGCGTGCCGAAGGCGTCGCTCAACCTGCCGGTCGAGGAGACGCCCGAGGTGCCGTGGGGCGACGTCGGCAAGGACTGGGTGTCGATCGCCGCCTTCGCGGACAAGAAGCAGGGCAACGACTGGGCCCCGGCCCTGGAGGCGGCCCTGGCGAGCGGGGCGAAGACGGTCTACTTCCCGCAGGGCGGCTACGAGATTAGCCAGCCGGTGTCGCTGACAGGGAGCGTCGTCCGTCTGTTCGGGATGCGCTCGTCGCTGCACCGGCCGAAGGGCGCGCCGAAAGAGCAGCCGGTCCTCGTCTACGACGACCCGGACGCGAAGAAGGTCGTCGCCATCGAGCGGATGGACCTCGACGGCCTGGAGCACCGCTCGCCGGGGACGCTGGTCGTCAAGCACGGCACGCCGGAGCGCTACACGACGACGGCCGGCTGCGGCAAGCTCTTCTGCGAGAACGTCGCCGGGACGGACTGGCACTTCGACCACCCGCAGCAGGTCTGGGTGCGGCAGTGGAACCCGGAGGCGCACGGCGAGGGGCCGTGCGTCGTCAGCAAGGGGGCGACGCTCTGGAGCCTCGGCTTCAAGACCGAGTACGAGAGTAGCAAGCTCTGGGCATCAGCAGGGGCGAAGACGGAGATCCTCGGCGGGTTCGTCTACCCTGTCAACAAGGGCATCCCGCGCGACCGGCCGGTCTTCAAGAACGAGGACTCGGCCATGTCGCTAATCTACGGCATGAGCGTCTACGTCGCCGGGCACGACTTGCAGGTGCTCGACACGCGCAAGGGCGAGGCGGTCGAGACGCGGATGAAGGATCTGCTCCAGCTCGGGGCCCGGTTCCGGATGGACCTGTACCGGAGCGGGGAGTGACCGCCGTCACGCCGCGACGCGCGTCGCCGCCGCCACGGCCGGCTTCGTCGCCAGGACCTGCACCTCGGTGCAGAGCCCCGGCACGGCCCGGCCGACGCTCCGGTTGAGGCGGTACCACCACTCGTAATCCTCCAGGAACGCCAGCGGCCCGCCGGAGACGAGGCGGAAGCCGCGCGCGTCGCGGATCGTCAGGCCGGCCCCTTCGAGCAGGCGGCGGAACGACCCGAGCGTGAACACCTGGACGTGGTCGCGCTTCATGCCGAAGACGCGGTCGAACACCGGGACGACGTTGCGGCGCAGGAACGCCAGCGGGGCGGAGAACGTCGGCACGCCGGCGATGAGCAGGCCGCCCGGGGCGAGGACGCGCACCAGCTCGCCGACGACGCGCGGCGCATTGGGAAGATGCTCCAGCACCTGCTCGCAGACGACGGCGTCGAACGACGCATCGGGGTAGGGCAGGCCCTTCTGCACGTCGCCAAGGGAGAGCTTCCAGCGCCAGTAGGCGTGGACGTTGGCGAGGCGGCGCGGGCTGTTATCGACGCCGTGAAAGGCGATCCGCTCGTCGATGGCGGCGGCCTGACAGTAGCGCAGCGTCCGGCCGTTGCCGACGCCGACGTCGAGGAGGCGGACCTGGTCGTCCCGGCCGGTCCAGGCGGTCTGGAGAAACTCGGCCAGGGCCTCGGCGACGCCCTTGTACCGGGCCAGCCGGAGGCGATACTTGCGACGCGACGGCTCGACGTCGAAGGCCAGCGTGGGTACGGTCATGACGGTTCCGATGAGTTTGAGGATCGGGCGTCCTCTACCGCTCATCGGCATCGGCCCGGCGCGACTTGAGGAAATCAGGGGGCGGCCGACGTGGGGACCGTCTCGACGCCCCGGCTGGCGAGGTGGGTGACAAGCCGGGCGACGCGGCCCCGCTCCGCCACCGCGAAGACCGTCGGGCCCCAGCTGCTCTGGCCGACGCCCGCCAGGCCGAGCGATCGCAGCTCCGCGATCAGGCCGTCGATCTGCGGGCTGGCGTACGGCCCGCCCTGCACCGACGCGAACGCCTCGCCGGCCTTGCGGTTGAACTCGTACAGCGCCGCGCCGAACGTCGGGAGGTCGCGCTCCAGCAGGGCCGGCAGCAGACCCAGCAGCACCAGCCGCGCCAGTGCGGCGACGTCGCTCGTCGCCGGCAGCCGGGCGAAGGCGTCCACCTCGGCCGGGCCGTGCATCCGCTCGTGGCCCGGCGGGCGGATCAGCAGGATGGCCCACTCCTCGGGAAAGTCGTACCGCCCCAGCAGCAGCGACGGGCCGTCCGGCGTTGCCTTGCCGCCGTCGATCAGGAAACCGCCGTGCTCGAAGCCGTGGACGCCGATGCCGGAGCGCAGTCCGCGCCCGGACCACCGCGCCAGGTCGGCCACTGTCGCGTCGCGGCCCCACGCCAGGGCGACCGCCTTCGCCACCGCAAGGCCGAGTTGCGTCCCGGAGCCGAGGCCGGCGTGGGCCGGCATCGCCTGCTCGATGGTCAACGCGAGGGGAGGGCCGGCGTGGTTCAAGGCTTCGGCGACGCGGTGAGCGAACCGGAGCGCCCGCTTGGCGAGCGGCCCCGTCGCGCTCCACACTGCGGCTGGTTCGGCCCGCAGGACCAGGGCCGGGTCGCGGACCATCAGGCCGACGCCGCCGAAGCGGCGCACCGGCATCGCCTCGCCGGTGGACGCGAGCCACGGGGCCGGAGCCGGCTCCGGCACGAACAGGCCGAAGTGAAGGCGGGCCGGCGTCGTCACTCGGATCATGGGGCGACCCCGCCGGACCAGGACTCGCGCAAGTACTCGCGCAGGAACGCCAGGGCCTCGTGCTCGCGTGGGCCGCCGGTCTTCTCGACCCACGTCGCGTAGCGGGCCAGGTCGGCCTCGATCTGCTCGCGCGGCAGCAGATGCACCCGCGTCGCCAGGATAGCGACCTCCAGCACGGCGTGCCGCGCCCGGTTAAAGCCGAAGAAATCGACGCCGACGCCGACCGTCTCGACCGCCGCGTCGAGGACGACGCGCTCGGTCCGGTCGTCGCAAGCCGTGACGCGGAACTCGTACCAGCGGCAGGCACCCGGCCAGACCCAGCCGGCGACGCGGACCGCCGGTCGCAGCTCCGGCAATGGCTCGACCCGGCCGACCGCCGCCCGGGCGAGGAGCAGCACGTCGTCGGTGACGTGCAGGACGCCCTCGGGGTGGCGGCGCAGGTTCTGGTACGTGTGCGACGTGTGGTACGGCTTCAGCTGGAAGGCGGCGAGGTTGACCCAGTCGCGCGCCGGCCGGTCGTCGGGCACGCGCGGCCCCATCGGGGCGAGGTGCGGCGTCCCGTCCGGGTTGCGCGTCGTGACGAGGGCTTCGAGGATCATGCGGTTCGGGTTGGTTCGGTCTTCCTCCCCTCGCCCCCCCCGGCTTTGCGGGGGGAGAGGGGTCGGGGGTGAGGGGGGTCAAGGCCGCCCGTGGTGGGCAGGCATTGTCACCACAGGTCAGCCTCCGCCCCCCTCACCCCAACCCCTCGCCCCCCGCAAAGCCGGGGGGCGAGGGGCTTCGGAACTCAGTTGGCCTGCTTCGCCGCGGCCGGATCGACCTTCGGCTTGGCGGTGTTCACCTGGTACGTCGCCCCGAAGACGAGGCCGACGCTGGCGATTAACAGGACGATCACCCCGCGGAAGACGACCTGGCTCGACGCGACCCAGAACCCCTTGTAGATCGAGCCGTGCGTCACCGCCGGGATGTACAGCACCAGGGCGACCAGCCAGCTGACCAGGCTGCCGGCGATCGCCGCCGCCGGGACGAGCCCCAGGCCGAACGTCTGCATCACCGCCGGCACGTCGACGCTGTAGCCGAGCTGCTTCAGGATCGTCTCCGACCGGCAGATCGCCTCGAACAGGGCGACCGTCACCGCGAAGACCGGCAGGACGACGACGAAACTCGTCAGCCACGACGGCGGCTCCTGGTCGGCGATCGCGCAGCCGGCCCAGAACATGAGCAGCTCGACGAAGAACAGGGCCACCAGCGCCAGGGCGTAGATGGCCAGGACCTGCGGCGTGAACTCGAACATCGGCGTCCCTCGCGAAGCCGAACCCGCCACCTTGGTGGCGCGTCCTTCAGTCGTTATAGTAAACCCCGGCCGGACGGTCGCGGCGCGGGCCGCACCCGAGTGAGGACGCGAAGCCGCATGGTTGATAACGCCCCGTTCCTGACGCACCGGATCGCCGGGCTGACCATCGAGGGCTACTCCCGCGCCGCCGTCCAGTCGTACTGGCGCATCGCCGAGTTGAAGCTCGGCTTCGACCTCGGCGGCCAGCCGTGGGACTTCCTCAACACGCCGACGTGGTTCCTGTCCCACCTCCACCTCGACCACATGGCCGCCCTGCCGGTCTACGTCGCCCGGCGGCGCATGATGAAGATGGAGCCGCCGACGGTCTACCTGCCGGCCTACGGCGTCGAGGACGTCCGGCGCATCCTGCTCCTGTTCCAGCGCCTCGACCGCGGCAAGCAGGTCGTCAACCTCGTCGGCGTCGAGGCCGGTCAGGAGGTCGAGCTGTCGCGCGACCACGTCGTCACCGCCGTCGAGATGCGCCACACCGTGCCGGCGCTGGGTTATATCGTCTGGGACCGGCGGCGGAAGCTGAAGGAAGAGTACCACGGCCTGGCCGGCGACCAGATCCGTGACCTAAAGTTGTCCGGGGTGGACGTGACGCGCGAGGTGCGGACGCCGCTCGTCGCCTACACCGGCGACACGAGCCCGGCCGGCCTGGACGAGAACCCGGTCCTGTACGAGGCGAAGGTGCTCATCACCGAGATGAGCTTCGTCCGGGCGGCCCACCGGCGCGACAAGATCCACAAGTTCGGCCACATGCACCTCGACGACTTCGTCGAGCGGGCGGAGCGCTTCAAGAACGAGGCGATCCTGTGCGGCCACCTGAGTACGCGCTACCACCCGCAGGAGGTGCGCCGCGTCGTCGAGGCGAAGCTGCCGGCTTCCTTGCGCGACAAGGTCCACCTGTGGCTGTGACCCGGAGGACGCCATGCTCGAACTGCTCGACCAGCTCGGCCCGTGGGGGGTGATCGTCCCAGTCGGCGTCGTCGTCGCCGCGGCGGCCTATCTCATCCTGCGCAACGTCGGCCGGGCCGCGCCGCCGGCCGACGGGGAGAAACTCGCCGTCGAGGTCGAGGACGACCCGCACGGCGAGCGCCGCGCCAACCCGCGCAAGCGGACGACCCCGGTCGTCGTCGATCTGGTCGACCCGGCCGGGGTGCAGCCGCGGCTCTCGGCGATCGTCGTCGATTTCTCGACCGGTGGCCTGAAGCTCCGCAGCCAGGACGAGGTGCCGCCGGACAGCACCTGGACCGTCATCCCCCGGTCGGCCGGCGGCCCGGTCAAGGTCGGCCTGCCGGTCGAGGTCCGCGACTGCACCCGGAACGAGGACCACTTCCTCTTGCACTGCCAGTTCACCCGGACGGTCAGCTACAACGAGCTGCTCAACTTCGGGTGAACTCCGAGCCCCTCTCCCCCCGGCTTTGTGGGGGGAGAGGGGTTGGGGTGAGGGGGGCGACGGCCAACACGAACAAGGCGAGTTTCCCCTCACCCCAACCCTCTCCCCCGAAGCGGGGGAGAGGGAGTAGTTCGGATCCTCCCCAGGGACGACGCTCATGCTCGACGCGCATTTCGTGCTGGACAACCTCGACGCGGTCAAGGCGAACTGCGCCAACCGCGCCGTCCCGGTCGATCTCGACCGGCTCGCCGCCCTCGCCGGCCAGCGCCGCGACCTGATCCAGCGGACGCAGGCGATGAAGGAGCGGCAGAACGAGGTCTCGAAGCTCATCCCGAAGGAGAAAGACGCCGCCAAGAAGCAGGAGCTGATCGCCGAGGGCAAGGGCCTCAAGGAGCAGCTCGGCCCGCTGGAGCAGCAACTCGACCAGGTCGCAGCCGACCTGCACGCCCTGCTCCTGACCATCCCGAACATGACCCACCCCGACGCGCCGGTCGGGACGACCAGCGCCGACAACAAGGTCGTCAACGTCGTCGGCACGCCGCGGACGTTCGACTTCGCGGCGAAGGACCACGTCGCCCTGTGCGAGGCGCTCGACCTGTGCGACTTCGAGGCCGGGGCGAGCGTCGTCGGCCAGAAGTTCTACTTCCTCAAGAACGAGGCCGCCCTGCTCGAACTCGCCCTCGTCCAGTACGCGATGCAGACCCTCGTCAAGGAGGGCTACACCCCGGTCGTCACGCCGGACCTGGCCCGGGTCGAGGTGCTCGAAGGGATCGGCTTCCTGCCGCGCGACCCGGACCCGAACAAGCGGCAGATCTACACGATCGCCGACTCGGACCTGTGCCTGATCGCGACGGCGGAGATCACCCTGGGCGGCATGCACCGCGACAAGATCTTCGACGAGGCCGACCTGCCGAAGAAGTACGTCGGCCTGTCGCACTGCTTCCGGACCGAGGCCGGCGCGCCGGGCCGCGATACGCGCGGCCTGTACCGCGTCCACCAGTTCACCAAGGTCGAGATGTTCGCGTTCTGCACCCCGGAGCAGAGCGACGCGATCCACGAGGAGATCCGGGCGATCGAGGAGAAGATCTTCACCGGCCTGGGCCTGGCGTTCCACGTCATCGACACCTGCACCGGCGACCTCGGCGGCCCGGCGTACCGCAAGTACGACCTGGAGGCGTGGATGCCCGGCCGCGGCGAGAAGGGCGACTACGGCGAGGTGACGAGCACGTCGAACTGCACCGACTACCAGGCGCGTCGGCTCGGCATCCGCTACCGGCCGAAGGGGCAGAAGGGGACGCGCTTCGTCCACACGCTCAACGGCACGGCCGTCGCGGTGACGCGGGCGATCGTCGCCATCCTGGAGAACAACCAGCAGGCGGACGGCAGCGTCGTCATCCCGGAGGTGCTTCGGCCGTGGGTCGGCAAGGAGCGGATCGCGGCGAGGTGACCAGGCAGGCGGCGTAGCCGAGGATTTGGTCGCCGTCCCGGAGGCGGGTGGGGATCGGCCGCCAGCCGCGGGCGAGGCGGGCGTCGAGCAACTCTTGCGGGCTCGGCCGGCGGTCCCAGATGGCGACCGCCGTCACGACCCCGAATCAGGAGACGTCGTAGACGAGCCAGAGGCCGTCCGGGAGCGCGACGAGAGCGTCGGAGCTGAACTCGTCCTGGGCGACGAGGTCGGCGAACGCCAGGGGAGGGGAGTGGGCGAGCATCCAGTCGAGCGCGGCGCGGAGGGAACGCTGGCAGGCGACGGTGGCCAGCGCGGCGATGCGAGCGGCGGATAAGCCGGCGCGGTTGTCGATGTGTGGCATGGTCCTCTCGGGGCGGGTCACCTCGCCAGGCCGAAATCGAACTTGTTCGGGCCGGTGGCGGTGACCTCGGCGGTCTCCTTGCTCTCTGCGCCGTACTTCGCCGGGATCGTGTCAACGACCTGGGTTGGCGTCGAGCCGGGCGTGTTCGGGCTGTGCATCGGGTTAGGCACTTCCTTGGTTGCGGAGAACTGGACCCGGTACTTGCCCGGGGGGGCCTTGCCGCTGTACTGGCCGTTGGCGATCTCCATGATGATCGGCGGCTTCCCATCCGACCCGAAGAAGAGGACCTGCCCCTTGTCCAGCGGGCCGTTGTTGATCATCACTTTGCCTTCGACCGCGACGGCCGCGTTCGGTCCGCCGCCGCAGCCGAGGAGTACCAGACAGCAGCCCAACAGGCTCAGTCGAATCGCGTGCACGGTCGACTCCGATGCGGGAGAGGGAAAACGAAGGAGACCCGGCCGGTCCCGCCGGCCGGGTCGGTGACTGCGACGGATCAGAAGTTCGGGACCGTCTGGCGGTCGTCGCGAATGGCGAGGATGGCCAGGGTCCGCAGCGGGATGGTTTCCTGGAGGAACCGGATCGATCCGTCGCCGAACAGGGCGTTCACGCCGCCGCTATGTCCGGAGTTCAGCGGGATGTTCGTGCCCATGTTGTCGCAGACGCCGGTCTGGCCGCAGTGGCCCGGCGAGTTCGGCCAGCCGGTCCGCTGGTTGATCTGGTACCGGATCGTCGTCATCTGGAAAGTCCGGGCATCCGTCTGGCCGTTGTTGATCGGCGAGGTGTTCGCGTGCCAGCCGATCATCCACCCGTGCAGCAAGCCGGCCCCCCAGTAAACCTGCGTGCCGTTCAGGGTCTGTAGCGACTCGTTCTGCTCCGCGATGACGAGCGTGTTGCTCGTGCCATCCCGAATTTGCGCCAGGTTGATGTTCCCGGCCGGGAACAGCACGCCATTGCCGGCGGCGATCCCGCCGACGCAGCAGCCGGCCGTCCCGGACGCGCCGACGTAGAAGCGGTTGTCCGCGTAGCCGGGGATGGTGTCCACCCCACCGGTCGCCCCGGCGGTCACCGCCCCGGAAATACCAACATAGTGGTTCGACTGAACAGGGCCGACGTTCCCTGGCGGCGGGCCGGGAACGTTCTTCGGGGCCGACGATGCTGGGCATTGGTAAATCGAGATGCGAGCGTTCGACGCGCGGTTGGCGTTGTTCAAGCCGGACGGGTTGCCGCCCCAGCCTGAACTGCCCTGGAAGGTGAACGCCTTGAAGAGGTTGTCCTGTTCGATAAACGGCAGGATAAACACCGTCCAGGCGCTGCCCCAACCGCCGCCGCCAGTCCCGTACGGAGCCTGGTCACTGTGACCGCCCGCGGGCAGGTAGCCGCGCGCGTCGTTGAACGCGTGAATGGCGATGCCCATCTGCTTGAGGTTGTTCTGGCACTGCGACCGGGCGGCCGCCTCGCGGACCTTCTGAACGGCGGGCAACAGCAGACCGATCAGGATGGCGATGATGGCGATGACGACGAGCAGCTCGATCAGCGTGAAGCCGCGTTGACGCGGCCGGAGAGAGAACGCCGACATGGAACCTCCTATGTTGGAGTGACGTCGCGACGGCGGATGAAGAATGTGAATATCCGAGGCCGCGGCGCACTCAGTATGCACCGGGGCGGAGGGCTTGCCAAGAGAGAAGTGGACCGCTTGCGGAAAATGTGAAAAATCGGGCCTCCACAGGGAGGCCGTGGTATTCCAACCGAGCGACGACCCCTCCCGTCCTCAGCGCAGGTCGAACGCAAACGTGTTCGGCCCGGCCTCGGTCACCTCGCGGAACTCCTTGCTCGCGACGGACCAGGACCGCGGGATCACGTTCGCCAGCATCGTCGCCGTCGAGCCGGGCGTCCTGTCGCTGTGGTTCGGGTTCGGCACCTCCTTCAGCGCCGAGAACTGGACCTTGTACCGCCCCGGCGGCACCCGACCGCTGAAACGGCCGGCGACGACGTCGAGCTTGTGCGGCGGCGTCCCGTCGGTCGGGAACAGCAAGAAGTCGCCCCGGTCCAGCGGCGCGTTCTTCAGCTGGACCGTCCCGTCCACGGCCACCGCGCCCGGGGTGCCCCCCGAGCCGCAACCGACCGCCGCAACGAGGCCGGCGACGAGAAGAAAACGAAAAGCGGTCATGGTTGTATCTCGTGAGGGCAGGCGGGAGCGCCGTGCGGCGCGTGGGTTAGAAGTCGCCCGGCAGCGGCACCCGGTCGTCCCGGGTGGCGAGGTTCGCCAGCGTCGCGATCGGCAGCGAATCCGTCAGGTAGCGCACCGACCCGTCCGCCAGGGCGGCGTTGACGCCGCCGGAATGGCCCGAACTGAGCGGGATGTTCGTCCCGGTGTTGTCGCAGACGCCGTAGTTGCCGCAGTCGCCCGGGGCGTTGAACGGCCAGCCGGTCCGCTGGTTGATCGCGTAGCGGATCGTCGTCATCTGGAACGTCCGGGCGTCGCCGATGTTGCCGTAGCCGTTCGGGCTGGCGGTCGTGTGCCAGCCGATCATCCAGCCGTGCATCTGGCCGGCCCCCCAGTGGACGTCCGCCCCATTCGCCATCTGGAGCGACTCGTTCTGCTCCGAGATGGCGATCGTGTTGCTCGTCCCGTCCTTGATCGAGAGCAGCGTCAGGCCGCCGGTCCAACCCGGGATGAGGACGCCGCCCGCCCCGGCCAGGCCGCCGCTGCAACAGCCGGCCGCCCCGTTGTTCGTGAAGATGCGGCTCTCGACGTAGCCCGGGATGAGGCCATCGACCGCTCCGGAGATGCCGACGTAGTGGTTCGTCTGGATCTGGCCGACGCTGCCCGGCGGCGGGTTCGCGGTGAACTTCGGCGCGGACGACGCCGGGCAGTGGTAGACCGGGACGCGGGCGTTCGACGCCGCGGCCGGGTTCGTCGTCGCCCCCCAGCCGGAGCTGCCGACGAACGCGAACGCCCGGAAGAGGTTGTCCTGCTCGACGTACGGCAGCAGGAACACCGTCCAGGCGCTGCCCCAGCCGCCGCCGGTGCCGAACGGCGGCGTGTCGGTCACTCCGCCGGCCGGCAGGTAGCCGCGCGCGTCGTGGAATCCGTGCAGGGCGAGGCCCATCTGCTTGAGGTTGTTCTGACACTGCGACCGCGCGGCGGCCTCGCGGACCTTCTGAACGGCCGGGAGGAGCAGGCCGATCAGGATGGCGATGATCGCGATGACGACGAGCAGCTCGATCAGCGTGAAGCCGGAACGCGGGCCCGGCAAGGAGCGGTGCGACATCTCTCGGTCTCCGTCAGGACGACACCCGGACGTAACTCCAGGCGTAACCCCCGACAGTGGTCCGCTGGTCGCACTATGAAAGTTGCAACTTCATCGATGAACGCACGAATTGCCGTGCGATCTCGACCGACGACGCGGCAAGAATGAGACTTGGTGGGTAGACTTCATTGAGGGAGGCGCGCACCGATGTGGCGGCCTTCATCGCCCGGCGGGGTTCCGGTCGTCCGGCTCGCCGGAGCCGAAGGCGCGCAGCCACTCGTCCGCGTCGCCGGCCCGCTCCGGCTTTTCTGGGTCGGCCGGCGGACGTACGGCCGGCCGGCCGCGCTTCATGCGTTCGACCCAGTCGAGGCAGTCGAGCAGGCCGCACGACCGGCGGCGGGCGGCGTTCTGGACGCGGTGGTCGTCCGAGACGACGGTGAGCGTCGCCGGGCTGGCGTCCTGGCGGACGAGGTCTTCGATCAGCTCGTCGGCGGTCCGGTCCTGGGCGAAGCGAAGTTCGACGCCGCGGTAGGACCGGGTCGTCCGCCCGGCCGGGGCGCGGCGGGCGTCGAAGACGACGACGAGATCGGTCGGCTCGACGCCGGGCAGTTCGAGCAGCCGGTCGAGGAGGCGTTGCCGGGCCGCCTCCAGGCCTTGCGGCCCGGCCGGCGGGCCGAGGAGGGCGTGCATCAGGTTGTAGCCGTCGATGAGGTACCGCATGGAGCGTCTTTCGCGGCCGGTCAGCCCCGGTCGGCCAGGATGCGCAGTAGCCCCAGCCACTGGATCCCCACGAACGTCAATAGCCACGCCACGGCGACGAGGGCGAGGACGACCCACCGCGCCGTCAGGGCCTTGATCCAGCCGACGGCCAGGCACGCCGCCAGGCCGACTGTTGGCACCGCCCAGGCGGCGTTCGCCAGGACCCAGACCGCGGCGTCGGGCAAGGCGATCTCGAGCTGGGCCAGCCGCTCCCGCTGGCCCGGCAGCTGGGCGTAGACCTGGTACAGTAACACGCCCCAGGTTACGACGGCGAACGTCGGCCAGAGCAGCGACGGCCGATTCGGCGGCACGGGGTTCGACATGCGGCGCGCCTCCAGCCGGATACTTCCATTATGGCGTGCGGCGTAAATCGCCGCACGCCAAAACGACGAAGCGGGGCCCTATCGGCCCCGCCTCGTTGATATAGGAACGGCCGCAAGACGGCCGGCTCTACGGAAGATCCTTCTCCGGGGGGGAAGGCTCAGCTTCTGCCTCGTCGGTCGGGATGGCGTACTCCGACCCGAACCATCGGCCCAGGTCAACCAGCTTGCAGCGCCTGCTGCAAAACGGGAAGTACGGCAACTCGGCCAGGGTCGGCCCTTCCAGGCTCCGCTGGCAGATCGGGCAGGACGCCCTTATCATCGGCCGGTCATTTGTCGGACTTGGAGGCATTCGCATTTCCTCCGCTCGTCGTGCCGGACGACGTGTCGGTCGTGCCGGTCGTGCTCGGCGTGCTGGACGCGGTGTCCTTCTGGGCGTCGGACTTGTACGACTCGCTGCGGTAGTCCGTCTCGTAGAAGCCGGACCCCTTGAAGAGGACCGCCGCGCCGGAACCGAAGAGGCGCTTCAGTTTCTTCTTCTTGCACGCCGGACACTTCGTCAACGGCTCTTCCGAGAAGGATTGCATCTCCTCGAAGCGGTGGTCGCACGCCTCGCAGTGGTAGTCGTAGGTCGGCATGGGTCACTCCTTCGGGGCGACGGCCACCGCGACGCGCGCCGGCCGGAGCACCCGGTCATGGATCGTGTAGCCCTGTTCCAAAACGAGGACGACCGACCGCGGCGCGGCGTCCCGGGTCGGCTGTTCGAGCATCGCCTCGTGCAGGTTCGGGTCGAACGGCTGGCCGAGCGCCTCGATGCGGACGATGCCGTGCCGGCGCAGCGCGTCGAGCAGCTGGCTCTGGACCATGCCGATCCCCTGGGCGAGCGGCCCCTTGTCGCCGGCCTCCTTCGCCGCGGCGAGGGCCCGGTCGAGGTTGTCGAGGGCCGACAGCAGGTCGAGGGCGAGAGGCCCGACGGCGTAGCGTCGCTCGGCGGCCTGGTCGCGCTTGACGCGCTGCTGGTAGTTCTCGAAGTCGGCCTGGGTGCGCTGGGCCAGGGCGAGGTACTGGTCGCGCTCCTTCTCGACGGCGGCGAGGCGGTCCGCGTCGCCGGCCGGCGGGGTGTCGGGGGTCGGTTCGGTCATGGCAACCTCATATAGCCGCCGGCTTGCCGGCGGGGTTTTCGACACGAAGACCGCCGGCAAGCCGGCGGCTATATGGGCTACTTCCCGCCAAAGAACGCCCGGAGCCGGTCGAGCCAGCTCTTCCGCTCCGGCGCGACGTGGCTCTCGTCCAGCTCGGCCAACTCGCGGTACAGTTCCTCCTGCCGCTTCGTCAGGGCCCGCGGCGTCACGACGCGCAGGTGGACGACCAGGTCGCCGCGCTGCTTGCCACGCAGCGACGGCATCCCCTGGCCGCGGAGCCGGACCTCGTCGCCGGACTGCGACCCGCGCGGCACCTCGACGCTGCGCATCTCGCCGGCCAGGGTCGGCACCTCGAGCGGGCCGCCCAGCGCCGCCTGGCTGACCGTGATCGGCACCTCGCAGTGCAGGTCGAGGTCGCGCCGGGCGAACAGCTCGTGCCGCTCGACCTGGAAGACGACGTACAGGTCGCCCGGGGCGGCCCCGGTCTCGCCCGGCTCGCCCTGGCCGCCGACGCGCAGCGTGACGCCGTCGTCGATGCCGGGCGGGACGGTCAACTCGATCGCCTCCTCGCGGACGACGGCCCCGTCGCCGTGGCAGTCCGGGCACGGGTCGCTCATATCGACGCCCCGGCCGCCGCAGGCCGGGCAGGCGGTCTGCATCCGGAAGTAGCCCTGCCCCTGGAGCAGGACGCCCCGGCCGTCGCAGCGGCGGCACTTCTTCGGCTCGACGCCCGGCTTCATGCCGTTGCCGGAGCAGGTGCCGCAGCGCTCCTGGCGCGGGATCGTCACCGTGCGCGGCCCGCCGGTAAACGCCTCGTGCAAGGTGACGGTCAGGTTGAGTTGCAGGTCGCGCCCCTGGCGCGGCCCGCGCGACCGTCGCCCGCCGCCGAACAGGTCGCCGAACACGCCGCCGAGCAGGTCGAAGATGCTGTTCAGGTCGTCGAAGTGCGGCGACGCCCCGCGGCTCTCCAGTCCCTCGTGGCCGTAGCGGTCGTAGACCTGCCGCTTCTGCGGGTCGCGCAGCACCTGGTACGCCTCGGACGCCTCCTTGAAGCGCGCCTCGGCGTCCGGGTCGTCCGGGTTGCGGTCGGGGTGGTTGTCCCAGGCGATCTTCGAGTAGGCGGCCTTGAGGGTCGAGTCGTCCGCGTCGCGGGAGACCTGGAGGACTTCGTAGTAGCACCGCTTCGTCGCCATGCGCGAGGTTCCTTCGGGTGGGCGGTGCGGTGTTCGTCCGTGGGGCGACCGTCCTCGGTCGCCGTTGGGGACGAAGAGGCGACCGAGGACGGTCGCCCCACGCAAGACGCCGCTTACCGCACCGCGCCCTGGACCTTGTTGCCCGGCTCGTCGGCGTCGATCTTGGTGATCATCACCTCGGTCGTCAGCATCAGGCTGGCGATGCTCGCCGCGTTCTGCAGCGCCGCGCGGGTGACGCGCACCGGATCGACGATGCCGGCCTTGTACATGTCGGCGTAGTCCCGGGTGTTGGCATTATAGCCGACGGTCTCCGACTTCTCACCCCGGGTCCGCACCTCGTCGGCGACGACCGCCCCGTCCACGCCGGTGTTCTCGGCGATGGTCCGGATCGGCTTCTCCAGGGCCCGGGCGACGATCTCCGCGCCGAGCTTCTCGTCGCCGTGCAGCTTCTTCGCCGCCTCGCGGGCCGCGTTCTGGCACCGCAGCAGCGCGACGCCGCCGCCGGGGACGATCCCCTCGGCCACCGCAGCGCGGGTGGCGTGCAGGGCGTCCTCGACGCGCCCCTTCGTCTGCTTCATCTCCGCCTCGGTCGCCCCGCCGACGCGGACGATCGCCACGCCGCCGGTCAGCTTCGCCAGGCGCTCGGAGAACTTCTCCTTGTCGTACTCGCTCTCCGTCTGGGCCATCTGGTTGCGGATCTGCTCGATCCGCTTGGCGATCGCCTCCTTCTTGCCCGCGCCCTTGATGAGGGTGCAGCTCTCCTTCTCGACGCGGACGAGGTTCGCCTGGCCGAGCTGGTCGAGCTGGACGTTCTCGAGCTTGATGCCGAGGTCCTCGCTGATGAACTGGCCGCCGGTCAGCACGGCGATGTCGCCGAGCATGGCCTTGCGCCGGTCGCCGAACCCCGGGGCCTTCACCGCGCAGACGTCGAGGATGCCGCGCAGCTTGTTGATGACCAGGGCCGCCAGCGCCTCGCTCTCGATGTCCTCGGCGATGATCAGCAGCGGCCGGCGCTTCGACGCCGAGGCGATCTTCTCCAGCAGCGGGAGCAGGTCGCGCACGTTGCTGATCTTCTTCTCGTGGATGAGGATGTAGGCATCCTCCAGCTCGCACGTCAGGTTTTCCTGGTTGATGAAGTACGGCGAGATGTAGCCCTTGTCGAACTGCATGCCCTCGACGAACTCGAGCGTCGTCGTCGCCGTCTTGCCTTCCTCGACGGTGATGACGCCGTCCTTGCCGACCTTCTCGAACGCGTCGGCCATGATCTTGCCGATGGCCGGGTCGTTGTTCGCCGAGATGGCGGCGACCTGCTCCATCTCCTCCTTCTTCGTCAGCCGGCGGGCCATGCCGCCGAGGCGCTCGACCACCGCGGCGACGGCCCGGTCGATGCCTCGCTTGACCGCCATCGGGTTCGCCCCGGCGGTGATGTTGCGCAGGCCTTCCTGGTAGATCGCCAGGGCGAGGATCGTCGCGGTCGTCGTGCCGTCGCCGGCCGTGTCGCTCGTCTTCTGGGCGACGGCGTTGACGAGCTTCGCGCCCATGTTCTCGAACGGGTCGGGCAGGTCGATTTCCTTGCTGACGGTGACGCCGTCCTTGGTGACGGTCGGCCCGCCGAACGACTTGTCGAGGATGACGTTCCGGCCGGTCGGGCCGAGGGTCGAGCCGACGGCGCGGGCGAGCTTCTCGGCCCCGGACAGGAGCTTCTTGCGGGCCTCGTCGGTGTAGAGCAACTGCTTCGCCATGTGCGTGGGAACTCCGTGTAGCCGGAGCCCGCAGCGCTAGCAAAGGTTCTTCCTTTGAAGACCCTTGCTTGCGCTGCGGGCTCCGGGGTGTGTTACTTGTCCACCCGGGCCAGAATGTCGCTTTCGCGGAGGATCTTCAACTCGACGCCGTCGATCTCGACGTCGTTGCCGGCGTACCGGCCGAAGATGACGACGTCGCCCTTCTTGACGGCCAGGCCGGCGCGCTCGCCGCTGTCGAGTTGCTTGCCGGGGCCGACGGCGACGATCTCGCCCTTCTGCGGCTTCTGCTTCGCGGCGTCCGGCAGCAGGATGCCACCAGCCGACTTCTCCTCCGCCTCCAGGACGCGGACCACGACCCGGTCGTCGAGCGGGGCGACCTTCTCGGAGATGTCTTTTTCCTTCGTCTTCGCCATGATTCGAGGTTCCTTCTTTATAGAGCCCCCGGCTCGCCGGGGGGCTTCGTCACCAAGACCCCGGGCAAGCTCGGGGCTATGTGGTTACATCATGCCGCCCATGCCGCCCATGCCACCCATCCCGCCC